>OFTY01000870.1_pt1 | contig 16841 bp, 15 predicted proteins | sample 1775061 | NCBI WGS metagenome assembly OFTY01 (sample SAMN08195773, study PRJEB24354) | sludge metagenome | isolation source: sludge from phenol fed wastewater aerobic bioreactor B | place: India: Nagpur | collected 2016-09-16 | reverse complement strand
CTTCGCGCGAAGGCGGCAGCTGAAAATAAACCGTGAGAACGCGATCGTGCCGGTCACCATGCTGGCGCTGCCCTCGACTTATACGCCGACGCGCTTGACCAAGGATATGCGATTAGACAAGCTGCCGTTCGCCGCAGGAGCCTCGTCGATAGAGCCGAAAGGCCGGGTCCGGGACTTTCCTGCCCTACGAGGCGACCATGTTGAGTGGCAGCTTCTAGCGAAAGCGGACCCCGCGCGTCCGTTGGGAGGCGCCCGAATCCGCCCTCTCCTCTAAGCGGTCGGAACAGTCCCGCCGTCTATGACATATTCGGTGCCGGTGATCGCAGCCGCTCGCGGGGAAGCGAGAAAGGCCACCAGGTCGCCGATTTCGTGCGGTTTAACCGGGCGGCCGAGCGGAATGCCGCCGAGCGAATCCATGATGATCTTCTTGCCACCCTCATAATCCGTGCCGGCGTCGTGAGCGAGGCGCTCGGCCAGCGCCACAGCTGCGTCGGTCTCGATCCAGCCAGGCGATACCCGGACCACCCGAACGCCTTTCGGCGTCACTTCCTTCGAGAGGCTCTTGCTATAGGTCGAAAGTGCCGCCTTGGCCGCGGCGTAGGCGGTCGTCGATTCCGGCAGCGGCAGCTCGTGTTGGATCGAAGTCACGTGGACGATGACGCCGGAACCTTGCGCGATCATCGACGGCAGCAGCGCCCGATCGACCCTGACCGCGGGCATGAGGTTGTGGTTCAGTTCCTCGAACCACTCCGTATCGCTCAGCGCGGCGAATCCGCCCGGTGGGGCGCTCGACCCGCCGAGCATGTTGACGATGATGTCGACGCCGCCAAGTCGATCGAGGACGGCCGCAGCAAGCACCGCGCAGCCTTCGGCAGTCATCAGGTCGGCGGCGACATAGTCCAGCCTGGGCGGCGCTTCCGCCGGCACCGTTCGCGCGGCCGCTACGACCTGCACGCCCGCTTCCAGCAGTGCTGCGACCACCGCCGCGCCTGCGCCCTTGGTGCCGCCGGTTACCAGCGCGCGCTTGCCTTTCAGGCCCAGATCGAAGCTCATGGCACGATCTCCAGCCGTGCGATGGCGCCGTCCGCAAGCGTGAAGGCATAGCGCAGGTCGACGGGACTGCCCGGAAAGTTCCCGACCAAGTGTGCGGTGACGATCGTGCGATCCTCGACCTTCTCGACCATGATCGGCTCGCTCGTATATTGGTACTTCGCCACGGCCTCGGAGCGCCAAGCCGCGATCGCGTCGCGACCTTGATAGGTCTGTTGTTCATCGACCACGATGGCGTTGGCAGTGAAGCAGTCGGCGACGGCAGCGCCATTTCCTGCATCGGCGGCGAAATAGGCGGCGATTGGCTTCGGTAAGACAGGGGGCATGTCGATTCTCCTCTTGCGCAGTAGACAGATCGGCCGTCGCTGGTTCATGGGCAAGTACTGACGAAAAAGTAGGGTACTTACCTCAAGGTATGGGACACGATTACACCCGCGAGACCGCGGCCGAGGGCGTCGAGAAAGCGCTCAAGCTGCTCGAAGGCCGATGGAAGCTGGTGATTCTCTTCCATCTCTTCGGCGGTCGCGTGCTGCGCTTTTCCGAGCTCGAGCGCGCGATTCCCGCGGTGTCGCAGAAGATGCTGATCCAGCAGCTCAGGCAGCTGGAGCAGGACGGCATCGTCCGCCGGACGATCTTCCACCAGGTGCCGCCCAAGGTGGAGTACAGCCTGACCGACTGGGGCCAAGCGCTGTGCCCAGCACTGGATGCACTGCTCACCTGGGCGGCCGAGCGAGAGGCGCCCGACGGCGGATGAACCAATTTCACAGCTCGATGCCCGCCGCCCGGATGATCAGGTCGGCGATCTCGCGTGGCTTGGTGACCATCGACAGATGGCCGGCGTCGAGTTCGATCGTCGTCGCGTGCATCCGGTTCGCCAGATAGCGCTCGAACTCCGGCGCGATGGTCCGATCCTGGCGCGAAACGGCGTAGTAGCTGGGCTTGGCTGCCCATGCTGTTGCGCTGGTCCGGTCGCCGAACAGGCTAGCGGCGGTGGCCCCTTGCTCGGCGAAGAGTACCATGGCTTCGCGCTTCGACACGCCGCTGGCAAAATCATCGAGGAACGCGGACTGCGACAAGGTCGTGTATCCAGCCATCGTCACGATCCCGGCGCGCGCAGGCGTGTTGGGAAAGTGCTGTTGCAGCGTCAGAAAGTCTTCGCCGGCAGCGGGTGCCCGCGCGGCAACATAGACCAGCGCGGATACCTTGGGATCGTCGCCGACGTCGCTCACTACGGTGCCGCTCCACGAATGGCCCACCAGCACGGTCGGTCCATTCTGCGCGGCCAGCGCGCGGCGCACGTCGGCGTCCGCCTGCTCGAGCGAGGCGAGCGAATTCTGCACCGAGGTGACGTTGAGCCCGGCGGCCTGGAGCAGCGGGATCACCTTGCTCCAGCTTGAGCCGTCGGCCCAAGCGCCATGCACCAGCACGACGTTGCGCGCGACGACTGGGGTCTCCGTCTGGACCGGCGTGGGTGCCGGCTGCGCGATCAGGGAGGTGGAACTTGTCAGCAGCGCCAGTGTAGCGATTGAAAGCATTGCACGCATCGATTTTCTCCTGTGTCGGCGAGGCGACGGCCGTCGCCTCACGACGAAGCTCAGGCCCTGATGAAGGCGAGCAGGTCCGAGTTGATGACGTCGGCGTGGGTGGTGAGCATGCCGTGCGGGTAGCCCGGATAGCGCCGGGCCCGCGCATCTATGCGCGCCTGCTGCCGGCGACCCAAGGCGCAGCGCCCGCGGTGGACGATGGATTGTTTCCGAGCTGGGAGCACCATCTTCGTCCGATCGGGGACCGGGAGCTTGGCGGACTATCCGGCGGCCGCACCGCCAACGGTCATGTCCTCTCGGCCGCGATCGGGGAAGACCGGACCACCAAGACGATCGTGCGCTGGTACAAGGACAATGGTGAAATCTGGGCGGTGTCCGCCTGGGCTTCTACAAGCATGGCGACCATAGCCATGTCGCCTACGATGAAGTCATACGCGATCTGGTCCGGTGGCTGGAAAAGGCGGTGCAATCATCGCGAGCAACTGGGGGCACTGGGCCGTTCAAGATCCGGCTCGGCGCGGGTGGGCTCCACGGCGTGCATTGGCAGCACGGCAGGCCGAGCCCCGGTTCGAACCTGTTCTTCGCGCTCCGGCACGGGGTGGAGAGCGAGGCGACATTGGCTGACGATTCTCCGGATGCGATCCTGCCGGAATTCGCCCGCCGCTGCGGCGCAGATGTCGCGGACGACGGCGCCTACAAATGCGAGAGCAAAGCGAGGCGCTCAGGCTCTTCGAAGCATTGTATGAGGTCGAGCGGCTGGGCGGTCATCCGCGCGATTACAGCCACTTCATCCGTCTGAAGTGGACGTAGAGCGTGGCGCAGATCACCCCGATCGCCACCAGCACGACGAAATAGCCATCAGTCCCCAAATCACCAGCATGCCAATTTCCAGCACTCAACGAGCCAGCTTTTGCCACCAAACCGGGGAACGGGAAGGCCGAAGCGATCCGCCTGAAGACTCGAACAGGGGGTGACGAAGCCGCAAGCCGGTCGACCTCGACGCGGATACGCGTCACGCGCCATATCGACGAAAGAACCACAGTTTCACGAAATGGGTAAGGACGCAGTACGCGAGGAGATAGGCGAAGATGAACGGCCAGTAGAGCGGCGGGAGCGGTTTGAACCCCAGCGCGCCTCCGATCGGAGAGAACGGCAGGATTGCCCCGATGAGGCAAATGACCATGGTCGTCACGATGAGCGGAGTGCTAGCACGGCTCTGGACGAAGGGAATCCGTCCGGTGCGGATGATATGGATGATCATGGTCTGCGTCAGCAGCGACTCTACGAACCAGCCAGTCTGGAACAGCGCTGGATCGTGCCATGCATTGAAGACAAAAAGCATGAGCGCGTAGGTTGCATAGTCGAAGATCGAGCTCATCGGCCCGATGAACAACATGAACCGGGCGATGTTGCCGATTTCCCATTTGCGCGGGCTCGCGAGATATTCGGGATCGACATTGTCGGTCGGAATGGTCGTCTGCGAGAAGTCGTAGAGCAGGTTGTTGGTCAGTACCTGCAGCGGCGCCATCGGCAGGAATGGCAGGATGATCGAGGCGCCGAGCACGCTGAACATGTTGCCGAAATTGGAGCTCGCGCCCATGCGGATATACTTGACGATGTTGGCGAAGGTGCGCCGACCCTCGATGACGGCTGCACCAAGCACCTGCAGGCTCTTTTCGAGCAGAATGATGTCGGCCGATTCCTTGGCGATGTCGACGGCGCTGTCGACCGACACACCCACGTCCGCCGCTTTGAGCGCCGGGCCGTCGTTGATCCCATCGCCGAGGAAGCCGACGACGTGCCCGGCGCCCTGGAGCGCGGTGATGATCCGCGCTTTCTGGGCGGGAGATACCTTGGCGAACACCTGGGTGCTAGCGGCCTCGCGCGCAAGCGCGGCATCGTCGAGTCCCTCGATATCGCTTCCTAGCAGAATCCGCTCAATTGGCAGGCCGACATCGCGGCATATCTTTGCCGTGACGAGATCGTTGTCGCCGGTGAGGATCTTTACCGCGACGCCCATGTCGCGCAGTTCCCGAAGCGCCGCGCCGGCGGTCTCCTTGGGCGGATCGAGAAAGGCTACGAAACCAATCAGGGTGAGTTCGCGTTCATCGGCCACGGTACAAGCGCCACGCGCGTGATCGAGCGACCGGCAGGCGATGGCCAGCACGCGGAAACCGTCGCGATTGAGCTTGGTGGTGCGATCCTGGATCGCATGAAAATGCGACTGATCGAGCCGGTGATCGGCGCCGTCCTGCCGGTAAGCCGTGCAGATCGCGAATATTTCCTCAACCGCGCCCTTGCAGATCAGCAATGGCGGCTCGCCATCCCGACGGACGGCGATCGACACGCGGCGTCGTTGGAAATCAAAGGGCACCTCGTCGAGCTTTGCATAGCTGCCGACTGCGACCGGATGTTCTGAAATACCGGGATGCGAGAGGATCGCTTCGTCCATCAGGTTTCTGAGGCCGCTCGCGAAATGCGAATTGAGCCAGGCATAGGCCAGGGTTTCCTCGCTGTCCTTCCCGGCGACATCGAGATGGAGCTTCAGCACCACCTTGTCCTGGGTGAGGGTGCCGGTCTTGTCGGTGCACAGCACGTCCATCGCGCCGAAGTTCTGAATGGCATTGAGGCGTTTGACGATGGTGCGCTGGCGGGACATGGCGATTGCCCCGCGTGCCAGGTTCATGGTCACGACCATGGGAAGCATTTCCGGCGCGAGGCCGACCGCAACGGCCACCGCGAAGAACAGCGCCTCCAACCAATTGTGCTTTGTCAGGCCGTTGATCAGGAAGACCAGCGGAACGAGTACCATCATGAAGCGCAACATCAGCCAGACGAACTGATTGATGCCCTTGTCGAAGTTCGTCGCGCTGTCAGCGGCCACGATACGCTCGGCGATCTCACCGAAATAGGTGGCGCGGCCGGTCTGGAGGATAATTCCGGTGGCAAACCCGCTAACCACGCTTGTGCCCATGAAACACAGGTTGGCCATCTCGAGCGGGGGTTCGTCCTGGCTGGGTATCTCAGCCTGTTTTTCGACAGGCATCGCCTCGCCCGTAAGCGGCGCCTCGTTGACGTAGAGGTCATGTGCTTTCAACAGGCGCAGGTCGGCGGGAATGAGGTCGCCGGCCGCCAGCCTGACGACATCGCCAGCAACGACGTCCTCAAGTGGAATTTGGCTGAATCCATCAGTATCGACGCCAGCCGCACCAAGCCTTCGGACGCTCGCATGCACCTGCACCATCTGCTTGAGCCGCGCCGCCGCCTGGCTGGAGCGGTGCTCCTGGATGAAGCCGAGCCCCACACTCAGCACGACCATCACCGCGATGACGATCGCAGAACGGACGTCCGACAGCAGCCAAGACGTGATGGCAAGCCCGAACAGCAAGCCATTGAGTGGCGTCCGCAAACGCCGCCAGATTTCGCGGATCAGCGAATATTGTGTTTCCTCGGCTATTCGATTGGGGCCATCGGCGCGTAGGCGCTTCTGCGCCCTGGTCGATTCCAGCCCCTCGACACCGGAGTTCAGGCGGGCATACAGATCGGCATCGGCCATTCGCGCCATGCCCGAGAGGGCAGAGAGCGATCCCGAGCAGTCGGATTGCGCGCGCAAGCTATCCCTCCCCGTTGTGCGGCCAGTGAAAGATTTGTCGATCAACCAACACAAGCGTCATGTCGGCGCTTCCCGCCAGGCCAATGCAGAACAGAGGAATGCTTACACCTGAATCGTTTGCTGTTCCCCCTTGCCGTGCGGTGACCTGCTGAACGGCACCCATTCCTTGTTCAGGTCCAAAAATACAGGAGGGCGGCAAGTCACAGAAACGCGGCGCCTTCATGCCAGCGATTGATCCCCGCGCCGAGCGGCGCCTCGGCGAAGGCCGAGGCGGCGATGAAGCACCCGTCCGAGAGCAGCAGGCACAAGGCAGACGTCGCGGCGACAGGAGAGTAGTAATGCGTTGACGACAGCAGGGCGAACGCAACCACAACCAAGTCGAAAGGCAAAGCGGAACAGCACTGCGGTGCCTGAACGAGGCTGCACTGGGTCTTGCCGCCGCATAAGCGCCCCATCCACGTGAATGCCCATGCCGGAACTCTCCATGGCGGAAGGATAGGCCGCGTTCGAACACCTCGTGATGCGTAGAGTCCCGGATGTACCGGACGAGGCTGCGCCGCTCCGGGAAGAAGGATCGCAAAGCGATCCGAGGAGACGTCAATCCATCACAAGTGCCAACTGTCCATCAGGATTGCGCGGGACAGGGGACAGAACAATGTTTGCCACGCGTAAGACGCAGGGGTTTTCTCGCTTCTCCGGCTGCGCGGCAATCAACGCCAGCGCCGTGCTCAGCCCCAGCTCACATCCATTTTAGCTTTTGTGGCGGATTCGAGTGCCTTTAGGACGGCCGCACGGCACGTCCTATCAGGCGGCGAACCTCGGGCGGTTGGGGTCTCACAAGGAATAGGAGCGTGGGCGGAGGCCGCCGGCCTCATTTTTGCGGTCGCGGTTCCCGCGCCTTCCGGCTTTTGCTTCACGGTAGTCGGCCGGGCGTGGACCGCTAAGCCTTTGATTATATTGATATCTATCGATGACGCGGGCAGCGCGCGGAGCTATACCAGCGTTCCGATTGGAGACCGTCCGACAGCCTGATCGTGATAACCGATATGCAGATAGCGATCATCAAACCCTGCGACCGTGCGGAGCAACGCCATGTCGGGCAGTGTAACAAGAGCCCCTACACGGCCGATATAGCGTTTGCTCGTCATCTGCTTGAGTGTCCGATTGACATGCACCGAGGTAAGGCCCGTCGCCTCCCCGATCTGTTGCTGCGTCAGCGGGATTGGCGACTGGCGCACATCTATTCCCTGTACCTCCAGCCTGAGACCGAGCTCGCACAGCAAGTGGGCGATCCGCCTGACCGCATCGCGCTGGCCGACGTTCAGAATCCACTCGCGAAATATCGACGCGTCGACCAGCATCGACGTGATGACCGCGTCGGCGATTTCCCGTTCGCGGCCCAGGAGGTCGCGCAATGCCTGGGACTCGATGCGAGCGATGGTCGATCCCTTAATCGCCTGAAGGCTGTCGTCAGCCACTGGCAGATAGAGGCGATCGAGATCGATCGGATCGCCGCGGACATAGAAGGCCGATATCTGGCGCTCGCCATGCGCCGTCAGCCGAAAACGCTGGATATAGCCATCGACCAGAATGGTGCAGTAATTTGTGTCGTCCCCTTCCCGGGCGAGCCATTGGTGCGCGCCGAGAAGCGACAAGCGGTATGGCAGCGCTTTGATCGCATCAGCGCCACGCTCCGTCAGATTGGCATGGAGCCTGAGACGCTTGATCAATCCGACCAGCGGATGGGGGTCTTTGCCTTCATGCATAGCCTGCCCGTAGCATCCCCGCCAGGAATCATGACTGCAATACGTAAGACACCGAATGGTTGATTGAGGTTAAGTTTGGTACGGCGTAAATTCGAAGGAGGTCGCGTGTCCCGCTATTTTTTTCATCTGTCGGACGGTGAAAGTCGGCTGATCGACCCACAAGGTACCGAAATCGACGACCCCGCTCAGCTCCCTGCGCAAGCGCTTCGGGAGGCACGGGCGATAATCGCGCATGATGTTCAGGAAGGGCGTATCGATCTCAATCAAAAGCTGACGATCGAGGACGAGCATGGAATGGTTGTTCATGAGCTCAAGTTCACGGACGCGGTTGAGGTCCGGGGTGCGGCGAGCTAGCTGACCTCACGACGGCGCTCGGGATCGCAACGAGTACCGGGATTAAGCGGTGCCTGCGAGTGCTGCGTGCCGCACGGAGGTACGGCGACGATTTTGAGTTATCGGCGTTATTCTCGGTAAATAATTTACCAACGCCGCGCTCGATATGGGCGGCAAACTTCAAGCAGTTCGAAAATGTCTGGCGCGCGCCCTTCCGCGATGCATTCGACGATTTCGTCCGGAATGGTGCGCAGTCGTGGGAGCATAACATTCCCTCTTGAAATCGTTCAGATTTTTGTGTGCGCGATCGTGCCTGCCTGGAAAAACCTGCGGCGTTCCCGCGGTTCGACGCTCCAGTGGAGCGTAGCTTCCGGAAACGCCGCAGGCGGCATCAGTCCTCTCATCACAGATCGTCGAACCACGACCGCCATAGCGGCCCAAAGCGATCCTCTGCTCCTGACTGACGTTTGCCATGTAACCCGCCGCCAAATTCGCGCATATACGCAAAGAGCCGGAGGACCAGGCCGAACGGGTCAGGGGAAACAGCAGGTCCCGAAATCGCAAACTTCCCCGCGCGTTATATGATGATAGGAAGGCGCGGCGTTAAATTGTCGTCCTGAAGATCAGCGGAGATCCTTTTTCCGATCGCCGTGCTTTTGCACGCCGCGCAAAAAAGTTGATCTGTTCCAACGCTTTGTTCGATTTCCGTCAGGCGACTTGTAGGTTGGGCTTTGCCGCGTTTTCACCAGCCGAGTCGAATTGCTCCAGATTGAATTAGCATAGGCTGACCTCTTGGATTCTCACGGTTTTCTTAACCCATGTTAACCGCGTGAAGTTTGGTTTATGTAACTTCGTCTGTTTCCGTTGCGTAGCTCAGAAGTCAGGTTCGGAGGTTGCGGTGGAGAGATTTCGAGCGGTTCACATCGTTGATGATGAACCGGCGATCCGGCGATCGCTCAGTTTCATGCTGATGACGGCCAAGCTCGAGCCCATTCCTTGGGTCTCGGGGGACGCCTTGCTCGAACATGCGCATGATCTCGAACCCGGGTGCATTCTGCTCGATGTGAGGATGTATCGCACGTCGGGGCTCGACGTGCAGCGCCAGCTCATTGCGGAAGGGGTGAGCCTTCCCGTCATCGTCTTGACGGGACATGCCGACCTTGTGACGGCGCTCTGCGCGATGAAAGCCGGGGCGATCGATTTCCTGTACAAGCCTGTTGAGATGAAGGTGCTGCTTCGCGCGCTTGATGACGGATTTCGCTTGTTGGCAAGCGAGGAAGTAGCTGCTGATCGCAAGCAGTCCGCGCGGGCGCTCCTCTCGCACCTCGACAGGACGGAAATCGAGATATTGCGGAAACTGAGCAACGGCGCGGGCAGCGGTACCGTCGCCGAGCAACTCCACATGCCGAAGCAGGATGTCGATCGCTGCCGGGCCAACGCCATGGAGAAGCTCGGCGCGCGAGACATGCTTGATGCGGTAAAGGTTGCGGTGATCGGCGGGATCGTCTGACGGGCTTAAGAAGCCCCCAGGCACCGCCCGTTTGGTAAGCTTGGCGTCGAATGACTAAACCGGCAGGCGCCTGCGGTATGGAGCGTCCTGCCTAGGATCGCGGCATGGACGGCGCTCAATGGATGCAACTGGAGGTGGTGAGGCGCATTGAGGGCGGGCCCAATGGCGTGCAAGCGGACGCCGAATGGCTGGCGCGAGAACTGAAGAAGGCCTCGCGTGGCCACGAGTCCGACCTGATGCGCCTGCTGCTCTCACGCGTAACGCTCAACACCATGTACCAGTTCTGCGCGCTACTCGACCCGCAAGGGACGATGTGGGATGTGAACCACGCCGCCCTTGAGGGGGGCGGCATGACCCGATCGGATGTACATGGACGCCCGTTCTGGGAAGCAAGCTGGTGGCAGACGACCGAAGCAACCAGATCGGAGCTGCGCGCGGCGATCGCCCACGCGGCCGGTGGCGCGTTCATTCGCTACGACGTCGAGGTTTACGGCCGTGGCGGAACGGAGCTGATCACGATCGATTTCGATATAGCACCCGTTACCGACCGCGACGGTATCGTGCTGTTCCTGGTCTGCGAAGGCAGAGACGTCACGGAGCAGCGCCGGCTCGAGACGGAGGTTCGGCGCCAACGCGAGGAACTCGCCCAGCTCGACCAGCTGAAAACGCAATTCTTCAGCAACATCAGCCATGAATTTCGCACGCCGCTTACACTGATGCTCGGGCCTGCTACCGATGCGCTGGCGGACAACGCGGAACCGCTCGGCCCCCGTCAGCGACAGCGCCTCTTGCTGCTTCAGCGAAACGGCCAGCGAATGCTGAAGCTGGTGAACAGCCTGCTCGATTTTGCCCGCATTGAGGCGAGCCGAATGCAGGCGGTCTATGAACCCCTCGATCTCGCGGCGCTGACCGCCGACCTCGCCAGTAGCTTCCGCGCGGCGATGGAGAAGGCCCATCTCGGCTTCAGCGTCGATTGCCAGCCGCTGCCGGCGCCTGTCCATGTTGATCGCGACATGTGGGAAAAGATTGTCCTCAACCTGCTTTCGAACGCGTTCAAGTTCACGCTTGAAGGAAGCGTTTCCATCCGGCTGACCGCGAACGATGGCGCGGCGAAGCTGGTTGTCAGCGATAGCGGGATTGGGATCCCAGCGGACGTGCTGCCGCATATCTTCGATCGATTCCGCCGTGCCGAGGATCGCCGCGGGCGCAGCCACGAAGGGTCGGGGATCGGCCTTGCGCTGGTCAGGGAGCTTGTGCGCCTGCATGGCGGCACGATCGATGTGGAGAGTCGGATCAACGAAGGCACCACGTTCACGGTCACGCTTCCGTTCGGAACGGATCATATCGAGCCCGAACACATCGGTGTTGGGGCAACGCATATATCGAGTGCCAGTGGCGCTAACGCCTATGTCACCGAGGCGCTTCACTCGTTGCCAGACAATGGGGCGATCACCTCGAATTTACATCGGACTTCCGCTGCCCCTCTTGCCCGTCACGGTTTCGCCCCGTGGGTGGGAGAAACTCGGATCATCGTCGCTGACGATAATGCCGATATGCGCGCCTATCTGAACCGTTTGCTGTGCGACGCCGGTTTTGTCGTCGAGACGGTGGTTGACGGAGAAGCTGCGCTAGCCGCAGCTCGTCTAAACCCGCCCGATCTCATCCTTAGCGACGTCATGATGCCGCAACTCGACGGCTTCGCCCTGTTGCGTGCAATCCGTTCGGACCCGGCGATCGCCTCCATTCCATTTCTCATGCTGTCCGCGCGAGCGGGGGAAGAAGCGCGCGTAGAAGGGTTCGCCGCGGGTGCCGATGATTATCTCGTCAAGCCTTTCACCGCGCGTGAGCTGGTGGCGAGGATCGAGGCCAATGTCGCCCTGTCGCGGCTACGACGCGAAACCGACCGGCGGCAGAATGAGGAACGCCTGCAGTTGATGCGCGATGAGCTCGCCCACACTGCGCGGCTCTATGAGATGGGCCAGATCGTGTCCGGCCTTGCGCATGAGATCAATCACCCGCTGACGGTGATCGGCGGCTATGCGGATGGTCTGAAACAATTGCTCGATGCGAGCGAGCCCGAGACCGCAACGCTTGCGCGCGATGTAGCCGGTGAGATCAGCCGGCACGTTCAGCTCGCAGGCGCGATCATCCGCCGTCTGCGGGACTTTGTGAAATCAGGCCCGACAGAGCGCCGCGCTGAAAACCTCCGGCCGATAATTGATGATGCGATCCGCCTTGGTCTTGCGGGGGTTCCCAAAGGTCATATTGCGCTCCATCTGGACATAGCGAACGAATTGCCGCGGGTGTTCGTCGACAAGGTCCAGATCGAACAGGTGCTTGTCAATCTCGTGCGCAATGCGCGCGAAGCAATGGAAAATTCTACTCACCGCGAAATCCGGGTGGAAGCGCATTCGCAGGGGCACGGCCTCATATCGATCAGCGTCGCCGATACAGGTTCAGGCATCGATCCGGCGATAGCAGCTGATCTCTTCACGCCTTTCGTCACGACGAAGCCGAGAGGCATGGGTATCGGCCTGCCGCTCTGTCGGGATATCGTCGAAGCCCATGGCGGCAAGCTGCGCGCTGAACCGGCCTCTGGCGGCGGAACGGTCTTTTACATGACGCTGCCTGTCTTTGCACAACAAGGCAGCAGCTAGTATCGGAAGCCGAGCTTTTGATCGCCGTTTACCGGCGATGGAATTGTCCTTTTCACGCATTAGGGACATGCGGAATCAAAACGGACTATCTCGCGATGATTGCCGCAAAGCGTCCTCGGCTGCCGACGCTTTTTGAGAGCTGCCCGGCAATTGCATCCGTAGCTCTGCGTAGTGCGATATTTCGTCAAATAGCGCAGCACATCATTTTATGTTCGTGCCGACCTGGGAGGGAGGTGATGCGTCGACCGGTGAACATTGATGCCGCAACAATAGCGAGCCGATCGAGCAAGAGGCCTCTGGCTTGGCTTGCTCTGGGATTCAGGCAGATGTCCGAGGTATCGGGGCGACGCCCCCTCCACCTGATTGTGACCGACGGCACTCTGGGCTCGCGCGTTGCCGTGGCAGAGGTACCGAAGTGCGCCGCTCGCCGCCTGTTACTGGGGCTTGAACAAGCCCGATGTTCACGGAACGCTATCGCCGCCATGAATATTTGGTGCGTTGCACCGTCCTGCGAACGTGCCCTGCTTCCGAGGCGATGATGAGCTTGCGGAGCTCCGACATTGCCGAAGCGGCGCCCACTTCGCGCGAGCGGCTTCACGATCTGCGCGGATTGCTCGCCGTAATCACCTCGGGCAGTCACATGCTCGGCGATTCGATTGCTCCCGACCAGCGCGCCAGGATTGTAGAGGCGATCCAGGACGCGGCAATACGCGGCAGCGGAATCGCTAGCGAGCTGCTCGCGACATCCTTCAAGCCGGCGCCGGAAGAACGATGTGAGCTTGGAACGCGGATCGCGAAGTTGCGCCCATTGCTTCAGACGCTTGCCGGCAAACGTGCAATGCTTCGTATCGATGCGTCCGTGCCGCCAACGTTCATACGTTGCCGCCCGGCACGGTTCGACCACATCCTGCTTGAACTCGTCTCGAATGCACGCGTCGCCACTATGGAAGCCGGCACAATCACATTGCGTGCTCGGCGAATTGGAATGCGGGTATGGATTTTTGTCGCAGATACCGGACGCGGCATTGCGCGTGAAGAGTTGCGCCGCCTACTTGGGTCGCTGCATGAATTGCCAGTGGGGCCGCATGGCGGCGGCGTTCGTCAGCTGCGCTGCTTTGCCCGCGAGGCGGATGCCCGCCTGCGAATCTCCAGCCGTCCTGGCAGCGGAACGGTGGTCGCTCTTGCGCTTCCGGTGCTTCCCCCTGACCCCGCGGCACCAAACTCGTAGGAGCAGACTATGCATGATGATGCCCAATCGCTCCGCAATGTCCGTAACGAGCTCGACGGGGATCCCACCGTCGATCACACCGCGGTTCATGCCGTGGTCCAGGATGGTGTTGCGGTGCTGTCAGGAACAGTCACCAATTATGCTGCCAAGCTCGCCGCCGAAAAAGCTGCGCGCCGCGCGTCCGGCGTTTGTGGCGTTTTTGACGGTATCGTTGTCAGCAATGATCCTGATGCTACCGACGAGGCCGTTCTCGAACGCGTTTATAAGATGCTCGAGCTTGACGCCAACGTTCCCTCGCACACCCTTACGGCTACGATCGAGCACGGTCGTGTCACGTTGAGCGGCAATGTCGAGTGGGAATATCAGCGTGAGGCAGCGCGAACTGCCGCGGCGCGCGTGCGCGGCGTGACCGGGGTAAACATTCTGGTTCATGTCAACGGAATGCCCTCTATCATCGATATTCGGGGGCGCGTCGTGATCGCACTTCAACAGGCGGCCGAAGCTGAAGCGGAACGGATCCTAATCGACATCGACGGTAGCACCGTCCGGCTTGCCGGTCAGCTCGCGAGTGCGCGCGAGCGCGAGGTTGCCGTGGCGGCGGTGCGTAGTGCGCCGGGCGTCACACGTGTCGAGGATTGCATCGAACTTGGTTGAGCGCCCGTGGGAGCGTTGGGGCCACTTCATGGCACAGGCTTGCAACGCAATATTAATAAGATTCAGCCGGCGGGGCATTATTTCAAAAGCTGCCCGACGGAAGGAGGCGGGAGTCGTACTGACATTTTGGGGCGATATGGTGGTCGAATGTATGAAATCGGCAAGAATCGGCAGCGCTTGTCTCACCGCTTCCGGGAGAACGCGGTAGGAAATCTGACGTTGATCCCGATGAACTGACGCCGCGGCTCCGACCCCAAGCGAACATCCCGCGCAGCGGGTTCGTGCTTTGGGTCGGCTGCCGACTGGCAGCTTCGCAATGCGCGACGACCGCTTCCGTCAGGGCCAGACGTTCCCACTAGAGCCGGCGAACGGAAGCGCCAGTGTGGCAAGCCAGATCCGGACCATCCCGCGCATCCCTTCAATCCAGGAACCGCCCCGTTTCGGCGTCATATGTCCGGGAGGTCGATCCGTAATCCCCGTCGAACCCGACCGTCACGACGATGGATTTCCTGTTGCCCGTTGTCGCGCGGTCATCCGTGCCTCTCCCCACGTCCGGGATCGATCGCGTGCGGAAGCCGATATAAATCAGCTTCTTCCGGTCGCCGTGGAGCGACGCGTCGACCAGCGCATGGTCGAGCATGGCGAAATTCGTTTCCGAGGCGCGGAAGGTCTCATCCGGCCTGATCGCGTAGCTCGCCCCGTCCGGCCGGGAGTCGGAAATCGCGCCGCGTAGCGTCACATCGTCATAAGCGTTGGCCTGCGACGGGTTGGCGACTGTCAGCTTCACATAATCCCTGTAGATGCGGATCGTTTCGACGGGGCGATCGCCCGCATAGGTCACCGCGCGATCATAGGCCTTGCGGAGCTTGTCGCGATCGAAATTCCCTTCGTTCCGCCCGGTGAGCGTCTTGGGCAGGTCTTCGAAGAAGGTCGTCACCGTCTCGATGCCCCCCGTCACCAGCGCGAAGGGCGCGAGGAAGCCGAACGCGAGAAACGCCAGCATCGTGACGATATTGATTGCCAGCCGCGCCGGAGACATTGCGGGGGGGCGATCGCCTCCGAGCCCGAGCAGCCGTACGCCCCTGTCGGGATAAGATCTGGCGGCTTTCTGCGTTCTGTAGCCCTCGGGCGGCGCGTCGGCCTTCCGCTGCCAGTCCTCTGGCGGCTCCTTCTCGATCAGCCCGTAGCCCGGGCTTGCCGGGTCCTCGACGAACACCAGGAAGCGGCCGGTGTGGAAGTTCGGCAGCTCACCCATGGTGATGAACTGGCGGATCGTCGTTTCGTAGGGAGGAGCCTCTTCAGGGGGAAAGACGGTGAGGGTGAAGAGGAACAGGTGGTCGAAGTTCGCCACCGTCAGCCCCGCCTCGCGGAGCTTGTCGACCCGCGCCAACACGCGCCGGCCGGGTGGCAGGCCGCCCTGCGCCGGTTTCACGATCCGCGCCATGCCGCGTGTCACGCGGCGCACGAGCAGGCCGCTCAAGGCGAAGCCGGCGACGATAAAGCCGACGATCCCGAACGGTATCCACGCGTTAGGGATCAGGCTGGCGGTGCCGGCGACGATGAAGCCGGCGAATGCCCCGATCGTCAGCCAGAGCAGGGCGAGGAACGCGAAGCGGCGCGGGCTGAACCTCCCCTGCGACGGACCGGAAGAGGATTCGTCTTGCATCGTCAACCGTATAGCCTGTGGATATGCCGCCTGCGCAACATCCCATCACTTGATCAGCATTCCAGGCACATAGGTCCGGCAAACGACTTCGCCTCCGGTCGAGACGAAGTTAGACTTGCGGCGATCCCGGATACCGATGTCATAGCGGAACTGTTCGCCACGTTGCGGCGGCGCGAGACGCCGGAGACCGTGGCGAAGCTGATTCGCGACGCGTTTCCCCCCGAACAGGCAGAGGGCCTCAAGGCATCGCTCGCCGAGGTCGTCGGCCAATCGATTCGGCGCGCGTTGGCTGGTCGTCGATGCCAGCGACCTTCCACGAGCCGGTTGGCGCGGAGCGGTAGATCGCAAAGGCGCGGGAACTCGCGCACCTGTCCCTGCACGACACGCTGCCCGAAGGCGACGATCCCGATGCGCTCGACGCGATGATTGACGAGCTGGATAGACTGATCGGCAAATCACTCGGCAGATCCAGCTTCCGGCATGACAAGCTCGACCGTACCGGCCGGGCCGGACACGACCTGCGGATTTCCCGCCGGCGCTACGCCAAATTGTTCCGCCTCGCCGGGCGTCTGGTGGACAGGGCCAACCGGGATATAGCGGCAGCGATATCGAGCGGGCACCCTGCTCGTTCGACAGGCGGCTTCGCGCCCAATTTCTGCCGTTCCGGCCCGCGATATCCCTTCTCGAAACCGGCCAGTCTGCTTTTTGGTGCGAGCGGCGGCCGACGCACGACAATATTTGGTTGGAAGTACGGAACCCGCTGCGCGGGAGGGCGTGCGCTTCAGCGTTGAGGTGCCAGCGAGGGCGTGCGGCGTGAGTT
>OFTY01000869.1_pt1 | contig 16854 bp, 10 predicted proteins | sample 1775061 | NCBI WGS metagenome assembly OFTY01 (sample SAMN08195773, study PRJEB24354) | sludge metagenome | isolation source: sludge from phenol fed wastewater aerobic bioreactor B | place: India: Nagpur | collected 2016-09-16 | reverse complement strand
CCGCAAGGTGGGAGAGTATGTCGCTGCCCTTTTTTTGAAAATCCCCTTCACACAAAAGTGAAGGGGATTTTTTGTTGAATGTAAATCAATAAAGTCCGTTAAACTTACCGAAAAAAACGTTATTTTGCTTTATGCTTAAAGATCAATACAAAATGATAAAAAAAATACTATTAAGGTTAGGTATTGGCACAGGAGTACTATGTGTATTGATATTGTTGCTGATGTATATTGTGCCGGTATTTTATGCTGATCAGATAGATGCGAAGGTTAAAGAGCTGATGAAGGAATCCATTAAAGGAGATGTGGATTTTGAAAATATCGATTTGTCTTTTTACAAAAAATTTCCAGTCTTGACAGCAACAGTTTTTAAGCCGACTATTCAAGGAGTTCAGTTAGACACTCTTTACACAGACAACTTATTTGGAGCTGAATCTGTGAGTTTAGGAATTGATCTTGTCAGTATTTTCAGAGGTGAGATGATGTTTAACAGGATTTATATTGACCATCCTGAGGTCAATATTTATGTTACGGAAGCAGGTAAGGCTAACTATGATATTTTTATATCCGCTGATGAAAAGGAGGAAAGTGATCAGAGTCTTGTGTTAAAGATTGATGAGCTCTATATAAATAATGCAGAAATTGTTTACAATGACTTAGCCAGTAAATTAAGTCTTGTTGCTTCTGATTTTGACTATATCGGACAAGGAAATATGAGCGATGCTGTTTTTAATTTGAATAGTAAAGCTAGTATTAATTCCTTTGATTTTAATTTTGATGGAGTACACTATATCAAAGAAAAGCCGATTTTAGCTGATCTTGAGACAAAAGTAGATACTAAATCTCTTACGTTTTTGTTTTCAAAAAACGATTTGCGTATAAAAGGTTTACCAGTGGATTTTAAAGGACATTTTGGCTTTATTGAAAACGGCTATGATATGTTGTTTGATATAAAAACGGAAAATGCTACACTAGAACAATTACTGTCAGTGATTCCGCCTGATTATCAGTCATGGTTTGATAATACTAAATTTGAAGGTGATATTGACGGCAAATTCCATTTGGAAGGAAAATACGTCATTGTTGATAGTTTGGCTCCTGATGTAAATTTATCCTTAAAACTTAAAAATGGCTTTATTCAAAATGGACAGGTAAATCAACCGTTAGAAAACATTGTCTTGGATTTTGCTTACTCCATGCCCGGATTAAATCTTGAAAAGGGCATTGCAAAAGTTGAAGAATTATCTTTTGATCTTAATGGAAAACGCACTGATTTAAATTTTGAAGCAGAAGGAATAACCACAATTAATACAAAAGGAAAGATCAATGCGGCTGTAAATCTTGATTTGTTGCAGAAAGCCGTTGGTATTGAGGGTTTTGTAATGCGAGGAGAATTAGCATTAAATGGTGAATTTGAAGGGACTTACTCTAAAGGAGAGGTAATCAGAAGGACTATACGTAAAGTCTATAGGGATTCTATTATTACAAGTATACCCGAGTTTAATTTAAAGGGATTTGTCAAAGAAGGATATTTTAAATTGGTCGGACTTCCTGAAGCGTTAGAAAAAATTAATTTTGATTTTGAGGTTAGGACTAAGAATTCTGATTATAGAAGTATTTCGGCGAGACTCTCTGATATTGCTTTAATGGCAATGAGTAATTATGTAAAAGGGGATTTATATTTAAAAAATCTCTCAAATTATGATGTTGAAGCTACTATTGATGCTAAAATAAATTTAGAAAATATAAAAGAATTCATTCCCGTGAAAGATATTGTCTTGCGAGGGATCATCGATGCTAAAACAAATATAAATGGGACTTATGAACCTCAACGAAGGTTATTTCCGATAATTGATTCTGACATTAAATTTACCAATGGTTATGTTCAGTTTAATCGAATTCCAGATTTGCCGATAGAAGACATTCAAATTCACACTATTGTCAATAGCAAGCGAGGCTCGTTTAGTGATTTGACGATTAAAGTGCTTCCGATTGACTTTAAGATAGCCGGAGAGCCTTTTCAGCTTGCTGCAAGTTTATACAATTTAGATAACTTAAATTACAACGTTAAATCTAAAGGCGTATTAAACATAGGGGATTTATATAAAATTTTCAAGATTGATGGATTAGATTTACACGGCAAAATTTTGACAAACCTATTTTTAAGTGGGTTGCAAAGCGATGCTTTAAAAGGAGATTTTGACAAACTAAAAAACGGAGGTTATTTTGAAGTAGAGAATATTAATGTTTCTTCTGATTTGTTTCCAAAACCATTGCATATTAAGGAAGGAGTTTTTAAATTCTTCAAAGAAAAAATGAAATTTGAGAAGTTTGAAGCCAATTACGGGAGTTCTACGATTTCCATGGACGGGTATTTGACAAATGTTATTGATTATATGCTTCAAGGAGATACATTGAGAGGTAATTTTAACCTTCAGACACCTTATATGAATGTTGATGAATTTATGATGTTTGCAGATAATCAGACGAGTAAAATAACGACAGCTAACACTGTAGATGCAGGTGTTATCCAAGTACCGGCAGACTTAAATATCGGCTTTAATGCTACTGCGGATAAAATTAAGTATACAGAATATAATTTAGAAAACTTTACCGGGAATTTGCTTATAGCTCATGGAGGAATCAATTTAAAAGATACTCAATTTAATCTGATAGGAACTAATGTTCAAATGAACGGTACCTATCAGCCAACAGGATATAAAAGTGCTTTATTTAGTTATAACATCAAAGCTTCAGATTTTGATATACAAAGAGCCTATAAAGAAATTACGCTGTTTAGAGAAATGGTCAGTATGGCAAAAGATGCTTATGGAGTTGTTTCTTTAGATTATAGTTTAAAAGGGCAATTAAACAGTAGTATGTTTCCGGTGATGAAAAGTTTAGAGGGCGAGGGGACTCTTTCACTGGCAGATATCAGCTTTAAGGGATTTAAGCTTTTGGGAGCAATTGCAGAAAAAACCGAAGCTAGATCACTAGAAAACGGAAGTTTATCAGATGTAAATATTAATTCATCCATCAAAGACAACGTTATCACTATTGAACGCACAAAGATGAAGATGGCGGGGTTCAGACCTCGTTTTGAAGGTCAGGTCAGTTTGGATGGAGAGCTTAATATTGGTTTCAGGTTAGGTTTACCGCCTTTAGGTATTATTGGTATACCAATGAGAATAACCGGAAATTCAGAAGATTTTAGCATTAAACTGGGCAGGTACAAACCCAGCGAAGTATTAGGAAAAGAAGTTGAAAGTGACGATGAAGACATAGATGTAGAATCAGTGCATGATTCTATACCCGAATTGCCGGAGGTTCCTGCTGATACACCTGAGCAGGAAAACGAAACAGAAGCCAAGGCGTAATTAGTTAATACCATTACCTTGTAAAATAAAAGATTTAGATTTATGAAATATATCAAAACCCTGATCATATATTTTTTGTTTTTGGGGATATTGAACGCCCAAAATCAAACTGAATCCTATATTTATGAAAGTATAAAATTTGAATGTCCAACAGAAAATGACACTATAAAAGCGTTGTATAAATCGGCGTTTGAAGCATTAAATACGCCAAAATACATTAATACTGCCGGCAAGATTTTTTTTAATATTTTACAGATTGACAAGAGTTTATGCGATGCTTATTTTTTTACAGGAATAGCGCTTACCCAGCAAGAAAAACATCAGGCAGCACTAAGTTACTATTACTATGCGGATAGTTTAGCTACGAATAATAATTCTGTTTTTAAAGAAGAACTTGCACAAGCGGCTTTAAGAGTCAATAATGTGGGATTAGCCCGTAAAAAGTATGAAGAGATAATAAAATATTTTCCGGAAGACCCTGATGGATATTATGGCTTAGGGCTTACGGCAACCACGTTAGGAGATTCTGAAGAAGGGTTGAAAAATTTGGAAATTGCAGAACAAAAATATTTGTCAGAACAAAGCTGGACAGTGCAAAGAAAAAACGAAGTATGGCTGATGAAAGCCATACTCTTAACCATGGAAGAGCGATACAAAGAGGCAATCGATTATTTTGAAAGATGTGAAGATACATTTGGAGAACTGGAAGATTTTAATGCGAATCTAGCTTTATCAGCATATCATTTATATCAAGAAAAAAATGATGAACAATGGAAAAAAAGATGTTTGGAGGCTTTACAGAAACTACAAGACAAGGAAAAACTCAAAGAAAGTTTTTTAGCTATTTTTAAATTTGAATAATCATCTCAACGCCAAGTCAATTTCAAAACCAATGCCGCGTATACTGGTTATTTGGATGTTGTCGTCGTGTATAAAATATTTCCGGAGCCGGGTTATAAATACATCCATACTGCGCCCGCTGAAATAATCCGAAGAATGCCATATTTTTTCAAGAATAACATTTCTATGGACAATTTTATTGTTGTTTTGGATAAGTAAAAGGAGTAAATCCCTTTCACGTTCGGTTAAGCGAAAACTTTCTTTCGGATGAGTCAACTTTAATTGAAACGGATAAAAAGAATAATTTCCCAATTGATATTGTTGCGTTTGTGCAGATTCAGCATATTTTAAAATATTATCTATGCGGAGTTTAAGCTCTTCAGGATCACAGGTTTTGGAAATATAGTCTGCAGCCCCTGATTTTAACCCCATCAGTCGGTCTATATTTTGGTTTTTTGCCGTAAGAAATAAAAAGGGCAATGCCGGGTACAGCATCTGTATTTCTTTTGATAAACTGAAACCATCTTTTACAGGAAGCATAATATCTAAAACCGCTAAACTGAATTTTTCCTTTTTCAGCATATCCAAAGTGTTCTCAGGTGTTGTAAGCCAGATTACTTCGAAACCGCTTATCTCCAAATATTGCTGCATTACTGTACCGTAATCGATATCGTCTTCTACCAAAAGAATTTTATGCATAGGGCAGAGAAATTTTAAAAGTTGTTCCTGTGTTTATTTTGCTTATCAGTTCAATGTTTCCGTTTAGCTGTTGTACAATTTGTTGTACTTGATAAAGCCCGATACCCAACCCCGTAGTGGTGTGGACATTGTTATTGATTATGCGATAAAATTTTTTAAAAATCAGCTTTTGTTCCTCTTTTTCAATTCCTAAACCATTGTCCTTAACCATTAATACAATGGAATTGCTGTGCTGAGTTATATGGCAGGTAATTTCTGTTGCTCCATATTTAACGCTGTTTTCAAGCAGGTTTAATATTATGGTTTCCATCGGGGTATTTGGTAGCGGTAAGGTTTCATCTGCGTTCCATTGCGTATAAAAAGTTACGCCTGTATAATGCAGTTGCAGATCGTGAATCATATTGTCAAATGAAAGGCTGCTAAACGGCGAGCTGTTCTGTACGTTAGACGGAATCAATTGCTGTTGTATTTTTTCTAATCGGTTTATCTGGCGTAACAGAAGTTCAACCGTAGGAGATTTATATTCTTTGGAGAGGTTATTACAGCCATATTTTAAGGTTGCAATCGGGAGTTTAAACTCATGGGAAACATTGTCTACCATATTGTGCAAACTTAAAACTTCTCTTTCTTTCTGTCGGATGGTTTTGTAAGTAATGTAATACAAAATCAAAATAAAGAGGCAGATTAATACAGAAAAAGCCAGTAAAGGAAAAAGCTCTTTAAGTGCAATGCGGTAAATGTTTAATACTTCGATATGCGTTTCCTGATTAATGGTAAAATGACGGTTATAATCTTCCGGACAATCTAAACACTCCTCATCGTTTTTGTTGGAGCTGCTTTCGTTAATTTCCCATTCTGAAGTGTTGATACGAGTAGGTTTTTTTACTTTTTGAGTGGTTTCTAATATGGTGATCGGTTCTTTTAATAAGTTTTGGGCAGAAGAATTGAGAGTAATCTGTTTTACACTAAACCGGACGGCAACATCATAATTTAAATTTTTAAAGACACTATCTGTTTTTTGAGTAAAAAGATGACTGTTTTTTTCAATATTTAGAGCTATGGTATTTTGAACCGAATCTAAAGTTGTTTTATTTTTCAATACATCTAAAAACGAATTATAAATTTCACTTTCCTTTTTTAAGGTTATTTGCTTAAAAAAAGAGGTTTCTGTCAAAGCATCAACTTTGTCGTGAGCAATGCGGTTAATTTCTTTTTTTTTAAGCTCTAAAACTTTAATGAAATAGAATGCCATTATTCCCACCAGTAAGAAATAAAAAATGCAAAATGCCTTAAAATAATATTTGGGCTTAGACTGACTCATTCTTACAAATGTAAATCAAAAAAAGAAATTCTCTTTTCCGTGTTTCGCTATTAACCGTTCATTAACCATCCGTTAACCGGGTCTCTTTTAAGAAGAAGCGATTTTTGTCAGAAATATTCAGGTTATGATTAGATTAATTGTTTTTTGTTTTTGCCTTTTATTAGCACTGATTGCCCATGCTCAGCCACAAAACGTGTGGCGCGGAACAATACAAAATGCACAAGGAACTGCTTTGCCTTTTGTTACTATTGAAGTGCAAAATAGCGAGGGAATAAACTTGTTAACTTCTTTTAGCGAAGAAGACGGAAGTTATGAGCTGACTTGTCCGCAAGAAGCTTTTGAACTGCGTTTTAAATACGTGGGATATAAAGATTTTATTTTGCCTGTTTCAAATAATTTTTTGGCTCAGATAACCCTGCAGGAAGACAGTGCTTTATTAGATGAAGTGGTCATTACAGCCAAACGACCAACAATCAAACGCGAAATAGATCGGTTGGTGTTTAATGTGCAAGATACCCCTTTAGCAACGACGAATGCCTGGGATATTGTCAAACAAACACCGGGCGTGAATGCAATAGGAGACAATTTAAGTATACGAGGAAGTCAAAGTATTTTGATAACTATCAACGATAGAAAAGTAATGTTGACAGGAGATCAATTAAAATCTTTATTAGAAGGAACGGAAGGAACACAGGTCGAAGCTGTAGAAGTGATTACCAATCCGCCAGCAAAATACGAGGCTCAGGGAAACGCTGTACTTAATATACGATTAAAAAAGAATAATCTATTGGGGTATAAGGGCAGTATTGCCGAGCGATTCAAGCAAACCACTTATGCTTATAATACAGCAAGTACGCAACATATTTATACAGGAGAAAAAGTCAATGTATCCGGAAGCTATTCTTTTGGCACTGGTGCAGGGGTTCGTTACAATGAAGATAATGTCTTGTACGAAAATGGAGAACGATGGAGTAGTGTGATGACGCGTAAGAGCAAGATAAAGGGACAACATAGTTTCCAAGCGGAGATGGATGTGAAGCTTGATACTACGCTAACACTGACTGTTGGAGGAACAGGATATATTAACGAACAATCTAAAGGAGATTATGAAATTCCAACTTTGATTTACAATCCACAAGATATTGTTGAATCTTTCTATACGACTTACAATAGAAAACGCGCGAATATGGATACCTATACAGGATATGCTTTAGTAGAAAAGACATTCAATCCTACGCAAAAATTATTGTGGTCATCTTATTTTACTTATGAAAATCAAAAAGACAACCAACGAGTTTTGACGGAATTGAATTTTAAGGATCAGCCATTCTCTGAGAGACTTTTTGCTACTAAAGACAGACAGCGCACGCGTTTGGCTGTTTCAGGTTTAGATTATAGTATTGATAATGAATTATCAAAATGGGAGTCAGGCGCAAAATACAGCATTGTAAAAGCCTCGTATTTATTAGACTTTTTTGGTCAAGAACAGGAGAATCTAACTTATGATCCAGCCAAGAGTAATGTTTTCGATTATCAGGAAATTAATTGGGCGGCTTATACTTCCTACACCAGGCAATGGAAGCAATGGCAAGCGAAAGTAGGCATACGAGGAGAATACACAGGCATTCAAACGAGAAGTACACAAGAAGGGACAAACAATCAATCGTATTTTAAGCTATTCCCTTCAGCTTATTTAAAATACGATGTAACCGAAGATCATCAATTGAGTTTGGCGTATAGCAAGCGAATTGACAGACCTTCTTATTCTTGGATGAATCCTGCAAAAAGCTATTATAACTTGTTCTCGTATTTTCAAGGAGACCCTGATTTGAAAGCAGCAATTAGTCATAATTTTAGTTTGAATTACACATTTGAGCAATTGAATATCGAATTCTTTTACAATAAAGAGATTCATCCGTCCATGGAAATTTCATATCAAGAAGATGCAACAAATATGTTGATTTATCACTATACCAATATAGATAAAAGACAAACAGCAGGGGCAGTGACAAGTTTCGCTTATCAGATTTTACCACGTTGGTCAGCCAATACCTTTTTGCAGTTGCAACAGCAGGAAGATTATTTTTATGGAGTTGATAAGCAGCTACATAAAAATGACGCTTTTGTTTTTGGAGGTCGTATAAGCACCTCAGTAGATCTCGATCAAAATAGCAATTGGAAAGCGATGCTGACGTACACTTTTCATACACCAACGGTGCAAGGATCTTTTACCATCAGCGGATATCAACGCACCGATTTTATTATGAGCCGCGAGTTTAATCAAAAGAAATGGTCAGCTAATCTGTATGTCTATAATATTTTTGGAAGTGATCGACAAATTATTAAAACACAATATGCCAATCAGTACAATTACTTCAAAGATTATATGGATACTCAGGGAATTGCCCTTGGACTACGTTACAATTTTGGCAATCAAAAAGTAAAATACAGCAGCAAAGAAATTGATATGCAAGAAAAGGATCGCCTGTAAGATTGATTTAGTTTAGTAAAAAAGGAAAGCTGAAATAGCTTTCCTTTTTTGTTTTGATCTATTTTTTGTAATAATTGCTTTATTTAAGAAAAAAGAAAGAAGGCTGTTTTGTAGAGTTGTTAAAATACATTTTAGTTATTTTGTAGCTTTGCAGGATAAACCGATAGTTATGGCATTTGATTATTTTGACCAGATTCGTAAAATTAGAACAGGGATCCGCTTTTATAGTGAATTGCTAATTGAAGCTTCCTGGAATGTGTGGAATATTAAAACGAGAGTAGGTATTTTTTTCTTTTCGCTCTTAGTTTCTCTTGGCATTACCTATTTTTTTACTCCGGAAGTATTTACAGATGCACAAACTTACACACTTTTTATTCTCATTTTTTCGGTATTGCTGTGGGCAACGGAAGCTATTCCGCCTTTTGCGGTAGGAATTATGATTATTGGTTTTTTGGTTTACACGATGGGAAATATGGAAGGAGCTACTATTTCTCCAAAAGAAATTTCAGATACCTGGTCCGACAGTGTAATATGGATTTTTTTGGGAGGTTTTTTTCTCAGTGAAGGAATGCGTAAAACAAATTTGGATTTATCGCTGTTTAAAAAAACAATCTCTTTGTTTGGTGCTAATCCCAATATGCTTATTCTGGGTATTATAATCGTAACTTCTGTTTTATCGCTCATTATATCCAACACAGCTACAGCTGCTATGATACTGGCTTCGGTCATGCCTTTAATAGACAGAGAGGGCAAAGATTCCAATATGTCCAAAGCTATTTTAATCAGTATACCCGTTGCAGCAACTTTCGCCGGAATGATGAGTATGGTCTCTACTCCGCCTAACTTGATTGTTGTAAATGTATTAAGGTCTAAAGGATTTGAAGTGAGTTTTACGCAGTGGTTTGTGCTGGGCTTTGTTCCGGCTTTAATTCTGTTAATCGGATTTTGGTTTGCGGTCGTTAAAAAATATACGTCTAAAGTAACGGAATTAGATGTTTCATTTGTAAATGAGACAATCCATCTTACAAAACCTTTGCGGTTACAGCGGATGATTGTTGTGGTTGTATTAACTGTTACAGTAATGTTGTGGATGTTTGGCAATCGGCTTAATATTCCAACAGCAGGAGCGGCAATGATTCCGATTATGTTTTTGCCCATGCTGGGAATTATTAGTGCGGAAGATGTCAGAAAGTTACCTTGGGATACTTTAATGCTGGTAGCAGGAGGTTTAGCACTGGGGATGGCAATTAAAGAGCTGCTTGCACCTTATTACTCCCAATTTTTAGAAGGTATAGAGTTTAACGTAGTCGTTGTGATTATAATTTTTGCAATCGTTACCGTTTTGTTTTCCAATATTATGAGCAGTACCGCTACCGCTACAATTGTTATTAATATTGCAGCGATTGTTTTACCGCCCGAACAAATTTTGCCTGTTGGACTGGTGATTGGGTTGTGTTCTTCTTGCGGGTTGTTTTTGCCGGTTTCCACCCCGCCAAATGCGATTGTTTTTGGAACAGGAATGCTCAAGCAAAAAGATTTCAGGCTAGGCGGAATGTTCGGAGCTGTTGTAGGAACAATAGTTATTATTGTTTGGGTTTTGATTCTGCAGTATTTGACCCCGTTTTTAAAATGAGATCCTTAAGAATAAAAGTTAAGGTGCAGTTGTATATAGAAAACAAACTTTATATCACTCAATTCGTTCAGGATAATTGGTTATGATACCGTCTACTTTTAGTTCATACATTTTTCGGATGTCTGTATATTCGTTTACTGTCCATGGATAAATCAGCAGTCCTGCGTCTTTTATTTTTCGGACATTGAAAGGCGTAAGTTTTTCAAAATAAGGGTTGATGGCAACCGCCCGAACCTCTTGAGCAAAAGCGATAGCCTCCAAAGGCTCCTGCTCTGTTAGTACGGCAATAGCGATGGAAGAATCTATTTCTCTCATTTTTTTCAATTCGTCCCAGCGGAAGCTCGAAATGATAAAATCACTTTTCTGCCATCCTTTTAATAGAAAAGAACGAATGATTTCGTGTGTTTTTTCGGCTGTATCGCTGCCCTTCAGTTCAATGTTTAAAATTGCTTTTTTGTCAATTGCTTCAATAATCTGAGAAAGCGTAGGAATTTTATACTTTCCTTTCACCCACAGCGGTTGCAGTTCAGCATAGGTATAGTCTTCTATATAACCTGTTCCGTTGGTAACTCGTTCCAGAACGGCATCGTGAAACACGACCAAAGAATCATCTTTAATCTTGTAAACGTCTATTTCAATCATGTCACAGTTCATTTCAACCGCCTTTTGTACAGATTCAACCGTATTTTCTGCTACGTGAGCCATAGCTCCGCGATGACCGATGCGGAGTGTTTTTTGATTTTGTGAAAACGAAATCGTACTCATGATAATACATAAAGTAATAAAAAAATGTTTTGCCGCCATACCAAAGATAAGTTTTATACAAAAATCGCTGTCTTGTGTAATCCAGAGCTTATCGCAGTATTAATTTTAAATTAAAAAAGCCGGTTTAAACCGGCTTTTACTATTTTACAGGAGTGCCGTAAAGGTCAAACTCCGTAGCATCGTCAATGTAAATGGCAGCAAATTCACCTACTTTTACATAGTGTTTTGCAGCGTCAATCAGTACCTCATTGTCCACATCCGGACTGTCGTATTCTGTACGCCCTACAAAGTAATTTCCTTCTTTGCGATCGATGATACAGCGAAAAGTTTTTCCGATTTTTTCCTGATTCAATTCCCATGAAATCTGAGCCTGAATATCCATAATTTCATTAGCTCTGGCTTGTTTTACTTCTTGGGGTACATCGTCTTCCAAAAGATAGGCATGGGTATTTTCTTCGTGTGAATAGGTAAAACAGCCCAACCGCTCAAAACGCATTTCCTGTACCCAGTTTTTCAAAATCTGAAAATCTTCTTCAGTTTCGCCCGGATAACCTACAATCAATGTCGTTCGTATAGCCATACCCGGTACGGCAGCTCTAAAATCTTTTAGCAACTTTGTTGTTTTGTCTTTGGTTGTTCCGCGACGCATCGATTTTAGTATATTGTCAGAAATGTGCTGAAGCGGAATATCAATGTAATTGCATATTTTGGGTTCGCGTTTCATCAGTTCCAAAACATCCATCGGAAATCCGGTTGGAAAAGCATAGTGCAGGCGAATCCACTCAATGCCTTCTACTTGAGCAAGGTTTTCCAGCAATTCGGCAAGGTTTCTCTTTTTGTATAAATCCAAACCGTAATACGTCAAATCCTGAGCAATTAAGATTAATTCTTTAACTCCGTTTTTGGCAAGTCCTTCGGCTTCTTTTACCAATTTTTCAATGGGCTGAGAAATGTGCTTTCCTCTCATAATCGGAATAGCGCAAAAACTGCACGGTCGGTCACATCCTTCAGCTATTTTCAGATAAGCATAATTTTTGGGCGTAGTGGTAAGCCGCTCTCCCAAAAGTTCGTGTTTGTAATCGGCTCCCAGTGCTTTTAACAACAAAGGCAAATCGGTGGTGCCAAAATACTGATCTACGTTTGGAATTTCTGTTTCTAAATCCGGCTTATATCTTTCCGAAAGACATCCGGTTACAAAAATCTTGTCCACAATTCCCTGTTCTTTTTTGTCGACGTATTCCAAAATGGTATTCACAGACTCTGCTTTAGCGTTATTGATAAAACCACAGGTATTGATTACTACAATGTTGGCTTCGTCATTCACAGCTTCATGGGTTACCTCTTTGCCGCTGGCTTTTAGCTGCCCCATAAGCACTTCGCTGTCGTAAACATTTTTGGAACATCCCAAAGTGACTACGTTAATCTTATTCTTTTTTAAACTTTTGGTTCTCATGTATTTATCTGATAGGAGTGCAAAATTACACATTTTATTGAAACGAGTTGTCTTTTTGTTATAAGTTTAAAGATTTGAAAAAGCTAACTTCTTGTTGCAGAAAATAAAATACCGCTTTTAAATAATTCTTAAATTTGAAGAATGACATTGCTACAGTTATTTAAAAATTTAAGACCGTTTGTCAGACCTTATCGCTGGCTGGTATTCGGCGCTTTATCACTTACGCTGATCGGGTCGTTTACCGCTCAGGTTAATGCTCTGGCACTTCGCTATACCGTGGATGAAATCAATGCTTTGGTAGAGGCAGGAGAAGGATTGGATGCCGGGCTTCATATTTTGGTGACGATTACTTTGGTATTGCTGATCAAAGAGATTGTTAATATAGTGATTACTTTTGGTCAAAAGTTTTATGGCGAAAAACTCCGCATTTACGTATCGCGGGATTTAGCTCAGGCAATCGTGGATCGCATTTTGTCGTACCGCATGGCTTTTTATACATCCAACGACAGCGAATCGGGCAAACTGCAAACCCGTATCGATCGCGGAATTGAGAGTCTGACCCGTTTGGTACAGAATTTCTTTATTAATATTCTGCCTTTGTTTGCCAATTCGCTCATTGCTTTAATCCTGATGTTTAACGCCAATTTCTGGGTAGGACTGGTAGGTTTGTGCATTGTTCCGGTTTATATTTATATAACCATTAAACAAGCCGGTACGCTAAGCGGGTGGCGCAGAAAGATGAGACAGTTCAGAGAGAGCAAAAGTCAGGGTATTATCAATATTATTCAGTCTATTACGGTAATAAAGTCTTTTAACCGGGAAAAAATCGAATCGGATAAACAGAATACGATTCAGTATGAGATGACCGAAAATCAGCTCAAAACTCAAAAAACAGGCTTTTTATTCAACAGCATTAAAACTTTTGTAGAACAGATAGGCGTTGTTATCATCATTATCCTGACTGCGTTTTTGGTACTCAGCGGACAGATGAGCATTGGTATGATTATGTTTCACATTCTGCTGTTTAATAACGTGACGGCTCCCATCGGACAGCTTCACCGCATTTTTGATGAAATGAATGATGCAATGATTTATTCCGAGAGCTTTTTTGAAATTTTGCACGACGACAAGGAAATTGAGCATTCAGGAAGCTATAAGCCCGAAAAAATAACAGGCAAGTTTGAACTAAAAGGAGTAGATTTTGTTTACCCCAACGGCACACAGGCATTGTACGATGTTAATATGGAAATTTTGCCTAATAAAATAACGGCATTGGTGGGGTTGAGCGGTGCCGGAAAAAGTACAATAGTCAATTTGCTGGATAAATTTTATGAACCTACTTCGGGCGAAATTTTATTGGACGGCATTCCTCTGCAGGAATACGACACTCATTTTTTACGCAATAACATTGGTTTAGTACTGCAAAAGAACCATATTTTTAGCGGAACAATAGAAGAAAATATAAGATACGGCAATCCTGATGCTACTGCCGAAGAAGTGTACGAAGCCGCTAAACAGGCATATATTTACGAGCAGGTAATGGAGCTGCCGCAAAAATTTGAAAGCAATGCGCTGTTGCTTTCGGGTGGACAACAACAACGGATAGCCATTGCCCGTATGTTTCTTAAAAATCCGCCGATTATATTTTTAGATGAACCCACAGCCAGTTTGGATGCCATTGCTACGGAACAGATTAAAAACAGCCTAGATGCTATTAAAAAGAACCGTACTGTCATTATTATTTCTCACAGTATTTCTCAGATTATCGATTCGGACTGTATTTATGCCATGCAGCTTGGCAGAATTGCAGAATCAGGAGTTCACGAAGAGATTTACGCAAAAAGCGGAGTGTATAAAAATATTTTTGACGCTATGGCACGCAGTTTAAACATTGAAAAAATTGCCAAAACCTATTCGGACGAGGAAGATTGGTAAGATTAAGTACGGTAATCAACCTCATTATACCGCAGTTTACTAAAAACAAGATTCTTCAATAAATGTAAAAACCAACAAATATCGGGCTTATAGCCGCTTAAACTTAAATGTTAAAATAAATAATTAACTTAGTATCAATAAATTGAGTTGTATGGGTAACTGTAAATTAAAAGTTTGAATTACAGCTATCTGAACATATAGTACATTTTTGTTTTGCTATGGAACCCGAATTGTTTGAAGAGTTAATCAGCGTTATAGACTATTTTTGGCATCGCTATGCCGGGCTGCCTTTTGCGTCTAAATATTCCATCCCTGTGCGCACTTCTTATTTTAAACAGTCTGATAGTTTGCTTTCTGCGTTGCTCCGGTTTTGTATTGCCGCCAACTTTATGCGTTTGCACAATTATACGTTGCAAGACCTGATAAAACATCGTTTTGCCATAGAGTATAACCCGCTTTCTCGCCATTGGAAATGGGTGGAAGCCCGCAAGCTGAGCAAAAGGTATAAACAAAATGTCTTAAACCGGTTGGAATGCTATACACAACACCTTTTGCTCCGTACGGATGCTCCGCAAGTAGTCGGTGTATATCTGACTGATGCTGCGGATGAGGTTCATTATATTTCCGGTACGGTACACCGTTTTCAAACACCGGACAGGCTGGTTTTTGTTTTGTTTTCCCTTGTCAACAAATACACGGATTCTCTAAAGCAACATCCTGTTTATATTGCAGATAAAGAAAAGCTGAGGCAATTATATGAGCTGTATATTCAAAGTCCGGAACAGAACCTGCAAGATTTTATCCGGGAGCAGGGATTAAATTACAGAGTTTTTCAAAAGAGCTTTAAGCAGTGTTTTGGAGCCACTTTTTATCAGTATTGTTTACAATGTAAGCTGCTGCATAGTCTGGAGCTTTTGTTGTTTACAGATAAAAATAACAAAACGATAGCTTATGACAGTGGCTTTCATGATTACAATCATTTTAATAAAACCTTTAAAAGATTGTCCGGCTTAAAACTAAAAGATATTCCTCGTTTGGTGGTTTCACACTATTAAAAACACTAATGTACTTATTTTTGTCACTAATGTACTCCTTTTTGACACTAATATACTTGTTTTTGTCATTAATGTACTTGTTATGGCTTTGTTTTATATCAGAACTTTGATACTTAAAATCAACTGAATGATGCTATCCAAACCTATAACACCCCCTTGCTATGAAACTAACCGTTACTTTTATTCGCTATTTTCTTATCGTACTGTGGGTATATGCCTCCGTCAGTAAACTCATTACATTTGACAAATTTCAAGTGCAGTTGGCACAGTCTCCCTTGCTCAGTGCTTATGCCGTTCCTGTTTCCTATCTTGTTATTATAACAGAGTTATTGATTGCGGTTTTACTATGCGTCAGGCGCAGTCTACTTATAGGATTATACCTCAGCTTTGGATTGATGACCGCCTTTTCGGTTTATATTTATTTAATTCTCAACTACAGCGATTTTGTGCCCTGCTCCTGTGGCGGTATTTTGGAAAAAATGGGTTGGAAAGAGCATTTCTGGTTTAATATCACGGTTTGCCTGTTGATCTTACTCGCTATTATATTTACCGACATTTTTAAGAAACGAATGCTGATTGCAAGTTCGGTATTATTGGTGTTGAGTGTGGGAATGGTTACAGTTCTTTTTTTACAGTCAGAATATAATATAAAAGATGGAGGGTTTACAAGAAATTTTATTAGTCAGAAGCTGGAAGAAGACAAAGCTTTAGGTTTAAGCATTAACGCTTACTATATAGCAGGGAGTTATGAGGAAAAAATCTATCTGGGTAATTACAACAAACCTTTTAACGTAGCTGTTGTGGATAAAAACATGCGTAAAAAACACGATTATAAAGTTGATATTGACCGCAAGGATATTCCTTTTCATTCCATAAAGCTTCGTGTGTTGCATCCTTATTTCTATTTAGGCGATGGAATTAGTGCTGTACTTTTACGAGGTGCTTTAGGCAAATGGAATGCAAAAACAATTAGCTACAGGCAAACTCATTTTACGGACTTTATTCCTGTGGACAGCACTCGGTTTGTAGTCAAAGGATATAGTAAAAAATCCAGACAAAATATCCTTGGTGTATTACATACCCATAAAGATGGGCAGGTATTGGAATCTCACCAAGAGTTGTTGGAAAAACAGATAGACGGCGTTTTTGATACCGATGGCATACTAAATTACAGCACACAGCAACAAAAAGCAGTTTATACTTATTTTTATCGCAACCAGTATCTTGTAACAGATGCTAACCTCAACTTACTTCATCGGGGAAATACGATAGATACCACGAGTATTGC
>OFTY01000866.1_pt1 | contig 16910 bp, 17 predicted proteins | sample 1775061 | NCBI WGS metagenome assembly OFTY01 (sample SAMN08195773, study PRJEB24354) | sludge metagenome | isolation source: sludge from phenol fed wastewater aerobic bioreactor B | place: India: Nagpur | collected 2016-09-16 | reverse complement strand
CCTGGGTGATGTCAGCTTCGACGCGGCCACTCACCTTCACGCCGTTCCGCTTCCACGGCGTCACCAACAGCTCGGCGCGGTAGGCCTCGACCGACAGCAGGCCGTGCTCGCCCGCCAGCGCGGCACGCTGCTCCACATCGGCCTCCACGACCACCGGAAGCCCCTTCTGCGGCAAACGCGCCACATTCGCCACGAAAGAGACCGGACTATTTGCCACCGGACGTTTCATAGGCTCCTCCCTCACCCGGCCGTGGCGACGGGGAAGGTCGCCGTACCGGAAACGATCGATTCGATCTGCTGCGCCGCAAGCCCGGCATTTGCTTCGACAACATAACCAGCGAGTCGTGTCGCCTGTGGCCAGTCCCGGGCATCGGGACGGACGTTGCGGGCGAGCGCCGCGGCCAACGCCTCGCGATCATTCTGTTCCAACGCCTCATCATAGGCCGCGGTGCGCCCGTAGAACATCTTGGCGAGCTTCTTCATGCGTTTCGGCACGCCGACATCGCCGATTCCCAGTTCGCGCAGCGAATGCTCGACATCGAGGAAGAACTCGTCGATCAGCACCTGGGCCACGTCGGCGGCCGCGCCCGTCTCCCCGCGCAGCCTGTGTTGCAGCAAGAACATATGCAGCGAGACCATCTCGAAACGGCCGAGCGGCGTATCGGGTACACCCCAGTCGGAATAAAAAATCGTTTGCCGCGCCGCCGCCACGATTTGTGCGTAAAGGGCGTCGGTAATGGCGCGGTTGGCGTGGCGCTCACGGCCAAAAAGGCGCTGGAACATTGGGGAAAATCTCCCGGGGACCGTTTGTTGAATTGCCCTTGTTGCATCGGCGAGCAAGCTGGTTTACCGGTTTTGCCGCCCAGCGCAAGTTGCGGCCGTTTGATGGAGTTGTTGTTGCGCGCGCTGAATTTCAAGTCGAGCTTTTCATCCCGTCCCTTTGGCCGGTCTGTCGGCGCTGTTTCCCTGCTTGTGGTTGCCACGGCCCTTTCGGCCTGCAATTCCTCGAAGATGTTCGGCGATCTTCACCCGAGCGAGACGCTGACGCAGGGCTATGTCATCGATCAGCAGGCGATCGATCAGGTGCCGGTCGGATCGAGCCGCGAGCAGGTCCTCCTGGCGCTCGGAACGCCCTCGACGACAGCCACATTCGACAATGAGGTTTTCTATTACATTTCCCAGACGCGCAAACGCTATGTCGCCTTCGACAAGCCAAGGCTCGTCGACCAGCATGTGCTTGCGGTCTACTTCGGCAAGGACGGCCGCGTAACCCAGATCGCCAATTATGGCCTGAAGGACGGCAAGGTCTTCGACTTCATCTCGCGTACAACGCCGACCGGCGGCAAGGACCAGAGCTTCCTCGCCCAAATCATCAACGGCGCGAGCAAGCTCGCACCCGGCCTCCCCGGCGGCAGCAACGGAATGTAGGAACGGCCGCAAGGCCCAGAGCTCAGGCAACAGGGCCCGTCGGATCCGTCCGGCGGGCCTTTTCTTTATGGCGCGGCGCCCAACCGGCCTTGGTCATTGCCGCCACAACGCCCGCCAGGGGGCAATCGCTGGCTCATGGTCGGACAACAGGATTGAGCGTCGAGCGATTCGACGGCGGATTTGTCGCGGACCTGCTCAACCAAAAGGCCCGCGGGAGCAATCCCGCGGGCCTTTTCAATCCATCCGGACCCAAATGCTCAGCCGTGCGCGAGGACGGCGAGGAGCAGCAGGGCAACGATGTTGGTGATCTTGATGGCCGGATTGACGGCCGGACCGGCGGTGTCCTTGTAGGGATCGCCGACGGTGTCACCAGTGACCGATGCCTTGTGCGCCTCGGAACCCTTGAGGTGCTTGACGCCGTCCTTGTCGGTGAAGCCATCCTCGAACGACTTCTTGGCGTTGTCCCAGGCGCCACCACCCGACGTCATCGAGATGGCCACGAACAGGCCGTTGACGATGACACCGAGCAGCGAGGCGCCGAGCGCCGCGAAGGCAGACGCCTTCGAGCCCGAGATCAAGAGCACGCCGAAATAGACGACGAGCGGTGCCAGCACCGGCAGCAGCGAGGGAATGATCATTTCCCGGATCGCTGCCCTGGTCAGAATGTCGACCGCGCGAGCGTAGTTCGGCTTGGACGTTCCGGCCATGATGCCCTTGTCCTCGCGGAACTGCTTGCGCACTTCCTCGACGATCGAGCCCGCGGCGCGACCGACGGCGGTCATCGCAATGCCGCCGAACAGATACGGAATCAGGCCGCCGAAGATCAGGCCGGCGACGACATAGGGATTGGAGAGGTCGAAGGAGACATCGCCCATGCCCTGGAAGTAGTGGTACTTGTCGCCATTGGCGGCAAAGAACTTCAAGTCGTTGGAATAGGCGGCGAACAGCACCAGCGCGCCGAGGCCGGCCGAACCGATGGCGTAGCCCTTGGTGACGGCCTTGGTTGTGTTGCCTACCGCGTCGAGCGCGTCGGTGGAATGACGCACTTCCTTGGGCAGGCCCGCCATTTCGGCGATGCCGCCGGCGTTGTCGGTTACCGGGCCGAAGGCGTCGAGCGCCACGATCATGCCGGCAAGGCCGAGCATCGTCGTCACCGCGATCGCCGTGCCGTAGAGGCCGCCAAGCTGGTAGGTGGCGATGATGCCGCCGACGATGACGATCGCCGGCAGGGCCGTCGATTCCAACGAGACCGCGAGGCCCTGGATGACGTTGGTGCCGTGGCCGGTGACGGAAGCCTGGGCGATCGAGTTGACTGGGCGCTTGTTGGTGCCGGTGTAGTATTCGGTGATCACCACGATCAGGCCGGTTACCAGCAGGCCGATGAGCCCGCAGATGAACAGGTTCTTGCCGGTGATGGTGATGCCGGCGACGGTGCCGACCTCGCCCCAGCCGACCGTGGCCGAGGTGGCAACGGCGAGACCGGCAATGGACAGGATGCCGGTCACGATCAGGCCTTTGTAGAGGGCGCCCATGATCGAGCCGTTGGAGCCGAGCTTGACGAAGAAGGTGCCTACGATCGACGTCAGGATGCAGGCGCCGCAAATAGCCAGCGGATAGAGCATAGCAGAACCGAGGACGGCGGTGCCGCCGAAGAAGATGGCACTGAGAACCATGGTAGCGACGACCGTCACAGCGTAGGTCTCGAACAGGTCGGCCGCCATGCCGGCGCAGTCACCGACGTTGTCGCCGACATTGTCGGCGATGGTGGCGGGGTTGCGCGGATCGTCCTCCGGGATACCGGCTTCGACCTTGCCGACCAGATCGCCGCCGACGTCGGCGCCCTTGGTGAAGATGCCGCCGCCGAGACGCGCGAAGATCGAGATCAGCGAGGCGCCGAAGCCGAGCGCGACGAGCGAGTCGATGACGACGCGGTCATTGGGCTGCAGGCCCATCGGGCCGGTGAGGATCCAGTAGTAGATCGAGACGCCGAGCAGGGCGAGGCCCGCGACCAGCATGCCGGTGATGGCGCCCGACTTGAAGGCGATGTCGAGGCCGGCGGCAAGGCTGTTTGACGCAGCCTGCGCGGTGCGCACATTGGCGCGCACCGAAACGTGCATGCCGATGAAACCGGCCGCGCCCGAGAGCACGGCGCCGATCAGGAAGCCGATGGCGGCGGTGGCCGACAGAAGCCACCAGGCCAGGATCAGCACGACGACGCCGACGATGGCGATGGTGGTGTACTGGCGCGCCAGATAGGCTTGCGCGCCTTCGCGTATGGCAGCGGAGATTTCCTGCATGCGCGCATTGCCCTGATCGGATGCTAGAACCGACCGCGTCGCCCAGATGGCGTAAAGGACAGAAAGCAAGCCGCAGGCGATGACGGCGGTAAGTATGGTCATTGCCGGATTTTCCTCGATTGGTGGCCCAAAAGTTCCCCTCCCTGGGCCGTTGAGCAAAGATCGAATCCCGCGCGGCGGAATCCGCCTCTTCGCATCGGTGTATGCGAAACAGGGTCGCGAACGTCAAGATATTGTTCGATTTTTGCCCGCATTTCGCCCGAAAGTCCGGGGGCGCGGAAAAGCCGCTCGACATCGGCGGCAAGCTGTATCGATTGAAATCGGGCTGAGATCGCGCCACCCGGCAAGTTCAGCTCGTTCGACATTGTCCGGACGGCGGGAACCGAGCCGTCGGCATGGCGCAAAACCGCTTCGACCGGGCCGTGTCTCAGCCGGTCTGCTGGCCCATCCTGCGCGCCGCGTAACGCTCGATCGCCGACAGGCCGTCATAGATCAGGACGGCAAGGCCGGCGACGATCAGGCCGCCTTGCAGGACGAAAGCAAGGTTGTTCGACTGCAGCCCGGCGATGATGACCTCGCCGAGCGTCCTGGCCGCGACGGTGGAGCCGATCGTCGCCGTGGCCAGACTGATCACCACCGACAGCCTGATGCCGCCGAGAATGATCGGCGCGCTGAGCGGCAGTTCGACCCGGACCAGCCTCTGCCAGGCCGTCATGCCGGCGCCGCGCGCCGCTTCCATGACGTTGGCGGGAAGTGTGGTGAGCGCGGTGAGCGCGTTCTCGAAGATCGGCAGCAGACCATAGAGGAAGAGCGCGATCAGCGTCGGCTTCTCGCCAAAACCGACGGCCGGCACCGCGAGCGCGAGCACCGCGACCGGCGGGAAGGTCTGCCCGATGTTCACCACCGCGCGCGACAATGGCAGGAACTCCGCGCCGGCCGGCCTCGTCACGAGGATCGCAAGCGCCACCGCAACCACGGTTGCGCCCAGCGTGGCGATCAGGACGGTGCGCAGATGCAGCAGCGTCAGCGACAGCAGGCTACCCTGGTTATAGATGGCCGGCGCACCATTCTCGGTCAGCGGCTTCAGCAGCGCCTCGAACCAGCCAGGGCTGGTCACGAACGCGACCAGAAGCAGAAACAGCGCGAGGCGCAGCAGCGCCGGCAGCCATGCCCTCATGCCGGCCTCGCCGCGCGGCTCACCAGCCCGTCCACCGTGACCCGGCCGATCACCTTGCCATCTTCGTCCTTCACCGGCAGCGCCGGGCGCCCGGACCAGAGGAGTTCCGCCAGCGCGTCGCGCTGGCTGGCATCGTCAGGTATCGCCTCCCCATCGGCCGCGCCGGTCTCCACGGCTTCGCGCACGCGGCCGAGCGAGAGCAGGCGGAAAGGTTTCTCACTCGCCCCCACCAGCGTCTCGACGAAGGCATTGGCCGGCCGGGCCAGGACCTCGGCGGGCTTGGCGTATTGCACCAGCCTGCCTGCATCCATCACGGCGATCCTGTCGCCCATGTGCACGGCTTCCTCCATGTCATGGGTGACGAGGATGATGGTGGTCCCGAAACGCTTCTGGATCGCCAGCAGGTCTTCCTGTGCCTTGGTGCGGATGATCGGGTCGAGCGCGCCGAACGGTTCGTCCATCAAGAGCACGTTGGGCTCGGCCGCCAGCGCGCGCGCCACGCCGACGCGCTGCTGCTGGCCGCCGGAGAGTTCGTGCGGGTAGCGCGATCCATAGGTTCCTGGGTCGAGCTGGTAGAGCGTCATCAGTTCGTCGACGCGGCTCTTGATGCGCGCGGCATCCCAGCCGAGCAGCGTCGGGACGGTGGCGATGTTCTGGGCGACGGTGCGGTGCGGAAACAGGCCGTGCCCCTGGATGGCGTAGCCGATGCGGCGACGCAGCTGGTAACCGGGCAGCGAACGGTTGTCGACGCCGTCGAGCCTGATGGCGCCGGACGTCGGCTCGACCAGCCGGTTGATCATCCTGAGCAGCGTCGTCTTGCCGGAGCCGGAGGTGCCGACGATGACGCAGATGCTGCGCGGCTCGATGACCATCGAAACGTCGTCGACGACCGCAACGCCGTCGTACCGCTTGGTGATGCTTTCGATCTCGATCATGCCGCTTCGGCCTCGTGTCGCCTGGAGGAGCTCATCTCGACCGCCGCGTCGAGGACAATCGCCGCGGCAAAGGCCAGCACCACCGTCGGCACGGCGCCCAGCAGCACCAAATCCATAGCCGTCTGGCCTATGCCCTGGAACACGAACACGCCGAAGCCGCCGCCGCCGATCAGCGCGGCGATGGTGGCAAGGCCGATGTTCTGCACCAGCACGATGCGAATACCGGTCAGGATCACCGGAAAGGCCAGCGGCAGCTCGACACCGAACAGGCGCTGTCGGTCGGTCATGCCCATGCCCCGGGCGGCATCGTTGGCGGCACGCGGCACGCCGGCAAGGCCCACGACCGTGTTCGCGACCACCGGCAGCAGCGAATAGAGGAAAAGCGCCACAAAGGCCGGCGCCGTGCCGATGCCACGGATGCCGAGCGCGGCCGCGCCGGGCACGTGCACGGCCACCCAGCCGAGCGGGGCGATCAGCAGACCGAACAGGGCAATCGAAGGAATGGTCTGGATGATGTTCAGCACATTGAGGACCCCTGCCCGAAGCCTGTCGACACGATGACAGAGAATCCCAAGCGGCAAGCCCACGAGCACGGCGGCGAGGAGCGATCCCAGTGCCAGCGTCACATGCTTGCTCGCCTCGTTCCAGAAGCTGTCCGCGCGGTTCGTGTATTCCTTGAGGATCGACAGGCTGTTCCAGCTCCCGGACGTCAGAAGCGCCCCGACGGCAAGAACCGCGATGAACAGGACGCCAACCCGCGCCCATGGCGACAGGCTCAGCCGGCTCAGCACATCGGCCAGGAGTAATGCGAAGGCAAAGACCAGCAGCCAGAAACCGGAGGCCGGCGAGACCCGGGCGAAGGTATTTCCGGCCGGCGTCAGGAAGCTGCCCGCCACGCCGATGAGCAGCGCGAGAGCCGCGAGCGCGACGATGCTTGCCAGCAGCCGCAGAGCGAGCGGCGTCCTGAGCAGGGCAACGATGCCGCAAGCCATCAGGATCGCTAACAGCAGCGGACCGAGTGTCGGCGGCAATGCCTCGACGATGGAGCGCGCCTCACCCGGTACGATGCGGTTGGCGCGGAACGGGGCGAATGGCGCCGCGAAAGCGGGGTAGACCACTATCGCGGCAATGACGACGCCGAGCTTGTCGAAGCGGATGCCCACCGTCCCCCCGTCTTGTCGGGCCGGCGCGCCGTGAGCACGGCACGCCGGCATGACCTTACTTCAAGAAGCCGTTCTTCTTGAGGAAATCCTCGGCGACGGCCTTGGCCGGCTCGCCACCGACCTGCACGCGGCCATTCAGCTCCTGCAGCGTGACGAGATCGAGCTTGGCGAAGACCGGCTTGAGCAGCGCTTCGATCTCCGGATGTTCCTTCAGGACCGCCTCGCGGATGATCGGCGCCGGCTGGTAGACCGGCTGCACGCCCTTGTCGTCCTCGAGCACGACGAGACCCGACGGCGCGATACCGCCATCGGTGCCATAGACCATGGCCGCGTTGGCGCCGTTCGTCTGGTTCGCCGCCGCCGCGATCGTCGCGGCCGTATCGCCACCGGACAAGGTGATGAGTTGGTCCGGCTTCAGGGTGAAGCCGTAAGTGGTCTGGAAGGCCGGAAGCGCGGCGGCCGAATTGACGAACTCGGCGGAGGCGGCCAGCACGGTCTTGCCGCCACCCGCGACATACTTGCCGAAGTCGGACAAGGTGACGAGCTTGTTGGGCTCCGCCACATCCTTGCGCAGCGCGATCGCCCAGGTGTTGTTGGCCGGCGACGGCGTCAGCCAGACAATCTTGTTGGCGTCATAGTCGAGCTTCTTGGCCTCGGCGTAGCCCTTGGCGGCGTCCTTCCAGACCGGATCATCGGCCTTCTCGAAGAAGAAGGCGGCGTTGCCCGTGTATTCCGGATAGATGTCAATCTCGCCCGCGGTGATCGCCTTGCGCACCACCGGCGTGGCGCCGAGCTGAATGCGATCGGTGGTCTTGATGTTGTTGGCATTGAGGACGAGCTGGATGATGTTGCCCAGCACGCCGCCTTCCGTGTCGATCTTCGAGGACACGACCACCTGGGCGCTCGCGGAGGCTGCGGTGATGGCAAGCGCGAAGGCGGCGCCGGCCAGGAGTTTGATGGAACGCATGATGGAAATCCCTTGCTTGGAACCGGAATCCGGTTGGGCGGGAATTGAGCATGGCTTCAACGCCCAGTCTGCGTACAGGGTTTCATAACAGCGGGGGCCGGCGCAATAATTTTGTTCGTACCCGGCCCCTGTCGCCCGACGCTTACCGCCACCGTGCTGTCAGCTCGATGGTCGCAAGACAGGGCGCAAAGCGAAATGGTTACGACGCGGTCTCGCGCGCGCGTTTGATCTTCAGGACGCCGAGCGCGGCGAAGCAAAGCATCGTCACCGGAAGGATCATCCAGTTGAGCATGTTCCAGCCCCACGCATTGTAGACGATGCCGGACAGGAGCGAGGCACAGGCGACCGAGCCGAACAGCACGAAGTCATGGAATCCCTGCACCTTGGCCTTCTCCGAAGGACGGTAGCTCATGGCAACGATGGCGGTGGCGCCGATGAAGCCGAAGTTCCAGCCGAGACCGAGCAGGATGAGCGCCGCCCAGAACTGCCACAGCGCTATGCCCGACAAGGCGACGGCGGCGCAGCCGATCAGAAGCAGCAGGCCGACCGCGACGATGCGCTCGGCGCCGAAACGGTGGATCAGCCTGCCGGTGAAGAAGCTTGGCCCGTACATGGCCATGACATGCCAGGAGATGCCCAGCGTGGCGTCGTCCGTCGACAGGCCGCAGCCGACCATCGCGAGCGGCGCGCCGGTCATCACGAAGCTCATCAGCGTATAGCTGCCGACAGCGCAGAACAGCGCCGCGACAAAACGCGGCGCGGTCACGATCTGCCGGAGCGGTCTCGCTTCGCCGAGACTGGCCGGCGCCCTGGCGGATGCCCTGGCGGGAAGACGCAACAGCGAGAGGATGGCCGCACCGGCGGCGGCCAGCACTAGGATCGACGCGAACGACCCGGCAAACATCACCGGAGCAAACAACTCACGGGTGAAAATGACGATCTGCGGCCCGAGTATGGCGGTGATGATGCCGCCGGCCAGCACGAAGGAGATGGCGCGGGCCTTGAATTCGGGCGGCGCGTTGTCAGCGGCGGCGAAGCGGAACTGCTGGACGAAGGCGCCGCCGACGCCGATCACCGCCAGGCCAAAAGCAAACAGCCAGAAGCTGCCATGGAAAAGCGCCAGCGTCGCGACCAACCCGCCAAGAGCCGTCACGGCGGTGCCGGTCATGAAGCCGTTTCGCTGGCCGAGCCGACGGATGATGGCCGCCGCAGGCAACGCGCCCAGCGCCACGCCGAGGTTGAAACCGGTGATCGGGGCGGTTGCTAGCGATTTGTCGGGGCCTAGCAGATAGTGGCCGGCCAGCGCGCCCATCGATATGGCAATCGGCGCGGCCGACCCGACGATCGCCTGCGAAGCGGCAAAGATGATCGCCGTACGGCGCGCCTCCGCGCCCGTTCCACTCACCGCTACGGTCATGCTTCCTTACCGCGACCCTCACCACGCACGCGGCGGGAAACGCGATCGAGCACGGCATTCACAAGCTTCGGCTCGTCTTCTTCGTAGAAGGCCTTGGCGATATCGACATATTCCGACACGACGACGGCGACAGGCACATCCTCGCGCTTCAGCAGCTCATAGACGCCGGCGCGCAGAATGGCGCGCAGCGTCGAATCCAGCCGCGACAGCGGCCAGTCGTCGGTCAGCGCCTGGCGGATGATCGGGTCGACCGTCTTCTGGTTCTCGACGACACCGGCCAGGATGGCGCGGAACCACTGCGCGTCGGCCTCGCGATAAAGCGCGCCGTCCACTTCCTTGCCGAGGCGAAACGCCTCGTATTCGGCCGTCGTCTCGAAGACGCCGCTGCCGGCAACATCCATCTGGTAGAGCGCCTGCACCGCCGCGAGACGGGCCGCGCCACGCTTGTTGGCGTGACGGACGGACGGTTTGCCGGGCGCGTCGGGTTCGCTCACGATTTCGCTCCCAGCCGTTCCCTCAGCGCGATCATGGTAAGCGCCGCGCGCGCGGCGAAGCCGCCCTTGTCGCCCTCCGAGCGCTTGGCGCGCGTCCAGGCCTGCGCGTCGTTTTCCGTGGTCAGGATACCGTTGCCGATGCAGACGGAATCCTGGACCGACAAGTCCATCAGCGCGCGGCTGGATTCGTTGGCGACGATGTCGAAATGATAGGTATCGCCGCGGATGATGGTGCCGAGCGCGACGAAGCCGTCGAAACCGGTGCGGCCGTCGGCCGCGCCGTCCAGCGCGAAGGCGATGACGGCTGGAATTTCGAGCGAACCGGGAACGGTCACGACCTCATAGGTCGCGCCGGCCTCATCGAGCGCGCTCGTGGCGCCTTCAAGCAGCGCGTCGGCCAGATCGTCGTGAAAGCGCGCCTCGACGATCAGAAGATGAGCCTTGCGCTTGGGGCGGATGAACGCCTTGCCGTGTTGAGATGTACCAGCCATTGATATCTCCGGGGGATTGCCGGGTGACTTAGGCCGAAGCCGATCTTATCGCAAGCGGAAGATTGTCGCCGGGGCGGATCCTGGAATCCGGTTCGGTCTCGCCATCCCGCAGGCCGGCGCCGGAATCCGGCTTTCGGAAAGACCATGGTAGACAAACGGGATAGAGCCTCATCCTGATCTCATCACGATGGAGCAGGCTCTAAATCGGGGACGCCTCGATGATCGAAATCGGCCCTCGGGTCTGGATCGACCGCTCGAGCCGCAACCCCGCCATGTCGAACAGGCTGGCGTATTGGGCCTCGGTCCTCTCCAACCCGCCGGTAATGGCAAGCATGATCACGTCGATGCCCTTGATCTGGTTCGGTTCGTCTCCAGGCGGCACGAGCGTCTCGGCAACCAGCACTCTTCCGTTGCGCGACATGGCTTCACGGCAACGCCGCAGAATCAAGGCCGCGCGCTTGTCGTCCCAGTCGTGGATAACCTTCTTGATCACATAGACGTCGCCGGCGGGAACACTGTCGAAGAAATCGCCGGCAACGAAATCGGTGCGCGGCAGTTCGCCTCCCGCGCCATGTCGCGCCGCATCGACCCCTGACGGAAGATCAAACAAAACGCCGCTCAAGTGGGGATTGCGGGCCAATATCGCGGAGAGAAGCTGGCCATGCCCGCCGCCCACATCGACGACCCGCCCGTATGGCGCGAAGTCGTAGGCTTCGGCGACCGCTTCATTGCTGCCCTGCCCCACGGCGACCATGGCGCGCTGAAACAATGCCGCCTGCTCGGGATGGTCCGACAGCCAGTCGAATCTCGGGCTTCCAAACACCTTGTCGAAAGCCGGCTTCCCGGTCTGGACGGAATGCAGCAATTGCGAGAAAGCAAGATAAGGTTCGCTGTTGGTCATCCGCACGAACTCGCCTGGACCTGGCCGGTCGGATTGCAGGGCGGCGCCGACGTCCGTCAGCGCGAAATGGCGCGGCCTGCTCTCCATGAACACGCCTTCGGAGGCCAGCAGACGCATCACCCGGTAGAGCGCGTCGGCGTCGACTTTGGTGACGGCGGCCACATCCGCGACCGATCGTTCGCCAGCGGCGAGAAGATCAGCAATCCCGAGTTCAATGATGACGCGCAATGCCTGCGATATCGCGAAGCCGAGCCCCAGCCTCATGATCTGATGCGACGGACCGGTCATAGTCCTCCCCGCGCTCGGAACAGAAGCTCAGCTTATGCGCAACGAGGGCGGAAGCCAAGCGGTACCCCATTTGGGGCCGCCCCCTGCGGAAAGCGGCTTCAAGGCGTTCCGTCGGCGGCCTCAAAGCCCCTCTTTCGCTGCCTCCGCCAGGCGCGCGGCGTAGCGGGCCATGGTGTCGATCTCGATGTTGACGCGATCGCCGGCCTGGCGCTCGCCCCAGGTGGTGACGCTCAGCGAATGATGGATCAGAAGCACATCGAAGCGCGTGCGCTCCACCCGGTTGACGGTGAGCGAGGTGCCATCGAGCGCCACCGAACCTTTCGGCGCAATAAACTTCGCCAGATCTCGCGGTGCCTCCAGTGTGAAGCGCACCGCGTCACCCTCCTCCTTGCGTTCCACGATCTCGGCCGTGCCGTCGACGTGGCCGGAGACGATGTGGCCGCCAAGCTCATCGCCGATCTTCAGCGCCCGTTCGAGATTGATCCTGGTGCCAGCCTTCCAGCTCGAGGCCGTGGTGAGCCTCAGTGCTTCCTCCCAGGCCTCGACCTCGAACCAGCGGACATTGGAGCCGCCGTCGGGCAGCGCCGTCACCGTCAGGCAAACGCCACCGCAGGAGATCGAGGCGCCTATGGCGATCGTCTTCGGATCGTAGGCAGTGTCGATGCGCAGGCCGATCCCTTCGCTCAGCGGCTTTATCGCAGCCACGGTGCCGACATCGGTGACTATTCCCGTAAACATCAGATATCCCTTATCCATTCGGCATAGGTATCGTCGCCGAACCGCATCTCGCGCAGCTTGCGAAAGCCGGCTGGAATAGAGCCGGCATCGACCGGCGAGGCGATGCCCTCCGGCCCGATCGCCTCCGGTCCCTGGAAGATCACGATCCGGTCGACAAGGTCATCGGCGAGAAACGCTTTGGCAACGGCCGCGCCGCCCTCGACGAGGACGCTCGCTATGCCAAGCGCCGCGAGGTCGTCCAGAAGTTCCGGCAGGGCAACCCCGCCCTCATGCGTCTCGGTGCCGATGAAGCGCACGCCGGCGCGTTCCAGCGCCGCGCGCCTGCCCGCGTCGGCTTCCTCGCAGGCGGCGATGTAAAGCGGGACCCTGTCGACCCCCGTTACAAGTTTGGAGCCTTCCGGCAGCCTGATCTGCCGATCCAAGACGATGCGTGCCGGAGACCGCTTTTCCAGCCCTGGCAAGCGAACGGTCAGCGCCGGGTCATCCTCCAGCGCCGTGCCAATGCCGACCAGTATGGCGTCGGCCTCTGCCCGCATCAGATGCACCTCGCGACGTGCCACCTCGCCGGTGATCGAAACCTGGCCACCGCCCCTCACTCCGATCTTGCCATCGCTGGAAAGCGCAAGCTTGAGAATCACTTCCGGCCGCTTCTTGAGCGATCGAATCAAGTAGCCGGCCATCTGCTCGGAGGCCTCGGCGGCGAGCACCTTCTCGACCACCTCGATACCGGCGGCCCGCAGGATGGCATAGCCCTTGCCCGAAACGCGGAAATCCGGATCGCTGGCGGCGCCGACAACGCGCGCGATGCCGGCATTGACCAGCGCGTTGGCGCAGGGTGGCGTGCGGCCATGGTGCGCGCAAGGCTCCAGCGTGACGTAGGCGGTTGCGCCGCGCGCCAGTTCGCCGGCTTCGGCAAGCGCCTCGGTTTCGGCATGCGGCCGGCCGCCGATGGCGGTCACGCCGATGCCGACGATCATCGGCCCGGCGCCGTCGTCGCGCACGATGATCCTGCCGACCGACGGCGGCTCGGTTCCTGGCTGGTGGGTGGGTTTTGCATCAGCGCAGCTCCTCGGCCTCACCAGCCCGGTCTGGATGCTGCTGGCGCTGCTGGTGTTCTGGGCATGGTTTCGCGCGACGCGTGTCGGCATCGCCATCCAGGCCACCGGTTCCAACGAGAAGTCGGCCTTCCTGTCCGGCGTTTCGATCACCCGGGTCAACGTCGTCACCTATGGGCTCTCAGGCCTGTTTGCGGCCGGCGCCGCGCTCTACCTCACCACGCAGACGGGCGCCGGGTCGCCGACCATCGGCAAGGATTACATCCTGCCCTCGGTCGCGGCGGCGGTGATCGGCGGCGTCAGCCTGTTCGGCGGGCGAGGCCATCTTGCCGGCACGCTGATCGGCGCTTTTGTGCTCACCCTCATCGGCAATCTGGTCTTCGTCATGCATGTGTCGAGCTACTGGCAGCCTGTCGCCTCCGGCGTCATCCTGCTGTTGTCGGTGCTGGCCAGCTCGGTTGCCGAGAAAGCCGCGCGGGGGCGCGTTCAATGAGCGCCTTCCTCGCCCGCAACCGACTGATCGTACTTGCCTATGCAGGCATGGTCGTACTGCTCCTGGTCACCGCGCTGTTCTCGCCCGGCTTCCTGTCCGTTTCCAACATGCGCTCCACGGTGGTGCTGGCGGCCTTCGTCGGCATCGTCGCGCTGGGGCAGACCCTGGTCATCATCGGCGGCGGCATCGACCTGTCTGTGCCGTGGGTGCTCAATTCGGCGGCGATCGTCATGGCGCTGCTGTGCGGCGGCCAGGACATGCCGCTGCTCTGGGTCATGCCGCTCCTGCTCGCCGGCGGCGGGCTGATCGGCCTGGTCAACGGCATCGGCGTCGCCCATTTCGGCGTGCCGCCCATCATCATGACGCTGGCCACCAACGTCATCCTGCAGGGGCTGATCCTGGTGCTGACGGGCGGGTCGCCGACGCCCTCGGCGCCGGCGCTGATCCAGTTCCTGTCGGTCGGCCGCATCGCCGGCTTCCCGGTGATCGCATTGATCTGGATCGCGCTGACGGCGGCGGCGACGCTCCTGCTGTCGAAGGCGGCGTTCGGGCGCCATCTCTACGCGCTCGGCACCAGCGCCACCGTGGCCGAATTCTCCGGCGTGCCGACCGCGCGCACCACCATCCTCACCTATGTCATTTCGGGCCTCACGGCGGCCTTCGCCGGCATGCTTCTGACGGGCTATTCGGGCCAGGCCTATCTCGGCATGGGCGATGCCTATCTCTTCACCTCGATCGCCGCCGTCGCCATCGGCGGCGCGTCGATCCTTGGCGGCAGCGGCCACTATCTCGGTACGGTGGCCGGGGCCATGGTGCTGACCATCCTGACCGGCCTGTTGCCGGCACTGAACCTTTCCAGCGGGGCGTTGCTGGTCGTCTATGGGGCCGTCATCCTGATCACAGTTTCGATCGGCAGCGAGACGTTCGCCGGCCTTGGGGCAAGGATGCGCAGGGGCTGAGCCGCTCGCGCGCCAAACAGTGGAGATCGTTCCGGAATGGTTGAAATCACCTGTGTCGTCGATGCCCGGGCCGACCTCGGCGAGGGCACGCTGTGGGATCCGGCGGCGGGCGTGCTGTGGTGGATCGACATATGGAACAGGCTGATCCACCGCTACGATCCCGCCACGGGGCGGGACGACACGTTCGAGACGCCGCACTATCTCGGTTGCCTGGGCCTGCGTAAAAAGGGCGGCCTGGTGCTGACCATGACCGACGGCTTCCATTTCTTCGATCCCGCCACCGGACGGTTCGAGGCAATCGTCGGTCCGGAGGCGCACATGCCGAAGACGCGCTTCAACGACGGCAAGCCCGACCGTCAGGGGCGGTTCTGGTCGGGCTCGATGTTCGAGGTGCCCGGCCAGCCGATCGAGTTCATCGGCGCGCTCTATCGCCTCGATCCCGATCTTTCGGTCCACAAGATGATCGACGGCATCGGCTGTTCGAACGGCCTTGCCTGGAGCCCGGATTCCAGGACGATGTACTTTTCCGACAGCCATGCCGGCGCTGTCTGGGCCTATGATTTCGATGCGGCCACGGGCGACATCGCCAACCGCCGCACCTTCATCGACATGACCGTCACCGGCGGTGTCGCCGACGGCGCGACCGTCGATGCCGAGGGATGCTACTGGGTGACCATTCCCGTCACCAGCAAGGTGTGCCGCTACGATCCCGACGGCAGGCTGATGCAGACCGTGCTGCTGCCGACCGACCTGCCGACCTGCTGCGAATTCGGCGGCAAGGATCTCGACATCCTCTATGTCACCTCCGCCGTGCTCAAGAGGCCGTCCGGCCATTTCAAGGGCCAGAAGAACCCTGGCGGCCTGTTCGCGCTGGATGTCGGCGTCAAGGGCCTGACCTTGCCGGCCTTCAAGGGATAGGCCGCGCGCGCTTCCTCAGGCGGCGCTCATCACCAGCGGTTTCTCCACTTTGCGCGTCGTGCCGGCCGCGAAGCGGCGCTCGAGATGGCCGGCATAGAGCGACAGCGGCCAGCAGAGGGCGAAGTAGATCAGCGACACGGTGCCGAACACCATCACCGGCTGGAAGGTGACGGTGTTGACCTGCGTTGCGGCACGGGCGAGTTCGGTCAGCCCGATCAGCGAGGCGACCGACGTCGTCTTGACGATCTGCACCATGAAGCCGACGGTCGGCGGCAGCATGAGGCGGACGGCCTGCGGCACGATCACCAGGCGAAGCGTGCGCACGAAGCGGAAGCCCAGTGCCGTCGCCGCCTCCCACTGGCCTTTCGGAATGGCCTCTATGGCCCCGCGGAAGATCTCGCCGAAGAAGGCGCCGCCGTTGAGGCAGAACGTCAGCGCCGCCGCGAACCACGGGTCCGGCCGATAGCCGAGCAGTGATGCGCCGTAATAGGCCATGAACAGCTGGATCAGGATCGGCGTGCCCATGAAGAACTGGATGTAGCCGGCCGCGATCCAGCGCAGCGATCGCGCCGGCGCTACGCGCAGGGCGGCCACCAGGAGGCCGCACAGGCCGCCGCCAGCGAAGGCGATGAGCGCCAGAAGGATGGTCCAGCGTGTCGCCAGCAGCAGGAACATCAGTTCGTTGGGGCCGAAATCGCGCAGGCTCATGGGTCAGGTCTTCCAGCGGAACATCAGCTTGCCGATGCCGGCAAAAAGCAGGCTGGCCGCCTGCACCAGCACGAAGTAGATGACGGCGATGACGATGTAGACCTCGAAGCTGCGGAACGTCTGCATCACCAGATTGTTGGCGATCGCGGTCAGTTCCTCGGCGGCGATCGCGCCGACGATCGAGGTTCCCATGATCTGCAGGATGAACTGCGCCGACAGCGAGGGGTAGACGGCGCGCGCGGCTGGCACGAGCACAACGTGGCGGATGATGCGGTAGCGGCTGAGGCCGAGCGCCTTCGCCGCCTCGATCTGGCCCTCGGGGATGGCCTCGATGCCGGCCCTCAGAATCTCGGTGGCGTAGGCGCCGAGATGGATGGAGAGCGCGACGATGGCGGCCGTGTTGCTGTCCAGCTTGAAGCCCAGCAGCGGCAGCGAGAAGAACACGAAATAGAGCTGGATCAGCAGCGGCGTGTTGCGGATG
>OFTY01000864.1_pt1 | contig 16943 bp, 10 predicted proteins | sample 1775061 | NCBI WGS metagenome assembly OFTY01 (sample SAMN08195773, study PRJEB24354) | sludge metagenome | isolation source: sludge from phenol fed wastewater aerobic bioreactor B | place: India: Nagpur | collected 2016-09-16 | reverse complement strand
CGCTGGCCAACATCGACGAGTTCATCCGCATCATCCGCGAATCGCCCACGCCGCCCGTGGCCAAGGCCGAGCTGATGCAGCGCGCCTGGGACAGCGCCCTGGTGCGCGAGATGCTCACCCGCGCCAAGGCCGACGGCGGCACGGTCAACGCCGATGACTACCGCCCCGATGGCCTGGACCGTGCCTACGGCATGCAGGCCGACGGCCTGTACCGCCTCTCCGAGACGCAGGCGCAGGAGATCCTGCAAATGCGGCTGCAGCGCCTCACCGGCCTGGAGCAGGACAAGATCGTCGCCGAGTACAAGGAGGTCATGGCGCAGATCGACGACCTGCTCGACATCCTGGCCCGGCCCGAGCGCGTCTCCACCATCATCGGGGAGGAGCTCGGTGCACTCAAGCACGAATTCGGCCAGACCAGGCTCGGCGCGCGCCGCAGCCAGATCGAGCACAGCGCGCAGGACCTCTCCACCGAAGACCTCATCACCCCCACCGACATGGTGGTCACGCTCAGCCACACCGGCTATATCAAGAGCCAGCCACTCTCCGAATACCGCGCCCAGAAGCGCGGCGGCCGCGGCAAGCAGGCCACGGCGACGAAGGAAGACGACTGGATCGAGCAGCTCTTCATCGCCAACACGCACGACTACATCCTGTGCTTCTCCAACCGCGGGCGGCTGTACTGGCTCAAGGTGTGGGAGGTGCCCTCGGGTTCGCGCGGCTCGCGCGGGCGGCCCATCGTCAACATGTTCCCGCTGGCCGAGGGCGAGAAGATCACCGTGGTGCTGCCGCTCACCGGCGAATTCCGCAGCTTCCCGGCCGACCACTATGTGTTCATGGCCACGCGCATGGGCACGGTGAAGAAGACCCCGCTCGACGAGTTCTCCAACCCGCGCAAGGCCGGCATCATCGCCGTCGACCTCGACGAGGGGGACTACCTCATCGGCGCAGCCCTGACCGACGGCCAGCACGACGTGATGCTGTTCTCCGACGGCGGCAAGGCCGTGCGCTTCGACGAGAACGACGTGCGCCCCATGGGCCGCAACGCCCGCGGCGTGCGCGGCATGATGCTCGAGGAAGGCCAGAGCGTCATCGCCATGCTGGTGGCCGAGGACGAATCGCAAAGCGTGCTGACCGCCACCGAGAACGGCTACGGCAAGCGCACCCCGATCGCCGAGTACACCCGCCACGGCCGCGGCACCAAGGGCATGATCGCCATCCAGCAAAGCGAGCGCAACGGCACCGTCGTGGCGGCCACGCTGGTGCGGCCCGACGACGAGATCATGCTCATCACCGACCGCGGTGTGCTGGTGCGCACCCGCGTGGCCGAGGTGCGTGAACTCGGCCGCGCCACGCAGGGCGTCACCCTCATTGCCCTGGACGAGGGCGCCAAGCTCATCGGCCTGCAGCGCATCGTGGAGAACGACGCGCAGAGCGCCGCCGGCGGCGAGGATGAGGCACCCACCGCCGGCTGAGGGGTTCCAAAAAGTCACTTTTTGATAGCATCAATCGACCATCTGACGCTGGGGTACCCGGCAAAATCCTTGTAAACCTCCGATGACACGCCCCTACAACTTCTCCGCCGGCCCCGCCACCATGCCCGAAGAGGTGCTGGCGCAGGCGGCGGCCGACATGCTCGACTGGCAGGGCAGCGGCATGGGCGTGATGGAGATGAGCCATCGCGGCAAGGAGTTCATGGCCATCTGTGCGCAGGCCGAGGCCGACCTGCGCGAGTTGCTGGCCGTGCCCGCGCAGTTCCGCATCCTGTTCATGCAGGGCGGGGGCCTGGCGGAAAACGCCATCGTGCCGATGAACCTCTCGCGCGGCGGCACGGTCGATTTCGTGGTCACCGGCGCCTGGAGCCAGAAGTCGCACAAGGAAGCGCAGAAATACTGCAATGCCCAGCTCGCGGCCAGCAGCGCCGGCAGCGGCTTCACCACCCTGCCCGACCCCGCCAGCTGGCGCCTGAGCCGCGGCGCGAGCTACGTGCACCTGTGCAGCAACGAAACCATCCACGGCGTGGAGTTCCACGCCCTGCCCGACCTCGCCGCGCTGGGCAGCGACGCGCCGCTGGTGATCGACTTCTCCTCGCACGTGGCCTCGCGGCCGGTGGACTGGTCGCGCGTGGGCCTGGCCTTCGGCGGCGCGCAGAAGAACATCGGCCCGGCCGGGCTCACGCTCGTCGTCGTGCGCGAAGACCTGCTCGGCCATGCCCTGGCCATCTGCCCCAGCGCCTTCGACTACCGCACCGTGGCCGACAACGGCTCCATGTTCAACACGCCGCCCACCTACGCCATCTACATCGCCGGCCTGACCTTTCAGTGGATCAAGCGCCAGCGCGAGGGCGATGCGCAGGGCGTGGCCGCCATGGAGCAACGCGCCATCGCCCGCGCGCAGTTGCTCTACGACGCCATCGACCGCTCCGAGGCGTTCTACAACCCCGTCGCGCCGCACTGCCGCTCGCGCATGAACATTCCCTTCTTCCTGCGCGACCCCGGGCCGGATGGCGCGGCCTACGATCGCTTCCTCGCCGGCGCCAGGGCCCGCGGGCTGCTGCAGCTCAAAGGCCACAAATCGGTCGGTGGCCTGCGCGCCAGCCTCTACAACGCCATGCCGCTGGCAGGCGTGCAGGCGCTGGTGGACTACATCCGCGAGTTCGAGCGCAGCCTTGCCTGAGGCTGATCGCGCCGCCCCCCTTTCCACCATGGCCCAGAACCCCGTCCAATCCGAAGCCCTCGCCGCGCTGCGCGTGCAGATCGACGCCATCGACCAGCAGCTGCTCAGCCTGCTCAACCAGCGCGCCCGCGTGGCCGAGCAGGTCGGTGAAATCAAGCGCGCCGAAGGCTCGCCCTTCTTCCGCCCGGACCGCGTCGCCCAGGTCATCGAGAAAATCCAGGCGGCCAACACCGGGCCGCTGCTCAACCAGCATGTGGCCGCCATCTGGCGCGAAATCATGTCGGCCTGTCTGGCGCTGGAGACGCCGCAGCGCGTGGCCGTGCTCGGCCCCGAAGGCACCTTCACCGAGCAGGCCGCCATCGAATACTTCGGCAGCGCCGCCAACCTCATCTATTGCTCGAGCTTCGACGAGGTCTTCCACGCCACCGCCGCGGGCACCGCGCAGTTCGGCGTGGTCGGGGTGGAGAACTCCACCGAGGGCGTGGTCGCCCGCTCGCTGGACCTGTTCCTGCGCTCGCCCGTGCACGTCGTGGGCGAGGTCAGCCTGCTGGTGCGGCACAACCTGCTGCGCCAGGTCAATTCGCTCGACGGCATCGAGGTGGTCATGGCCCACCCGCAGGCGCTGGCACAGTGCCAGAACTGGCTTGGCCAGCACCTTCCACACGCCGAGCGCCGCGCCGTGGCCAGCAATGCCGAGGGCGCGCGGCTTGCGGCGCAGAACCCGGCCTACGCCGCCCTGGCCAGCGAACGCGCCGCCGCGCAGTTCGGCCTGCACATCGTCGCCCACGCCATCCAGGACGAGGCCTACAACCGCACCCGCTTCGCCATCATCTGCCTGCCGCAGACCATGGCCATGCCGCCGGCGAGCGGGCGCGACTGCACCAGCCTCGTCGTCTCGGTGCCCAACCGCCCCGGCGCGGTGCACGACCTGCTCGTGCCGCTGAAGAAAAACGGCGTGTCGATGACGCGCTTCGAGTCGCGCCCGGCCAAGTCCGGCCAGTGGGAGTATTACTTCTACATCGACCTCGCCGGCCACCCGAGCCAGCCGCACGTGGCCGCCGCGCTGGAGGAACTCAAGGGCCTGTGCGCCTTTTACAAGGTGCTCGGCGCCTATCCGGTGGGGGAGTGAGCGATGGCCGACGCCCCCCTCTTCGAGCAGCTTGGCCTTATCGGCTGCGGCCTCATGGGCGGCTCGTTTGCGCTGGCGCTCAAGCGCGCGGGCCTGGTGCGCCGCGTGGTGGGCTACAGCAAGTCGCCCTCCACCACCGAGCGCGCCCGCCAGATGGGCGTGATCGACGTCGAAGCGCCCTCGGCGCTGCTGGCCGTCTCGGGCGCGGACATCGTGCTGATTGCCGTGCCGGTGGCCGCCACCGAGGCCACCTTCAAGGCCATCCGCCACCTGGTCACGCCCGAGATGCTCATCATGGACGTGGGCTCGACCAAGCGTGACGTGGTCGATGCCGCACGCAGCGTGCTGCGCGAGCAGGTCGGCAGCTTCGTGCCGGCGCACCCCATCGCCGGCCGCGAGGTCGCCGGCGTCGAGCATGCGGACCCCGACCTGTACCTCGGCAAGCCCGTTATCCTCACCCCCATCGAGCGCACACGCACCGCGCAGCTGCAGCGCGCCGCGGCCGTCTGGACAGCCATCGGCTGCCAGGTCAGCAAGATGTCGCCGGACGCCCACGACGCCGCCTTTGCCGCGGTGAGCCACCTGCCGCACGTGCTTGCGTTTGCGCTCGTCAACGGCATCGCCGCGCAGCCCCAGGGGCAGGAGTTCCTCTCGCTCGCCGGGCCGGGGTTTCGGGACTTCACCCGCATCGCCGCCAGCGACCCCAAGGTCTGGCGCGACATCCTCATGACCAACCGCACCGAGCTGCTCGCCCAGTCGCAGGCGTTCCGTGACGCGCTGCAGGCCTTCGAGCAGGCCATCGCCCGCGGCGACGCGGACGCGCTCGAACGCCTGATCGAGCAGGCCAGCACCCTGCGTTCGCGCTGGCGCATGAGCGCCGGCAAGCCCCACCTCTGAAGCTGCGGCGTTTGCCGCGTCGCAGCCGTTTGCATGTACGCCACCGAATTCCTCGACCTCCCGCCGCTGAGCTCCGCCGCAGGCACGGTGCATCTGCCCGGCTCCAAGAGCATTTCCAACCGCGTGCTGCTGCTGGCCGCCCTCAGCGACGGCCCCACCGACGTCCACGACCTGCTCGACTCCGACGACACCCGCGTCATGCTCGCGGCGCTGCGCGAGTTGGGCTGCGAAATCGAAGCCACCGGCACCTGCACGCGCATCCACGGCCTGGGCGCGCGCGCGCCGCGCTCGCCGGCCAGGCTGTTTCTCGGCAACGCCGGCACGGCCATGCGGCCGCTGACGGCGGCGCTGGCCCTGCTGGGTGGCGAATTCGAACTCTCGGGCGTGCCGCGCATGCACGAGCGCCCCATCGGCGACCTGGTGGACGCGCTGCGCCAGCTCGGTGCGCAGATCGACTACCTCGGCCAGGACGGCTACCCGCCGCTGCGCCTGCGCACCCCGGCGCGCCCTGCCGCGCCGGGTGCGCCCATCCGCGTGCGCGGCGACGTCTCCAGCCAGTTCCTCACCGCCCTGCTGCTCGCCACCCCGCTGCTCAGCCAGGCGCAGCCGGTGACGCTGGAGGTGGTGGGCGAGCTGATTTCCAAGCCCTATGTGGAAATCACCCTGCGGCTGCTCGAGCGCTTCGGCGTGCGCGTCGCGCGCGAAGGCTGGGCCCGCTTCACCGTGCCTGCGGGCTCGCGCTACACCTCGCCGGGAGCCATTCATGTGGAGGCCGACGCTTCTTCAGCCTCGTACTTCATCGCGCTCGGTGCGCTGGCGGCCACGCCCGCGAGCGGCGGCGCGCTGCGCATCGAGGGCGTCGGGGCCGACTCCATCCAGGGCGACATCCGCTTCATCGAAGCCGCCGCGCAGATGGGCGCGCAGATCGAAAGCGGCCCCAACCACCTGCAGGTGCAGCGGGGCGCCTGGCCGCTCAGGCCCATCGACCTGGACTGCAACCACATTCCCGATGCGGCCATGACGCTGGCCGTGATGGCCCTCTTCGCCGAGGGCACCAGCACGCTGCGCAACATCGCCAGCTGGCGCGTGAAGGAAACCGACCGCATCGCCGCCATGACGGCCGAGCTGCGCAAGCTCGGCGCCAGCGTGGACGAAGGCCCCGACTTCATCCGCATCCGACCGCCGCAGACCTGGCGTGCCGCCCGCATCCACACCTACGACGACCACCGCGTGGCCATGTGCTTCTCGCTCGCGGCCTTCAACCCGGCGCGGCTGCCGGTGCGCATCGAAGACCCCAAGTGCGTCGGCAAGACCTTCCCCGACTATTTCGAGACGCTGTTTTCCGTCGCCCACACGCCGGCCGCGTCCATCCCGGTGATCTGCATCGACGGCCCCACCGCTTCGGGCAAGGGCACGCTGGCGGCCGCCGTGGCCGCGCGGCTGGGCTACCACCTGCTCGACTCGGGGGCGCTGTACCGCCTCTGCGGCCTGGCCGCGCGCCGCGCCGGCCTGGACCTGGCGCAGCAGGCCGACGCCGTGGCCGGGCTCGCGCGCACCCTGCCCGTGCGTTTCGAGGCCGATCGGGTCTTTCTCGACGACGAGGATGTGAGCGACGCCATCCGCACCGAGGGCGCGGGCATGGATGCCTCGCAGGTATCCGCGCACCCGGCGGTGCGCGCCGCGCTGGTCGACCTGCAGCAGCGGTTTCGCCGCCTGCCCGGGCTGGTGGCCGACGGGCGCGACATGGGCACGGTGATCTTCCCCGACGCCGCGCTGAAGGTGTTTCTCACCGCCAGTGCGGCCCAGCGCGCCGAGCGCCGCCATAAGCAATTGATTTCAAAGGGATTGTCGGCTACACTTGACAGTCTTCGCGCCGACTTGGAAGCGCGCGACGAGCGCGACATGTCGCGCAGCGTCGCACCTTTGAAGCCGGCCGAGGATGCCTTGCTGCTCGACAACTCGTCGCTCTCGATCGAAGAATCGGTCCAGACCGTGCTGGCGTGGTGGCAGGCCAGGCAGCCCTTCGACCCCAGCGGTTCGCGGGCGGCCTGATCCGGCCCATGCCGCCCCACTCGCGCAGCCTGCGCACCGGCGGCATGGTTGTGCAACCCAACCCGCAAGCCCACGCTTGCACCCAGCAGTCACGCACAGCCAGATAAGCGGGGCATGTCGCCCACGCAGCACCTGTGCGTGCACCAGGAAACTCCATGTCTGAATCTTTTGCCGCCCTGTTCGAGGAATCCCTGCAACGCACCGAAATGCGTCCCGGCGAGGTCATCACCGCCGAAGTCGTGCGCATCGAACACAACTTCGTGGTCGTCAACGCAGGCTTGAAGTCCGAGGCCTATGTGCCCATCGAGGAATTCAAGAACGACAAGGGCGAAATCGAAGTCCAGGTCGGTGACTTCGTCTCGGTGGCCATCGGCGCCATCGAAAACGGCTACGGCGACACCATCCTGAGCCGCGACACCGCCAAGCGCCTGGCCTCGTGGATGGCGCTGGAAAAGGCGCTCGAGACCGGCGACTTCGTCACCGGCACCACCAGCGGCAAGGTCAAGGGTGGCCTCACCGTCATGGTCAACGGCATCCGCGCATTCCTGCCCGGCTCCCTGGTGGACACCCGTCCCACCAAGGACCTTACGCCGTACGAAAACAAGACCATGGAGTTCAAGGTCATCAAGCTCGACCGCAAGCGCAACAACGTGGTGCTCTCGCGCCGCGCCGTGGTCGAGGCTTCGATGGGCGAAGAGCGCGCCAAGCTGATGGAAACGCTCAAGGAAGGCGCCATCGTGCACGGCGTGGTCAAGAACATCACCGAGTACGGTGCCTTCGTGGACCTGGGCGGCATCGACGGTCTGCTGCACATCACCGACATGGCCTGGCGCCGTGTGCGCCACCCGAGCGAAGTGGTGCAGGCCGGCCAGGAAATCACCGCCAAGATCCTCAAGTTCGACACCGAGAAGAACCGCGTGTCGCTGGGCCTCAAGCAGCTCGGTGACGACCCCTGGATGGGCGTGGCCCGCCGCTACCCGGCCGGCACCCGCATGTTCGGCAAGGTCACCAACATCGCCGACTACGGCGCCTTCGTCGAGCTCGAGCCAGGTATCGAGGGCCTGGTCCACGTCTCCGAAATGGACTGGACGAACAAGAACGTGGCGCCGAACAAGCTGGTGTCGCTGGGCGACGAGGTCGAAGTCATGGTGCTCGACATCGACGAGGACAAGCGCCGCATCAGCCTGGGCATGAAGCAGTGCAAGGCCAACCCGTGGCAGGAGTTCGCGCAGAACACCAAGCGCGGCGACCGCGTCAAGGGCCCGATCAAGTCCATCACCGACTTCGGCGTGTTCGTGGGTCTGGCCGCCGGCATCGACGGCCTGGTGCACCTGTCCGACCTGTCCTGGAACGAGCCGGGCGAAGTGGCCGTGCGCAACTACAAGAAGGGCCAGGAAGTCGAAGCCATCGTGCTGGCCGTGGACGTGGAGCGCGAGCGCATTTCGCTGGGCATCAAGCAGCTCGACTCCGACCCCTTCACCACCTTCACCTCGGTCAACGACAAGGGCGCCGTGGTGACGGGCAAGGTCAAGTCGGTGGATGCGCGTGGCGCGGAAATCGACCTCGGCCAGGATGTGACCGGCTACCTGCGCGCCAGCGAGATCTCGCGTGACCGCGTGGAAGACGCGCGCAACGTGCTCAAGGAAGGCGACGAGGTCTCGGCGGTGATCGTCAACATCGACCGCAAGACCCGCAACATCCAGCTCTCGGTCAAGGCCAAGGACCTCGCCGAGCAGCAGGAAGCCATGGCCAGCCTGAACCAGAACACGGGCAGCGCCGGCACGACCAACCTGGGCGCCCTGCTCAAGGCCAAGCTCGACAACAGCAACAACGGCTGACGTCAACCCGAACGGGACAGGGTGGCCGGCTGCGGCGACACACCCTGTCCCTTTTTCATTTCACACCCCGCCTCCATGACCCGCTCCGATCTCGTCGAAGAACTGGCCGCGCGCTTTGGCCAACTCACGCAGCGCGACGCCGAACTCGCGGTGAAGACCATTCTCGATGCCATGAGCGAGGCACTCTCGCGTGGCCACCGCATCGAGATCCGGGGCTTCGGCAGCTTCTCGGTGGGGCGGCGTGCGCCGCGCATCGGGCGCAATCCGCGCTCGGGTGAGCAGGTGGCCATCCCGGAACGCCGGGTGGCGCATTTCAAGCCGGGCAAGGCCTTGCGCGAGGCGGTCGACGCCGGCACGCCGGCCGATCCGCACACGCCATGAAGGCCCTCGCGCGGCTCTTGGGCTGGGTGCTCAAGGCCGCCCTTTTCTTCACGCTGTTCGCTTTCGCGCTGAACAACCAGCAGGACGCGACGGTGCATTTCTTCTTCGGCACCCAGTGGCGCGCGCCGCTGGTGCTGGTGGTGCTGAGCGCCTTCACCCTGGGCGTGGTGGTGGGCGTGCTCGGCATGGTGCCGCGTTGGTGGCGGCACCGCCGGGCTGCGCAGCGTCCGCGCAGCACCGCAGGCAGTGGCGCCGCCGCGCCCTCACCCGTGCCCGAGAGCGCCGCGCCAGCGGCCGAGCCCGGCCATGGAAGTTGACGTCGGGCTGATCCTGCTCGGGTTGCCGCTGGTCTTTGCGCTGGGCTGGCTGGCCTCGCGGCTGGACCTGCGGCAACTGCGCCAGGAGAACCGGCGCGCACCCAAGGCGTACTTCCGCGGGCTGAACTTTCTGCTCAACGAGCAGCAGGACCAGGCCATCGACGCCTTCATCGAGGCCGTTCAGGGCGACCCCGACACCTCGGAGCTCCACTTCGCCCTGGGCAACCTGTTCCGCCGCCGCGGCGAATACCAGCGCGCCGTGCGGGTGCATGAACACCTGCTCTCGCGCGGCGACCTCTCGCAGGCCGACCGGCAGCGCGCGCAGCACGCGCTCGCGCTGGACTTCCTCAAGGCCGGGCTGCTCGACCGCGCCGAGGACGCGCTGCGCAAGCTCGAGGGCAGCCGCTTCGAAGACCAGGCGCGCCTGGCGCTGCTGTCGATCTACGAGCGCTCGCGCGACTGGGAGCGCGCGGCCGAGGTGGCCCGCGCCTTGCAGGGGCGCGAAGTCGGCAACTTCTCCGGCCGCCTCGCGCACTACCTGTGCGAGCAGGCGGCCGACGCGCTCGCGCAGGGCCAGCCCGCCCAGGCGCGCGAGCGGCTGCAGCGCGCCATTTCCACCGCACCCGAGGCGCCGCGCGCCCGGCTGGAGCTCGCCCGCCTTGAACTCGCGCAGGGCGATGCCCGCGCCGCCTGGCAGGCCCTGGTCGGCCTGCTGGACCATGCGCCTTCCGCCGCGCCGCTGGCCGCCTCCACCCTGGTGCGCGCCGCGCAGGAGGCCGGCACCACGGCCGAGGCACTGCAGCGGGTGGAGCAGCTCTATGCCGCAAACCCCTCGGTCGATCTGCTCGAAGCGCGCATCGCCCTGCGCACCGCCGCGGGCGAGCGCCCCGAACTCGCCCGCGAGGCCTACCTCGAGCACCTGCAGCGCGAGCCCTCGCTGATTGCCGCCAGCCGCTGGATTGCGCAGGCGCGGCTCGACGACGCGCAATGCCACACCCTGGTGCAGCGCGCGCTCGACCATGCGGTCAAACCGCTGTCGCGCTACCGCTGCGCGTCCTGCGGCTTCGAGGCGCGCGAGCATTTCTGGCACTGCCCGGGTTGCCAGGCCTGGGACAGCTATCCGCCGCGCCGCGTCGAGGAGCTCTGAGCGCTGCGAGCGCAGCCGCACGGCAGGCCGGCCCTGTGCAGTGATCTTCGTGCGCTGCGTCACGCCCGCTCGTGCCGGCGCGCGACGCGCCCCGACCTGGGTCAACCGGCGTTCATGACGCGTCGTTATAGTGGGCGAGCCCCGGCACCTCGCCGGGTTTTCACAACGAAGGAGCCCCCATGTTGAAGAAGATTCTGGCCATCCTGGCCATGCTGTATGCGATGTCGGCCTTCGCGGCCGTCGACGTCAACAAGGCCAGCGCCGCCGACCTCGACAGCGTCAAAGGCATCGGCCCGGCGATTTCCGCCAAGATCGTCGAAGAGCGCAAGAAGGGCGAGTTCAAGGACTGGAACGACCTCGTTTCCCGCGTCAAAGGCATCGGCGAGACCAGCGCCGCCAAGCTCTCCGAAGCCGGCCTGACGGTCAACGGCGCGGCCTACCCGGGCGCACCGGCCAAGGCAGCACCCGCCAAGGCCGAAAAGAAGGCGGAGAAGAAGGCCGAAGCCCCGGCTGCCGCCCCGGCGTCCGCGCCCAAGGCGGACGCGAAGGCCGACGCCAAGGCCAAGGCCGCCGAGGAGAAGAAGGCCAAGGAAGAGGCCAAGGCGAAGGCCGCTGAAGAGAAGAAGGCCAAGGCCGAGGCCGAGAAGAAGGCCAAGGAAGAAGCCAAGGCCAAGGCCGCCGAAGAGAAGAAGGCCAAGGCGGAAGCCAAGAAGGCCGCGGCCGCCGCACCGGCTGCCAGCGCCGCCAAGAAATAAGCGGCCACCGGCTCGCCCAGCCCCTCCCGACGGCCTGCGGGCCGCCGCGCGGGCACCCACAGGGCCGCCCAAGTCTGAAAAAACCCGCCTCGGCGGGTTTTTTCATGCTTTTCTGCCAGGCCCCCAGCGCCAACCGGTCAGACGGCGCTCACTTTTTTGAAGTTGAAAGGACACCTGTCCACCCCCGCTGAAGCTCGCCCATCGGGGGGCGGCGGCACGCTCAGGGCGCCCCGAAACCGCCGCCGCCCGGGGTGTGCACCTCGAACACGTCGCCGGGCTGCATGTCCACGCTGCCGATGTGACCGAGGTCTTCGGTGCGGCCGTCGGCGCGCAGCACGCGGTTGAGGCCGCCCGCACCACTGGCGCCACCGGCCATGCCAAAGGCGGGGTGGATGCGGCCGTTGCTCAGGATGCTGGCCGTCATGGGCGTGAGGAAGCGCACGCGGCGCACACCGCCGTCGCCACCGCGCCAGCGCCCTGCGCCGCCCGAGTTGGGGCGGATGGCGTAGCTCTCCAGCCGCACGGGGAAGCGCCACTCGAGCACCTCGGGGTCGGTGAGGCGCGAGTTGGTCATGTGCGTCTGCACCACGGCCGTGCCGTCGAACCCGTCGACCAGCGCGCCCTGCGCATCGAACACGCCGCCCGCGCCGCTGCCGCCGGCGATCGTTTCGTAGTACTGGTGCGTGGCGTCGCCGAAGGTGAAATTGTTCATCGTCGGCTGGCTGCCGGCCATGACGCCCAGCGCGCCGTACAGCGCGTTGGTGATGCAGGTCGAGGTTTCCACGTTGCCCGCGACCACGGCCGCCGGCGGCCGCGGGTTGAGCATGCAGCCCTCGGGAATGATGACCTCCAGCGGCTTGAGGCAGCCGGCGTTGAGCGGAATGTCGTCGTCCACCAGCGTGCGGAACACGTACAGCACCGCGGCCATGCACACCGCCTTGGGCGCGTTGAAGTTGTTGGGCTGCTGCGCGCTGGTGCCGGTGAAGTCGATGACGGCGCTGCGCCGCTGGGCGTCGATGCGCACGGCCACGCGGATCTGCGCGCCGTTGTCCAGCGGCAGGGTGAAGCTGCCATCGCGCAGCCGCGCCGCCAGGTGCGCAATGGCGCGGCGCACGGATTCCTCGGCGTTGTCCTGCACGTGGCGCATGTAGGCCTGCACCACGTCCAGGCCGAACTGCTCGACCATGCGGCGCAGTTCCTGCACGCCTTTTTCGTTGGCGGCGATCTGCGCCTTCAGGTCCGCGAGGTTCTGCTGCGGGTTGCGCGCCGGGTGCGCGCCGCTGTGCAGCAGGGCCAGCATCTCGGCTTCGCGCAGGCGGCCGGCTTCGACGAGCTTGAAGTTGACGATGCGCACGCCCTCGTCGTCGAGGGTGGCGGAGAACGGCGGCATCGAGCCCGGCGTGGTGCCGCCGATGTCGGCATGGTGGCCGCGCGAGCCCACGTAGAACAGCGGCCGCGCGTGGCCGTCGAGGTAGACCGGGGTGATGACGGTCACGTCGGGCAGGTGCGTGCCGCCGTGGTAGGGGTCGTTGAGCACGTACACGTCGCCGCGCTGCATGGTGGCCGCATTCTCGCGGATGACGGTGCGGATGCTCTCGCCCATCGAGCCCAGGTGCACCGGCATGTGCGGCGCGTTGGCGATCAGGTGGCCTTCGGCGTCAAACAGCGCGCAGGAAAAGTCCAGCCGCTCCTTGATGTTGACCGAGTAGGCGGTGTTCTGCAGCTGCAGGCCCATCTGCTCGGCGATGTTCATGAACAGGTTGTTGAACACCTCGAGCAGCACCGGGTCCACCGTGGTGCCGGCGGCCACGCGCGCGGGCCGCGGGGCCACGCGCTGCAGCAGCAGGTGGTCGCGCGCAGTGAGCCGGGCCTGCCAGCCGGGCTCGACCACGGTGGTGGCATTCTTCTCCGCGATGATGGCCGGGCCGGCGATCACGTCGCCGGCGCGCAGGTCTTCGCGCACCACCAACGCGGCCTCCCACCACTGACCGCCGGAGTACATGCGCGCGGTCTCGCGGCGCGGCACCTCGCGCGCGGCGTGCAGCGGGAGCTGCGGCTCAGCGGGCGCCTCGCCAGCGGCCACGGCCTCCACCGACACCGCCTCGACGATCAGCCGCTTGCCCTGCATCAGGAAGGCATACCGCTGGCGGTAGGCGGCCTCGAAGCTGGCTTGAATGGCGGCCAGCGCGGCGGCAGGCTCGGCGGTGAGGTCTTCCCCGCAGGGCACGACGAGCGCGGCGTCGCTGCCCTCGTAGCGCACATGCACGCGGCGGTGCACGCGCACGGCGCCGCGCCCAAGTTGCTGGCGCTCAAGCTCCGCGCGCGCCATCTCGGCCAAAGCATCGAGCGCGGCGGCCAGTTGCGGCAGCTGATCAGCCTGCAGCGCGCATTCGAGCGCTTGCTCGCGCATCACGTTCTGGTCGGCCAGGCCCATGCCGTAGGCCGAGAGCACGCCCGCGAGCGGATGCACCAGCACCTGCGTCATGCCCAGCGCGTCGGCCACCAGGCAGGCGTGCTGCCCGCCCGCGCCACCGAAGCACTGCAGCGTGTAGCGGGTGACGTCATAGCCGCGCGCCACTGAGATCTTCTTGATCGCGTTGGCCATCTGCTGTACGGCGATGTCGATGAAGCCCTCGGCCACCGCCTCGGCGCTGCGGCCGGTGCGCGCGGCCAGTTCGGCGAAGGCCTGCTGCACCGGTGCCAGCGCCAGCGGCTCGTCAGCCTGCGGCCCGAACACCTTGGGGAAGTAGGCGCTCTGGATCTTGCCCAGCATGAGGTTGGCATCCGTCACCGCCAGCGGCCCGCCGCGGCGGTAGCACATGGGGCCGGGGTTGGCGCCCGCGCTCTCGGGGCCGACGCGAAAGCGCGCGCCGTCGAACTGCAGCAGCGAGCCGCCGCCGGCGGCCACGGTGTGGATGCTCATCATCGGCGCGCGCATGCGCACGCCGGCCACCTGGGTTTCGAACTCGCGCTCGAAGGCGCCGGCGTAGTGCGACACGTCGGTGGAGGTGCCGCCCATGTCGAAGCCGATCACCCGGTCCAGCCCGGCGATTTCCGCCGTGCGCGCCATGCCGACGATGCCGCCGGCCGGGCCGCTGAGGATGGCGTCCTTGCCGGCAAAGGCGTGCGCATCGGTCAACCCGCCCGAGGACTGCATGAACAGCAGCCGCACGCCGGGCATCTCGGCCGCCACCTGCTCCACATAGCGGCGCAGGATGGGCGAGAGGTAGGCGTCGACCACCGTCGTGTCCCCACGGCTGACGAACTTCATCAACGGGCTGGTTTCGAAGCTGGTGCTCACCTGGCTGAAGCCCGCCGCGCGCGCCAGCCGCGCGGCCGCCTGTTCGTGCGCGGGATAGCGCCAGGCGTGCATGAACACGATGGCCACGCTGCGCAGGCCGCGCGCGTGGGCCGCGGCGAGTTCACGCGCAAGCTGCGCCTCGTCCAGCGGCTGCACCACCTCGCCGTGCGCGCCCATGCGCTCCTGCGCCTCCACCACCTCGGCATACAGCAGTTCGGGCAGCACGATGCGGCGGTCGAACAGGCGCGGGCGGTTCTGGTAGGCGATGCGCAGCGCGTCGCGGAAACCGCGCGTGGTCACCAGCAGCGTGGGCTCGCCCTTGCGCTCGAGCAGCGCGTTGGTGGCCACCGTGGTGCCCATCTTCACGCATTCCACCTGCTGCGCGGTGATCGGCTCGCCGGTCTTGAGCCCGAGCAGTTGCCGGATGCCGGCCACCGCCGCATCGCGGTAGTGCTCGGGGTTTTCCGACAGCAGCTTGTGCGTCACCAGCGCGCCATCGGGCCGGCGGCCGACGATGTCGGTGAAGGTGCCGCCGCGGTCGATCCAGAACTGCCAGCGCGCCGCGGGCGCCGTGGAGGGGGAGGAAGCCATGTTCAGACCACTTTCTGAAGAAATTTGCGCAAACCCCAGCGTCAACCGGTCGGGTTTTGCTATCAAAAAAGAAGTTTCAAAGCGAGCTCGCCGCGCGCGCCGCCTGGTCGTACAGGCCCGACATGGTGCGCAACATGCGCGCGGCCTCGCCCAGGCTGTCGTTCATCTGCGCGTCCAGGTTGTCGATCAGGCACTGCTCGCGCACCGCGCGGTAGCGCTGCACCGCGGCCTCGCCCTCGGCCGTGGGGCGGTAGAGCACTTCCTTGCCGCTTTTCTCGGCCTGCACCAGGCCGGCGGCCACGAGCTTCTTGAGCGAATAGGCCACCACGTGCGTGTCCTCGTAGTTCAGGACGAAGCAAATGTCGGCCAGCTTCTTGTTGCGCGCCCGGTGGTTCACATGGTGCAGCAGCAGCACGTCGGTGATGGTGAGGTCGGGCACGCCCGCTGCCGCCATGCAGCGTACCGCCCAGCGCGAGAACGCATTCCACGCGACGATCATGCCGAACTCGAACTCCGAGGTCTGCCGGCTGCGCGGCGACACCAGGTGCGAGGACGACACGATGCCCGCTTGCGCCTTCGCCGCGCGCTCGGTTGGATCAGCCATCGGGTTTACCCTTAAACATCGATAAAACATCAACAAATCGTTGACACTTTATCGACGACACTTCTAGACTGCAAGCGTCGGCAGCGCCAAACCACCCGGCATCAGGGTCAATCCCGAGGGCGGTGTGTCACCCGGGCTCACGGGCGCACGGGCTGCGGCTGCCATCATTGCGAACCGTTCGTCCACCCACAGGAGTTGCCATGAAGCTCAACCGTCGTACCCTGGCCTGCGCGGCCGTGCTTGCGTTCAGCGGTCTTGCCACCGGGGCCTTCGCCCAGACCAAGTGGGACCTGCCCGCGGCCTACCCGGCCACCAACTTCCACAGCGAGAACCTCGCGCAGTTCGCCGCCGACGTGGACAAGGCCAGCGGCGGCAAGCTCAAGATCACCGTGCACCCCAACGCCTCGCTGTTCAAGGCGCCCGAGATCAAGCGCGCCGTGCAGGGCGGCCAGGCGCAGGCCGGTGAAATCCTGCTGGTGAACTTCCAGAACGAGTGGCCCATCTACGGCGCCGACGGCCTGCCCTTCCTCGCCGACAGCTACGACGAGGCCATGAAGCTGTGGAAGGCCCAGCGGCCGCTGCTGGAGAAGAAGCTCGCCGAGCAAGGCATGATGGTGCTCTACGCCGTGCCCTGGCCGCCGCAGGGCATCTACAGCAAGAAGCCCATCAACAGCGCCGCCGACCTCAAAGGCGTGAAGTGGCGCGCCTACAGCCCGGCCACCGCGCGCATCGCCGAACTCGTGGGCGCGCAGCCCGTCACCGTGCAGGCCGCCGAGCTCTCGCAGGCCATGGCCACCGGCGTGGTCGAAGCCTACATGTCCAGCGGCTCCACCGGCTACGACACCAAGACCTATGAGCACCTGAAGTACTGGTACGACACCCAGGCCTGGCTGCCGAAGAACGCGGTGATCGTGAACATGAAGGCGTTCGACGCCCTCGACAAGCCCACGCAGGACGCGCTGCTCAAAGCCGCGGCCGAAGCCGAGGCCCGCGGCCTGGCCATGAGCAAGAAGACCAACACCGAAACCCTGGACAAGCTCAAGGCCGCCGGCATGCAGATCCTGCCGCCGAGCCCGCAGCTCAAGGCCGACCTGGCCAAGGTGGGCGAGACCATGCTCAAGGAATGGCTCGACAAGGCCGGCGCCGAGGGCAAGGCGCTGGTTGACGCCTACCACGCGAAGTAAGAGCTTATCCGTAAATAGTAGAATGCCTGCCCGAGCCGCATGGAGCGCGGCGTCGGAGCAGGCAGATGGCAACC
>OFTY01000862.1_pt1 | contig 16979 bp, 17 predicted proteins | sample 1775061 | NCBI WGS metagenome assembly OFTY01 (sample SAMN08195773, study PRJEB24354) | sludge metagenome | isolation source: sludge from phenol fed wastewater aerobic bioreactor B | place: India: Nagpur | collected 2016-09-16 | reverse complement strand
TCAGTAAAACCTATTTCCCATACGTGCTCCGCCAGATGGATGGCCTGGATAATTCCCTCGGCGTGATGAAATTCAATTTCGCGAACAAATACAGCGTATATCTGCACGATACTAATACCCGTGGCTTGTTCAGTAACGCCAATCGTGCGCTGAGCCATGGTTGTGTACGTGTACAACAATGGGACAGCCTGGCCATGTATCTCGTCAGGGATGACCCCAAACCCGCCATCCGCGATACCGTGCATGCGTGGCTGCAGCGGGAGGAAAAGCATCAATACAATATCACCAGCCGTCTGCCGATCTATATCCGTTATTTCACCGCAGAGCTCCGCGGTGGCAGGATGCAGTTTTACGAAGATATTTACGGGGAGGATAAGGCGTTGATGGGGAAGTATTTCAGAAGGAAGTGAAACAGGGGGCTTAGTCTTGTTTCGCGCTCTTTTTCAATCCCCTCAACTCTTTCTCCAGCTCCTTCATCCGTTTGTCCATCTCAATGATATACAACATCTGCTCTTCAATCTTTTGCAGTAATCTTTTATTCATCTCCCCAAGATCATGCCCCTCTGCTTCTATCGTCTTCCCGGATGGAACGCCCGGCAGATGCTTGTTTTCGGCTACAAACTTCTCCACTTCCGGAATGGAAGGCAGCTTGTAATCCGTTTCAAATACATAATCCGGCCAGGGTGCCACGCTGTTCGTTACTTTTATTTTTTTAGCAGTGATGTCGCCGGCTACGGTGAGTTTGGCATCCGGGGTTTTGGTGCCGATGCCTACATTCCCGGTTTCCGTTACCATGAAAGCAAGGGCTGCGGAGTTGATGGAGAAAGGGTTTCCGACATACAGGCTCCAGTTCTTTGTCATTGGAAGGCATTTGGTAACAGTAAGATCATTACCGGTTGCGCTTAACGGCAGCCAGGTGGTATTAAAATTGATGGAGCGGATTTTTATGTTGACGTACATCGGCTCTGTTTGAACACCTGCAACATTGGTCGCCCTGATTCTGAAGCGGGAGTTGCCGTAAATAGTGTTGCAATCTACTGTAAAAGCAAGCGTTCCGCCAGCTGAATATCCGTTGCTGTTAATTCTCCCCACTTCCCGCCAAAGGTCGGGATTATAGTGGGAGATACTGGCCAGATGTGTGGCTGCAGCTGCAATATTACCACGTGTATATGCGATGGATATTTCAAAGTATCCTGCAGCACTGGCGGCAATGGGGTCTACTTTCACAAATTCGATGTAATCCCCCACTGCATAGTTTGCAGGGAAGGTGACCGAGGTAACATACTCATAACTACTTTGAGCCTGAGCAGGGATCAGGTGGCTGCAACAAAACAGGAAAACGAGCACAAACATTCTTTTCATAAGTAAGGGGGATTTGAGTTAACGGTTTGAGGTCACAAAATACATAAAAACGATCATAAAAAACCCCCGGCTTTCACCGGGGGCTGTCACTTTTACGCGATGCTTTTAGGGTAAAAGCTCCGCCAGTTTCTTATGCAGCGCATCGCCTCTCAGGTCCCGCGCAATGATCTTTCCGCTGGGGTCCAGCAGGAAGTTCTGCGGAATGGAATTGATAGCATACAGTTGTGCTACCTCATTTTGCCAGTATTTGAGATCGGATACATGCGTCCACATGAGCTTGTCGTCGCTGATGGCTTTCAGCCATTTGTCGCGGGCATTAGGCTGATCGAGGGACACACCGAGGATTGTAAAGTTCTTATCCTTGAATTCATTGTAGGCTTTCACCACATGCGGGTTTTCTGCACGGCAGGGTCCGCACCAGCTTGCCCAGAAATCGATCAGTACATATTTTCCGCGGAAAGATGCAAGGGATACGGGTTTGCCGTCGGGGTCATTTTGTGTGAACTCCGGCGCCTGTTTACCGACAGCGAGCGCTTTGACCCTGTTAAGGCGTTCGGCGAATTTCACGCCATCCGCGCTTTTACGCACCTTCGATCCGAGCTTTGCAAAGATCGGCTCTATGACCTCCGGTTCCGGTTTAGCGCCGGCAATGGATTTCAGCAGGTCCAGAGACAGGTAGGATTTGGGATGTGCGTCGATAAATTGCTGGGAGAGCGCTTTTCGCTCTTCGCCAACAGCTTTGTATTTTTCGCCGAAGGCAACCTGGAAAGCGGAATCTTCCCGTTCTTTTTGCGGTTTGGCATAGTACTCAGCCATCAACGCTGTTTGCTTGTCGTTAACAGGCTTTAGCAAAGCTTCCAGCGCCACATTGTCTGCATTGGCCTGCCGGCCTTTCACCACAGCGTGGTTGAGGGAATCGGAGCTGGTGATGTTGATGGTGCCGGGCTCGAGGAAAATAGTCTTGGCATGCACCCTGGGCTTTGCTTCCCCCGGATCATAGGCGATGCGCAGGTAGGCTTTTACAGGATCTTTCACTTTGCCCTTGAAGGCGAAACTGCCGTTTGACAGTACAACGGAGTCTGATTCCATTTTGCCATCTATGACCTGCATCAGGTAGATCTTAGATGGGGCATTCAGATTTCCGATCTTGCCGGTAACGGTGTAAGGCTTTTGCGCGTACGTCAGCGCAGGCAGCAGCAATAGTGCCGGTAGGAGAGATGATGCTTTCATAATGATAACGCGTTTTATGGTTGGTTAGATGCAGGCGGAGCGCCTGGGGATAAATATATGTAAAAAAAGCGTCCCGCCAAAGCAGGCGGGACGTTTATGGATAAGCGGCAGGCTTATTATTTTTTGAGCTTCGCTTTCAGGGCTTTATCCAGCTCTTCGAGGAATTCTTCGGTGTAGAGGTAATGCTTACCATGTTCCACTTTGTTGCCGTGGATGCAAACGGCGAGGTCTTTCGTCATCTTGCCGCTTTCAACGGTCTCGATACAAACCTGTTCCAGGGCGTGACAGAAGTTGATCAGTTCCTGGTTGTTATCCAGCTTGCCACGGAACTCCAGTCCGCGCGTCCATGCGAAGATGGAGGCGATGGGATTGGTGGAAGTGGGTTTGCCGGCCTGGTGGTCGCGGTAGTGGCGGGTTACGGTGCCGTGTGCCGCTTCTGCTTCCATGGTCTTGCCGTCCGGTGTTACGAGTGTGGAGGTCATCAGGCCGAGGGAGCCGAAGCCCTGGGCCACGGTATCAGACTGAACGTCACCGTCGTAGTTCTTGCAGGCCCACACGAAGTTGCCATGCCATTTGAGGGCGCTGGCCACCATGTCGTCGATCAGGCGGTGCTCATAGGTAAGTCCGGCTTTATCGAACTGCGCTTTGAACTCCTGCTGATACACTTCTTCAAAGATATCTTTGAAGCGGCCGTCGTATTTCTTGAGGATGGTGTTCTTGGTGCTGAGGTACAGCGGCCAGTTCTTGATGAGGGCCTGGTTGAAGCAGGCGCGGGCGAAACCGCGGATAGATTCCTCCGCGTTATACATCCACCGGGATACGCCGGGCCCTTTGAACTGGAACACTTCATGTTCGATCACTTCTCCGTTCTCGCCTTCGAAACGGATAGTGAGCTTGCCTTTACCTTTGGTCACGAAATCGGTAGCACGATATTGGTCACCGAAAGCATGACGACCGATACAGATAGGCGCCGTCCAGTTCGGAACGAGACGCGGTACGTTCTTCATCACGATCGGCTCGCGGAATACAGTTCCATCAAGGATGTTACGGATGGTACCATTCGGAGACTTCCACATTTGTTTCAGGGAGAACTCCTTCACCCGTTGCTCATCCGGTGTGATGGTAGCGCATTTGATCCCAACGTTATATTGTTTGATCGCATTGGCGGCATCTATCGTCACCTGGTCATTGGTAGCATCGCGATGCTCCATGCCGAGGTCAAAATATTTAATATCTACATCCAGGTACGGAATGATAAGCTTGTCTTTGATGAACTTCCAGATGATCCGCGTCATTTCGTCGCCATCCAGCTCAACCACAGGGTTTGCTACTTTGATTTTTTGTGACATCGATTTGATATTTTTTTAATATATGCTGATAGTAAACACGAAATATACGAAGTCAATTATGATTTTCAAATTACGAATTACGGATATGTGTTTGATTGTTGAGGAGGCCTGGTTCCGGGGAAGTCCTGCTATCCTGACTCTTCCTGTCGTAATTCGTAATCAAATCACAGTTGCTTGATGATCTCATCCGCAAACTCACTGCATTTCACCAGGGTGGCGTCGTCCATCAGTTTGTAGAAATCGATCGTTACGCGTTTGCGCATGATGGCGGTGCTCAGGCCATGTACGATGATGTCCGCCGCTTCCCTCCAGCCCATATATTCCAGCATCATCACGCCGGAGAGGATCACGGAAGAGGGGTTCATGGTATCCGTATTGGCGAAGCGGGGAGCGGTGCCGTGGGTGGCTTCAAATACAGCGTGGCCGGTGGCATAGTTGATGTTCCCGCCCGGTGCGATGCCGATACCGCCAACAGCGGCTGCGAGGGCATCAGAGATATAATCGCCGTTCAGGTTCAGCGTGGCGATCACGGAAAAATCCTGTGGTGCGAGCAGGATCTGCTGCAGGAAGTTATCCGCGATCACATCATTGATGATGATCTTGTTGTGTGCCTGTGCTACTTTGATCTCGCGGTTGGCTTCTTCTTCGCCCTTTTCTTTCTTCGTTTTCTCCCATTGTTCCCAGGTATATACCTGTTCGCCAAACTCACGCACGGCCAGTTCATATCCCCAGTTCTTGAAGCCGCCTTCGGTGAACTTCATGATATTGCCTTTATGCACGAGGGTAACAGTGGGTCTTTTATGCTCGATCGCGTATTTGACAGCAGCGCGAACCAATCGCTCAGTGCCTTCCTTGGATACCGGTTTGATGCCAAGGGAGGAGGTTTCCGGGAAGCGGATCTTGTTTACGCCCAGCTCTTCCTGGAGGAACCTGAGGAGTTTATCAGCCTCCGGTGTGCCGTACATATATTCGATGCCGGCGTAGATATCTTCCGTATTCTCCCGGAAGATGACCATATCCACCTTTTCGGGGTGTTTAACGGGGGAGGGGACTTTATTAAACCAGCGAACAGGGCGTACGCAGGCATACAGGTCAAGCTCCTGGCGCATGGCCACATTCAGGGAGCGGATGCCGCCGCCTACCGGCGTGCTGAGCGGACCTTTGATGGATACCAGGTACTCCTTCAGCGCATCCAGCGTAACTTTGGGCAGCCATTCGCCTGTTTCGTTAAACGCCTTTTCCCCGGCCAGTACTTCTTTCCATTCGATTTTCCGCTCGCTGCCATATGCTTTCTCAACGGCTGCATCAAATACCCGTACGCTGGCGCGCCAGATATCCGGCCCGATGCCGTCTCCAATAATGAACGGAATTACAGGATGGGCAGGAACCTTGATCTGCCCGTTAATCATCTGAATTTTTTCTGCCGGCATATTGTTGTGTTATTATTTTATGAATTGACCGCAAAGGTAACATATTTGTTACTCGGGTAGGCGCTGCCGTTGTGATAATTACCTTAAATTAGAAGAACAATTATGTTGTTATGGAAGAACATATTGTTTCAATTTTGGATATAACCCCCGTCACGCACGACGTTAGAAGATTTACTATCGAAAAGCCCGCCGGTTACCGTTTTATCCCCGGTCAGGCTACGGATGTGGCTATTAACAAGCCCCGCTGGAAAGACCAGTTGCGTCCTTTTACCTTTACGGCGCTGAACGACTGGGATCATCTGGAGTTCACGATCAAGAGCTACGACGATCACGATGGGGTTACTCATCAGCTCGGACTGCTGAAGCCCGGGGACAGCCTCCTGATTCACGATGTATGGGGGGCTATCCATTACGAAGGAGAAGGTGTATTCATCGCAGGCGGCGCCGGTATCACCCCGTTCATTGCCATTTTCAGACAACTGCACAAGGAAGGGAAGATAGGCAACAACAAGCTGATCTTTTCCAATAAGACCCGCCAGGACATTATCCTGGAAGAGGAGTTCCGCAGTATGATGGGCGGGAATTTCATCAATACCCTTACCGATGAAGCCATTCCCGGTTACGATCACCATCTGGTGGATGAGGTGTACCTGCGGGACAAAGTGAAGGACTATCGCCAGCATTTCTATATCTGTGGCCCAGACCCCATGGTGGTTGCCGTGCAGGCTATTCTTAAAAAACTCGGTGGAACCTCCATCGTGGTAGAGATGTAAGCATTTTTACCGGCTTTTTCCCCGTTTTCACCGGTAAACGCCCTTGCCCTGCCTATCCTCTATTGTCCCCGATATGGCGCAGATGTAGATTTGTGTCATAAAATTTAAAAACAATAAAATTTATGGGCAGGTATAATCGTCAACAAACTGAAGGAGGTAACAATGGGCTTTGGGCCGGAGTGATCGTGCTGGTTATCGGCATCCTCTTTTTCCTGAACCGGCTGAACCTTCATCTTCCCCGCTGGATCTTTTCCTGGCAGGTGATCCTGATCGTGATAGGGCTGGTGCTGGGTATCCGTCGTCAGTTCCAGGGTGCTGCATGGTTCATTCTCGTACTCATCGGAGGTGTTTTCCTGGCGAATGATATGCTGGAGTTAAACTGGGATATCCGCCGGTTCCTGTGGCCGTCGATCCTCGTGATCGTAGGTGTTTACCTGATCGGCCGCTCGGCTTCCCGCAGGCATGAGTACCAGGCGTATATCCGTTCCAGTGACAGTACCAGCGATGATTACATTCAGGTTACGACCATCTTCAGCAGTACAGAAAAGACCATTTTATCCAAGAATTTCAAGGGCGGCAGCGTTAGCACCGTTTTTGGAGGAACAGAGCTGAATTTTATGAATGCGGATATACAGGGAGAAGCAGTATTGGATGTTTCCAGCACATTCGGAGGGATTGAGATCAGCGTTCCGTCCAGCTGGGAAGTGAAAATGGATGTCAACACCATATTCGGTGGTGTGGAAGACAAGCGTTTGGGGCAGGGTGTGCCGGTGCCGGGCAAGATTTTGTGGATCAAGGGATCCTGTATCTTCGGAGGGGTTGACCTGAAAAGTTACTAACCTCATCTATCTATCCATCCATCCTTATAAACACGAAAACCATAAAACATGTACTGGTTTGTTGCAAAGATCGTTTATCAGATCATCTGTGGAAAAGGGGAGCATATGCCCCAGTTCGATGAGCAATTACGGCTCATCAGTGCAGTGAACAAGCAGGAAGCCTGGAATAAGGCGCTTCAGATAGGTCAGCAGGAACAGTATGCATTCAGGAATCAGAAAGAGGAACTGGTAGAGTGGCGTTTCATCAATGTACCGGAACTTTACACGCTGGACGACCTGCGTGACGGCATGGAGCTGTACTCCCGCGTGGAAGAACCGGAAAATGCCGGCAGCTACGTTGCGCTGCTGCAGATGAAAGCCGCCCAGCTGCAATCCCAGAAGTCCTTTGAACTGAATGTATAAACCTGTAAACCACCCGCTTTGGCCACACATCTGCTGAAAGAGAAACCTTACCGCTGGACCTTCATTATCGGCTTCATCGTATTCGCCAACCTGCACGGGGTCATTCTGGATCATTGGTTGAACATGGATACGATGATCTCCGTGACAGACAGCCTCATTCACAACGTTTTCCTTTTCGTAGCCGTGGCTGCCATCACACAGATGCAAGCCTATTACCGCCCCGTTAAAGCGAAGTATGTGTATGTGGCGGTGCTTACGTTTGTGGTCAGCGCGATCTGGACATTGCTTGTGATATTTTCACTGAAGGCGATCTTTCACGAGCACACAGATTATATACAATGGTTGTCAGATACCGTGCCTGTTCGTTTTGCGTTAGGCTGGACGATGATCTCCGGGGCCGGTTTTATCAGCTTCTTCATGTATGAAATGGAAGAACAGCGGGAAGCGCTGGCGCGAAAAGAAGCGGCAGAAAAACTCGCGAAAGAAGCAGAGTTGTACAAACTCCGTCAGCAGCTGCAGCCGCATTTCCTGTTCAACAGCCTGAACTCCATCAACGCGCTGGTGACGCTCAGGCCTGAAGAGGCCCGGCAGATGATCCAGAAGCTCAGTGACTTCCTGAGGGGTACCCTCAAGAAAGAAGATCATCTCTGGATACCGTTAAAAGAAGAATTACAATATTTGCAGCTATACCTGGATATCGAAAAAGTACGTTTCAGACATCGTTTATCCACTACCGTTAGTCAGACGGAAGCGACTGACAAAATGCAGATCCCGCCGATGTTGTTACAGCCGGTGGTGGAAAACGCCATTAAGTTCGGATTGTACGATACAACGGAAGCGATCAGCATCGATATCAGGGCATGGCAGGAAGATGGCCTGCTCATCGTGTCCGTTTCCAACCCGTTCGATCCCCGCTTACAGCAGCAGCCTTATCAGGGAACAGGGTTTGGGCTGAACTCCATCCGCAGGCGGCTCTATCTGCTGTTTGCCCGGCAGGACCTCCTGGAAACACATATCCGGGAGCATATTTTTACCACCGTGATCAAAGTACCGCAACTCCATGATAAAGACAATATTGATAGATGATGAACCGCTGGCCAGGGAGCTGGTAAGGGAATACCTGCAATCACATCCGCAGATCAGCATCGTAGCTGAATGTAATGATGGTTTTGAAGGATTGAAAGCCATACAGCAGCATCAACCCGATCTGCTGTTCCTCGATATCCAGATGCCGAAGATCAATGGATTCGAGATGCTGGAGCTGGTGGACAGGATACCGAATGTGATCTTTACCACCGCTTTTGAAGAATACGCTATTCGCGCCTTTGAGGTGAATGCGGTGGATTACCTGCTGAAACCCTTTTCCCGTGAACGTTTCGATAAAGCGCTGCAAAAAATGCTGGAGCGGAGAACGGAAGTAACGCCTGAACTGCTGGATACTGCCGCACGTGAAATGCCCATGCAGCACAACCGGGTGGTGGTGAAAACCGGCGGGAAGATCAAGATTATACCGGTGCAGGATATTCATTACCTGGAGGCCGCGGACGATTATGTGAAGATCGTTACACAGGAGGGCCCTTTTCTGAAGAATAAGACCATGACCTTTTTTGAGAAGATGCTGGACCCGCAGCAGTTTATCCGCGTGCATCGTTCCTACATCCTGAACGTTAGCCAGATCACGCGCCTGGAGCCTTATGAGAAAGAAAGCTATCTCGCCATTTTACGGGACGGGAGCAAAATACTCGTCAGCAAAACAGGATATCCCAAGCTGAAGGAGGTGTTAGGACTATGATGGATCAAACAGCTTTTTGAGTTTTTCTTTTTTCAGGATCTTCTGTCCCTGTTCGCCAAACGCGATCACCTTATCGCCTACACGCGCTTCAAACCGGCAGATGATCTCATGCCCGTTGATCTCCTTCACCGTGGCAATGAAATATACCTGGCTGCCTTCCACGGCCGGCGCCACATGTTGTATGCTGATCATGGTGCCGATGCCTTCTTCGTCCGTTTCCTTCATTTCCAGCACAAACAGCCGGCAACACCATTCGGCATCGCGGGCCAGCGCGAATGTGGCGTAAACAGGATGTACGAGCCCATTGTCAAAGGCTGCGCAATCTTCTTTGCGCACGCTGCGCCGGAATGTTTTCGTGTCCCCGGGTTTGAAGATGTGGAGCATGTGATCAGTTTTTATTGTACCACCAATACGGGAATATGTACATAGTGGCGAACGTAGTTAACGGTTTCGCCATAGATCCAGTCTTTGATACCGGTATGCCCGTGCCCGCCCAGCACGAGGAGGTCCGCCTGTTCCAGCTTCACCAGCCGCACGATCTCTTTGGCGCGGTGCCGGTAGCCCAGTACGCCTTTGGCCTGGATGTTCCGGGTATGCAGCAGGGCAAGATAGGTATCCAGTTGTTCCTGATCCTTGCGGCTTTCAAAATCATCCGCTTCTTTCCCGAAATACCGGGCTGGCGCACTTTCCACGATATGGATGAGGATGTATGCTGTATCAGGGGTGCCCTGGGCGAGGGCATTGGCGATGATCTTCTCGTCATGCTGGGAAAAATCCAGCGCCATCGCTATCCGCTTGTATACCGGTGTTTCCAGGCTGCCGAGCGTGATCTGTGTGGGGTGCATGCGGGCGGAGCCTTTCTGACGGTAGCGGCTGAGGAAAGGATAGATGATCGTGATCACGAGCAGGGCAATAAAAGCCAGTCCTGCCAGGAGAATGAGGCCATCCACCCAGATGCTTTTGCTTTCGCTGATAAAGCTGCCGGCTTCTGCGTATACCATCCTGATGTTAAGGTAGATCAAAACTCCGGAAATAAGCCATGCGGCAATTTTTGTTAACGGTTTGATGGCGAAATTCCCCATCGTCTGTTTATCACTCACAAAGTGGATCAGTGGGATGATGGCGAAGCCCAGCTGCAGGCTCAGCAATACCTGGCTGAACACCAGCAGCTGGCCTATCTTTTGTTCGCCTGCCAGCAGGATCACCAGCAGGGCGGGAACAATGGCCACCAGCCGGGTGATCAGTCGCCGCAGCCAGGGATTGATACGGAGCCGGAGATAGCCTTCCATCACGATTTGTCCGGCCAGTGTACCCGTTACGGTAGAGCTCTGACCGGCCGCGATCAGTGCCACCGCGAACAGAATGGGCGCGAGTTTGCCGCCGAGCAAAGGCTCCAGCATGCGGTGCGCTTCATGCAGGTCCGCGATCCCTGTATGACCCGTCTTGAAGAAAACAGCCGCGGCCAGGATCAGGATAGCGGCATTCACGAGGAACGCCAGGTTCAACGCGATGGTCGTATCCAGGAAATTGACCTTCAATGCATGCCGGATACCTGCATCCGTTTTACGGATCTTGCGTGTTTGTACCAGTGCTGAATGCAGATAAAGATTATGCGGCATTACCGTAGCGCCGATAATACCGATAGCAATATACAAGGCAGTATCATCCGGCAGGGATGGTACAAAACCTTTCACTACTTCCGCCATATGCGGTTTGGCCAGTACGAGTTGTATGAAGAATGAGGTGCCCACGATTGCTACCAGCGCAATAATGAAAGCCTCCATTTTGCGTATGCCATACCGTTGTAACAACAGTAGCAGGAAGGTATCCAGCACCGTCAGTGAAACGCCCCACATCAAAGGCAGTCCTGTCAACAGCTGTATCCCGATCGCCATACCGAGCACTTCCGCAAGGTCCGTAGCGGCGATGGCTATTTCGGCGAGGATATAGAGAATGAAATTGACAGGAGCGGGATAGGTTTCCCGGTTGGCCTGCGCAAGGTCGCGCCCGCGCACGATCCCCAGTCTTGCGCTGAGACTTTGTAACAGCAGCGCCATCAGGTTGCTCATCAGCAATACCCATATCAGCGTGTATCCGTATTGGCTGCCGCCGGCTAAGTCTGTAGCCCAGTTGCCGGGATCCATATATCCGACGCTGACGAGATAGGCGGGGCCAAAGAAAGCCAATATCCTTCGCCAGCGCGGTTTGTGCCGGGATGTGGTATCTATGCTCTGATGTACTTCGCTTAATGAAGCGGTATGTTCCTGCAATCTCATCTGTACTTATAATGATTTCACCATGATACTTTTCGATACCTGCTCGCTGATTGTAAAAGCGGGCTGATTGCGGATCTTGATCTCCACTGAATTGTCAAACTCATATCGTTCGATGATATCGATCTGTGTGCCGAGTTTGATGCCTTTTGCATGGAGGAATTGGAGCAGCGAAGAGGATTGATCGGATACGCCGGCCACTTCCAGACGGCGGGCCGTGGCTTTGTCGAGAGACACCAGCTGCCGTGTTTTACTGATCCTTCCCTGTGCGTCCGGGATCGGGTCGCCATGCGGGTCTGTGGTAGGATTGCCCAGGAACTCACTCAGGCGGTTGATAAGCTTTTCGCTTCGCACATGTTCCAGCTCCTCAGCGATCTCATGCACTTCATTCCAGCTGAATGCCAGCTTGTCCACCAGGAAACATTCCCACAGCCGGTGGCGGCGAACGATCTGCAGGGCCATTTTGCGCCCTTCGTGCGTGAGGCTGATCCCCTGGTATTTTTCATAGTCGATCAGCTTTTTCTCCTTCAGTTTTTTCGCCATATCCGTCACCGATGCCGGTTTCGTGTCCAGCTCATAAGCAATGGCATTGGTACTCACCACGTTCGTACCTTCCTGCAGCTTGTAAATGGACTTGATATAATTCTCTTCCGCGACCGTCAAATTCATGGTATCTAAAATATTATTTAGACAAATCTAAATAATAAATTTGAAAATGCTAAAGAACTGGGAGAAATATCAAATTATTTTTAGATTGCCGTTCAATTACAGCAAAATATGCGCAAATTCCTACTCCTGACACTCATGGCTGGCCTGCTGGCAGCCTGCAAGAACAAGCCTAAAAAGATCGATGATGAGGACAAGGTGCTCACTTTTGCTGATTTCAAAGCGTTCTTTCCTGCTACCGCTCTGAGTTACAAGCTGAGCGCGGACTCATTCAAACGCCGTATCCCGGATACCTTTGCCCTGAAAGCCAAAGTAGTGAAGCAATTCCTCCCTGACACGCTGGCGAAAGGTGTTTTCGCTGAGCGGCCCCGGTACTTCCCGCGGGCTTATTTCAAAACGGACGGCATGCAGTATTTCATTGTGGAAGGTACGGGCAAAGCCGGCAGCGCTGCCTGGTTGTGCCTGTTTGACAAGCAGGGCGCTTTCCTGCGGCGGCACCTCGTGGCCAGGAATCTTCCCGGCAGCAATGTGCGGGCAGGGGTGGTGATCGACAATAAGCTCAATATTAAGGTGACAACGGAAACGCAGCGGGCACCCGGACAAATATCCACCCGCGAGGATGTTTATGGTGTGAACCCTGATGGTACGCTGGCGTTGATACTTACTAACTCTAACGAACCAACGAATCTCGGTGTGTATAATCCCATCGATACCCTGCCGCGCAAGCACAAGTTCTCCGGGAACTACAGCGCAGGAGAGCAGAATCTCGTGTCTATCCGCGACGGGGAAACGGCGCGGGAGTTCCAGTTCTTTGTCCATTTTTCCCGGGATAAGGGCGCCTGTTCCGGCGAAGTGGATGGCACAGGGCGTTTCACGGGGGCTAATACCGGGCAGTACCGCGACAAACGATCCAATTGCATCATTGATTTCAGGTTTGGCGCTGGAAAGGTGACCATTACCGAAACGGGTTGCGGGGCTTATCGCGGGATCAAATGTTTCTTTGAAGGTACTTACGTTAAAAAGAAAAAATAACGCGTATGAAACGAGTAACCGGCATTGGCGGTGTGTTCTTCAAATGCGAGGATCCCGCTAAAATGAATGAATGGTATGGCCGTCATTTGGGCATGCCCGTGACCGAATGGGGCGCTTCTTTCGTGTCCCGCAGCCTTGAAGAGCCGCAGAAGGCTTGTCGCACGCAATGGTGTGCATTCGAAAAAGGCACTGATTATTTTCAGCCGAGCGGGAAGCCGTTCATGTTCAATTACCGGGTGGAGAACCTGGTGGAGTTGCTGAAAGTGTTGAAGGACGAGGGGGTAGAGGTAGTTGGGGAGATACAGGAATATGAGTACGGAAAGTTCGGGTGGATCATGGATCCGGAAGGGAATAAGATAGAATTGTGGGAGCCGGCGGAAGAGAGTATATAACTACTACGGCTATACGTTCCTTTGAATAATGTTCAGGAAGCTGACCCGGCTGATAAAGCGTGCGCCCAGCGACGCAAGGTGATGCGTATGCACCTGGCAGTCCACGATCGCCAGTTCTTCCCGGTATTGTTTTACGAAAGTGATAAAGGCGGCTTTGGATGCATTGCTGACCAGCGAGAACATGCTTTCCCCGAAAAAGCACTTTCCCAGTTTTAAACCATACAATCCGCCCACCAGTTTATCTTCCTGCCAGCATTCTACTGACATCGCATATCCTGCGCGGTGCAGGCGTTTATATGCATCGATCATATCCCTGGTGATCCAGGTGCCCGCTTGTCCCTCCCGGGGAACCGTTCTGCAGTTATTGATCACGGCGCTGAAATCCTCGTTGACGGATATACGAAAATCTCCTTTGCGCAGCACCTGTTTCATGCTGTGGGAAACTTTCAGTTCATCCGGGAAGAGCACGAACCGTGGATCAGGAGACCACCACAGGATGGGCCTTCTGTTGTACCAGGGGAAGATTCCCGAGCGATAGGCAAGCAGCAGTCTTTCTTCCATCAGATCTCCGCCGATGGCGAGGAGGCCATCGGGTTCCGCCATGGAGAGCGGCGGAAAAAAGAGTTCGTTGTTGAGATAATAATGGGGCATTCAGTAAGCGACAGTTTCTTCCAGGGTGGCGCTGATCCCTCTGTCCAGCAGAGCTTCGCACATTGGTCGGAGGTCTGTGTAATCACCCTGTTTTACCGCATATTTCCCTTTGTAGTGGATGAGGAGGGCGCATTGTTCCGCCTGCTCTTCCGTATGGCCGCAGACTTCCATAAGCGACTGTATCACCCAGTCGAAAGTATTTACCTCATCATTCCAGACCACTAAACTAAAGGGAGATTGCTCGTCTGTTTCAACCAGCACATCTTCCTTTTCTTTAACGGACACGCCCGTTCCCATATAACCCATGATCGGTGAGAATGTTTCCACAAAGTTACATTTTTTTGGGAATGCCGTGGGGTTTGGCAGAATGGTTGTAAATTGACGGATATGAAAGGATTGGTTTTATTAATGGAGATGAGTTTACCCCTGAAAGATCCGGTACCCATTTTTTCACTGGTATTATTTATTATCCTGTTGGCGCCCATTATCCTGCGGAAGTTCAGGATACCGAGTATCATCGGGCTGATACTGGCAGGGATGGCGATAGGGGACCATGGGTTCAGGGTGATAGAGAAAGGCAGCATCGATCTGTTCGGGAAGGCCGGTTTGCTGTATATCATGTTCCTGGCCGGATTGGAGCTGGATATGACGGAGTTCAGGAAAAACCGGCACCGGAGCCTCGTTTTCGGGATGTTCACTTTCTTCATTCCGCTTGTGTTGGGCTACCTGCTCTGTACCTATGTGCTGCATTTTTCTTTGATGGCTTCCCTGCTGATCTCCAGCATGTTTGCCACTCATACGCTGGTCGCTTATCCGTTGGCCAGCCGGCTCGGGATCAGTAAGAATGAAGCGGTGACGGTGGCAGTAGGGGGTACGATCATCACAGATACAGCAGTATTGTTGATATTGGCGATCATTACAGGGGCAGAGGCCGGTAATCTGAATACGGCCTTCTGGTTACAGTTGAGTATATCGCTGGCTATTTTTACAGTAGTGGTGATATGGGGATTCCCGGCCATCGGCAGATGGTTTTTCAGAAAGATCAAGGACGATAAGACTTCTCACTTCATATTTGTATTGGCGCTCGTATTCCTGGCTGCCTTCCTTGCGGAACTGGCTGGTGTGGAAGCGATCATTGGTGCGTTTTTGGCAGGATTGGCATTGAATCAGCTGATACCACATACTTCTCCGCTGATGAACAGGATAGAATTTGTTGGAAACGCTCTTTTCATTCCTTTCTTCCTGATCAGTGTAGGCATGATCGTAGATCTGCGTGTATTGCTGAAAGGACCGGAAGCCCTGATCATAGCGGGTTCCCTCACTGCCATGGCGCTCGTCAGCAAGTGGCTGGCGGCATTCTTCACCCAACTGTCCTTTGGCTATACTGCCACGCAACGCAATGTGATCTTTGGTTTGAGCAGCGCCCACGCAGCGGCTACCATTGCCGTAGTGCTCATCGGTTACAACATGGGCATCATCAGTGTGAATGTTCTGAACGGAACTATCGTGCTGATATTGATCACCTGTATGGTGGGTTCATTCGTGACCGAAAGCGCAGGACGCAAACTGGCGGTTGTAGAAGCTGAGAAGAAACCGGAAATGGCGGGCGGTCCGGAACGCATCCTTGTGCCGATTGCCAATCCGGAGAAAATGGAATTGCTGATCGATTTTGCATTAATGGTGAAAGAGCCGGGGAACAATGTGCCGGTGCATCCGCTCGTAGTAGTGCAGGACGATGAGGAGGCGAGAGAAAAGATATTCATCAGTAACAAGATGATGGAGAAAGTAGTGATCCATGCCGCGGCATCCGAAAGCAATGTGCAGGTAGTAACGCGTGTAGATCTTAACGTTACAGATGGTATTTCACGCGCGGTGAAGGAATTACTCATCTCCGATGTGATCCTCGGCTGGAGCGACAAGAACAGCGCTACCGACAGGCTCTTCGGCACGATCTTCGGAACTACTACGGACAATGTGCTGCAAAGCGTCTGGGAGACCGTTTACATCTGTCATTTTATCAATCCCTTAAACACTACCAAAAAACTGGTATTGGTCCTGCCCAGAAATACCGAATACGAACTTGGCTTTGAACACTATCTGCAAAAGACCATTCTGCTGGCCAAACAGGCAGGTGCGAGATTGGTGGTATATGCCGGCCGCAAAACCCAGGCAGCTGTACAACACATTATCACAGAAGCTAAATCCAGCGTGGAGTTAACGTTTAAAGACCTCGAAAACCTTGAAGACTTCCTTGTGCTGGCCCGCAACATTTCCCGCGATGATCTGCTGGCAGTAGTATCCGCACGGAAAGGCACACTATCGTACCAACCTTACATGGAAAGTGTACCCGCGAGAATGGGTCGTCATTTCAAGGAGAATAACGTCATCCTGATCTATCCCGAACAACGCACTACGGAAAACAGCGAGCCGGGCATGCAGGAAGGAGATATCACGCTCATGCCTATACAGGAGCAGTTAAGGAACATCAACAAGATCGGAAAAGCAGTGAAACGCATATTCAAAAGCGGCGGTAAGCAGGAGGCGGGGGGAGGAGAAGAGTAGGGATGAAAAATATTTTGAACAAAATTTTTTTGAAATAAAAATCTCTATATATTTGCAGCCTCTTACAACAGGAAGGGAGTTTAGCTCAGTTGGTTCAGAGCATTCCGACATAAGTCGGAAGGGTCGGTAAGAAAGAGCAAAAAAATATTGGGAGTTTAGCTCAGTTGGTTCAGAGCATTCCGACATAAGTCGGAAGGGTCGGTAAGAAAGAGCAAAAAAATATTGG
>OFTY01000861.1_pt1 | contig 17010 bp, 14 predicted proteins | sample 1775061 | NCBI WGS metagenome assembly OFTY01 (sample SAMN08195773, study PRJEB24354) | sludge metagenome | isolation source: sludge from phenol fed wastewater aerobic bioreactor B | place: India: Nagpur | collected 2016-09-16 | reverse complement strand
ATTGCGGCGCGCAACGATGCCATGTTGGCCCGCCAGAAAGTGTGGCTGATTGAGCTAGGGTCAGGACCCATTGATGTGAGAGGCGCGATCTGATTCAGGCTCCGCAAGGAGACCGGAATGAGCGACCTGTTTTGGCTGACGGACGAGCAGATGGCGCGGCTGCGGCCGTTCTTTCCGAAGAGCCACGGCAAGCCGAGGGTGGACGACCGGCGGGTGCTGAGCGGCATCGTGTTCGTCAACCGCAACGGGCTGCGCTGGCGGGACGCGCCGAAAGACTATGGTCCGCACAAAACGCTGTACAATCGCTGGAAGCGGTGGGGCGCAATGGGCGTCTTTGCCCGGATGATGGAAGGGCTGGCCTCGGCCGGAGCCGAGCGAAAGACCGTCATGATCGACGCGACCTATCTGAAAGCGCACTGCACGGCCTCGAGCCTGGCGGTAAAAAGATCCCATGGGCGCGGGCTGGCGCCGGTTGAGGCAGACTGACCTTCCCGCTTTGTCGTGAAGGAGGTTGCCCGTGCCCGTGTCCGTCTCATGCCATGCCGCCGTCAGCACGCAGCTGAACGCAATCTTCGTGTCGCTGGAGCTGAGCCGCTCCACCTGGCTGGTGACGTCGCTGTCGCCGGGTCGCGGCGAGCGGATCTCGCGGCATCAGGTGAAGGGCAGCGACGTGCCGGCACTCCTGGAGCGGTTCGCGCAGTTACAGGCGAAGGCCGAGGCGCGGATGGGCGAGCAGTACCCGTTGGTCGTCATCCAGGAGGCGGGCCTCGACGGCTTCTGGATACACCGCTGCCTGGTGCGCGAGGGTATCGAGAGCTACGTCGTCGACGCCGCCTCGATTGCCGCTTCACGACGCAGCCGGCGCGCCAAGACGGACAAGCTCGACGGCGAGGCGCTGGTCCGCACGCTGCTGGCCTACAAGCGCGGGGAGCCGCGGGTGTGTGCGATGGTGGCGGTGCCGAGCGTCGAGGACGAGGACCGGCGACGCATCTCGCGCGAGCGGCGGGCTTTGGTCGTGGAGCGGGTGCGGCACGTCAACCGCATCAAGGGCCTGCTGTTCGCGCAAGGGGTCGGCGACTACGAGCCACTGCGCGCCGACCGGCGGGCGCGGCTGGACGAACTGGTGACCGGCGATGGACGACCGCTGCCCCGGCATGTTCGCCGCGAGATCGAGCGCGAGCTGGACCGGCTGGAGATGGTCGTCGGCCAGATCAAGCAGGTCGAAGCCGAGCGCGACGCGCTGCTCGAGCCGCGGTCGGATGCCGCCGGTGAGGCGGACACTGGTCCCCGGCTCATCCAGTTGCGCGGCATCGGTCCTGAGTTCGCCGGCGTGCTGCACGCAGAAGCGTTCTTCCGCAGCTTCAGCAATCGACGACAGGTCGCCGCCTATGCCGGGCTGGCCCCATCACCGTGGCAAAGCGGCAGCATGGACCGGGAGCAGGGCGTGTCCAAGGCGGGCAACAAGCGGTTGCGAACGACCATGATCCAGGTCGCCTGGCTGTGGCTGCGTCATCAGCCGGACTCGGAGCTGACGAAGTGGTACGCGGAGCGGGTGGGCGCGAACGGTGGTCGCGCGCGGCGGGTCATGATCGTGGCAGTCGCACGCAAGCTGCTGATCGCGCTGTGGCAGTTCGTCTCGGCCGGCGTGGTGCCCGCAGGCGCGCTGCTGAAGGCCGCATGAGCACGTAACCCGATACGAGTTCCCGCAGGGCATCGTCCCTGCCGGATCCAGGTGGACGGACCGGAGGTCCCTGTTGGCTTCAGATGCCGAAAAAAAGGTTGGTCCCGTCTCCTGAGCCAGACCCGACGCAAGCGGGATTGTGGTGCAGCCGCGCACGAGCGGCGACCGGATGTGAGGTTAGAGCGGACCGGTCACCGGGACGCTTGTTGCAACAGGCTCAGGCCAGTGATCCAGAAATTGAGGAGGACGACCATGGCCTGACGCTCTGACCATTCCTGACGATTGATCTGGAATGGCGACGACAAAGCGATAAGCTGGCGTCATGTACGCCGCACGAGCCAAGCGCACCTATCCTTCAATTTGGCGGGTGATCCTCGCCTTTGTAGTGGTCCCGGGCGCAGCCGCCTTGTTGATGGCTATTGCTATGCCAGCATATGAGGGCATCACCGATCCGCTCGAACGGATCTGGCGGAGCGCTGTGGCATTTGCCGTGTTTGGCGCTTACCCTCCAGCCTTTATCATCGGGCTCCCGGCGTTCTTCATGTTACGCCGACACGTCAATGCGACAATCATCAACTGCGCTGCGACTGGTGCAGTGGTCGCCGCTCTTCCCTGGCTCGTGCTCGCGTTAATAAGTCGACCGGATAATGCGAGCATTGATGGACGATCAACCGTCATCGACGGATCTTTGACTGCTTACGGATGGCTGATGAACTTCTACTACGTCGGCCAAATTGCCCTATTAGGCGCTATTGCAGGCGCGCTGTTTTGGTTCATTGCTGCGGCTGGCAGCCGAACCGGCAAGGTAGAACAGATATGATTGTGCGGAAGGAAAGAGGCTGCACGCTCTACCGCACAGCCTCTTGACCTGAGAACTCCCATGTGAGGGGGATCTCGGGCGCCTGATCGGCCGCACCAAAGGAGGCATGAACACCAAGCTCCATGCCATTACCGATGCCAACGGCCGTCCCTTGAGCTTCTTCATGACCGCTGGCCAGGTCAGGTCAGTGATTATATCGGCGCAGCCGCGCTGCTCGACCGAAGCGCCGCTGCCCGTGGTGGTCGGCGACAGCCGACTCACCTGTCATTTCCCGTTGAACACATAGACCGCCGCGCCTGTCAGGCGCGCCCGAAAATCCGGAGAGCAGCCATGGAAGACATCCGCGTCGTCACCGACTTCCCGCGCAAGGTGCGCGAGATCGAGAACCTCTGGATCCCGATGCCGGACGGCGTGAAGCTCGCCGCCCGCATCTGGCTGCCGGAGGATGCCGAGGCCGATCCGGTGCCGGCGATCCTGGAGTATCTGCCCTATCGCAAGCGGGACGGAACCGTCGAACGCGACGCGCTGACCCATCCCTATTTCGCCGGCCACGGCTACGCCGGCGTGCGTGTCGACATGCGCGGCTCGGGCGACAGCGAGGGCCTTTGCAAGGGCGAATACCTCAGGCAGGAGCAGGACGACTGCCTGGCCGTCATCGAATGGCTGGCCAAGCAGCCCTGGTGCTCTGGCAGCGTCGGTATGATCGGCATCAGCTGGGGCGGCTTCAACGGGCTGCAGGTGGCGGCGCGCCGGCCGCCGGCGCTGAAGGCCGTCGTGTCGCTGTGCTCCACCGACGATCGCTATGCCGACGACATCCATTTCGTCGGCGGCGCCGTGGCCGGCGACAAGCTGCGCTGGGGCTCGACTGCCTGGGCCATCGCCATGACCCCGCCCGATCCGGTGATCGTCGGCGACCGCTGGCGCGCCATGTGGGAGCAGCGCCTCAACGGCAACGGCATCTGGATGTACGACTGGTTCGAGCATCAGCGCCGCGACGACTTCTACAAGCATGGCTCGGTTCGCGAGAATTACGCCGACATCGAGATCCCGGTCTATGCCGTCGGCGGATGGGTCGATGGCTATCCCAACCCGATCTTCCGGCTGCTGGAGAGCCTGCCCGGCAAGCGCAAGGGCCTGATCGGCCCGTGGGGTCATAAATATCCGCATTTCGCCATGCCGGGGCCGCGCATCGGCTTCCTGCAGGAATGCCTGCGCTGGTGGGACCAGTATCTGAAGGGGATCGACACCGGTATCGAGGACGAGCCGATGCTGCGTGCCTGGATCCAGGAGCCGGCGCGTCCGGCGGCGATCTATGACGAGCGTCCCGGCCGCTGGGTGGCGGAGCCGTCCTGGCCTGGACCCGGCGTGGGGGAAAAGGCGCTTCACCTTGCGCCACGTCGGCTGAGCGAGACGAAAGGCAAGGACGAGGTGCTGACGATCTGTTCCCCGCAGACGGCCGGCCTGTCGTCGGGCGCGTGGTGCGGCTACGGCGTCGCGCCGACGCTGCCGATCGACCAGCGGACCGAGGAAGGCAACGCGCTGATCTTCGAGACGGAACCGCTCGCCGAAGCGATCGAGATCCTCGGCTTTCCCGAGTTCGAGGTGACGCTCGCCTCCGACAAGCCGACCGCGCTTCTCTCGGCCACGCTGTCACAGGTCTTCGCGGACGGCGCGGCCTCGCGGGTGAGCTACGGCATCCTCAACCTCAGCCATCGCAATGACGACCTCGCCATCGAGCCGATGGTGCCCGGCAAGGCCGAGACGATCCGGCTGAAGCTGCGCTGCTGCGGCCAGCGCTTCGAGGCGGGCGAGCGGATCAGGCTGGCCATCGCCACCGCGCATTGGCCGATCGTCTTCCCGACGGCGGAGAATGCGACCCTGTCGATCCATTGCGGAGCGAGCCGGCTGATCCTGCCGGTGCGCGACGCGCAGCCGCTCGACGCCACGCTCGGCGCGTTCCTCGGCCCGGAAAGCGCCGAGCCGATGGAACAGGTGGTGATCGAGGAAGCCGAGCCCTTCGAGCGCTCGGTGTGGACGGACCAGGTCAGCGGGCTCACCGTCCATCAGATGCTTGCCGATTCCGGCAAGGTGCTGCATCCGCACACCGGCATCACGGTGTCGGCGCGCCATGTCGACCGGTTCAGCATCCATCCGGACGACCCGAATTCGGCCGAAGGCACCTGCACGTGGGAGAAATCCTATTCGCGAGACGACTGGCAGGCCTCGATCGCCGTCAGTGCCACTGTGCGCGCGCGTCGCGATGTCTGGCGGATGGAGACCTACATGTTCGCCCATGAGGGCGACGAGGTGGTGGTCGAGCGCAGCGAGGTCAGGGAGTTCCCGCGCGACCTGAACTGACGGATCCACACCGGCCGGTCAAGCCGGCCGGTGTGGCCTTTCCATGCATCAGACCGGAGTGGGCGCGTTCTCGCGGATGAGGCCCTGCTTCTTCAACTCGGCCCAGAATTCCGTCGGGATCGGGTGGTTGATGAGCGCGACGTTTTCGTCGAGGTGTTTCTTGGTGCGCGTGCCGGGGATGTTGGTCGGGATCGCCGGATGCGCCAGCACGAACTGAAGCGCGGCGGCCTTAAGCGGCACGTTGAACGTGCGGCATACGGCCTCGATCCTGGCGACACGCTCGAGGATCGGCGGTTCGGCCGGGCTGTAATTGTAGTGCGCCCCCTCGACCGCGCCGGTCGCCAGGATGCCGCTGTTGTAGCCGCCGCCGAGCACGACCGCCACGTCGCGCTCCTCGCAGAGCGGCAGGAAGGTGTCGAGCGCGTCCTGCTCAAGCAGCGTGTAGCGGCCGGCGAGCAGGAAGCAGTCGAAGTCGCGCTCGCGCAGCGCCGCCTCGCACACCTGCCACTCGTTGCAGCCGACACCGATTGCCGAGACGAGTTTTTCGGAGCGGAGCTTCTCGAGAGCCTTGTAGCCACTGTCCATGGCGGTGCGGAAATGCTGCTTCTGCAGTTCCGGCCCGTGGGTGAAGACGTCGATGTCGTGGATGAACAGGATATCGACGCGCGAGACGCCAAGCCTCTGCAGGCTGTCCTCGAAGGAGCGCATGCAGCCGTCATAGCTGTAGTCGTGGACGACCTCGAACGGCGGCATGTCGACCCAGAAGAACGAGGTCAACCCACCCGCCGGCACGGGAGCGAGCAACCGGCCAACCTTGGTCGACAGGACATATTCGTCACGCGGGAAGGCGCGCAGCGACTCGCCCAGGCGACGCTCGGACAGACCATGGCCGTACATCGGCGCGGTGTCGAAATAGCGCAGGCCCGCGTCCCAGGCGCCACCGATGACGGCGCGCACATCCTCTTCCGCCACGGCGCGAAACTGGTTGCCGATGGGCGCGGTGCCGAAGCCCATGGCCGTGACTTCGAGGCCGCTGCGGCCGAACTTCCTCTTGCCTGACGCCTTCATGAATCCTCCTACTTGATGAACAGATATTTCGAGCGGTCGATGGTCAGCGAGACCGCCAGGATGATGACGAAACCCTTGACGATGTCCTGTGTGAAGCTGTTGACCTCGGTGACGTCCATGCCGTTGGTCAGGATGGCGATCACCAGCACGCCGAGGAAGGTCCGGTGCGGCCCGCCGATGCCGCCGGACAAGGCGGTGCCGCCCATGACGACGGCCGCGATCGAGTTGAGCAGCAGGCTGCTTCCCGCGGTCGGTGTTCCGGCCCCCACCTGTCCTGTCAGCATCACCCCCGCCAGTCCGCAGATCGCGCCAGCCAGCATGAAAGCGAGGATCTTGTAGAAAGTGACGGGCACGCCGGCGTGCGACGCGACGATCTCGCCACCGCCGAGCGCATAGAGATAGCGGCCGAGTTTGGTGCGGAATGCCACCACGGTGAGAAGCCCTGTCGCGATCAGCGCGAACCAGATGACGTTGGGCACGCCGAGCACGAAGGAACCGTTGACCAGATCGGGCAGCAGGCTGTCGGTGAACAGGATCGATTGCCCCTGCGATATCTGGTTCGAGACACCGGACAGGATCGACAGCATGCCGAGCGTGACCAGGAAGGATGGCACCCTGAGCATGGTGACCAGGCTGCCATTGACCAGCCCGACCAGCGCGCCGACACCGACGCCGACCAGCGCGGCGCCGAGGAGACCGTACTGGTCGACGGTGAGCGCGGCAAGGATGCCTGTCAGCGTCACCAGCGCGCCGACCGAAAGGTCGATCGAGCCGATGAGGATGACCACCGTGCCCGCCAACGCGACCATCAGCAGCACCGAGGACTGGCGACCGATGTTGAGCGCGTTGGAAGAGGAAAAGAACAGCGGATTGACGTAGGAAAAATAGGCGATCAGCAGGACGATCGCGACGATCGGCAGGATGATCGTGCGCAGGCTGAGATCGCTGCTCTTCTTGGCTGCACTTGCCGGCTTGTCGGCCATTTCAACCCCTATAGCATTGCCGCCACCACGTCGACTTCGCGTGGCTTGGCGTCCTTCGGCGCCTCGAAGACGGCGGAGACCTTGCCGTCGCGAAGCACCATGATCCGGTTGGAGAGCCCGATCAGTTCGGGCAGGTTGTCCGACACGAGCAGCACGGCGGCTCCCTTGTCGGCGATTTCACGCATGAGCGAGTAGATGTCTTCCTTGGCGCCGACATCGAGGCCACGGCCGGGATCGTCCAGCACCAGGATGCTGATGCCGCGCGCCAGCCATTTGGCGAAGACGATCTTCTGCTGGTTGCCGCCGGACAAGGTGCGGCAGGCGGCCGATGGCCCCGGCGCGCGCACCTTGAGGCGCCGCATCCAGTCGAGTGTCAGCGCCCGGCTGCGTCCGGGCGATATCAGGCCGAGCAGGCCGAGCGCGATCTGCCCGAGATTGGGCAGGGTGAGGTTCCAGTCGACCGTGTCGGTGCCGATGATGCCGGCGACGCTGCGCTCGGCCGGCACGAAGCCGATGCCATGGCGGATCGCGTCCCGCCGCGAGCCCGGGCGCAATTTCGCGCTGCCCACGACGACATCGCCGCTGCCTTGCGCCTCGGCGCCGGCGAGCACACGGGCGAGCGTCGACTTGCCGGAGCCGAGAACACCGGCCACGCCGAGGATCTCGCCCTGGCGCAGCTCGAGCGAGACCCCGCCGAGGTGGCCGGGCTTGCCGATCTCGCTGGCGCGCAGGGCGATTGTCGGCGACGGCTCGCGCTGGAGCGCCTCGCGATAATATTCCGCATTGCGCTGCCGGCCGACGATCAGCTCGTGCAGGCCGACCTCGTCGATGCTGCCGATCGGCCGCTGCTCGACGACGCGGCCATCCTTCAGGGCGACGACCTCGTCGCAGGTCGCGAACACATCGGAGAGACGGTGCGAGACGAGCACGAAGGAAGCGCGCGAGCGCCAGCGGCTGATGCCGTCGAAGAGCTTCGCCGTCTCATGGTCGGAGAGAGCGCTGGTCGGCTCGTCGAGCAGGATGATCGGCTCGACGGGATAGACCCGGCTCAGCGCGAACGCCTTGGCGATCTCGACAAGCTGGCGCTGGCCGAAGGACAGGGCGCCGGTGAGCGCCGTCGGGCTGACATCGACCTCGAGTTCCTCCAGCACCGCGCGCGCCTCGGCGATCATCGCCTTGCGACGCAACGCCCCGGCAACGCAGAACTTATCCTCGCGACCGAGGAAGATGTTCTCGAAGACTGGGATGTTGGGGATGAGTCCCTGCTCCTGGAAGACGGTGGCGACGCCGGCGCGCGCGGCCTCTGTCGGATGGCCGAAACGCACGGCCTCTCCGTTGATGGAAATGGTTCCGCTGTCGGGACGCACGGTTCCGTTGATGATCGACAGCAATGTCGACTTGCCGGCGCCGTTCTCGCCGACAAGACCCAGCATCTGGTGACGGCGCAGCACGAAGCCGACCCCGGTCAGCGCGTTTGTGCCGGGATAGGTCTTGGTGATGTCGCGAAGTTCGAGGGCCGCGGCGGCCGGCCGCCCGCCCGGAAGTTCCGGACGGACGGCCACGGTCTGGGAGGTCACTTGAAGGGACCGCTCTTGTAGTGGTCGGCGTAGAGCTTGGTGACCGTGTCGAACTCGGCCTTCCACTTCGCCGCGTCGCCATAGGCGGCATTGAGCTTGTCCTGGCCGGCCTGCCCGGCCCACTGGGTGGCCGGGTCGATCGGATAGACGTTGTTCTGCGGGTCCCAGTTGTCGGGGTGCAGCGTGCGGCTCATCTTGGCGAAATCGAAAGGCAGTTCGGCGCTCTTGTAAACCTTCTCGTCGATCGAGGCGGCGGTGCCGGCGGTCGCGGTGAGCGAGCCGGTGTAGAGCAGCCGCTCGGCCAGCGACGGCTTCCATCCGTTCAGCGCGTCGAACAGCATGACGGCGGCAAAACCCGCCTGGTAAGGCGCGAGCGAGGTGTTGGTGGCCACGAACTGCTCGCCCTTGGCGACTTCCTGGAGACCTTCCGAAAGCCCGTCGATGCCGGCGATCTTGACGTTGGTCAGCTTGCGCTCCTTGAGAACGGAGAGCGCGCCCAGCGCCATGGAATCGTTCTGCGCGAAGACGGCCTTCATGTTCGGGTAGGCCGTGACCATGCTGAGCATGACCGTGCGCGCCTTTTCACGCACCCAGTCGCCACGCAGGCCGCCGACCACCTTGATGCCGGGGAACTCGGCCGCCGCCTTCATCATGCCGGCGGTGCGGGCATCATCGGTGGGTGTCGCGAGGCCCTTGATATGGACCACCTCGCCCTCGCCGCCGATCGACTTGAACAGTTCCTTGGCGACCTGATACCCGGCCTCGACGGAATTGGCGGTCATGTAGGAGACGAAATAGTCGCCGACATCCGAGGGTGTGAACCAGGCGGGAATCTCCCAGATCGCCGAATAGTAGACCTTGTTCTCCTGACAGAGCTTGGCGACCATCGGCACCTCGCCGGCGGCGACGACCGTGTTGATCAGCATGTTGACGCCCTGGGTGGGCAGGCCACGGACCTGGCTGATTTCGCGGGCCGCGTCATTGTCGTGGTATAGTTCGACAGGGTCGATCTTGAGTGCCGACGTGGTGGCCTTGAAACCCTTGATGAACGCCGCCCAGTAGTCGTTGGCGAGCGTCGCGACGCAGGTCGCCGCCTTGCCGGAAGGGGCGGCGAAAGCCGGACCGCCCCGCAGGCCGAGCGGCAGGCTGACGCCGGCCGCGGTGGCGAGTTGCATGAACACCCGTCGCGAAACCGGATTCTGGATTCGCGAAACGGCCCTTACAATTTCTTCCTCATGAGACATGCTTCACTCCCTCTTATCGATGCAGTTTTACAATCGATTGCTTTTTCAGGGTGCCATGCCGCCCCCTCCTGGGCGGCATCACACGCGAACGATCCCGCGACCGCCCGAAACGCATCGACATCAGGCTCGGGGAAGATCCCCAGGCGCCAACGTCGGTTCAATTCCTTGATTCGACTTGAGGTGCCCTCCCCGGCACCGCTATGCCTTGCAGTTTCGACCCTCGGATCAAACCGCTATTTTTTTCATTTTGAGATGCTTCGGGCACCCACTCCAGCAAGGAAGCGGGTAGCATTCAATTGTTCCCTGTCGAAATAAGAGCCGCTCGGCGTGAGTTTGTCAATCGATTGCAAGAAATTCACGGCAACACCTTTGCAAAGAGCCCGTTCCGGCCATTCAGGAGGACGCGCGTACGATCAGCGACGGCACGAACAGCCGGCTCTCGAACCGATAGGACGGATTGTCGATCAGGTTGCGGACGAGTTCCCCTGCATGGCGACTCACATCCTCCACCGGATAGTCCACCGTCGAAAGGGGCACCGCCAGCACACGCGAGAGATGCGTGTTGTTGAAGCCGACGATCGCCAGATCCTCGGGATAGCGAAGGCCGCGGTGGCGCATCGCCTCGATGACGCCGAGCGCCAGCGCATCGTTGTGCGCGAAGACGGCAGTGGGGCGTGGCGACATCCCCAGCATGGCGTCGAGCGCGCGCTTGCCGGCGGCCGACGTTGCGTTCTCGGCGAAGATGCGCTGCGGCATCTCGACGATCGATCGCGCCGCGCAAACCTCGGAAAAACCAAGCGCCCGGTTCTTGAAAGTGGCGGAAAGCGGCGGTCCCTGCACCTGGCAGACCACCTTGTGGCCGCGCTCGGCGAAGTGCGTGGCTACCATCGCGCCGCCCGCCCTGTCGTCGCAGAGCGAGGATGGAAAGACGGCGCCCGCGATGCTGCGAATCGCCAGCACGACAGGGACCTCTCGGGCCGCCTGCTGCAGGATCGGCGTGTCGGCCTCGGTGGAGGCGAGCGAGATGATGGCGTCGACACGCCGCGACAGGAAAGTGTCGATAAGGCGGCGCGTGGCGTCCGGCTGGTCCAGCGTTTCCGCGATGAGCGGCGTCAGCGACGCCTCGCCGGGGCGCTTGTCCAGATAACGGAAAATTGTGCGGATGACCTCGATGAAGGTCTCGTTGCCGAGATCGGACACCAGGATGCCGATCGTGTTCGAGCGGCCACGGCGCAACGCGGCCGCCGTCAGATCCGGCCGGTAGCCGGCGGCGAAGGCTTCCTGGCGGATGCGCTCGCGCGTGGCTGGAGCGACGAGATGGGCCTTGTCGCTGCTGAGAGCGCGGGAGATGGTCGCCCGGTCCACCCCCAGTTTCAGCGCGAGCTCTCGCATGTTCAAGCGCGCCATCATCTTGCCCGCATCATCATTGCGTTGCCCAACCCCTTGATCTTGCTGGCAGATCGGCGAGCGTTTGACAAGAGACGGCACGCCGGACCCGCTTTCGCCCTGTGGATTGGAACGGCTAGGCGAGGAACTGGTTGCCTCATCGAGATCAAGATTACCCCCCGTCAGGCCGCCGACACGATCCCGGCGACCGCCACAAGACAACACTTTTTGCAATCGATTGACAAGATGTTTTCGGACGCTTACTCATTCCGGCGACCAATTGGGAGGAACCTATGAGAACCAAGATCGGTGCAGCCCTGGCTGTATTGTGTGGACTGGCCCTGGCATGGGCGCCGTCGGTGGCCGCGGCGGCCGACGCCAAGCTCAACGGCGACGGCAAGGAGATCGTCGTGCTGATGCCCAGCCGCAGCAATGCCTACCTGGCGCAGTGGATTCGCGGCGCGGAGAAGAGCGCGGCGGAGGCCAACTACAAGATCACCATTATCGAGAACAATTTCGACCAGACCGAACAGGACGCGCAGGCGCAGCAGCGCATCAGCTCGCCGAACCAGCCGGCGGCCTATGTCTGGTGGCCCGCCGACAACCAGGCCGGCCTGGCCACGCTGCGCCGCCTGAGCCGGACCGGCGTGCCGGTGTTCCAGGTCAACCAGGCGCTGCGGCCCGAGGCCAAGGACCTGGTCGTCGCCTATGCCGGCGTCGACGACCATTTCAACGGCCAGATCGCCGGCAAGAACGCGCTGGCGGCGCGTGACGCCTATGTCGCGGCAGGCAAAAAGCTCTCCAGCGACGGCGGCAACCTGGTCATCCTGAAGTTCATCCCCGGCTATTCGGCCGGCGACGACCGCGAGGCCGGCTTCCAGGAAGTGACCAAGGACAAGCCGTTCAACGTCATCGCGTCGGAATATGCCGGCTTCGACAACGCCAGCGGCTACAAGGCGATGAGCCAGCTCATTCCGAGCATCCGCAACAAAGGCATCAACTTCGTCTATGGCGCTTCTGACGGTCCGGTCACCGGCGCCGTGCAGGCCCTTGAAGAAGTCGGCCTCGTTCCCGGTAAGGACGTCTATCTGATCAGCGCCACCTGCATCGCCGACATCTCGGCCATCAAGTCGGCCAAGGAGTTCGCCACCGGCGTGCAGGCGGCCGGCCTGGAAGGCTGGTTCTCGCTCAATGTCGTGGCCCGCTACTTCGCCTACGATAAGCAGGTTAAGGACGGCCAGTACATCGCGCCCGATACGGCCGACAAGCGGCCCGACTTCGACTTCGCGCCGAGCAAGATCAACATCATCCCCAACCCGCAGGTCATCGTCGGCACGGACAAGGACAAGGCCGGAACCATCCTTTCCAGCTTCAAGCTGTGGGGTGAATCCTTCTCGGATCATTGCGTCTACTGATCCGCGAACGGAAGTTTCCAGACGAACCAAGCTGCTGACGAGGCATCGACCTCGTCAGCCATAGCCGGTGTTGCGAATGCTCGAGATCAGCGATCTGTCGAAATCCTATGGGCCGGTGCATGCCCTGACCGACGTTTCCTTCAGCGTCGAGGCAGGCAAGGTCACCGCGCTGCTCGGCGAAAACGGCGCCGGCAAGTCGACGCTGGTCAAGATCCTGTCGGGCCTTGTCACGCCTTCGGCCGGCACGATCAAGGTCAATGGCGCGCCGGTCGATCTTTCCAGTCCCGAGCGCGCCAGCCGCTCCGGCGTCGCAGTCGTGCAGCAGGAGATCAGCGTGCTGGCCAATCTCAGCATCGCCGAGAATTTCATGCTGACGCAGCCGTCGCGATGGCTGCGCCGCGGCTCGGCGGCGGCTTTCTGCAAGCCCTACCTCGAACGGCTTGGCCTCGGCCATGTCGATCCGGACACGCCCGTCGGCGCGCTGACGATCGGCGAAAGGCAGTTGGTCGAGATCGCACGCATGCTGTCGCAGAACGCGCGCGTGCTCGTGCTGGACGAGCCGACGGCGGCCCTGGCCGACACCGACATAGACCTCGTGCACAAGGCCGTGCTGCGCCTTGCCAGCGAAGGCAATGTCGTCCTCTACATCACACACCGCCTGAACGAGCTCGAAGAGATTTGCGACGCGGCTGTGGTGCTGCGTAACGGCCGGCTCGCCGATGCCTTCCCGATCAAGGAGGCCAGCATGGCGCGCATCGTGCACGCTATGATCGGGCGTGAACTCGACGAGCTCTATCCCGGCGTGCCCACGCGCGACCAGTCAGCCCTTCCAGCACCCGTGGCGCGGCTCAAGGGCGTCGCCACGCGCGGAATTGCGTCACCGATCGACCTCGACCTGCGTCCCGGAGAGATCGTCGCGGCCTGCGGCCAGCTCGGCAGCGGTTTCGTCGAGCCGCTGCGCGCCATCGCCGGCGTGAGCCCGCTCACCGCCGGCACGATCGAATTCGATGGCCACACCGCCCGCCGCGTGGCCCAGGGCGACATCGCCTATTGCTCGGACGATCGCCAGCTCGACGGTTTCTTCCGCGACCTGCCGGTGTGGGAAAGCATGAGCGCGCCGGCCCTGGCGCAGTCCGGGTTGTGGGGTCTGGTCAGCCCGTCGCGCCTGCGGCAGTCGGTCGAGGTGGTCGCCGACCGCATGACGATCCTGCCGGCCTATCGCGAACGCCCGGTACACGCCCTGTCGGGCGGCAACGCCCAGAAGGTCTCGATCGGCAAATGGCTGTCGGGCAAGCCGCGCATCCTTTTGCTGGAGGAGCCGACACGCGGCGTCGACGTCGGCGCGCGGGCGGAAATCTATCGCCTGCTCCGCGCGCTCGCCGAGGACGGACTGGCGATCCTGTTCGCCAGCACAGATCTCGACGAGGTGCTCGGCTTCGGCGAACGCGTGCAGGTGTTCCACGCCAACAGGCTGGTGCACGAGGCCCCTTCCGCGCAGCTGACGCGCGACCAACTGGCGACATGGATTACGCATGGCGGTATCGAGCGTGAGTGACATGAGCGCGAAACAGCAGGGCGCGAACGGCGCTCAAGGCATGGGCCGCATCTGGCTGAAGAGGCTCGGGCCGTTCCTGCCGATCATAGCGCTGGCCATCATCGCCTCGCTGACCGTCGACGGCTTCGGCACGACGCCCAACCTGATCGCCGTCGTGCAGGCGTCGGCGATCACCGGCATCGCCGCCATCGGCACCGCGGCCATCACCATCTCGGGCAAGTTCGTCAGCCTGGCCATCGAGCAGCAGGCGGTGACGGCGGCCTATGTGTTCGCGGCGACGGTATCGGCCGGCCAGCCGGTGGTACTCGCCTTCGCGCTGGCCTTCGCCGTCGCCATCGTGCTTGGCCTCGTCCAGGGCTATCTGGTGTCGCGCGGCCTCAACCCGATCGTCACCACGCTTGCCTTCGGATCGGCGCTGTTCGGCACCGTCGTCATGCTCGCCGACAACCGCACCATCACGCTCAGCCCCAACCCGATCGCCTGGCTCGGCGGCGGCACCACTTTCGGCGTCCCCAACCAGGCGATCATCTTCATCATCCTGCTTGTGCTTGGCTCGCTGTTCCTGTCACGCACCAGGCTCGGCCGCCAGATGGTGCTGACCGGCGCCAATCCCAAGGCGGCCGACCTGATCGGCGTGCCGACCCGGCGCATCATCATGATCGCCTTCGTCGCGGCGGCCCTCACCGCCGCGCTCGTCGGCATCCTTGTCGTCGGCCAGGTCTCGCAGGCAAAGAGCGACATGTTCCGCGGCCTGACCATCGACGTGGTCGCCGCGATCCTCGTCGGCGGCATCGCCATCCAGGGCGGCGAAGGCCAGCTCTGGCGCGCGGGCTTCGGCGCGATCGTGCTGACCATGCTCGGCAACATCATGCTGCTGCTCGGCATCGACGCCGGCGTGCGCGACCTGCTGAAGGGGCTGCTCGCGGCGGCCGTGCTTCTGTCGATGAAACTGCTCAAGGCGCGCAACCCATGAAGACCAGCTTCCTCGACACCGGCTTCAAGGTCCGCCTCGCGCTGTGCGCGATCCTGCTCGTCGCCTTCTCGATCACCATGCCGGGCTTCGCCTCGATCGCCAACGCGGCGTCGATCACCGAAAACATCGGCCTGATCGCGCTGGTCGGGACCGGCATCATGCTGACCATGATCGTCGGCCAGCTCGATCTTGCCGTCGCCTCGGTGGCGGCGGTCGCGGCGATCATGGCCCTGTCGCTCTCCGAAACATCGCTGGCGCTCGGCATCGCCGCGGCGCTGCTCACCGCCGGCCTCTATGGCGCCGTGATCGGCTACGTCATCGACCGCACCGGCGTGAACTCGCTGGTGCTCACGGTCTGCATGCTGATCGCCCTGCGCGGCCTGGCGCTGGTCATGGCGCCGCAGCGGCCGGCCATCCTGCCCGAACGGTTGTTCTGGGCATCGGACGCGCTCGTCGCGCCGATGGGGCCGGTCACCCTGCTCGGCCTCATCGGGCTCGCAGTCGTCGTCATCGTCGGCATATTGATGCGCTACACCAGGCTCGGGCTTGCCATGTACGCGGTGGGCGGCAACATCGAACGGGCACGCGGCTCCGGCGTCGCCACGCTGCCGGTGCATATGGCGGCCTTCGCCGGTTCCGCGATGCTCGGCGCCACGGCCGGCATCCTTGCGGCACTGCGCTCGGGATCGGCCTCCGGCATCGGCTTCGACAGCTTCCTGCTGTCGGGCATCACTGTCGCGGTGGTTGGCGGCGTGCCGCTGGAAGGCGGACGCGGAACCATCGTCAACGTGCTGCTCGGCGCGCTGATCATCCGGCTGATATCGTCGGCGGTCTCGCTGGGCGGCATACCGGGCTCGTTCGAGAACATCGTCATCGGCGGCATACTGCTGACGATGCTGCTGCTCGACTACTGGCTGCGCCGGCGCGGGCGCGAACCGCAACCGGCCCGCGCGTGAGAACCATTCGCACAACAGATCTGTAAATCGTGAAGAAGGAGGTTTCGTGATGAGCAACGACAAGAAGGGAGCCGTCGTCACAGGCGCGGCGCGAGGCATAGGCCGGCAGATCGCCACGGCGCTGCTTGAGGACGGCTATGGCGTGGTCATCGCCGACGTCGATCCGGCGGTCGGGGAACAGACCGTCAAGGAGCTGTCGAAGGCCCATGCGGGGCGCGTCGTCTTCAGCAAGGTCGACGTGACCAAGCGCGCCGAGGTGCAGGCCGCGATCGCCGCCTGCCGCAAGGCGTTCGGCGAGCTCACGGTGATGGTCAACAATGCCGGTTTCAACAAGCCGGAGCCCTTCCTGGAAGCGACCGAGAAGACCTGGCACGCGATCATGGACGTCAATGCGCTCGGCGTGCTGATCGGCATCCAGGAAGCGGCCAAGACGATGATCGAGCACGGCATCAAGGGCAAGATCATCAACACCGCCTCGATCGCCGGCCGCACCGGCTTCCCCGACTTCGCGCCCTACTCCGCCAGCAAGGCGGCCGTCATCAGCCTGACCCAGGCAGGCGCCCGCGCGCTCGCCGGCAAGGGCATCACCGTCAACGCCTTCGGCCCCGGTGTCGTCGACACGCCGCTTTGGGAGAAGCTCGACGCCGACCTGCTGGCGATGGGCGCAAGCTCCAAGCCCGGCGAGGCGATGAGCTCGCTGGCCAGCCAGATCCTGCTCGGCAGGGTCGCCAAGCCGTCCGACGTCGTCGGCACGGTCCGCTTCCTGTGGTCGCCGCAATCCGACTACATGACCGGGCAGGTCCTGCTCATCGATGGCGGGATGATCCTGCAATGAGCGCGAAAACAGGAATCCTGACCGGCGCGGCCGGAGGCATCGGACGCGCCACGGCGGAACGGCTTGTCAGCGACGGCTGGTCGCTGGTGCTCGTCGACCAGACGGACGGCGTCGCCGAGGTGGCCAGGCAGATGAAGGTCGGCGACGGCCAGAAGGTTG
>OFTY01000860.1_pt1 | contig 17018 bp, 14 predicted proteins | sample 1775061 | NCBI WGS metagenome assembly OFTY01 (sample SAMN08195773, study PRJEB24354) | sludge metagenome | isolation source: sludge from phenol fed wastewater aerobic bioreactor B | place: India: Nagpur | collected 2016-09-16 | reverse complement strand
AGGGCTTGGGCATGGTGAAGAAGACGTTCGCCACCTGGTGGCCGGTCAGCACGACCTGCTTGGTGACCTCATAGAACTTGGAGGCGATCGCATCCGGCAAGGGATTTTCCAGCCCGTCGATGGTGCCGGTCTGCATGGCGAGATAGACTTCCTCGAAGGCCAGCGGCGTAGCATTGGCGCCCAGCGCATTGCCGAGGAACTGCCAGGCCTGCGAACCCGGCATCCTGAGCTTGAGACCCTTGAGGTCGGCAGGCCCCTTCACGTCGCGTGGCACGCGCAGCATGAGGTGGCGGGTGCCGAGATACTGGCTCCTGACGATCTGCAGCTTCAGGTCGCCGGCGACCTTCTCCTTGAACTCCTTGCCGACGTCGCCTGCATAGACGGCATCGAGATGCTTGGCGTCACGGAACAGATAGCCGGTGGTGAAGATCGAATATTCCGGGATCAGTTCGGCAATGTCGGAAGGCGAGGTCAGCGCAACCTCGAGGTTGCCGCGTTGCAGCGCCTCGATCTCGGTGCCCTGGGCAAAGAGCGTGCCGTTGTAGTGAAGCTGCACGTCGAAAGCGCCGGGCATCGCCTTCTCCAGCGCTTCCTTGAACGCCTGAAGGCCCTTCGACTGCCATTCGGTATCGGGACCGGGCGTCGACGCGCGGATCACCTTGGGGGCCGCGAAGGCCATACGCGAGATGAAAGGCGTCGCCAGGACGCCCAGGGCGCCAGCGACGACCGTGCGCCGGCGGACGGCTCGATTCAGAAAAGATGGATCCTGCCTGCTCATGTTCTTTCCCCTCCTGCGTCGCTTGCTGTGTCGCCGTAGGCCGGCGCGCGATCTGACGTTGGGGATGTTTTCATCCCTCTCACAAATCGTCAAGCTGAATGTTGACAATATGCAATCAATCATCATTTGTTGGAGAGCGAAGGGCCGAGACCGCCCGACAGACGAGTGACCGCAGCGATGAAGATCCCAGCGCCGGCCCTGCCGGAGACCGATTGCCTTATGGTCGCGGCCGCGACGCCGCTGACCCAGGATCTGCGGCCGGACATCGGGTTGCTCGGCGCCCATGTCGCGATGCTGCTCGCCGCCGGCTGCGACGGCGTCGCGCTGTTCGGCACGACAGGGGAAGGCGCGGAATTCGCGGTCGAGGACCGCATGCGAGGGCTGGACGGATTGCTTGCCACCGGCATGGCGCCGGGCAAGATCGTCGTGTCGGTCGGCGCGCTCGCCATTCCCGACATAGCGCGGCTGGCGCAGCATGCCCTCGATCGCAACGTCGATAGTCTCTTGCTGATGCCACCCTGCGTCTATCGCGGCGGCATCACCGAGGAAGGCACATTCCGCTTCTACGCGACGGTGATCGACCGGATTGCGCGTGCCGACCTGCGGCTATGCCTCTACCATTTCCCCGACATATGCGGCGTGCCGCTGACGCCACGCGTCATCCGCCGCCTGGACGAGGCCTATCCCGGTATCATCACCGGCGTGAAGGACAGCGGCGGCGACCTCGATTTCACCGAGGCGCTCATCCGCCGCTTCTCGCACCTGTCGATCTATACGGGCACCGAAACCCATCTGCCGCAGGCGCTGGCGGCCGGTGCGCGGGGCACCATATGCGGCCTGGGCAACGCTATGCCACGGCTGATGCGTGCCATGTTCGACGCGCCGACCGCCTTCGACCGCAGGAAGCTCCTGCCGGCACTGATCTCCGGCGATTTCATCCTGTCGCGCAAGCCTTTCGTCGCCTCGGTCAAGGCGGTGCTGGCCGAGATGAACGCGGAGCCGGGCTGGAATCGTGTGCTGCCGCCGATGTCGGACGTGGCACGGCCGGAGCGCGACTGGATGCTGCGCGATTTCCGGCGCTGGGAAGCCGGCCTGGAGCCGGCCTGGCGCAGCTTCACCGGCCAGGCGGACGGTTCGGCGGATACCCCGGTGAGGCGGCGGGCCTGATCTCCGACCGCCTTCGCCTCGCGTGGCCGCGAGGCGAAGGCGACCTGCTTACTGCAGCGTGCGCAGCGGGGTCATGCCCGAACGGTCGCGGCTCATGTCGACAGCGGCCTCGTTCTCGTTAGGGCGATCGAGCCCGGTCGCCACGACCGACACCTTGAAGCGGCCCTCGAGACTCTTGTCGAAGATGGAGCCGACGATGATGTCGGCATCCTCGTAGACCTCCTCGCGGATACGGGTGGCCGCCTCATCGACCTCGAACAGCGTCATGTCGCGGCCGCCCGAGATCGAGACCAGCACGCCCTTGGCGCCCTTCATCGACACTTCGTCGAGAAGCGGATTGGCGATCGCGGCTTCCGCCGCCTTCATGGCCCGGCCCTCGCCCGAGGCCTCGCCGGTGCCCATCATGGCACGGCCCATATCACGCATGATGGATTTGACGTCGGCGAAATCGAGATTGATCAAACCTTCCTTGACGATCAGGTCGGTGATGCAGCTCACGCCGGAATAGAGCACGCGATCGGCGATGACGAAGGCATCGCCGAACGTGGTCTTGGCGTCGGCGATCCTGAACAGGTTCTGGTTCGGGATGACGATCACCGTGTCGGCCGCCTCGCGCAGGCGCTCTATGCCTTCCTCGGCCATCTGCATGCGCCGCCGGCCCTCGAAGGTGAAGGGCTTGGTGACAACGGCGACGGTCAGGATGCCGGCCTTGCGCGCGGCATGCGCGATGATCGGCGCGGCGCCGGTGCCGGTGCCGCCTCCCATGCCGGCGGTGACGAAGCACATATGGGTGCCGGCGAGATGGTCCATGATCTCGTCGAGGGATTCCTCGGCCGCCGCGCGGCCGACCTCGGGCAGCGAACCCGCTCCCAGACCTTCCGTGATGTGCGCGCCGAGCTGGATGAGCCGGGTTGCCTTCGACATGGTGAGGGCCTGGGCATCGGTGTTGGCGGCGATGAATTCCGCGCCCTGCAGCTTCTCGGCGATCATGTTGTTGACCGCATTGCCGCCACCGCCGCCGACGCCGATCACCGAGATCTTGGGTCTCATCTCGGAGATTTCCGGCTTCTTGAACTCGGCCATGCCTCTTTCTCCTTCGCCTACCGGCCCTTGCACGTCCCTCGTACCAGCGCGCTGAGCCTCGGGCCCGAAGGCCGGCGAGACGCGAATCAGTCCGCGTTCACGGGTGCCCCTAAGAGCCAGAGAGCGGCCGCGCGTGCAAGTGCGGGCCGTTCAACATTTATGCGAGACGCAGCGACAAACGCGCGGCGCCCTCAAGCGGCCCCCTTATGCCTTCAGCACGGAGACCGCGACTTCGCTGTTGTGAACATATTCGTTGGCGTCGGGCTGGCTCTGAACGAGCAGGATGAACAGGAGGTCGGTCAGCGTCAGTTGCGCGTCGCGCGCCGTGATGGAAGAGGAGCGCGCCTTTTCCTCGTCGGCCACCGTGTGGAGACGGATGTCGGCGACACGGCTCAGCGGATTGTCATGCAGTCCGGTGACGGCGATCACCGTCGCGCCACGCGAGCGGGCAAGCTCGGCGATGCGCAGGGTTTCGATGCTGGCGCCCGAATAGGACAGCGCGAACAGCACGTCGCCAGCGCCCAGCGCCGACGCGTTGGCCATCTGCACATGGCTGTCGCTGTCGTGCAGCACGTTGCGGCCAAGCTTCATCAGCTTGTAGGAGAAATCCCGCGCCACCAGCGAGGACGCGCCGACGCCCGCGAGATGGATACGGCGGGCGCGATCCAGCGCCGCCAGGGCCTTGCCTATGTGCTGTTCGTCATTGCTGGCGACGGTCTGCTGCATCGACAGAAGCTTGCTGCCGACCAACTTGCGCAGGATAACCGGATAGTCATCGCCGACCTCGATCGAGCCATGGATCACGCCCGCCGGCACCTGCCAGTCCTTGGCCCTGGCCTCACTGACGGCGAGCTTGAGTTCCTGATAGCTGGCGTAGCCGAGTTTCTGGCTGAACTTGACGACGCTCGACTGGCTGCGGCCGATCTCGGCGGCAAGCGCAGCCGTCGACAGGCGCAGCATCCGGTCCGGATTGTCGAGGATGTACTGTCCGATCTGGCGATCGCCGGGCGCCATGCCGTCGAGCTTCGCATTGATCCTGTTCAGGACGGACATGGGTCCCCTCCAGATCCATTTCGCCGGCGAGGAAACCCGTCCCGCACCTTCGAGAGCCGACCGCGGCTTCCAGTGCCCAGAACCGGACCTGCCCTTCATGAACTCGGCAAGAGGAATAAATTATTCCAATCCCGATTGACAGCAAAGAATGAGCGATCGACTGTGAAAGCGACGGCAGGCCCGATCCTCGATCCGGCTTCGCGTGGACGCGACCACCCATGCACGCCCCTCCTGGCGGCCTCGGTCAAAACGGATCGGGATCCGGATCATGGACAGGTTGCGCATTGTCGGCGAGCGGAGGCTTGAAGGCGCGGTGACGATATCCGGCGCCAAGAATGCCGCCCTGCCGCAGATCGCGGCGGCGCTGCTCAGCCCCTATCCGGTGGAGCTGACCAACCTGCCCGATGTCACCGACGTCGAGAACATGCTGGGCGTGGTGCGACTGCACGGCGCCGAGGTGACGCGCTCGGCGCATAGCGCCACGATCGATGCCGGCGCAGCCGCGTCCAGGGAGACTTCCTACGACACGGTGCGGCGCATGCGTGCAACGGTCCTGGTGCTGGCGCCGCTGCTCGCCCGCTTCGGCCACGCGCGGGTCTCGTTGCCCGGCGGTTGCGCCATCGGGGCACGCCCGGTGGATATGCATGTCGCCGCCCTGGCCGCCCTTGGCGCCAGCATCGCGATCGAGAACGGGCTCATCGTCGCCTCGACGCCCCAGGGCCTCACCGGCACCCGTATCGTGCTGAGCTCACCCTCTGTAGGCGCCACGGAAACAGCCATGATGGCCGCGACCGCCGCGAAAGGCGAGACCGAGATCCTCAACGCCGCGCGCGAGCCCGAGGTCGCCGACCTTGCCGCCTGCCTGAACGCCATGGGCGCGCGCATCGAAGGCGCCGGCACCCACCGCATCCTGATCGGCGGCACCACGAGCTGGCGCCCCGCCCGGCACGACATCATCCCCGACCGGATCGAGGCCGGCACCTATGCGGTGGCGGCGGCGATCACGGGCGGCCAGCTCGAGCTGACCAACGCAAGACTGGAGCACATGGCCTCGGTCGTGCAGGTGCTGGAGGCGGCCGGGGCCAGCGTCTGGCCCGGCGATCGCGGGCTGATCGTGTCGCGCGGCGGCCAGCTCAAGGCCATCGACATCACGACCGAGCCCTATCCGGGTTTTCCGACTGACCTGCAGGCGCAATTCATGGCACTGATGTGCCGCGCCGACGGCGCCTCGCTGATCCGCGAGACGATCTTCGAGAACCGCTTCATGCATGTTCCCGAGCTGATGCGGCTCGGCGCCAACATCAAGCTCCAGGGCACGATGGCGCTGGTGCGGGGCGGCGCTGCGATGAAGGGAGCGCAGGTGATGGCGACCGACCTGCGCGCCTCGGTCTCGCTGGTACTGGCGGCGCTGGTGTGCGAGGGCGAGACGACCATCAACCGCGTCTACCATCTCGACCGGGGCTACGAGCAACTGGACCGCAAGCTGCGCCTGTGCGGCGCCGATATCGAGCGGGTGCCCGCGTGACCAGCGGCGACGACCGCTATTTTCTCGGCGTCGACGGCGGCGGCACGGGCTGCCGGGCGCGGCTGGAGGACAAGGATGGAAATGTCCTTGGACAAGGGCTGTCCGGCCCGGCGACGACCCGCCTCGGCATCGCGGAAGCCTGGGCTTCCGTCGCCCGGGCTTTCGGCGCGGCGATCGAGGAAGCCGGTTTCGGGAAGCGTCAGATTGCCAGGACCCACGCCGGCATCGGGCTTGCGGGCATCGGCCGCAAGGGCGCGCTTGAGGCCCTGAATGCAATCCCCCACCCTTTCGCCAGCATCGACTTCGTCAGCGACGGCGTCGGCGCCTGCCTCGGCGCGCATTCCGGCCAGGACGGCGCCATCGTCATTGCCGGAACCGGTTCGATCGGCCTTGGCTTTGCCGATGGCGGCGACCTGCGCGCCGGCGGCTACGGCTTCCCGATCTCCGACGAGGGCAGCGGCGCCGATCTGGGCCTGAAGGCGGTGCAACTGGCGTTGCGCGCGCACGATGGCCGCCACGAACGGACGCCGTTGCTGACCGAACTCATGCAGCGCTTTTCGAACGACCCCATGGAGGCCGTCGCCTGGATGGACCGGGCGAGCGCGACCGACTACGCCGCCTTCGCGCCGCTGGTGATGCGCCACGCGGACCAGGGCGATCCGGTCGGGCGGCGCATCGTGCAGGCGGCCGCCGAGCAGATCGACACGCTGGTGCGTGTCCTGTTCGAAAAAGGCGCGCCGAGGGTGACGCTGCTCGGCGGTCTCGCCAGCCCGCTCGAACCCTGGCTCGCGCCCGATGTGCGCCGCCGCCTGAAGCCGGCGGACGGTGACGCGGTTGCGGGCGCGATCATCCTGGCAAAGCGGTTCGCGGCCCGGTGCTGAGAGCAGCGCGGAAGGAATATTATATTCCAAAATTTTGTTGACCTATCGAATATTCAATTCTAGACGTTAACGAAGCTTAACGAAACGGCGAGCGGCGGGATGACGGAACAGGGATTGATGTCGGAGCTGGACCGGCTGATTTCGGAAGGCCGCAATCCGAGGACGATGGACATCGACCTCTTGCCGACCGTCGACGTGCTGCGCCGGATCAACGATGAGGACAAGGGCGTTGCCGGCGCCGTCGAAAAAGTCATTCCGGAAATCGCCATCGCCGTCGATCGCATCGTCGATGCATTCCGCAAGGGCGCGCGGCTGATCTACATGGGCGCCGGCACCAGCGGCCGGCTTGGCGTCCTCGACGCATCGGAATGCCCGCCCACCTTCCGGGTGCCGGAAGACATGGTCGTCGGCCTGATCGCCGGCGGCCCGGACGCCCTGGTGCACGCGCCCGACGGCGCCTAGGACGGCCAGCGGGTGGGCCCGACGGCGCCGCCGGACATCGCTCGCTCCCGCGACGACGTGGTGGTCGGCATCGCCGTCAGCGGGCGCACCCCCTATGTCGTCGGCGGCCTGAACTATGCCCGGCAGTTGGGCGCGACCACGGTGGCCTTGTCCTGCAACCCCGCCTCGACGATCGCCGGCATCGCCGACATCGCCATTTCGCCCGTCGTCGGCCCCGAGGTGCTGACTGGCTCGACGCGCATGAAATCGGGCACGGCGCAGAAGCTGGTGCTCAACATGCTGACGACGGCCTCGATGATCCGCATCGGCAAGAGCTACCAGAACCTGATGGTGGACCTCAGGCCATCGAACAAGAAGCTGGTCGCCAGGGCGATCCGTATCGTCATGCAGACCGCCGGCTGCACGGCGGTACAGGCGAAGCAAGCGCTGGACAGCACCGGAAATGACGTGAAGCTGGCCATACTGGTGGCGATCACCGGGTTGGACGTCGAGGCGGCACGCGCGGCGCTTGGCAAGGTTGGAGGGTTCCTGCGCAAGGCGATCAGCGACAGGACAGCCGCCTGATCGCCTTGCCGGCGTGCGCAGCGGTCCTAGAGAGGGGACGAGAATTGTACTGGGCCGACGTTCCAGGGAGCGTGTCTCTTTGAAGCAGCCCGGGGAAACTGCAAGTCGTAGGTTCAAAATCAAAATGGGAGACGGCAATGGTTCACCACACAAGAAGACTGCTTTCGGGAATAGCGCTCGCGGCTATGGTCGGCATCGCCACGATGCCGACGCAGGCGGGCGCCGCGACGTTGCACATGGCCTGGGCGCAGGACGCCACCGGGCTCGATCCGCACAAACAGACCGCGTTCTCGTCGCTGAGGCTGCTCGAACTCGTCTATGAGCCGCTGGTCAGGCTCGACGCGCAGTTGCAGATCGTTCCGGCGATCGCCGATTCCTGGCAGTTCTCCAAGGACGCCAAGGAGCTGACCTTCAAGCTCAATCCGAAGGCGAAATTCCAGAACGGCGCGGCGGTGACCGCCGCCGACGTCAAGGCATCCTTCGAACGCATCCTGGACGAGAAGACGGGGGCCGCGGCACGCGCCAACTTCCTCTCCATCGCCAGCATCGACACGCCCGACACAACAACGGTGGTGTTCCACCTCTCCCAGCCAGACGTACCGATCCTGACCGCGATGAGCGACGTCAACGCCGCGATCGTCCCGGCCAGCGAGATCGCGGCCGGCTCGATCGGCACCAAGGCGGTCGGCTCCGGCCCGTTCAAGCTCGACAAATGGGATCCCAACGCCAAGGAAGTGCTGAGCGCCAACAAGGACTGGGCCGGCGGCCCGACCGGTGTCGACGGCATCGAGATCAGCGTGCTGCCCGACGAGGCGTCGATCCTGGCGGCGATGCGGGCCAAGCAGGTCGACTTCGCGCTGCTCAACGATCCGCTCGTCGCCACGCTGGTTCCCAAGGAGCCCACCCTGCAGCTCAATCGCGAGCCGGTGCTGGCCTACCACGTGCTGCAGCTCAATCCATCGCGCAAGCCGATGACGGAACTCAAGGTGCGCCAGGCCATCTCCTGCGCCATCGACCGCCAGGAGGTGCTGGACACCGCATCGCTGGGCGAAGGCAAGGTGACCGGCCCGCTGACGATACCCGCGCTGGCGACCGACCCCAGCGCGCTGTTCTGCTACAAGCGCGATGTCGAGAAGGCCAAGAAGCTGATGGCCGAAGCCGGCCATGCCGACGGCTTCTCCGCGACCGTCATCGGCGCCACCGGCGAGCCGCCCACGGCCGCGGCCGAAGCGCAGGTCATCCAGTCGCAGCTCGCCGAGATCGGCATCAAGCTCGACATCAAGATGATGGAGCTCAACGTCTATGTCGATGCCTGGCTGAAGGGTGACTTCGACATGGCGATCGCGCTCAACGGCGGCAGGGCCGATCCCTACACCATGTACAACCGCTACTGGACCAAGGCCGGCAATCTGCAGAAGGTGGCGAACTATATCGACGACACGCTGGACAGCCTGATGCAGAAGGGCCGCGTCGAGACCGACCCGGCGGAGCGCAAGGCGACCTTCGGCGAATTCGAGAAGCACCTCGCCGAGGTATCGCCGTGGATATGGCTCTACACCTCCTACAGCTACACCGCGCAGCAGAAGAACGTGGAAGGCTTCGTGCCGACGCCGACGGGTACGCTGTTCAGCCTCGCCAAGGTGACGGTCAAGCCGTAATCGTGCCCGACAGAGGACGAGAGGGACCCTTCGCGTGACCTATCTGATGCGGCGGCTGGCGACCTTTCCTCTCGTCCTCCTTGGCGTTTCCATCCTGGTCTTCGTCGCCCTCCGGATGGTTCCCGGCGACGCCATCACGGCGATGCTGGGAACCGAGGCCGGATTGCTGACGCCGCAGCAGCGCCAATCGCTGGCCGCCTATTTCGGCATCGACCAGCCGTGGCTGGTCCAGTACTGGCGCTGGCTGCTCGGCGTCTTCCAGGGCAATCTGGGCATATCCGTCACCTACGGACGGCCGGTGCTCGACGTCATCCTGGAACGCTTTCCGCTGACGCTGGAACTCGCGCTGATGTCGATGATCATCGCGCTCGCGGTCGGGGTGCCGGCGGGGATATTCGCCGCCACCCGCAACGAGCGCCCTTCCGATCTGGGCGTGCGCGTCATCGCCATGATCGGCCAGTCGACGCCCAGCTTCGTCCTCGGCCTGCTGATCATCTACACGCTTTCCGCCGGCTTCGGCGTGCTTCCGGCGATGGGCGCCTTCGTGCCCCTCTGGCAGGACCCGCTGCGCAATCTCGGCCAGCTCATCCTGCCCGCGCTCACGCTGGGCTTCGCCTTCGCGGCGTCGGTGACCCGCATCTCGCGCTCGGCCATGCTCGACGTGCTCAGCGACGACTATGTCCGGACAGCGCGCAGCAAGGGCGCTTCGGCACGCTCCGTCATCTGGCGCCATGCCTTGCCCAATGCCCTCATTCCGGTGGTGACGCTGAGCGGCATCGAGTTCGGCTATCTGCTGGGCGGCGCCGTGATCGTCGAGCAGGTCTTCGCCTTGCCGGGGCTCGGACGCATGGTCCTCGACGCCATCCTGCAGCGCGACTACGCGCTGGTGCAGGGCTGCGTTCTGTTCATCGCCTTCAACTTCATGATCATCAACCTTCTGGTCGACCTCGCCTACGTCCTGCTCGACCCGCGCATCCGGTTGGGGGAGCAGTGATGCGCGTGGTTCGGGCCGTCTTTTCGCATGGCAGCGGCCGCATCGGCGGCGCCATCGTCGGTTTCTACCTGCTGGTCGCCGTGCTCGGCATGGTCGGGCTGACGCCGCACGACCCGCTGGCGCAGTTCCGGATAGACCGGCTGCACGCGCCGAGCGCGGCTTACTGGATGGGGACCGACCTTTTCGGCCGCGACGTGGCCAGCCGGCTGATGGTCGGCGTCGGGCAATCCTTCATCGTCGCCTTCCTTTCGGTCGCCTTCGCATCCTTGGCCGGCACGGTTCTGGGGCTGGCGGCCGCATGGCTGGGCCGCCGATGGGATGGCATCGTGATGCGGGTGATGGACGTCCTCCTGGCTTTCCCGGCCATCCTGCTCGCGCTCCTCATCGTGGCCGTCGCCGGGCCCGGCACCTGGACCAGCGTGGTGGCCATCGGCATCGTCTACACGCCGATCTTCACCCGCATCGTGCGCGGCCCTGCCCTGTCGCTCAAGGCGCGCGAATTCGTCGACGCCGCGCGCACCTTCGGCAGCAGCACGCGCTACATCGTGACCCGCCACCTGCTCCTCAACCTCGTGGCGCCCTTGACCGTACAGGTGACGCTGGCGCTCGCCTGGGCGCTGCTGACCGAGGCCGGGCTGAGTTTCCTTGGCCTCGGAACGCAGCCGCCGGCGGCTTCGCTCGGCCTGATGCTCAGCGACAGCCGCAAGCTGATGGAAACCGCGCCCTGGCTGATGATCTTCCCCGGCCTTGCGATCATGATCAGCATCCTCGGCTTCAACCTGCTCGGCGACGCCCTGCGCGACATACTCGACCCACGGACGCGGAGGTCGCCCGCATGAGCCCGCTCCTGTCGGTATCCGGCCTGCGCGTCGGCTTCGGACGCGATCCCCGCGCCAACGAAGTCGTGCGCGGCGTCAGCTTCGATCTCGCCGAGGGCGAGACGCTGGCCATCGTCGGCGAGAGCGGCTCGGGCAAATCCGTGACCGCGCTGTCGATCAACAGGCTCGTCGATTTCGGCGGCGGCCGCATCACCGCTGGGGCGATCCGGCTGCGGCGGGGAAATGGCGAGATCGTCGACCTGGCTGCGGCCGGCGAGCCCGAACTCACCGGAATCCGCGGCGCCGAGATCGGCATGATCTTCCAGGAGCCGATGACGTCGCTCAATCCGGTGCTGACGATCGGAACGCAGATAGAAGAGTCGTTCCGGCTGCATCGCGGGCTCACCGGCAGTCAGGCTACCGCGGCCGCCAGGGACGCGCTCGACCGTGTGCGCATCCCCGACGCCGCGCGGCGCCTCGCCTACACGCCGAACCAGCTTTCCGGCGGCATGCTGCAGCGGGTGATGATCGCCATGGCGCTCGCCTGCAACCCGCGCCTACTGATCGCCGACGAGCCAACGACTGCGCTCGACGTGACGGTGCAGGCGCAGATCATGGCGCTGCTGGCCGAACTGAAGCGCGAAACCGGCATGTCGATGCTGTTCATCACCCACGACATCGGCCTTGTGGCGGGAATCGCCGACAAGGTGATGGTGATGCAGGCGGGACAGGCCGTCGAGCAAGGCGAACTGAACCAGATCCTCGACGAGCCGAAGCATCCCTACACCCGCCACCTGCTGCACGCCGTGCCGCATTTTTCCGGGGGACAGGCGACGCGCGCGGACGGCCGGCGCGGTGCTGGGCAAGTCGGCCAACCGGCCCTTACCGTCGATGGGCTGGTTGTGCGCTTTCCCATCAGGGGCGGCATCTTCAAGCGGCCGATCGGTGCGGTCCATGCCGTGGATGGACTGGATTTCGACCTGCTGCCGGGGGAGACGCTGGCCATCGTCGGCGAAAGCGGTTCAGGCAAGTCGACCACGGCGCGCGCCGTGATGGGGCTGGTGCGCTCGACGCGTGGAACGGTGTCGGCGGCCACACGCGAGGCCAGGGCAACACAGGGCGGCCGGCCCATCCAGATGGTCTTCCAGAACCCCTATGCCTCGCTGAACCCCAGGCTCACGATCGAAAGCATCCTGGCCGAGCCGGTGATCGCCGCGACCGGCCGTGTCGACGCAGGCGCGCGGGCACGCATGTCCATGCTGCTCGAACGCGTCGGCCTGCCGCAGAACAGCCTGGCGCGCTACCCGCATGAATTCTCCGGCGGCCAGCGCCAGCGCCTGTGCATCGCGCGCGCCTTGATGCTCAGTCCATCGGTGGTCGTGCTCGACGAGGCGGTTTCCGCCCTCGACGTCTCGGTGCAGGCCAAGGTGCTGGAACTGCTGGTCGACCTGCAGCGCGAATACGGGCAGGCCTATCTCTTCATCTCGCACGACATGGCCGTCGTCGAGCGTATCGCCCACCGCATCGCCGTCGTCCATGCCGGCCAGATCGTCGAGATCGGCGACGCCGCCTCGGTGCTGTCGCAGCCAAGACACCCCTATACGAAGAAGCTGATCGCGGCCGTGCCCACGATCGACCGGCGTCGCGAACGCTTCGAACTGGACACGCGCCAGGTGCCGTCGCTGGTGCGCCCGCTCGGCTTCGAGCCGGCGCCGGCGACGTGGGACATATTCGGGCCTGACCACAAAGCGAGGGTGGAAGCGTGAATGCGTCGACGGACCTTGTGAGGCGCTTCGAGAGCGCCTTCGCACCGCTCGAAACGGCGGTCGCAGCGGGGCGCATCCCGGGCGGCGTGCTCGGCATCGTCGAGCAGGACGGCTCACGGCTGGTGCGGGCGACCGGCCTTGCCCAACGCGTTCCGGCCGCCCGGCCGATGCGCGAGGAAACCTGGTTCGACCTGGCGTCGCTGACCAAGGTGATCTTCACCACGCCGCGCATCCTGGCTCTGGCCGAGGCCGGCACCATCGATCTCGACGCCCCGTTGACCTCCGTGCTGCCCGACCTTCGCCAGTACGATCCCAATGCCTGGGAGCGGAAGGTGACCTTCCGCCAATGCCTCGGGCACCAGACCCCGTTCCCCGCCGTGATACCGATCTACACCTATGGACGTGACGCCGACCTGCTGCGCGCCTTCGTGCTGCAGCGCGAGTGGCGCGCCGGCCCTCCCGTCTATTCCGACATCAACTTCATCCTGCTCGGCCTCGCCCTCGAGCGGCTGTCAGGCAAGACAATCCGGGCGATGGACCCCGGACCGGGCTTCGCCTTCGCGGCAGAGCCCGAGGACGCCGCGGCGACCGAGGATTGCACATGGCGCCATCGCGTCCTGTGTGGCGAGGTCCACGACGACAATTGCTGCGCCCTGCAAGGTGCCGGCCATGCCGGCCTGTTCGGGACCGCCGCTTCCGTGCTCGACTTCGCGCTCGGGCTGCTCGACGGCTCCGGTGCATCGAAGGACACGATCGCGCTGATGCGCGAGCCTTTATCGGAAAAGCGTACCCATGGTTGGGAACACCCTTATCAGGACTGGTCAGGCGGCCGATTGTGCGGGCCGGGAACGATCGGCCATACCGGGTTCACCGGCACGGGGCTGTGGATCGATTTCGACAAAGGCAGAGCCTGGACCTTGCTCACGAACCGGATCCATCCGACACGTCATTTCGACAGCGGGATCGTCGCGCTTCGGCAGGCAGTCGGTGACCTCGTCAACGGAGCATGACCCCAAAGGCCCGGGACCATGCTCGAACAAGAGACAAAGCTGAGGACTTGATCATGGAACCAATCTGGGCGGTCGGCCTGATGACCGGCACGGTGCTCGACGGCAATATCGACGTGGCGCTGATCAAGACCGACGGCGAACGCATCGACGATTTCGGCACCTATACGCTGGCGCCCTACCCGCAATCGATACGCACCCTGCTCGAGGAAACGCTTCGCCAGGCACGCGCCTGGAATTTCGACGGACCGGAGCCGGCGATCTTCCGCGAGGCAGAGGACGCGCTGACGCGCGCCCAGTCCGCCGCGGTCAAGGATCTCGTCGAAGGCTACGGGCTGACGATGGCCGACATCGGCGTGGTCGGCTTCCATGGCCAGACGGTGTTGCATCGCGCGCCGCAGCCCGGCCGGCTCGGCCAGACCCGGCAACTGGGCGACGGCGAGCTGATGCACGACATAACAGGCGCAAAGGTCGTCTATGACTTCCGCTCGGCGGACATGCGCGCCGGCGGACAGGGCGCGCCGCTGTCGGCGGCCTATCATGCCGCGCTGATGCGCAATGCGGGCGCCACCGGCGACATGGCCGTGCTCAACCTAGGCGGCGTCGCCAACGTCACCTGGTGGGACGGGGCCGACGGGTTCTTCGCCTTCGATACGGGCCCGGCCAACGCACCGCTCAACGATTTCATCAAGTCGAAGGGGCTGGGCGACATGGACCGCGACGGCGCGCTGGCTCGCGCGGGCACCGTGGACGAGGCGCGGCTCGCCAGGCTGCTGGAGCACCCCTACCTCAGCAAGCCCTATCCGAAGTCGCTCGACCGCTTCGATTTCGGCGCGGCGATGGCCGACGGCCTTGGCGCGGAAGACGGCGCGGCCCTGCTCACCGCCTTCACCGCCGCCTCCGTCGGCAAGGGTCTCGACCTGCTGCCACGCCGTCCGAAGCGGCTGGTCGTCAGCGGCGGCGGCCGCCACAACCCGACGATGATGGCGATGCTCGAGAGCCGCGCCGGGGTCGAGGTGGTGCAGGCCGAAGCGCTTGGCTGGAAAGGCGATGCGGTGGAAGCCGAGTGCTTTGCCTTCCTGGCGGTGCGGGTGCTGCGCGGCCTGCCGATCAGCTTCCCGACCACGACGGGCGTGCCGCGGCCAATGCAGGGCGGAAGGCTCGCCGGCTGATCACCCTACCCTGTCGAGGCTTGCTCCTCGGGACCATGCGCCAGCCGCTTCTGCAGGAAGATGCGGCTGCGGCCGACGGGAAAGTCGGCAAGCGCGCCGAACGGCTGGTAGCCCTGGCGCTCGTAGGTTTTCGCAGCGACGGGACTGAAGGTGTCGATGAGGGCACCATGGCAGCCGCGCGCCACGGCTTCCCCTTCGGCCGCTTGAAGCATGCGGCCGGCCGTTCCCTGGCCGCGCAGTTTCTCGTGCACCCATAGCCATTGCACATAGAGCCAGCCCCAGGCGGTGTAGCCGGAGATGCCGGCCAGGATCGCGCCCGTTTCGTCGCGCACGAAAACGGCGAGCGCCGTCCTTAGCGAAGGGCCGACGTCGGCGTCGTTGAAGGCGGTGAGGCTCTCGCCCAGGAAGGCAAGATCTTCCGCCAGGGGCCTCGCGGTTGTTTCAAGCTTGGTCTGCATCTCTTGATCCCAGCGTCCGGCATCGCGTCGCGCCTGCCGTCGCTCCGGTTTATCCGGGGACGGAGCGTGGAAGCAAGCGCGGCAGACGCGACCGGAAGGCCGCATGGAATCCCATCGGAGAAGCTATCCCGGCGAAGATGCGCGTTGACGCCCGCCCTTCAAGACAATAGCGTGCAGTTCAGCATACCGGACATAATTCCGCATTTATGGACTTTGACGAACCGGTGCTGCGGGAGAGGATCGAGCGGGACCACCGATGAGCTATGTCGAACTGAAGTCCGTCATCAAGCGCTATGGCGACGTGGAGATCATCCACGGCGTTGACCTCGCGATCGAAAAGGAGGAGTTCACCGTCTTCGTCGGGCCGTCGGGCTGCGGCAAGTCCACCCTGTTGCGCATGATCGCCGGGCTCGAATCCCTCCAGGACGGCAGCATCCACATCGGCGGCAAGCGGATTGACACGCTGCGCTCGGCTGAACGCGGCATCGCCATGGTCTTCCAGACCTATGCGCTCTATCCGCACATGACGGTGTTCGAGAACATGGCCTTTGGCCTGCGCATCGCCGGCACCCGGCAGGAAGAAATCAACGACAAGGTGCGGCGCGCCGCCGGCATCCTGCAGATTTCGGAAATTCTCGACCGACATCCGCGCGCCCTTTCGGGCGGCCAGCGGCAGCGCGTGGCGATCGGACGCGCGATCGTGCGCGAGCCGAACGTCTTCCTCTTCGATGAGCCGCTCTCCAACCTCGACGCCAAGCTGCGTGTGCAGATGCGCGTCGAGCTGACGCGACTGCACCGCGACCTGCGCGCCACGATGATCTACGTCACGCACGACCAGGTAGAGGCCATGACCATGGCCGACAAGATCGTGGTGCTCAACCAGGGCCGTGTCGAGCAGGTCGGCCGGCCGCTCGACCTCTACAACGATCCCCGCAACCGCTTCGTCGCGGGGTTCATCGGCTCGCCGGCGATGAACTTCCTCGAAGGCACGGTGCAGGCCGCTTCGGCCGCTGGCGTGACGGTGCGCTTTGCCGGCGGCAAGACCGTCACCGTGCCGCGCGGACCAGGCAAGGCCGAGACGGGCGCGCCGGTGACGCTCGGCATACGTCCGGAGGCCATCCATATGGCCGGGAAGAATGAGGCATTGCTGAACGGGCGCGTGCTCGCCGTCGAGCGGCTCGGCAACGAGACCTTCGTCTATCTCGACATCCCCGGCAGCAGCGATTTCGCCGTGCATGTCGCTGGTGACGTCAACATCGCGCCGGACGATGAAGTGAGCGTGACCTTCGGCGCGGCGCAGTGCCATCTGTTCGATGCCGACGGCAAGGCCTTCGACAGGCTTGCGAGCTGAGCGCGTTCCAGACACGGTCAGGCCGGAACGGCCCGGCCGTCTCCGTCGAGCGCCGATATCCGGCCGGCCGGCCGGAAAACCTGCAGGCGAAGCTCCGTGCTCAGCTCCTGGCCGGGGTCGAGCCGCAAAAGATGGCTGCCGCGGCGCCTGGCATCTGCCAGCCCCATGCCCGATCGCGTGGTGTTGGGCTCCAGGCCGATCAGCCGCCCGCGCCCATACCACCGCGGCTCACCGTGGCCTCCGAGCTCGAGCCGCCGCCCGCCGCCGGGCGCTCGCCCCCC
>OFTY01000858.1_pt1 | contig 17057 bp, 20 predicted proteins | sample 1775061 | NCBI WGS metagenome assembly OFTY01 (sample SAMN08195773, study PRJEB24354) | sludge metagenome | isolation source: sludge from phenol fed wastewater aerobic bioreactor B | place: India: Nagpur | collected 2016-09-16 | reverse complement strand
GGCCGACCCGCCCAGGATCAAGCCACGTCTGGAAAGCCGCATGCGACGCCCCTCGCACGTTAAACAACTGTATCGGCTTGTTTCATGAACCATCCGTGCAAGGCAACCTTGGCCTTGGCGCAAAGATTGGAACGGTTATGTTGCGCGCCTCAGTAACGGGAGGGATGAATGAAAAAGCTTGCCCTGATTGTGACCGCGGCCGTTCTGGCCGCGACCGGCGCCGAAGCGCGCCAAACCCCGACGCCGGCGTCGGTTTCGGCCGAACAGCCGACGAAGTTCGTTCAAGTGGGGCGGCTTTTGGCCGATCCGGCCAGCGGCCGGGTGCTGCGCGATAAAACTCTCGTGATCAGGGGGAACCAGATCATCGAGATCCGCGACGGCTTCGTCGGCGAGGGCGATGTCGTCGACCTGCGCTCGGCCTTCGTCCTGCCGGGACTGATCGACAGCCATGTCCATCTGACCTTCGAATCGAACCCGAATTCGCGCCTCGACGGACTGACGCAATCCAACGCGGCCCAGGCGATGGTCGGCGCGCGGTATGCGCGACGCACGCTCAATGCGGGCTTCACCACGGTGGCCGACCTGGGGGCGACGAACGAATCCATCTTCGCCCTGCGCGACGCCATCCGCAGCGGCGACGTGCCCGGACCGCGCATCATCGCCGCCGGCTCGGCCGTTTCGGTCCACGGGGGCCACGGCGACGTCAACGGCTATCGCGACGACATCCTGCACCTGATGTCGCCCGAGAGCATCTGTTCGGGGCCGGAAGACTGCCGTCGCGCCGTCCGTATGCAGGTGCGCGCGGGCGCCGACATCATCAAGATCACGGCCACGGGCGGCGTGCTGTCCAATACGGCCGCAGGCCTGGCGCAACAGTTCACCGAGGACGAACTGGCCTCCATCGTCGAGGTCGCCCACCGCATGGGCCGTCAGGTCACCGCCCACGCCCACGGCGGCGACGGCATCAACGCCTTCCTGAAGGCGGGCGGCGACTCCATCGAGCACGGCACCTATCTGGATGATGAATCCATGCGCCAGTTCAAGGCGAACGGCGCCTGGCTGGTGCCGACCCTGATGGCGGGCGACTTCGTGGCCCGCGTCGCCTCCAGCCCGGACAACTTCTTCACCCCGGCCCAGACGGCCAAGGCGCTGGAAGCCGGTCCCAAGATGCTGGACATGGCCGCGCGCGCCCATCGCGGCGGGGTCAAGATCGCCTTCGGCACCGACTCGGGCGTCTCGGCCCACGGCGACAACGCTCGGGAGTTCGCCCTGCTGGTCCGCGCGGGTCGGACGCCGCTTCAGGCGAGCCAGTCCGCCTCGGTCGGGGCCGCCGAGCACCTGCGCATCTCCAACGAAGCCGGTCGTCTGGCGCCGGGCATGCCCGCCGATCTGATCGCGGTGGGCGGCGACCCGCTGACGGACGTCACCGAACTGGAGCGCGTGCGCTTCGTGATGAAGGGCGGCCAGGTCTTCCGGGCCGACTGATCCGACTGCCTAGAAAGAGGCCGCCGCTCAGCCCTTGTCGCGGGCGGCGGCCTTGGCGGCGCGCTCGGCCTGGCCGCGCCAGCCGTAGCCGTCGCCATGCTTGCCGACGCTGACGAAGGTGGCTTCTTCCGCCTTGTGGAAATACTGCTCGGACACCATCCAGCCCTTGAAGGGGCGCAGCACCGACAGGCACATGGCGGCCAGGATCGGGAAGGTCACGACGAAGTGGACCCAGATCGGCGGGTGCACGGTGAACTCGAAGATCATGAAGGCGACCATGCCGACGACGCCGACCGCGCACATCACGAAAAAGGCCGGGCCGTCCGCCGGATCGGCGAAGCCGTAGTCCAGGCCGCACTCGGGGCAGGATTCGCGCAGCTGCAGATAGCCCTTGAACACCGGCCCTTCGCCGCAACGCGGGCAGCGGCCGCGCACGCCGGTCTTGAGCGGGCTGATCGGGGGATAGGCGGAATCTGACACGAGAGTGTTCCTAGAAGAACGATGCTCTGCCGGTTTCGGCCTTCGGGCGGGCGGAAGCAAGCGGGTGTTTTGTCCTATCCGCGTGGGAAGGTTTGCCATCCTCGCGTTTTAAGCCTCGTTAACCGCGATTAAAGCCCTTCGCGCGAGCATGCGCGCGATATGTCCGGGGCCCCCGCCAAGAAGCGCGTTCTGCAGACGACCGTGGCGGCCGCCGCGGCGGGCGTCGTCGTCTTCGCGCCCCTGGCCCCCGTGCCGTCGCTGGCCCAAAGCGGGGCGCCGGTTGATATCCGCATCGGCGCCAATGCGGGCTTCACCAGGATCGAATTCGCCGGCGCCGTCGGATCGCGCGCGCGGGTGCGCCAGGACGGCCGCACCGTCGTGGTCCGCATCGGCACGACCGCCGCCCCCGACGTCAGCCGCCTGCGCGTCGACCCGCCCAAGGGGCTGGAGAAGATCGAGACCCGCGCCGCCCAGGGGGCGACCGAACTGGTCCTGACCCTGGCCGAGGGGGCGGGCGCCACCAGCGGGACCGCCGACGGCGCCGTCTGGTTGAACCTCTATGCGCCGGGCGCGCGGGCGGACGGCTCGCGGCCCTCGCCCGTGCCGATCGGCGGGGCGGTGCCGGTGGCGGCCGAGGTCAAGGACCAGCAGACGGTGATGCGCTTCGCCTGGAACGGCCCGGTCGGCGCCGCCGTCTTCCGGCGCGGCGAGGCGGTCTGGGCCGTCTTCGACCACGCCGCCCGCATGGAGATGAAGGGCGAAGGGCTGAACGGCGCCCGTTGGGCCGCCGGACCCGACTTCACCGCTGTACGCATTCCGGTCGAGCCGGGCCAGGCCGTGGCCGCCCGCGCCGAAGGCTCGACCTGGGTCGTGACCATCGGCGGAACCGCGCCTTCGCCCAGCGGCGTGGACATCGAGCGCGACGACGCGGTCAAGGCGTCGCTGACCGCGCGCATGGCCGGGGCGACCCGCACCGTCTGGCTGACCGACCCGATGATCGGCGACCGCTTCGCCGCCGTCACCGCCCTGGCCCCCGGCAAGGGGTTGAAGACCGCACGCCGCACGGTGGACGCGGGCTTCCTGCCCACCGCTCACGGCCTGGCGATCGAGACGCCGACGGACGATCTGAGCGTCACCGCTGACGGCGATCTGGTGACGGTGACGCGGCCGCGCGGTTTGACCCTGTCCTCGCCCACGGCCGGGTTGGAGGCGGCGATCGAAGGCGGCGACGCCCCGCGCGCCGCGTCGCGTCCGGCCCTGATCCTGGCCGACTGGTCCGCCGATGCGGGCGAGGGCGGCTTCACCGCCCGCCACCGCGCCCTTCAGGACGCCGCCGAGCGCGAGAGCGGCCGCGCCGTCGACGATCCGCGCGCGCCCATTGAGGCGCGGCTGGCTTACGCCCGTTTCCTGGTCGGGCACGGTCTGGGGTTCGAGGCGGTCGGGGTGCTGAACGCCCTGATCAAGCAGACCCCCGCCATGCAGGGCGTGGCCGAGGTGCGCGGCCTGCGCGGCGCCGCCCGCGCCTCCATCGGCCGCTTCGCCGAGGCCGAGGCCGACTTCTCGTCCGGCGCCCTGGCGGGCGATCCCTCGACCAAGGTGTGGCAGGGCTATATCGCCGCCCAGCAGGGCGACTGGGCCAACGCCCGGCGGCTGTTTGCGGCCGGGGCGGGCGTGGTCGACGGCTTCGCCCCCGAATGGCGCGCCCGCTTCGGCGCCGCCCACGCCATGGCGGCGGTCGAGACCGGCGACGCCGACGCCGCGCGCGAACTTCTGGCCTATGTCTTCAGCCAACCGAACGTCTCGGCCCCCGACCAGTTGACCGCCCGCCTGGTGCAGGCCCGGCTGTTCGAACTGGATCAGAACCCCGACCGCGCCCTGGCGATCTACAAGGCGGTGGCGCGCGCCCCGCTGGACGGCATCGCCACGCCCGCGCGTCTGGGCGTCATCAAGCTGGAGATGGCCAAGGGGACGCTGAAGGCCGACGCCGCCGCCGCCCAGCTGGAGGCGCTGAAATGGCGCTGGCGCGGGGATGCGACCGAGCTGGCCGTGATCCGCACCCTGGGCGAACTGTATCTGTCGCAGGGCCGCTATCGCGAGGCGCTGACCACGCTGAAGACGGCCGGGTCGAAGATCGTCACTCTGCCGGGCGGCGACCGGCTTCAGGCCGATCTCGACAACGCCTTCCGCGCCCTGTTCCTCGAAGGCGCGGCCGACGGCCTGCAGCCGGTGCAGGCCCTGGCCCTGTTCTTCGACTTCCGCGAACTGACGCCTGTGGGCGCCGACGGCGACGAGATGGTGCGGCGCCTGGCCCGACGCCTGATCGACGTCGACCTGCTGGATCAGGCGGCTGAGCTGCTGAAGTATCAGGCCGAGAACCGACTGGACGGGGTGGCCAAGGCCCAGGTCTCGACCAATCTGGCCGCCGTCTATCTGATGAACCGCCAACCGGAAGAGGCGCTGAAGGCCCTGTGGTCGTCGCGCACGACCCTGCTGCCGACGGCGATGAACCTGGAGCGCCGCGCGCTGGAGGCTCGCGCCCTGATGGAGCTGGGTCGCTACGATCACGCGCTGGAGGTGCTGGGCAAGGACGCCTCGCCCGCCGCGCGGGACGTGCGCGCCGACATCCTGTGGAAGCAGCAACAGTGGGGGGCGGCCGCCGCCCTCTACGAACAGCGTCTGGGCGATCGTTGGAAGGAGACGGCCGTGCCGCTCAGCGAGGTCGAGGAGACGCGCCTGATTCGTGCGGGCGCGGGCTATTCCCTGGCGCGGGATGCTGGGGCGTTGAACCGACTGTCGAAGAACTACGCCCGCTTCGCCGAGGGAGCGCGTTCGCCCGGCGCGATCCGGGTGGCGCTGGCGGGGCTGGACGGCGCCGACGGCTCGGGCCGCCCACAGGATTTCGCCGCCCTCAGCGCCGGGGCCGACGCCTACGCCGGCTGGATCGCCCAGACCAAGGCCGAGTTCCGGGCGAAGAGCGGCGCCGCCCAATAAAAAACCCCCCTCCCGGCGGGAGAGGGGTCTTTTGCGTCTATCCCCGCAAGGAGGATCGAACGCGCCTGAAAGGCTTAGCCGTTGACGGCGTCCTTCAGCGGCTTCGACACGCGGAAGCGCACGGCCTTCGAGGCCGGGATCTTGATCGTGGCGCCGGTGGCCGGGTTGCGGCCTTCGCGCTCGGCGCGCTCGGCGGTGTCGAACACGCCCAGGTTCGAGATGCGGACGTCGCCGCCCGACTTCAGCGACTTGTGGATGTTCTCGACAATGGCGGTCAGCACCTTGCCGGCGTCAGCTTGCGAAACGCCCGCGTCCTTGGCGACGGCGGCGATCAGTTCAGCTTGAGTGGTCATGAGGGTATTTTCCCAGTGGTGGTCGCCCGGAAAAAAGCGCCGGACGAGGACCGGGGGATCAACGACGGTTTTGGGGAGCTTGGCAAGTGCGCATCGGCGCGCAGGCCTTGCAGGCTGGGGATTTATCCGGTTCCGGAGGCTCTCTGGAAGCTCTCGACCAGGCTTCCGGCGACCAGTCGCCACCCGTCCACCAGCACGAAGAAGATCAGCTTGAAGGGCAGGCTGACCACCACCGGCGGCAGCATCATCATACCCATGGACATGAGCACGCTGGCGACCACCAGATCGATCACAAGGAACGGAACAAAAAGAAGAAATCCGATTGTGAAGGCGGTCTTCAACTCACTGATCATGAAGGCCGGAGTGACCACGCGCAGGGGCAGATCCTGCACGTCGGCCGGGGCCTCTACACGCGACAGGCGAGTGAACAACGCCAGGTCGTCCGGCTTCACTTGGGCCAGCATGAAGGTTTTTACCGGTTCGGACGCGGCATCGAAGGCCTGAGGCAGCTCCATCTGCTGATCCATCAGCGGCCGGATGCCCGAATCATAGGCGTCCTGCCACGTCGGGCCCATGACGATGGCGCTCAGGAACAGGGCCAGGGACACCAGCACGGCGTTCGGCGGCGACTGCTGCATCCCCAGCGCGGTGCGCAGCAGGGACAGCACCACGACGATTCGCACGAAGCTGGTGGTCATGATGACGATGGACGGCGCCAGCGACAGCACCGTCATCAGCCCGACCAGCTGCACCACGCGCTGCGTCAGGCCGGCGCCGCTGCCCAGGTCGATGTTGATGGCCGATCCGCCCTGCGCCGCCTCCTGCGCCAGAGCGCCCAGCGGCCAGATCAGGCACAGGGCGGTGGTGATCAGGGACAGCAGGGCCGCGCGCTTCAGCTCGTCGCGGGTCGGCATGCCGAACAGGGCGGGGCGTTTCATTTCACGCCTCCCGGCTGGCGGGGCTCGATCAGTTCGCGGCCTTCGCCCAGCAGGATCAGGCGTTCTTCGTCATCGACGCGGATCAGCACCAGGCGGCGCGACGGGTCCAGCACCAGGGTCTCGACCACCTTCATGCGCCGCACCTGGCCCTGCGGTCCCTGGAAGCGGGCCAGAATCTCGGGCGCATAGCGCCGCGCCGCCCAGGCGGCCAGGCCGATGATGCCCAGGGTGATGGCCAGGCCGAAGATCGCCCGGAACAGATCGAGGAAGTTCATGCGGATGCAGCCCCAGACGCATACGGCGGCGGCGCGCGGACGCGGCGCTTCGGGGGCATGTTTCAACGGACGTGGTTAACGGCGCGTTTAGGGATACGAGATATTAACCATGCAGGCGGCAAATTCTGCCGATCACCGTCCGAGGGATTCGCGTGTCCGTCACCGACCTGCCGCTGCTGAACCAGATCAAGGGCCGCCTGGGCTGGCTGGACGACCGCCAGCGGGTGATCGCTCAGAACGTCGCCAATTCCGACACTCCCGGCTATGTCGCGCGCGACCTGAAGACGCCGACCGACTTCGCCGAGGCGATGCGGACGGGCGGGGGCCTGCGCATGACGGCGACCAACGCCCGGCACATCTCGCCGCCCGGCCAGGCGGCGCGGTTCGAGGCGACCAGGGCCCCGGATTCCGAGACCACGCTGGACGGCAACTCGGTCGTGGTCGAGGAACAGATGCTCAAGATGGCCGAGAGCCGCATGGCCTATGACGCCGCCATCGGCTTCTACCAGAAGTCGATGCAGATGATCCGCCTGGCGGCCAAGAAGCCCGCGGCCTGAGGGAGAGTGAGCCATGCCTGATCCGATCAACGGCCGTCCCGTCACCCCGCGCAACACCGCCATGGCCGTCGCCTCCAGCGCGCTGAAGGCGCAGCAGTCGCGGATGCGCATCATCGCCGAGAACATCGCCAACGCGGAATCCACGGCCAACGTCGCGGGCGGCCAGCCCTATCGCCGCCAGACCCCGGTGTTCCAGGCCCGCAACGTCGACGGCGCGACCGGCGTGGTCCTCGCCGAGGTGCGGCCGGACCAGAGCGACTTCCGCATGGACTACGACCCCTCGCACCCGGCGGCGAACGCCGAGGGCTATGTCCAGCGGCCCAACGTCGACACCCTGGTCGAGGCGATGGACATGCGCGAGGCGCAGCGCGCCTATGAGGCCAACCTGAACGTCATCGCGACGGCGCGGAACATGGGCTCCCGCCCGCTCGACATCATCAAGAAGTAAGAGGGTCTAGGGCATGAACCCCATCATGGCCGCCCGCGCCTACGCCGCCGTTCAGGGCGGGGGCGGCGTCAATGTCGCCACCTCGGCCAATGCGGCTGCAAGCACCGGCCCGAACGCGGCCGGAGGCTTCGCCGACCTGCTGCAGAACGTCATGACCCAGACAACGCAGCAGACCCGCGCCGCCGAGACGCAGATGGCTCAGTCGGTCCAGGGGCAGGGCAATCTGATCGACGTCGTCACGGCCATTTCCTCGGCCGAGGCCTCGCTGGAGACGGTCATGGCGGTGCGTGATCAGGTGATCTCCGCCTATCAGGAAATCATGCGGATGCCGATCTGACGGCGGTTCGATCTCAGAACCCTAGCTCCGCCCTCAGCTCTTCGGGCGTCAGCCCGCCCTCTCTCAGTTCCGCCAGAGTGACCGAGCGGTCGCGCTTGGCGTAGCGGCGGCCGTCCGGCCCGGCCAACAGGCGGTGGTGGCGATAGACGGGCGCGGGCCAGTCCATCAGCGCCTGGATCAGCCGCTGGATATGCGTCGCTTCGAACAGATCCTGGCCCCGGATGACATGGCTGATCCTCTGCAGGGCGTCGTCGTGGGTGACGGCCAGATGGTAGGCGGTCCCGGCGTCCTTGCGCGCCAGCACCACGTCGCCGGCCGTCTCGGGCCGCGCCCTCACTCGGTCGGTCTCGCCGTCGGGGCCTGAGCCTTCCTCGATGAAGCTGAGTGCGTCCCAGGCCGCGCCGCCCAGAGCCTCCTTCGCCCGATCCAGCGACAGTCGCCAGGCGAAAGGGCGTCCCTCGGCCAGCAGGCCGGCTTCTTCCTCGGCCGGATGCGGACCGGGGCGCGCCGCCTCGGCGGGGCCGTGAGGCGCATCGCCGATGGCGTCCAATATCTCCTTGCGGGTGCGGAAGCAGCGATAGAGCAGGCCGCGCCGGTCCAGCGCCTCGACCACGGCGGCGTAGTCGGCCAGGTGATCGGACTGGCGCCGCACCGGCGTCTCCCAGTCCAACCCCAGCCAGGCCAGGTCTTCATAGATGCCCGCCTCGAACTCGGGCCTGCACCGCGTCGGGTCGATATCCTCGATCCGCAGGACGAAGCGCCCGCCGGCCCCCTTCGCCGCCCGCCCCGCCGTCAGGGCCGAAAAGGCGTGCCCCTTATGCAGGCGGCCGGTGGGGGAGGGGGCGAAGCGGGTGGCGAACGTCATTGCGCGTCGCCTAGCAGCGACGCCCAGTCGCGGGCGGCGTGCAGTACGCGGATGATCTCGACCCGATCCGTCACGCGATAGAAAATCACATAGTCGCCGAAGGGGCGTTTGCGCAGATCGGCGAAACCGATGCGCGGATAGCGCTCGGCGTTGGCGGACAGGCTTTCACATTCCGTCAGCGCGCTCTCGATCCAGCGGCCTGCGGCGCGCGGATTGTCGCGCGCGATCCAGTCGCCGCTCTGAGCCAGATCCGACTCGGCCAGGCGGGTCAGAACGACCTTCATTCCGGGGCGGAAGGCTCGAAGCGTTGACGCAGCCTCTCGGCCGCCGTGTTCAGCGAGACGACGTCGCCGCGCTCTGCCTGGGTCACGCCGGCTTCAAGCTTGCCGAGCAGTTCGGTCAGGCGCGCTTCATGTTCCTGAACCAGGCGGACGCCCGTGCGCAGCACCTCGCTCTTGGAGCCGTAGCGCCCCTGCTTCACCAGATTGTCGACGACCTGCTCCAGGGCGCCGAGTTCGACGGTCATGGTCATGGCGATCTCCTGCTCTAATAATAGATGTTAGAGGGCCGGTGCGCCAGAGCTCTCCATGAGTGGCGGTTTCCGGCCGTGGTCAGAACCGGGCGGCGAACGGCTCTTTTCGAGGGATGGGGCGCAGGCCTAGCATGGGATCATGGCTCTTTCTCCGTCTCCCGCTTCCGTCGCCGCCGCCCGTGAGGCCCTGGCCGCCGCCGATCCGGCGCTGGCGCGCGCGCACGCTTCGACGCCCGTGTTCGAATGGCGGCTGCGGCCCGGCGGCTATGAGGGCCTGTTCCGCATGATCGTCGAGCAGCAGGTGTCGGTGGCGGCCGCGGCCTCGATCTGGAAGCGGGTGGTCGAGGGGCTGGACGGGCAGGTGACGCCCGAGGCCGTGCTGGCGCGCGATGTAGAGACGCTGCGCACCTTCGGCCTGTCGGGGCAGAAGGCGAAATACGGCCATGAGATCGCCCGCGCCCATGCGGAGGGTCACATCGACTTCGATCATCTGGAGCGGCTGGACGACGCCGAGGCTATCGCCGCCCTGGTCGCCATCAAGGGCGTGGGCAAATGGACGGCCGAGACCTTCCTGATGTTCTGCGAGGGGCGAGGGGACGTTTTTCCCGGCGGCGACGTGGCGCTTCAGGAAGCCATGCGTTGGGCCGACCGCGCCGAAGCCCGTCCGAACGAGAAACAGGCCTATGCCCGCGCCGAGATCTGGCGGCCGCATCGCGCGGTGGCGGCGCATTTGCTCTGGGGGTGGTATGGTGGCGTTCGGCGCGGCGAGATCGCGCTGGACGAAGGCCTCTAGCCTTCGGCATTGATGAAGGTTGGGGGCGACCCCGAAGACGGCGCCGCGCGGCGCCCTGGGGATGATGACGATGTTGGAGCCGATCGCGGGCGCAGACCTGGTTCGTCCGGCTGCGGTTCTGCCGTTGCTGGATTTCGCGGGCGTGGCTGTGTTCGCCGCCACCGGCGCCCTGGCCGCTGCGCGCGAGAAGCATGACGTCCTGACCTTCGCCTTCTTCGCCGCCGTGACCGGCATGGGCGGCGGCACCCTGCGCGATCTGCTGATCGGGGCGCCGGTTTTCTGGGTGCAGGACTGGCGCTATGTCGCGGTCTGCATGGTGGCGGCCGGCGGCTTCTGGATGCTGGGCGCGCGGTCGTGGCGTTTCCGCGCCCTGCTGTGGCTGGATGCGGTCGGGCTGGCGGCCTATGGCGTCATGGGGGCGGCCAAGGCGGCCTCCTATGGCGTGACGCCGCTGATCTGCATCGTCATGGGCGTGCTGACGGCCTGCTTCGGCGGCATTGTGCGCGACGTGCTGGCGCACCAGCCCTCCATCCTGTTGCGGCGCGAACTGAACATCACCGCCGCCCTGGTGTCGGCGGCCCTGTTCGTCGGCCTGAAGGCCGTGAGCCTGCCCACATGGCCCGCCGTGGCGGTGGCCGTCGTTGCCGGGTTCGGCGTGCGCGCCGGCGCCCTGAAGTGGGGCTGGAGCCTGCCCGCCTTCCCGACCGCCGCTTCGCGATATTGAATCTAACTGACGAGAATGCAGATGAACGATATTCCCCCCGCCTATGCGGCCGCGCCCCGTTGGCCCTTTGGCGACAGCCCCGAACTGGCCGATGAATTGCTGGCCCTGGTGCTGGCGGGCGGCAAGCGCGCGACCTGTTCGTCGCTGGCGTCATGCGAGGCCGACATCATGCCGACCGTGGGAGAGATCAGCGTCATCCTCGACGGCGCCGGCGCTCCTCGCTGTGCGATCCGCACTGCCTAGGTCGAGATCATTCCTGTCGAGCAGGTCAGCTAGGACTTCGCCCGCGCCGGGGGAGAGGGCGACCTGACCTACGAATGGTGGCGCGACGCGCATGAGGCCTATTACCGACGCGAAGGCACCTGGGCGCCGGGCATGAAGGTGGTCTGCGAACGCTTCGAGCTGGTCGAGGTCTTCTGACGGCGATTTTCTACTGGCGCTTCGCTTCGACGACCTGGTCAGGGCTGTGTAGCGGAGCGCCGTTGATGTGGCCGCCTTCATGAACAAGTTCGCCGCCTGTCCTGGCGCCGCAACCCGTTGTTGAGTTCTCCATGACCGATCTTCCCAACATCTATGCCGCCGTGCCCCGGTGGGCGTTTGGCGACAACCCCGGCTTGGCTGATGAACTGCTGGCCTTGGTGCTGGACGGACGCAAGCGCGCCACCTGTTCCTCCCTGGTCTCCTGTCAGGCGGACGTGATGCCGGCTGTGGGCGACCTCAGCGTCATCCTCGACGGACGCGGTCGTCCGACCTGCGTGATCCGCACGACCGAGGTCCGTATCCTGGCTTTTGATCAGGTCGACGAGGACTTCATGCGAGCCGAGGGCGAAGGCGACCTGTCGGCCCAATACTGGCGCGAGGGCCATCAGACCTATTTCGAGCGCGAGGGCGTGTTCGCGCCGGACATGCCGCTCGTGTGTGAGCGGTTCGAACTGGTCGAGGTCTTCTGACGGGGGCGTCACGAAAATGCGGCGCATCCGTCATGGCGATGCGGGGGAATCAGGCGTAGGGTTTCGCCATCAGACCAAGGAAGGAGACGTGTCTTCAGTCCTGTCGCGTCGATAACCCCCCGTATGAGCGGGAGGGCCTGATGCAGGTCCTGTCCCGCCCGCCGTCCGGCTTTCCAGCCCTGGTGCTGAACGCCGATTTCAGGCCCTTGTCCTACTTCCCCTTGTCGCTGTGGCCGTGGGAAGAGGTGGTCAAGGCCGTGTGGCAGGATCGCGTCGACGTGGTCGCCACCTATGACAAGGTCGTGCGCAGTCCTTCGCTGGAGATGCAGCTGCCCAGCGTGGTCTGCCTGAAGTCCTATGTGGATCAGGACCGCAAGCCGGCCTTCACCCGTTTCAACGTCTTCCTGCGCGACGGTTTCGCCTGCCAGTATTGCGGCGAGCCGGGCACGTCCCAGGATCTGACCTTCGATCACGTCATCCCCCGCTCGCGCGGCGGGCGCACGACGTGGCAGAACATCGTCGCCGCCTGCGGTCCCTGCAACCTGCGCAAGGGCGGCCGCACGCCCGGTCAGGCCCAGATGCCTCTGCGCCGCACCGCCCACCAGCCCAGCGCCTGGCAGCTTCAGCAGGCGGGGCGGCGTTTCCCGCCCCACTTCCTGCACCAGAGCTGGCTCGATTACCTCTACTGGGACATCGAGCTGGAGCCTTAGGATTTATCGGTCTTTCCGTCGGGTGCCTAAGTAACTGTTTTTGTAACACAAAGATGCAGGAAGTGATTGCTTGAGGTGAGCGCCTTGTCCCCCAATCTGCCTCCCGGCTGGTGACCATGAAGTTTGACCAAACGGGCCGTGGATGCCCTGGTGGCGGGCCCAGAGCAGTATTTGGCGATGGGGCATCGAGTTGAAGGGGTTTCGGCGTGCGGGTCTCTTCACAAGGTCGAAAAACCTGCCTCGTGCGATACTGAACGACCGGTCGGCGCTCGATGGGCGCTCCTCGGAAGGTCCGGTTCTCGTCGTCGCGCCAATGTCCGCTGCTGACGCCTCGAAGTCTTCCAGACACGGTGTTTTAAGAAGCTACGCCTCGTCTCTGGAAAAAGCGCTAGCGGCGGCGGAACGTCGCTGGTTTCAGGGCGTGCCGTTTGAGCTTGTCATAGAGGGTCTTGCGCGGAATTTTTAGGTGCAGGAGGGCTTCGGCGATGTCCCCGCCGAAGGTTTCCAGAGTGTCCTGAAGGATGCGGCGTTCGAAGCGGGCGAGGCGCTCGGCAAGTCCGTTCTCCGGTTCGTCGTCTCCCTGGGCATGGTGTTCCAGGCCTAGGGCGAAGCGCTGCGCAAAGTGGGATAGTTCGCGAATATTGCCGGGCCAGGAGGCTTCCAGAAGCCTTGAGCGAATCTGGTCCGTGATGACGGGGGCGACGCCGTCAGGGCCGACCTGGGCGCGCGCCAGCAAGCTGGCGAAGAGCAGTGGAATGTCTTCGCGGCGCTCCCTTAAGGGCGGCATACGCAGGCGCACGGCGTTGAGGCGGTAATAGAGGTCTTCACGCACTCGTCCCTGGGCGACCGCCTCGCTCAAATCGCCGGAGGACGACGCGAGAACGCGAAGGTCGACGACCCGGGGGGCGGCGGCGCCGACAGGATGGATTTCGCGCTCCTCAAGTACGCGCAGCAGCTTGACCTGAACGGACAAGGGCATGGTGTCGACAGCGTCTAGGAAGAGCGTGCCGTTGTGCGCGCGTTCGACGTGTCCGACGCGGCGACGCATAGCCCCAGCGAAGGCGCCGAGCTCATGGCCGAACAGTTCGCTCTCGATCAGGCCTTCGGGCAGGGCGCCGCAGTTCACCGCCACGAAGGGCTGGGGACGGCGGCGACCCTTATAATGAAGGGCGCGGGCGACGGCTTCCTTGCCTGAGCCCGTCTCGCCCTCGATTAGGACGTCCAGTCGCGCGTCGGCGATCTGGGCGATGGTGGCGCGCAAGGCGCGGATCGCGCGGCTTTCGCCCAGCAGCGGCAATTCCAGACCCGCCTCGGACGACAAGGCGGTCAGGCGGCGGTTGTCGAGCACGAGCGCGCGCTTTTCCAGCGCCCGTTTCAGGCTTTCGTGCAGGCGTTCAAAGGCGAAGGGTTTGGCCACGAAGTCGTAGGCGCCGGCGCTCATGGCGGCGACCGCCTCGGCGATATCGCCGTGGCCGGTGATCAGGATGACGGGGAGGGTGGAATCCAGCGCTTGCAGCCGACTCAGCACCTGGCGGCCGTCCACGCCGGGCATGCGCAGATCGGTGACGACCGCGCCGGCGAAATCGGCGTCGATCTCGGCCAGGGCCGCTTCTGCGGAGCGGAAGGCGCTAACCGTCAGATCCGCGAGTTCCAGTCGCTCGACCAAGGCGGCGCGAAAGTCGTCGTCGTCCTCGATCAAGGCGACGGCGTCGAGACGCGGAAAGTCCATCACGCGGTCCTCAAGGTGATGACGAAGACGGCGCCGACGTCGCTGGGGCGCAGATTCAACTCGCCCTTGAAGGCGGCGATGATGTCGCGGCTGATGACCAGTCCGAGACCGAGTCCATTGGCCTTGCTGGTGACGAAGGGGGTGAAGAGCTGGTCACGGATCGCTTCGGACAGACCGGGGCCGTTGTCGGCCACGATCAATTCCACCTGGCTTCCTATTTGTTTGACGGACAGGGTGACGGCGGGGTTGGGAATGTCCTCCAACGCCTCCAGCGCATTCTGGATCAGGTTGACGATGACCTGTTCCAGTCGGAAGCGGTCCGCCATGACGACGGCGTCCGGGGCCTTGTGCCGGATCAGGCGGACCCCGCCCTGGCGCAAGCGGCCGCCGAGCAGCAACAGGGCGCCGTCGACGGCTTCGTTGACCGAGACTGACGACACCCTGGGTTGGCTTTTGCGGGAGAAGGCGCGCAGTTCCTGGGTGATGGCGCCGATGCGGGTCGTCAGGTCGCCGATGCGGCTTAGGGCGCGGGCCGCCTTGGGGGCCTGATCACGCTCCAGCCAGGCGGCCGCGGTTTCGGCCTGAGTGAGGATGGCGGCGACGGGTTGGTTGATCTCATGGGCCACGCCGGCGGCGATCTGGCCCAGCGCGGCCAGCTTGGCGGCCTGCACCAATTCGTCGCGTAGAGCCTCGCGGCTGGCCTCGGCGCGCATTCTTTCCTCGATTTGACGATTCAGCGCTTCGTTGGCCTCACTGAGATCGCGGGTGCGCTCGGCGATGCGGTGCTCCAGATCCTGACGAGCGGCTTCGGCCGCGCGATGGCGCGCGGCGGCTTGCTGGCGGCGGCGCAACAGGACGGCCAGCACGCCGAAGACGAGGGTGATGATCAGGGCCGCAATGGCGCGGGCGTTGGCGACGGCCGTCTCGATCGCGCCGCGCGTCGGCGCCAGCAGATGCAGGGTCCAGCCTGCGGTTGCGGTCTGGGACGAGGCGTGCATCCAGTGGCGAACGACGCCGTCAATGGGAGCGTCGACCAATCGGGAGCGTCCGTCCGCCGGCGTCTGGAAGTTCAGGGGCGTCAAGGCGCCGTGCCCCAGGGTCTGATCGGCTAGAGTCAGCCGGCGGCTGGCGGCGTCCATCGGGCGCAGGGTGCGAAAGCGCCAGGCCGGGACGCTGGTGATCAGGATCACGCCGCCGGGGTCGGCCACATAGGCGGGTTCGCCTGAGGCGCGCCATTCGGCCTCGAGGGCGTCGAACTCGACCTTGACCACGACCACGCCCAAGGCGCGTCCGCTCGGATTCGAAACGCGTCGGGCCAGAAAGAGGCCAGGCGTCCGGCTGACGGTGCCCAGTGCGAAGAACTCGGCCGAACCTTCGCGCATGGCTTTGATGAAGTAGGGGCGGAAGCTGTAGTCGGCTCCGACGAAGCTGATCGGCTGACGCCAGTTGCTGGCCGCGCGGGTCACGCCGTCGGCGGCGATGACGTAGATGGCCGAGGCGCGCGTCTGATCCGCCAGCGTTTCGAGCCGCTGGTTCAGCATCGTCGTATCGACGTCGTCAGGCGCGTTCAGCAGACGAGCCACGTCCGGGTCCGTGGCCAGGGCGAGGGGAAGAGATCGATATTTCTCAAGCTCGCTGCGTAGAACCGCTGCATGCAGCGCGGCGGCGTTCTCCGCCTGGCGGGCCAGTGCGGCTTCGGCGCTGCGGCGCGCCGTCTCGCCGGCTGCGTAAGCTCCAGTAAGGCCGGCCATCAGCCAGGCCAACGTCAGCAGCGCCAGGGCCAGGCGGTTTCTTAGATGGAGAGGATTCGTCGTGCGCATAGGGGGCGAGCGGGGCATGAGACTTGTGCGATATTTCGCACAAACAAGACATATTTAGGAGTGGGTTTTCGCACAGTCAGTCCTGAAAATAACCTCAAGATCATAAAAAATATAAATATATCAATGTGCTGACGGCTGTTTGTCAGCTTGTTGGTCGCCCGCGACCCCTGGCGCAGACTAAGGCGTAAGCGTGACGAAGAGCACGCCGAGGAAATCCGCGAGCGTCTTGGCTCGCTGTCAGGAGCGACCTTCGTGATCCCTATCGCGTCAGAGACGGCGGCCGTTGCGCGCCGCCCCTTCTATCGGCATCTTTATTTCCAGGTGCTGGTCGCCATCGTGCTGGGCGGGGCCATCGGCCACTTCTGGCCGACCTTCGGCGAGAGCCTGAAGCCGCTGGGCGACGCCTTCATCAAGCTGGTGAAGATGGTCATCGCTCCGGTGATCTTCCTGACCATCGTCACGGGCATCGCAGGGATGCGCGACATCGGCCGTGTCGGCCGGGTGGCGGCCAAGGCGTTCGGCTACTTCCTCGTGTTTTCGACCCTGGCTCTGATCGTGGGCCTGATCGTCGCCAATGTCGTGCGTCCGGGCCACGGATTGAACATTGATCCATCCACTCTGGATAACGGCGCTGTGGCCCAGTACGCCCAGGCCGCCCATGAGAGCACTATCGTCGGCTTCCTGACCGGCATCATCCCCGACACGGTCGTCAGCGCCTTCTCGACGGGCAACATCCTGCAGGTCCTGTTCGTCTCCATCCTGTTCGGCATCGCCCTGGCCATGATCGGCGATCTGGGCAAGCCGGTGATGACCTTTCTGGAGTCGGTCGGCCGGGCCTGCGTCACGCTGGGCGTCGGCCTGATGAAGGCCGCGCCGATCGGCGCATTCGGGGCCTTCGCCTTCACCATCGGCGCCTATGGCATCGCCTCGGTCGCTAACCTGTTCGCCCTGATCGCCACCTTCTACCTGACGTCCGCGATCTTCGTCGTCGGCGTGCTGGGCCTGGTCGCCATCGCCAACGGCTTCAACATCCTGAAGTTGATCCGCTAGCTGAAGGAGGAGCTGCTGCT
>OFTY01000855.1_pt1 | contig 17127 bp, 8 predicted proteins | sample 1775061 | NCBI WGS metagenome assembly OFTY01 (sample SAMN08195773, study PRJEB24354) | sludge metagenome | isolation source: sludge from phenol fed wastewater aerobic bioreactor B | place: India: Nagpur | collected 2016-09-16 | reverse complement strand
AGCCGCATGCCCAAACCGCCAACGATCTGCCCATCCGGATGTACGGAACTATTCCTGTGCTGGTGGAAGATCCTAATACGATCCTCAAACCACAGATCAATCTGCCTGCCACGCTCCGTCCGGAAACGAATGCTTCCATCACCGTATCTGAAGCAGGCGGTAAAGCCATGACCTATACCATCGCACTGGTGGATGAAGGTTTGCTGGATCTCACCCGCTTCAAAACCCCCGATCCCCACAACTCCTTCTATGCCCGCGAAGCCCTCGGCGTAAAAACCTGGGATCTTTTCGATTATGTGATCGGCGCATGGGGAGCAGACCTGGAGCGGATCCTGAGCATCGGTGGCGACGAAGGTCTGAACCGGAACGCCAGCGCCGCCAAAGCCAACCGTTTTAAACCGGTGGTGAAGTTCATGGGCCCCTTTGCTCTGAAGAAAGGAGAGAAACGTACGCATGACTTCAAACTGCCGCCTTACATCGGTTCCGTGAAAGCGATGGTGGTAGCCGGACAAGAGGGTGCTTACGGTTTTGCAGATAAAACGGCCGCGGTGAAGAAACCGCTCATGCTGCTCGCTACGGTGCCGAGGGTGTTGGGCCCGGGTGAAACCATCCAGCTGCCGGTCACGGTATTTGGCCTGGAGCCGCAGGTAAAGAACGCCAGCGTGACCCTCGCATCCAACAACTACTTTGAAGTGGTGGGCGAATCTACCAAACAGGTGAGCTTCCCGAAACCGGGTGAGCAAATGGTATACTTCGATGTAAAAATCCGTCCGAACATCGGGATCGGTAAATTCAAGATAGTGGCCACCAGCGGCAAGGAACGCGCGGAAGAGAATGTAGAGCTCGATGTGCGCAACCCGAACCCCTACATGACCAATGTGATGGAGCAGACCCTCGAGCCCGGCGCCTCCTGGAACACCGCCTTCAAAGCCGTAGGCATGACGGGTACGAACAGCGGCGTGCTGGAAGTGTCCACCATCCCCGCGCTCAACCTTGGCAAACGCCTGGAATATCTCGTACAATATCCGCACGGTTGCGTAGAGCAAGTCACTTCTTCCGTTTTCCCGCAGCTCTTCCTGACGCAGGTCATGGACGTAAGCCCCAAACAGACGGCGGATATAGAACGCAATATCAAAGCGGGTGTGAACCGGCTCAAGGGCTTCCAGCTCACGGATGGCGGTCTTGGCTACTGGCCGGGCGCAAACGCTTCCGATGAATGGGGCACCAGCTACGCCGGGCATTTTATGCTGGAAGCACAGGCGCTGGGATATGCCATGCCACCGGGTTTCCTCGATCAATGGAAAAAATATCAACGCAATAAAGCCGTAAGCTGGGCGCCGAGCAGTTATAACTTCTATGGAGGCGATATCGTACAGGCGTACCGGTTATATCTCCTGGCTTTGGCTAAAACTCCGGAACTGGGTGCCATGAACAGGCTGAAGGAGTTCCAGTATCTGAGCATACCCGCCAAATGGCGGCTGGCAGCGGCTTATAAGCTGGCCGGACAAACGGAAGCAGCCAATGCCCTGATCAAAGGGTTGAATACTAACGTGCAGCCATATACGCAATTAGGCGGTACTTTCGGTTCTGATCTGCGGGACAAAGCGATGATCCTCGAAACCCTCACCCTCATGACCCAACGCGCCACGGCCAATGAACTCGTTCGGCAGATAGCGGTGCAATTGGGCAAGGAGACCTGGTACAGCACACAAACCACGGCCTATTCGCTTATCGCCATCGCGAAGTTCTGCGGTGTGAACAAACCCGGGGGCAAAATGACGTATACCTATCACCTGAACGGCGCTTCCGGTAACATCAGCAGTGCATCCTATGTATCGCAGGTGCCTGTGACGTTCAACGGCACGGATGGGAATGTTTCTCTCCAGAATAAAGGGCAGAATGTACTGTATGTACGCCTGATCCTGAAAGGACAGCCGGAAGCGGGCCAGAACCCGTATGCGGACAATAACCCGGATGTGCTCGGCATGCAGGTGCAATACGCCAACCGGAAAGGTCAGCCGCTCAATCCCGATCAGCTGAAGCAGGGAACGGATTTTGTAGCGACCGTAACGCTGAAAAATCCCGGTAAACGCGGGTATTATGAACAAATGGCACTTACGCAGGTATTCCCCTCCGGATGGGAGATCATTAACACCCGGCTCATGGGTAACGACAGTACCTTGCGCTCTTCACCTTACACCTATCGCGATATCCGGGACGACCGGGTGTACACGTACTTCAATCTCGAAGAGAGCCGTACCGTTACTTACCAGGTATTGCTGAATGCTGCGTATCTTGGCCGGTATTATCTCCCCGCGGTGTCCTGCGAGGCAATGTATGACAACAGTATTCACGCCTTCGCCCCGGGCAAGTGGGTGGAAGTGATAAAATAAAACAGATAAAAGAATAACCCGGAGCGGACTGCCAGCAGTCCGCTCCTTCGCTTTAGCATATGTGGCAGCGCATCAAACAATGGGTGGTAAAAAGGAAATGGCGGTTGATGATACTCGCAGTGTTGCTCGTGTGGTATTATTTCCTGCTGCCGAAAAAACTATTTAAAGCTCCTACGTCTTTCGTGATCGAAGACAGTAAAGGGGAATTGCTCAACGCGGCCATTGCGGCGGACGGCCAGTGGCGCTTTCCGGCGGATAAGCAGGTGCCGGACAAGTTCGCGAAATGCATCACCGCTTATGAGGATAAACGCTTCTACTACCATTGGGGCATTGATCCCGTTGCCACCGGCCGCGCTGTCAAGCAGAACCTTACCGGGGGAAAGGTCGTAAGTGGAGCGAGCACCATCACCATGCAGGTGATCCGTCTCTACCGGAACAAGCCGCGCACATTCTGGCAGAAAACAGTGGAAATGGTGCTGGCCACACGGCTTGAGTTTTCCTATTCAAAGAAAGAAATACTGGCCCTGTACGCAGGGAATGCGCCGTTCGGCGGGAATGTAGTAGGACTGGAAGCCGCCTCCTGGCGCTATTACGGCCGTAAACCCGATCAGCTTTCCTGGGCGGAAACCGCTACCCTGGCCGTATTGCCGAACAGTCCCGCTTTGATACATCCCGGTCGGAACCGGCAAACGTTGATGGATAAACGAAATTCGCTGCTGAAGAAACTCTGGAAGAATGGTACGATCGATAGTGCAACCTGTGCATTGTCCTGTGTTGAACCGCTTCCGGACAAACCTCATGCACTCCCCGAAATGGCGCCGCATCTCCTCGGCCGTTTTCGTCTGGATTACCAGCGGCAGCAGATCGCAGTATCCACACGGCTGCGCACAACCCTCAGCGGGGAATTGCAACAGAATGTGAACGATATCCTGTACCGGCATCACCAGCAATTGAAAGCCAACGGCATCAACAATGCCGCGGCGCTGGTGCTGGATGTGGAAACGGGGCATTCGCTGGCGTATGTGGGCAATGTGTATGATCCCGCCGATCCGGAAGTGGAGAGTTTTGTGGATATCATCCAGGCGCCGAGGAGTCCGGGCAGTACGTTGAAACCCTTGCTCTACGCGGGTATGCTCAATGACGGACTGCTGCTGCCGCATGCATTGCTCCCGGATGTGCCTACGCAGATTGCGGGTTACATGCCGCAGAATTTTGATCAGCGTTTTGACGGCGCAGTGCCTGCATCCAGGGCCTTATCGCGTTCCCTGAATGTTCCGGCGGTGAAGATGTTACAACAGTACCGGTCGGAAAGGTTTCTTGTGCTGTTGAAGAAACTCGGCATCACCACCATGAACAAACCGGCCACGCATTACGGCCTTTCCATGATATTGGGCGGCGGGGAAACAACGCTCTGGGAACTGGCGGGCGTGTATGCCAGCCTGGCCCGCACCCTGTTGCACCTGGAGCAGTATAACGGAAAGTATGACGGGGACGATTATCATGCGCCCGGCTATCGGCCGGACGAGACCATCCAGTCGAAATACACGCCTTCGAAATACGGCATCCTGGACGCCGGTGCCGTGTGGTATGCGTTTCAGGCGATGGAAGAAGTGATGCGTCCGGGTGAGGAGTTCATCTGGCAGCATTTTTCCTCCTCGAAGCGCATTGCCTGGAAAACGGGAACCAGCTTCGGTTTTAGGGATGGATGGGCCATAGGTGTTACACCGCAGCATGTGGTAGGCGTTTGGGTAGGAAATGCGGATGGGGAAGGAAGACCAGGACTGACAGGTGTTTCCACTGCTGCACCGATCATGTTCGATATTTTTCGTTTACTCAATACCGTGGGTGCCTTTGATGCGCCGCCGGGAAAATTGCGGAAGATCGCCGTTTGTCACCAAAGCGGGTTCAGGGCCGGAGAATATTGCATCGAGCGGGATTCGCTGGATGTGCCGGAGGCAGGTCTCCGGTCCCCGGTCTGTCCCTATCATCAACTGATCCATCTCGACGCCGGCGGGCAATACCGCGTAACAGCGGATTGTGAATCCCCGCAGCTGATGCAGCACAAGCCATGGTTCGTGCTGCCGCCCGCTATGGAGCATTTTTATAAGGCCAGCCATAGTTATATACCCTTACCGCCTTTCAAACCGGGATGTAATATCGTGGAGCAGGGCCGGTCTATGGAACTGATCTATCCCAAGCCCGGAGCGAGGATCTACATACCTGTGGAGATAGATGGTTCGTTGGGACAAACGGTGTTTAAAGCGACGCACCGCCAGCAGGGGGCCAGCATCTTCTGGCACCTCGATAATCAGTTCGTAGGCACTACCACGGATTTTCACCAGATGCCGCTGCGGCCTTCGCCGGGCAGGCATACGCTCACGATCGTGGATGATGATGGAGAGCAGATACAATTGCCGTTCGAAATATTAGGCGGGGAAAAGAAACATCAGTAACCGTATTTCTCTTTCCAGAGTGCTTTCAGGTATTTGCGCAGCTCATCTTCCCTCGGGTTCTTTCCGGGATCATAGAACTTTGTGCCGCTCAGCTCTTTCGGGAGATATTCCTGTGCGGAGAAGTTGTTCTCGAAATCATGCGAGTAGGTATATCCTTTCCCGTAATCCAGCTGTTTCATCAGTTTGGTAGGGGCGTTCCGGATGTGTAAAGGCACGGAGAGGTCTCCGGTTTGCGAAACGGCGGCCTGTGCGTTATTGATAGCTGCGTATGCGGCGTTGCTTTTGGGGGAGGAGGCCAGGTAGGTAGCGCATTGGGAAAGGATGGTCCGCGCTTCCGGGTGCCCGATGAGGTTGACCGCCTGACATCAGCTCGTGGCCAGCAACAGCGCGTTGGGATTGGCATTACCGATATCTTCCGAAGCCAGTATCACCATCCTTCGCGCAATGAACTTCACATCTTCTCCACCGGCCAGCATGCGTGCGAGCCAGTATACAGCGCCGTTGGGATCGCTGCCACGCATGGATTTGATGAAAGCGGAAATGATATCGTAATGCTGCTCCCCGCTTTTGTCGTAGATCGCTACCCGCTGTTGCGCGATCTCCATCACTTTTTCATTCGTGATCACGATGGGGTGCTCTTCCTGCAAGGTGTCTACCACCAGCTCAAACAGGTTGAGCAGTTTACGGGCGTCGCCTCCGGAAATATTGTATAACGCTTCTGTTTCCTCCAGTTCGATGGTTTTTTCCGCCAGCCATTCATCTTTCACCATGGCCTGCTTCAGCAGCAGCTGCAATTCCGCTTCACCAAGTGCTTTGAGCACATACACCTGGCAACGGGAGAGCAAGGCCGCATTCACCTCAAAAGAAGGATTCTCCGTAGTGGCGCCGATGAGAGTGATGATCCCTTTTTCCACGGCTCCCAATAGGGCATCCTGCTGGGATTTATTGAAACGGTGGATCTCGTCTATGAAAAGCACGGCATGCCGGTGTTTGGCAAGGTCGATCACTTCGCGGATATCTTTTACCCCGGAAGAAATGGCGCTAAGGGTATAGAAAGGTACCTGCAGGGTATGTGCAATGATGTTGGCGATGGTGGTTTTACCTACGCCGGGTGGTCCCCACAGGATCATGGAGGGTACTTTGCCCTGCTGGATAGCTTTTTGAAGGATACTACCCTTGCCGGTCAGATGTTCCTGCCCTACAAGGTCATCCAGGGATGCGGGTCTAAGACGTTCGGCCAATGGTGCGCGCATGATCTCATGTTTTACTGTTCATCCAGGAAGTGATCCTGATCCCTTAGTGCCTTCTCCATTTTCCACCTGCGCAGGTAGCCAATGGAAAGGACGCTGTTGACGAGCACGGCCAGACCATGTATGGACAAGATCACGGCGGCAAACTTCAGCATTGATCCCATAAGCGCCGTGGCAGCAACCTGGTCAGAAGACATTCCGTTCTGTTTTGCGATCTGCTGCAGGGTTCCCGGAGAGATGCTGGCCATTATGATGCCGTTCAGCAGGATCATGGCAGCATAAATGATGCTCAGCACTGTCATGATCGTGAGCAGATGCGGCCCCCTCGGCCCCCAAACCTCTTCCCGCTGCTCCAGACTCCTTTGCAACTGGGTGCAAAGGTAATTGTGATGAAGTGTGGTGGCCAGCAGGACCAGCGTGAAGATCATTTGCGGCTGCATCATCGGAGACATCATCATGCCCATCAGTATCAGCAGCAGCAATAACCCGCAGGAGAACAGGTTGAAATAAGAAAGCACCCGGAAAAGGCTAAAGCGAAAACCCATAAGCTACAATCGTTTATCCCTGCAAACCTACGAATTATCTCCGCTCCCGGAAAAGAGAATTACAAAAGCTGCCATGTGCGACGCAACGGCGGCACTATAGCGGACAACCGCCGGCCCCCTCATTTCCTTTATTTATCAACCCCGGATGACGGTAAATGCAGAAACTTCGATAAATTTAAGCCTCTAAACCTGAAGCTTATGTACATACAAAACCCCGCCGGAAAATGGATGGCGGCTGGCGCGATCCTGGCTATCTGCGCTGCAGGCCCTGCCATAGCCCAATCCAAAAAAATACCGGCATTCGATATTTCTTCTATAGACCGAAATCTGAAGCCCTGCGCGGACTTCGACGGTTTTTCCAACGAAAACTGGAAAAAAGCCAACCCAATTCCCGGCACGGAAAGCAAATGGGGCGCCTTCGGCATTCTTGACAAGGAGAACAAGGAAGTGCGGATCAAAGGGATCATCACGGAGATCGCCAAACGCAGCGGCCTCGCGAAAGGCACGGAAGAACAGCAGATCGCGGACTATTATGTATCCTTCCTTGACACCACAACCATCGAGAAAAGAGACATCACGCCACTGAAGCCGTATCTGGACAAGATCAACGCCATCCGCACGCTGGCCGACTGGGCCCGGGTATGCGGAGAGCTGCAGGAAATAGGTGTTAACACCTGGGCAGGCTTTGCCGTAGCAGCCGATGCGCGGGACAGTAAGATGAATGCCGTGTATGGCGGCCAGGATGGTTTGAGCCTCGGTGAACGCAGCTACTATGATCGCCAGGATGAAGCCACGCAGAAAGTGCGGGAAGAATTTGTGAAACATATTGATAAAATGTTCACCATGGCGGGTTTCAAAGAGAAGAACCCGGGTAAGACCATTCTCGATTTCGAAATGTCCATCGCCAAATTGCAGTTAACCAATGTGGAACTGCGCGATCCCGTTAAGACGTATAACAAAATAGGCTTCGGCGAATTGAGTATGCTTGCGCCGGACTTTGACTGGAATACATTTGCCGCCCGGCAGGGCATCAGAACGGATACGGTGATCCTGCAGAACAAAGCATATCTCAGTAACGGGAACAAAGTGATCAAAGCCACGCCCATTGAAACGCTGAAGACGTACACCCGCTTCCAGCTGCTCACCACCTTCGCCGGTTATCTGCCCAAACGCTTCGACGATGAAAACTTCCATTTCTTTGGTACAGTAGTGACCGGCCGAAAAGTGCAACGCCCCCGCATAGACCGCGCGATCCGCTCTACGGATGCTGTACTGGGCATGCCTTTGGGCAAACTTTTCGTGAAGAAATACTTCCCCGAATCCAGTAAACAGAAGGTTTCCGAGATGATCGAGAACGTAAGGGCCGTGTATGGGGAGCGGATCGACAAGCTTAGCTGGATGAGCGCTACTACTAAGCAGATGGCACACAAGAAACTGGCTGCTTTTACTTATAAGATCGGCTATCCTGATAAATGGAAAGATTATTCTACTATCGATATTCAGAAAGGCAGGCTGGTGGAGAACATCATAAGTGCCGCCAAATATCACACAAATGAGCGCACCAAAAAGATCGGCAAAGCCGTGGATAAGTCCGAATGGTTGATGACACCGCAGACCGTAAATGCTTATTACTACCCGCTCAACAACGAAGTGGTATTCCCCGCCGGCATCCTGCAACCGCCGTTCTTCAACCCGGATGCGGATGATGCCGTGAACTATGGTGGCATCATCGCCGTGATCGGTCATGAATTCACGCATGGTTTCGATGATCAGGGTTCACAATTTGATGCGGAAGGGAATCTGAAGAACTGGTGGACGGCGGATGACCGCAAAAACTTTGAAGCGCTGGCCAAAAAATACATCGATTATTTCAGCAGCCTGGAACCCTTACCGGGCTTCAAGATCAACGGCGCTCTCACTATCGGGGAGAACATCGCGGACCTGGGAGGTCTTACCCTCGCGTATCACGCACTGGAGAAATCCCTCAAAGGCAAACCAACACCCGCCCCGATAGACGGCTTTACCTGGAAACAACGTTTCTTCCTCGGCTGGGCACAGGTATGGCATGACTGCGGAACCAGATACAAACAGATTCGCATAGTCCTGCCCGTTACCGCATTAATGGCCCGCTGCCGCATATGGAGGAGTTTGCGGATGCCTGGAGTTGCGGCGCTGACAGCAAAATGGTATTGCCGGCCGCACAGCGTGTTGTGATCTGGTGATTTTTTTGCGTATTTCTACGCTTTTCCCGCAATCATTAATGATAGAACTTTGAGACAGCAGCCAAAAATATTCCGTTAACTGAAACACCTTCTTACTGTACTACTTACCGATCCGGCTGCTTTGCCGGCCAATCCACCGTTGTAACCCCAAACATCACAGGCGCCGGTGCAGGTAATTTCTCCTGTACCGGTCGCCGGCGGTGGCCCGCTTCTTCTGATCAAATAGTATCAGCAACCGTCAATTATCTGGCAATCTGTTTCACCGCCTTTTAGGATATTGTACAAAATTCCACCTGTATGTTCTCTCTTCAAGGCAAGAAAACAGCCGTCCTCGCCTGTGGCCTGCTTTTTGGCAGTCTGACCGGCATCGCGCAGCAACCGGATCAACTTTGGGGCAAATCAGCAGAAGCCGGTACCAGTGAAAAAACAAAATGGTTCAGGGAAGCGAAGTTCGGACTGTTCCTGCATTGGGGACCTTACGCCCATTTTGCCGGTGAAATACGCGGCAAACGGTATTATGGAATATCGGAATGGATCATGAACCGGGATAAGACCCCCGCGGCCGAATACGCCCGGCTGGCGGCGGATTTTAATCCCACGGAATTCAATGCGGAAGAGTGGGTGGATATCGCGAGAGCCGCCGGCGTGAAATATATCGTGTTAACCGCCAAGCACCACGATGGCTTTGCCATGTTCGATTCAAAAGTTTCCGATTTCACCATTGTAAAAGCCACCCCCTATAAAAAAGATCCGATCAAAGCACTGGCAGCGGCTTGCAAGAAAGCCGGCATCAAACTGGGATTTTATTATTCGCAGTTCCAGGACTGGCACGAACCCAATGGCGGCGGCAATGGCTGGGACTTTGACAACAAGAAGAAAGATTACAGTGCTTACTATCGCGGAAAATCCCTCCCGCAGATCACAGAGCTGCTGAGCAATTACGGCGATCTTGGCATCATCTGGTTCGATACGCCGGGGAATATGAGCAAGGAAGAATCCGGGGCTTTCCTGGAGAAAGTACATCAGCTGCAACCGGATTGTTTAGTGAGCAGTCGCGTTGGCAATGGGCTGGGCGACTTCAAAGACTTCGGTGATGGTGAAGTACCGCCCGGTATCGTGAAAGGCGCCTGGGAAGCCATTTTCACGCATAACGATTCCTGGGGCTACAGCGCTTTTGACCAGAACTTCAAAAGTCCGAAGGAAATCATCCGGCTGCTTGCTGATGTTGCTTCCAAAGGCGGAAATCTGATGATGAATATCGGGCCGATGGGGAATGGAAAATTCCCCGCACAGTCTGAAAAATATTTTCGCACCACCGGCGAATGGTTGAAACAGAACGGCGAAGGCATCTATCAAACTTCCTATGCCCCCATTCCGCCGCAGCCCTGGGGCGTGATGACCCACAAACCCGGAAAGCTGTACCTGCATGTATTCGATCGCCCGCATAATGGTAAACTCCTCATCCCTGCATTCACTGCCAAAGCCGTGAAAGCCTACACCCTGGCGGGAAAGAAAGCGCTGCCCGTACAGCAGCAGGGGAAAGATGTTTGGATCAGCCTTCCCGCCGTACTGCCGGATGAACGCAATACCGTGATCACCGTGGAATACAATGGCGCCCTGGAAGAACAGAACGCAGTGCCGATGGTGGTGAGCGCGCAATATGAACGGACGATATTACCGGCCCAGAGCGCCGTGCTTAACGGCAACGCACAAACGAAAAAAATGACGCACAGCTATTATTTCGGAGACTGGAAGCATGCCGTTTGTATCGGGAACCTGCAGGACCCTGCCGATGTGATTAGCTACCGGCTTCGTTTCACTGATCCGGGGGATTACAAGGTATACCTGAATTACACGGCAGACAGTACCAATGCCGGTCGCGAGGGGGTGTTGGAGTTAGGGCCCGCCGCAAAGGAAGCAAAGCAATATCCTTTCCAGGTGTTATTCACCGGCCGGCACGACACGCATAAACCACTGCTGTTCCTCGATCAGGCAATGGCCGTTATCAGCGTCGCCACGCCCGGGGAATGGACGCTGAAGCTCCGGCCGTTAAAGAGCGGCGGCGAGCTGTTTAAATTACAGCAGATCGTGGTGGAGCCGGTGCGGTGACCACTTCCTGTTCTGTACTATGGGTATAATCTACAATACAACCGCCGGAGGATAAGGGGCGGCGTCATTTCCGGGAACGAATAAATTTTAATGCAAACGATTGCATTTATCCGTTATTTTACGTATCTTTTCTTCCAATGAATTAAAACCTAACTAGAGTGAAACGTTTGTACTAAATCGGGACAAATGTTTTAACCTCCATTATTCTCATTGCTGAAATTAAACAACACGTTATGAAATCTTTGGTACCCAAAATCCGAAGGCTATGCCTGCGTACCCTTATGGTATGTATTCCTTCCCTGATCCACGCGCAAACTCCCCGCACCGTCACCGGAAAAGTCACCGATCCCGCAGGAGGGGCGCTGATTGGTGTATCGATCGCTGTAAAAGGAACGGCCATCGGCACCACAACGGATGCTTCCGGTCAGTACAAGATCACCCTGCCAGATGGGAAAGGCACACTGATCGTGTCTTTCCTCGGTTACCTGAAACAGGAAATACCTGTTACCGGCAACAGGCACAATGTTGTGCTGAAGGAGGATCCGCGTGCGCTGGAAGAAGTGGTGGTAGTAGGTTATGGCACGCAAAAACGCACGGACGTAACAGGTTCGATCTCTTCCATCAGCTCGAAAAAGATCCAGGAAGTACCGGTATCCAATGCCGCGGCTGCGCTTCAGGGCCGTGTGGCGGGCGTGCTGGTGGACAAAGGCGGCAATCGCCCCGGTGACGGCGTACGCGTGCAGATACGCGGCCGGCGTTCCTTTTCCGCTTCCAATGATCCGCTATATGTAGTGGATGGTATTCCCATCGATGCCACGATCAACGACCTGGACCCGGACGATATTGAAACGATGGAAGTACTGAAAGATGCTTCCGCAGCGGCTATCTACGGTTCCCGGGGCGCGAACGGCGTGGTGATCATCACTACCAGACGCGGGAAAGCCGGTAAGATCAACGTGCGCTACAGCGGATACCTGGGCAGGGATGAAGCGATCAAAGTGGAACAGCGGATGAATGCAGCGGAGTTTGTGGAATACAGGCGCGAGGCGAAGCGGATGCAGTATCCGGACAAGTACCCGGCCGGCTCCTTCACATTTGCTGATGATATCCGGCTTTTCGGTGAATATGCCAGCGATTATTACACGCTGGAGAATCTGAAAGCAGCCTGGGCCGGCGGCACTTATGATCCTTCCAAACTGCAGAGCACAGACTGGAGTTCTTTTGCGCTGCGGAAAGGCGCTTCACAGGATCATCATATTAGTGTAACGGCCGGGAATGAAATGACGAAAGTGCTCTTTTCCACGGGCTATCAGCGGCAGACAGGGATTATATACGGGCAGGATTTCCTGCGTTGGGATGCCCGCCTTACCGTTGATCAGCAGATCACGAAAGGGATTAAGATCGGGATGGTAAATTATTTTTCACACTCCCGCCAGCAATATGGCAGCAACCTTTTCGAGAATTCCGCTACCTCCAACCCGGTGTCCCCGGCCTACGATTCACTGGGCATCCCCATCGCCATTCCTTCCAACGACACGCAGGTGTTCAGCATCCTGTACGATCGCGAAGGCATCACGCGCGAACGCCGCAGAAGCCGCTACCTTGGCAGCTTTTACGGAGAAGTGAAACTACCGTTGAATTTCCGCTATCGCCTGAATGTAGGCATCGACTTTGCTCCTTACCGCGAAGGTGAATTCCAGTCAGCCGCCAGTACGCCGCGCAAAATGGGCACCAGCTGGGGACGCGTATCTAACGAAGATCGCTTCAACTATAATGTACAAAACCTGCTCTACTGGAACAGCGATTTTTCCAAAATACATAACATCGGCCTGACCCTGTTGCAGGAAGTACAAGGTTACAGAACGGAAACCTCCGAGATCAGGGCCAGCGATTTCCCCTACGAACACCAGAAATGGTTTAACCTCGCCACGGCGGTAACCACGGAAGCAATGTCCAGCCGCCTCACCCAACGCCAGCTGGCGTCTTTCATGGGCAGGGTAAACTATAGCTACGCCGGGAAATATCTGCTCACCGCTTCATTGCGTGCGGATGGTTCTTCTGTACTGGCAGAAGGACATAAATGGGCTTACTTCCCGTCGCTGGCACTGGCCTGGCGTTTGAGCGAAGAGAAATTCCTCAAGGGGAACAACATCGTGAATGACCTGAAACTTCGCCTGGGATGGGGTAAAACAGGTAATGCCGCGGTAGGCGCATATGGTACGAAAGGCGCCCTTGCCCTTACACGCTATGTATGGAACAACAGCGGGAAAGACCAGGTGGCGAATGGTTTCAGACCGGATGTTATTCCTAACCCTGATCTGTCCTGGGAAAACACCGCCACCTATAACGCTGGCCTGGAGTTCGGATTATTCAAAGGTCGCATTGGCGGTACATTGGAGCTCTACCGCCAGCGCACCACCAATCTGCTCCTGAACCGTCAGCTGCCGCGGGCTTCCGGCTTTGACGATATTACCCAGAACGTAGGTGTTACCATGAACAAAGGTTTGGAGGTGACGCTCAATACGGTGAATATCGATAAACGTGACTTCCGCTGGACGACGGATATCACCTTTACTTCCAATCGCGAGCAGATCGTAGAACTGTACAACGGAGCAAAAGACGATATCGGGAACAGCTGGTTCATCGGGCAGCCGATCTCTGTGATCTACCGGCAAAGAGCGATCGGCATCTGGCAGAATACACGGGAAGACATCGACCTGCTCACAAAATACAATACCAACGGAGGTACCAAGTTCGCACCCGGTAAAATAAAGATCGATGATATCAACAGCGATGGAAAGATCAATGAGCAGGACCGTGTGATCCTCGGCTCGCAAACCCCGAGGTGGATTGGAAGCATCAGCAATACATTTACGTACAAGGGATGGGATCTGTCATTTTTCCTCATCACCCGCCAGCGGTATGTGTTGGAAAACAATCTGGGACTGAGTTTTCAGGGCCGGTACAACACCGCTAAAGTAGATTACTGGACACCCGATAACCCTAATGGCCGGTACCCTCGCCCCAACGGTGGCCTGGAAGGTCCGGAATATATCACTTCCATGTACGTGGAAGATGCTTCGCATGTGCGGCTCAGGAATGTGAGCATCGGATACAAACTGCCCGCCAAACTGACGCGAAAAGCAGGGATCTCCGGTTTCAGGGTGTATGCCACCGGCACGAACCTGTATGTATGGGCTCCGCACTTCACCGGAACAGATCCCGAAGTGTTCAACGACGACAATAGCCGCCCCGTGAGATCCCCGTCTGTGCGGTCTTTCATCCTTGGTGTAAATGTGGAATTCTAATCTAAAAAAACAGTCATGACAAACAAGATCATTCTTCTCATATTTTGCTGTTCGCTGCTTGGCGTCACGTCCTGCAAAAATTACCTGCGTGAAGACCTGGTGAGCGGTGTCAGCTACGATTATTACAATACCGAAGAAGGAATGGAATCCGCCGTGAATTCCGTGTATTCAGAATTACGCACGCCGATAGGAACAGAACAGGTATTCTCTCTTTCCGAATATGGCACGGATGCATACACGGAAGCAGAAGACGGCAGCAACCGGCAGTTCAATCAATATTCCACGCTGTTGAACGCGTCCGCCGGTTTCCTGCGCGATATATGGAACTCCTACTATCGCGGTATCAATGGCGCTAACCTGTGTATCGATCTCATTCCGAAAGTGAGAGGTACGAGGATATATGCCACAGAAGCAGGAAAAAATAAAAGGATCGGAGAGATGCGTTTCCTACGGGCTTATTACTATTTCATGCTGGTGCAAACCTTCGGCAAAGTGCCGCTGGTAACGAAAGGGAACCTGGAAGTGAAAACGGATTTCAAACGCTCGTCCGTAGCAGACATCTACCGTCAGATCATCTCCGATCTGCGTTATGCCGGCTCCGTACTGGAAACGAGCTACGCCACCGAAGGCGGTCGTGCTACACAAGGCGCCGCCATGCATTTACTGAGTAAAGTATACCTCACCCGGGCCAGCGCGGTGACCGATCAGCGCGGACAGCAAACAACAGATCTGGACAGCGCCGCTTACTACGCAGAGCAGGTGATCGGCAGCAAGGTGTTCACGCTGGAGACCGATTATGGCACCATTTTTAAACCCGGTAATGAAAGGAACAAGGAAGTGATCTTTGCGGTGATGTTCAGCAAAACTCCCATTAACAACGGAAATGGCAACCAGAATCATCTGTTCTTCCTGGCCGTATATGAAAAGATCGGCGGGATGGTGCGTGACCTGGCCAACGGTCGTGCTTACCGCAGGCTTCGCCCCACAGATTATCTGCTGGACGTATACTACAGGAAGATCGACTCCCGGGTTTACAAGAGTTACAAGATGACCTATTTCTGCAACAGTACCAGCAATGTTCCCAAATGGGATGCCGCCAGCGCGCCGCGCCCTGACCTGGCAGGTAAGCCCAAATTCGGTTTGGGCGACACGGCAGGATATGTAACGTTGAATAAAGGGCTCACACAGGCTGAGATCAACAAACGACCCTACAGCTTTTATCCCCGTGAACTGCACACTGACGCGATTTATCCCACTCTCAACAAGTACATCGACCCCGGACGTGCGGACCTCAGCGCCACACAGGGTGTGCGCGATTTTGTAGTGATGCGTTTCGGGGAAACTTACCTGCTCGCGGCAGAGGCATACGCCCGCAAAGGACAATACCAGAAAGCCGCTGATCTCGTGAATGTGATCCGCAAAAGGGCCGCATGGAAAGAAGGAGAGGTGAAGACGAAAGAATTTTATACGGTAGAAGGCGGATCCACAGCGGATATCACTAAGAGCACAGAAACGGAAATGCAGGTGGCGGCTGCAGATATTTCCGCTAATGTGGTGGATTTCTTCCTCGATGAACGCGCCCGGGAGATGAACGGCGAAATGTGGCGCTGGTTCGATCTGGTACGGAGCGAACGCCTGGTAGACCGTGTAAAGAAATACAACCGGCTTGCTTCCAATATCCGGGATTTTCATAAACTGCGGCCTATCCCGCAGACGCACATCGATCTGCTGAGCAATCCGGGCCCGCTCTCCGAAGAACAGAATGAAGGTTACTATTAGGAGGCGCTGCCCTTTAGTCGCAGTGGCCCGGGTCGTATGACCCGGGCTTTTTTGTCGTGGTAAGCATGATATATAAAAAAATATGATTTAGATTCCTCTGCTTTTGGAAAGTTGCAAATAATTCCTATTTTTGCAGCCCTGCAAGCGTAGGTGAGGTGCCTGAGTGGCCGAAAGGAACGGTTTGCTAAACCGTCGTACGGGTAACACTGTACCGAGGGTTCGAATCCCTCCCTCACCGCACAACGAAGTAGTTAGAGATAGCTATGAATGTTTGAAGGCTCGGGATGTAGCGTAGCCCGGTTATCGCGCCTGGTTTGGGACCAGGAGGTCGCAAGTTCGAATCTTGCCATCCCGACAAAAATTTATTAAAGCTTCCAAGGAATTGGAAGCTTTTTTATTTTGGTGCTTTTTCATCGCGTCCCGATTGCAATCGGGAAGGTTGTAAGTTCGAATCCTGCCATCCTGATTTAAAATTAAAACCCGCTTACACAACGGATTTTGGCGATCGAATTATCATTCAAACACATTTCTATGTTTAGCATAACTATATTCCGGTAGACATTTCAATGGTTCGAACTCTAAAAATTTCTTTTAGTAAATTGCGAAAATAACATAGACGCATTAGCCGAAAACTGTGAGCGTAATGAATGTTTTAATACCTTTACATTGTAGTGAAGATATCTTCATACATATTACTGATAGCTATCCTGTTCCTTTCCGTAGGGCCGGGAGTTGCTGCGCTATTACCCAAGCAGGCACCGCTAAAAGAATGTTGTTGTGGAGGAAATTGTGAACCTGTCTCCCGGAATCAAGAGCAAAAAAAAGAATCTGATAAGCCAAATTCTTCACGCGATCATACCTGCAATCCTTTTCAAACCTGCGATGGTTGTGTCGGTTACACAGTCGAGCCAATCGCAACATTTTTTCTGCTTGTCATATTCCCATCTAAGGAACGACTGATACCGCCAGTCGTTAATTTATCTACTCAATTCATATCTGACTTCTGGCATCCTCCTAAGATTGGTTAATATTATTGTCCTTTATGTACATGTGCTTATGCTGTTGCTC
>OFTY01000854.1_pt1 | contig 17165 bp, 15 predicted proteins | sample 1775061 | NCBI WGS metagenome assembly OFTY01 (sample SAMN08195773, study PRJEB24354) | sludge metagenome | isolation source: sludge from phenol fed wastewater aerobic bioreactor B | place: India: Nagpur | collected 2016-09-16 | reverse complement strand
ACGCCCAGCAGCGCGCGCAGCCGGCGCAGGGCCACGCGGCTCTGGTGCACCGCCTCGGCGGCCTCGGCGCTGCCGCGGGAGCGGGTGTGGGCGGCGTCGCGCAGCGGCGGGGCGAGGGCGTCGAGCACCTCGTGCGCGAGCTGGGCGAACACCTGGTCGGCCGGTGTGGCGGCGGGCCAGCTCGCGCGCGGCCGCGGCGTGGCCGGGGGCGGCCTGGAACCCTGCGCGCGCAGGAACAGCGCATAGCCGCGCTCGGCCTTGCTGGCGGCCAGCGGCCACAGGGGCAGTGCCTCGGCCAGTTCGAGCGCGAGGGCGAACAAGGCGTCGTCGGGGCCTTCGAGCACCTCGAGCTCGAGTTCGAGCAGCGGCTCGCGCGCGCGGCCCTGCGGCCCCTCGCTGACGATGGCGCCGTGGTCGAGTGCGACCTCGATGCGCGCGCCCTCGAACGCCAGCTGCCAGCGCAGCCGGGTGAAGGCGGTGCGGAACACGGGTTGCAGCGCGCCCTCGCGCGCGCGCAGCCAGTCGGCCAGCGCGGGGTCGTCCACCAGGGAGGCAAAGCGGCGCGCGCCGGCGGGCATGGGCGCCTCCCACTCGCCACGGCGCGAGAGGCCGCCGATCACCAGCCCCGCGGTCTTGACCGTGGCCACGTGGCGGCGGCCCTCGCGGCGCTCGCGCACGGCCATGCGCGCGCGCAGCAGGTCCAGCGCGGGGGTGTCGAAATAGGTGGCGACGAGCCGTTCACGCTGCGGCTCGAGCGCCGCCAGCCGTGGGTGCGCCAGCAGCCGCGGCAGGTCGCGCGCGTGGGCGGGCTGGAGCTTGAGTTCGGTTTCGGTGGCCATCGGAGCGTGGGCGGGCAGTGGGCGGGCCACCGAGCATGTCAAAGCCGGCCCGCAAAGGCAATTTTTGTGAAAATACCCCGAAACCCCAGCGCCAACCGGTCAGGTTGTGCTATCAAAAAAGGACTTACGAAGTGGCTGGATGGGCCGCTGCGGCAGCCAGGCTGCGCGCCAGGTAGCGGCCGGTGAGGCTGTGCGGGCAGGCGGCGACCGTCTCGGGCGTGCCCGCCACCACCAGGCGCCCGCCGCCGCTGCCGCCCTCGGGGCCCATGTCGATGAGCCAGTCGGCGGTCTTGATGACGTCGAGGTTGTGCTCGATGACGACGATGGTGTTGCCCGCGTCGCGCAGCTGGTGCAGCACCTTGAGCAGCAGCTCGATGTCGGCAAAGTGCAGCCCGGTGGTGGGCTCGTCGAGGATGTAGAGCGTGCGTCCGGTGTCGCGGCGCGAGAGCTCCTGCGCGAGCTTCACGCGCTGCGCCTCGCCGCCCGAGAGCGTGGTGGCGCTCTGCCCCAGCCGGATGTAGGACAGGCCCACGTCGAGCAGCGTGTGCAGCTTGCGCTCGATGGCGGGCACGTCGCGGAACAGCGCATACGCCTCCTGCACCGTGAGGTCGAGGATCTGCGCGATGTTGCGGCCCTTCCACTGCACCTCCAGCGTCTCGCGGTTGTAGCGCTGGCCCTGGCAGACCTCGCAGGGCACGTACACGTCGGGCAGGAAGTGCATCTCCACCTTCACCACGCCGTCGCCCTGGCAGGCCTCGCAGCGCCCGCCGGCGACGTTGAAGGAAAAGCGCCCCGGCCCGTAGCCGCGCTCGCGCGCCATCGGCACCTCGGCCATGAGCTCGCGGATGGCGGTGAACACGCCGGTGTAGGTGGCCGGGTTGCTGCGCGGCGTGCGGCCGATGGGGGACTGGTCCACGTCGATGACCTTGTCGAAGCGCTCCAGCCCCTCGATCGCCTCGAAGGGCGCGGGCTCCTCATGCGCGCGGTGGATGCGCTGCGCGGCCGCCCGGTACAGCGTGTCGTTGACCAGTGTGGACTTGCCCGAGCCCGACACCCCGGTGACGCAGGTGAAGCGCCCCACCGGAATCTCCACCGTCACCCCCTGCAGGTTGTGCCCGCGCGCGCCCACGATGCGCAGCCACGGCCCCTGCGCGCAGTCGTGCCGCTCGGGCACGGCGATGCGCCGCGCGCCCGAGAGGTAGGCGCCGGTGAGCGAGCCTGGCGTGGCCTGCACCTGCGCGGCCGTGCCCTGCGCCATCACGCGCCCCCCGTGCACGCCCGCGCCGGGGCCCATGTCGATGACGTGGTCGGCCGCGCGGATCATGTCCTCGTCGTGCTCGACCACGATCACCGAGTTGCCCAGGTCGCGCAGGTGCTGCAGCGTGCCGATCAGCCGGTCGTTGTCGCGCTGGTGCAGGCCGATGCTGGGCTCGTCGAGCACATACATCACCCCGGTCAGGCCGCTGCCGATCTGGCTCGCCAGCCGGATGCGCTGCGCCTCGCCGCCGGAGAGCGTCTCCGCGCTGCGCTCCAGGCTCAGGTAGCCCAGACCCACGTCGTTGAGGAACCTGAGCCGCGCGGCGATCTCGCGCACCACCCGCGCGGCGATGTCGGCCTTCTGCCCGCTCAGGCGCAGGCCCTGGAACCAGGCCTGCGCCTCGGCCAGCGTGGCGCGGCTGACCTCGTAGATGGCGCGGCCCTGAGCGCCCTCGCCCACGCGCACATGGCGTGCCTCGCGCCGCAACCGCGTGCCGTCGCATTCCGGGCAGGTGCGCGTGGCGCGCGCGCGAGCCAGTTCCTCGCGCACCACCGGCGAATCGGTCTCGCGCCAGCGCCGTTCCAGATTGGGCAGGATGCCCTCGAACACATGCTTCTTGGTCACCTTGCGCCCGCCGTCGAGCACATAGCGAAACGCGATCTCCTCCGCACCCGAGCCGTGCAGTAGCACCGCGCGCACCGCCTCGGGCAGCGCCTCGAAGGGCGTGTCCACATCGAAGCCGTAATGCCGCGCCAGGCTCTCCACCAGCGCAAAGCTGTGCGCATTGCGCCGGTCCCAGCCCTTGATGGCGCCGCTGGCCAGGCTCAGGCCCGGGAAGGCCACCACCCGCTCGGGGTCGAAGAACTCCTCCACGCCCAGGCCGTCGCAGCGCGGGCAGGCCCCGGCGGGCGAGTTGAACGAGAACAGCTTGGGCTCGAGCGCGCCGATGCTCCAGCCGCACACCGGGCAGGCATAGCGCGCGTTGAAGGCGTGCTCGCGGCCGCTGTCCATCTCCAGCACCTGCGCGTGGCCCTCGGCCAGCGTCAGCGCCGCCTCGAAGCTCTCGGCCAGGCGCTGGCGCAGCGTGGCGTCGTCGGCGCGCACCTTCAGCCGGTCGATGACCACGTCGATGTCGTGCTTCTCGGTCTTCTTGAGGGTGGGCAGGTCGTGCGCGTCCACCACCGCGCCGCCGATGCGAAAACGCACATAGCCGCGCGACTGCATCTCGGCGAACAGCTCGGCGTACTCGCCCTTGCGCTGGCGCGCCACCGGCGCGAGCAGCATCACCGGCGTGAGCGCGGGCAGCGCCAGCACCGCGTCCACCATCTGGCTCACCGTCTGCGCGGCCAGGGGCTCACCGTGCTCCGGGCAGTAGGGCGTGCCCGCGCGCGCCCACAGCAGGCGCAGATGGTCGTGAATCTCCGTCACCGTGCCCACGGTGGAGCGCGGGTTGTGGCTGGTCGCCTTCTGCTCGATGGCGATCGCCGGCGACAGGCCCTCGATCAGGTCCACGTCCGGCTTATCCATGAGCTGCAGAAACTGCCGCGCATAGGCCGAGAGGCTCTCCACGTAGCGCCGCTGCCCCTCGGCATACAGCGTGTCGAAGGCCAGGCTCGACTTGCCCGATCCCGACAGCCCCGTCACCACCACCAGCCGGTGGCGCGGAATGTCGAGGTCGATGCCCTTGAGGTTGTGCGTGCGCGCGCCGCGAATGCGGATGGCGCTCTCCGCGTTCGCGCCGGCGTGGGCATGCGGGGTCGGTGGCGGCTCGTTCACGGTGGCGGCTTGGGCTGCGGAAAACCGGCCATTATCGACCGCCGACGCCCCTGCAGCCAAGCAGGCCGCCGCTCGCGCCCCGGCGAAGGCCGGCCGCTTGTCCGACAATACGCGCCTCATACGAACTGCCGCACTCTGGCCGCTTGCCGTGTCCGATACCGCCGCCTCCCCGTCCGCCACCGCTGCCGCCCCCTCGGCCATGACGCCGCTCGAGCGCCGCGCCACCGTGTCGCTGGCGTCCATCTTCGCGCTGCGCATGCTGGGCATGTTCCTCGTGCTGCCGGTGTTCGCCATTGAGGCCCATGCCTACCCCGGCGGCGACGACCCGGCTCGCGTGGGCCTGGCCATGGGCATCTACGGCCTCACCCAGGCGGTGCTGCAACTGCCGCTGGGCCTGGCCTCGGACCGCTTCGGCCGCAAGCGGGTCATCGTGCTGGGGCTGCTGGTGTTCGCGCTGGGCAGTCTGCTCGCCGCGGTCGCGCACAGCGTGGAGGCGCTGATCTTCGCGCGCGCGCTGCAAGGCGCGGGCGCGGTGTCGGCGGCCGTCACGGCGCTGCTGGCCGACCTCACGCGCGACGCGGTGCGCACCAAGGCCATGGCCGTCGTGGGCGCGAGCATCGGCCTCATGTTCGCGCTCTCGCTCGCGCTCTCGCCGCTGCTGGCGGCGGCGCTGCACCTCTCGGGCCTGTTCGCCCTCACCGGCGTGCTCGCCGTCATCGGCATCGGCGTGATCGTCTGGGGCGTGCCCGCCGAGCCGGCCCAGCACCGCCACGAGTCGCGCGGGCGCCTGGGCGATGTGCTGCGGCATGTCGCGCTGCTGCGGCTCAATTTCGGCGTCTTCGTGCTGCACGCGGTGCAGATCGCCATGTGGGTGGCCGTGCCCACGCTGCTGGTGCAGGCGGGCCTGCCCAAGAACCACCACTGGTGGGTGTATCTGCCGGCGGTGCTGGCTTCCTTCGTGGTCATGGGCGGCACCCTGTTTCCGCTGGAGCGCCGCGGCCGGCTGCGCGCGGTGTTTCTGGTGGCCATCGGGCTGATTGCGGTGGCGCAGCTCGGCTTCCTGACCGAGCTCGCGCAGCCGGGCATTGCTGGCATCGGCATGCTGCTGTTTGTGTTCTTCTGCGGCTTCAACGTGCTCGAAGCCAGCCAGCCCAGCCTGGTGTCGCGCATGGCGCCGGCGGCCTCGCGCGGGGCCGCGCTGGGGGTGTACAACACCCTGCAGTCGCTCGGTTTGTTCGCCGGCGGCGCGCTCGGCGGCCAGCTCGTCAAGGTCTGGGGCATGCACGCGGTGTTTCTCACCGGTGCGGTGGCCATGGCGCTGTGGCTGGCCGTGGCCTGGGGCATGCGCGTGCCCGCGACGGCGCGCGCCGGCGGCCACTGACCGACCGGCGCGTGCCGGCGCGCGGGGACTTGTTCAACCGGGCCCTGGGCTCATAATCGCCGCTTGTTCTGGAGGAACCCGTTTCATGGCATCCGTCAACAAAGTGATTCTGGTGGGCAACTGCGGGCGCGACCCCGAGGTGCGCTACCTGCCCTCGGGCCAGGCCGTGGCCAACGTCAGCGTGGCCACCTCAAGTAAGCGCAAGGACCGGAACACCGGTGAAATGGTGGACGACACCCAGTGGCACCGCGTCACCTTCTACGACCGCCTGGCTGAGATCGCCGGCGAATACGTGCGCAAGGGCCGGCCCATCTACGTCGAAGGCCGGCTCAAGTACGGCAAGTACACGGACCAGTCGGGCGTGGAGAAAAACACGGTGGACATCATCGCCACCGAACTGCAGCTGCTCGGCGGCCGCGAGGGCATGGGCCAGCCCGCCGACGATGGCGACGCCGCCCCGCGCCGCGCACCGCCACCGAGCCGCGCCGCACCCGCTGCGGCCGCACGACCGGCCGCCGCCGCCGCCCCCAAACCCAGCAGCGGCTTCGACGACCTGGACGACGACATTCCGTTCTAGACAAGAAAAACACTCTTTTTTGTTGATTGAAGCCCGCGTTTCCCTAGGAACGCGGGCTTTTTTCACTATCAACAATCCACAATCCGCCGCAAAGTAGCTAGACTGAATATCTACTACTTTGAGAATCGGTGGGTAAGTGGCTCAGTACTACGCCAAGCGCATCCGCTTTCGCAACGGTGAGCGCCTGTCGGTCCTGCAGGTTCGTGGCGGGCTGCCCGTGCACGAGGTCACGCTCTTCCTGGATGGCTACCGCCGACAAGGGCGGGCAGCAAACACCATCCACGTCGCCGGCAGTTGCATCGCGCTCCTGTATCGCGAGCTTGCGGCAGCGCAAGTCGACTTGGTGGCCCGGCTTCGCGACGGAAAGTTCTTGACGGTCCCCGAGCTAGACCGACTTGCTTCGGCGGCGCAATACCGAATCGACGACCTCGACGATGACTCCGAAGACGCTGACTCGGCTTCGAACGTCATTCACATCTCCCGTATCGGATTTCGTCGCGGCAAGTCCAGTCCCCCCGAGCGCAAACCTGTCGACGCCGCCACCAGCGCCAGTCGCATTCGATACATCGCGAAGTACCTTGAGTTCATTGCCGACTACGTTGCGGCGGACCTTCCTGAGGCGGTGCAGAAGAACTTGCAGCGTGACGCTGCTCGTGGTCTGAAGGTGCTTCGGGCGCACGTGCCCAAGGTCTCCCACCGCGCCAAGCTTGATGCGCGTACCGGGCTGAGCAAGGATGAGCAGGACCAACTCCTGCGTGTGGTTCATCCCGACTCGCCAACGAATCCTTGGGAGCGGGGCTACGTGCGCTTGCGCAACTGGGTCATCGTGGTTGTTCTGCTCGCCACAGGTATGCGCCGAGGGGAACTGCTGGGACTCCAAATCGGCGACCTTGACTCGAGAGAGCCCAGGCTGAGGGTCTATCGACGTGCCGACACGCCCGAGGACACGCGCCTTCACCAGCCGGGCACCAAGACGATGGCCAGAGAAGTCGAACTCTCGCCCTCCGTCATGAAGGTGCTGTGGAGCTACATCAACACGCATCGCCACCAAATCAAGGCGGCGCGCAAGGTGCCGCAGATATTCGTTGCCGACGATGGCAGCCCGCTGTCGCTGTCGAGCATCGACAAGCTGTTCTTCCAACTGAGGCAGGCGTGCCCCGGGTTGCCGGTGAAGTTGACGAGCCACGTCATGCGGCACACGTGGAACGAGAGGTTTTCGGAGCAGGCCGAAGCGCTCGGCTTGTCCTCTACCGAAGTGGAGAGAGCCCGAAACAGTCAGCAAGGCTGGTCTGAGAACTCAAAGACTGCCACGGTCTACACACGGCGTAGGACTGCCCAGCAGGGGCGCGCCGTTTCTCTGAAGCTCCAAGAGCAGCTCGATGCACAGCTCAAGCCAAACGACTAATGCGCTGAACAATGCGCTGGTCCTTCGGTTGCCTGAAGTGGCCCACACCAAGAGCGGTGTCGCCTTCTGTCCAACAGAAGACGTCTGGGACATGTTCGACGGTCCCTTCAGGCTGCGTCTGGACTTCTTGCGTCTGGGAGAGGAACTCGCCTTCGTCCGTGACTCCCTGAAGGCTTGCCTGCTCGTGTTCATCAGGGGCAATTCCCCTCACTACGTGCAGAACTTGTTCAGCGCCTTTTGCCACTTCCTGTCGATGCGGGAGCAGCCGGCGCCATTCGCGTCTTTCTCGGTTGCCGAGGTCTCAAGTTACAGAGCAAGGCTGAAGCCTCACGAAGCCTGGCGGGTGGGGACTTTGAATGTTCTTGTGCAGAAGTGGCACGCGCTAGGGCTGCCGGGGGTGGACGATGATGCCGTTGACTATCTGCGCGAGAGACGTAAGCCAGGGAACAAGAAGGGGTCGGCCGTGCGGACTCGCGACCCGGTGCATGGGCCGTTTAGTCATGCTGAGTACACCTCGCTCTACAAAGCGGTCGATGCTGCCTTTGGGCAGGGCACGCTGCCCGAGTGGGCGGCAGTGCTCACGCGCCTCCTGTTCGCCTGTGGCGGGCGCATCTCTCAGTATGCCTCTCTGAAGCTCGCTGACTTGGTCTGCAAGCCCGACTCCTTCGCGCTTCAGCTTCCGCAGGCCAAGAACAGTGAGGCGCATGTCCGTGCGGCCTTCAAGGAGTTCAGCCTTAGCCCCCAGACAGGGCGAATGGTCAAGGAGTACGTCGATGCACTGATGGCTCAAGGCGAGACGCTGGACTCAGCCATGTTTCCCGTAGCGCGTGTGCTTACTGGCAAGTCCGAGAAGCTACGGCCTGTCAATGACATGTTTTTTGGGCATTGCACTGCGAGAGACTTAGGGCGCGCCGTCGTTGCGAATCTACAGGCCATCTCACCACCGAGCGACCGCCTGGGCTACGCCCCGATTCCCATTTCTACTCGGCGCTTCCGCTACACGCTCGGCACTCGCATGGCCGAAGAGGGTGCCAGCCGGGCGGTCATCGCTGATGCTCTCGGGCATGCTGACCTCCAGAACGTCGGGGTCTACTTCGAGGCATCGCCGAAGATTGTCGAGAACATCGACAAAGCCATGGACGCGCTGCTGGCGCCTCTCGCCAATGCCTTCCGGGGCCGCTTGGTAGAGGACGAGGAGCATTCAACCCATAAAGGTGCCCCAGGCAGTCGCATCATCGACTTGCGCGTCTCGACGGCGCCGCTGGCAAGTTGCTCAGGCAAGGGGAGCGGCTGCGCGTTCAACAAGCCCGTGGCCTGCTACACGTGCTTCAAGTTCGAGCCGTGGCTGGATGCGCCGCACGAGAAGGTTCTTGCGCGTCTCGAGGCCGAGCGAGCCAGGCTGGCAGACGACCCGCAGATGGCTCGCATCAACGATGACGCCATCAACGCAGTCCGACAGGTCATCGCTGAGTGTGAAGCGGTTCGTGCCCAGCGCGCAGGAGGCGAGCCGCAGTGAGCGCACCAGTACTGCATTTCACGCCACGGGCGGAGCTTGGACCCCAGGCCAACCTTGATGCCTTCATTGCTTTGTGTAGGACGTCGGAGGTGCTCGGTGCCCGTGAGCAGTTCGACTTCAACAGCTGGGACGTCGGCCATCTCAAGGGCAAGAACACAAAGCACCGGGCCATCTTCAGCACCCTGGAAGCGTCCAAGCAGGCCGACGCTGAGCCGTGCCTGCCGGCGCCGTTCCTCGATTTCGCGAAGGCGGCACTTGTCTACTTGCAGGACAGCAGGCCTGTCGAATCGCAAGGGCCCCGTGTTGCCGCGCTGCGCTGCCTCGAAGCGGCTCTTCGGGAGCGCGGCAAGGGCTCCCGCCCCACGGCGGTGACTGTCGAGGTCTTGGACACAGCTGTGGAGCTGGCGCGCGGTCAGATGTCTCCCGGCGTGGTCTATCGGGTAGCGGGTCAGCTGGAGCTGCTGGCCAAGCTAATGCGCGACAAGGGATTCATCTCTCTGCGCGCTCCTTGGCGACACGGGCTCAAGAAGCCTGATGAGCCCGGGTCGCGCATCTCCAAAGAGGCGCTGACAGCCCGCCAGGAGAAGCTGCCCTCGCCCGCGGCGTTGCGGGCGATAGCTGGAATCTTCCGAGAAGCCAACAAGCCTGCGGATGTTCTGGTCGCTAGCTTCACAACGCTCCTGCTGTGTGCGCCCGAGCGAATTAACGAAGTCGTCCGGCTCAAACGCAACTGCATCGTGGAGGGCGAGGGTCGGTTCGAAGGCTTCCTCGGCATTCGGTGGTCCGGCTCCAAGTTGGCCGAAGACACCACGAAGTGGCTGCCTTCGCAGATGGCGCCCATTGCTAGGGAGGCCGTGGGGAACCTGCTGAAAGTCACGGCACCGGCTTGCGAGATTGCGGCCTGGTACACGACCAATCCGGGGAAGCTTTTCCTTCATCAAGGAGCGAAGCATCTGCGCGGAACGGAGGTCCTCAGCGCTGCCGAGCTCTCCCTCATTCTCTGGGGTAACGAGGGAAGCGCCGCAGCCGCAAGGAACTGGGCGAAGGACACGGCGAAGCTTCAGGCGATGCCGCTGGCCGACCGTGCGTCCGGGTATCGCTTTGCCGACGTGGAGCGCGCCGTCATCGGGATGTTGCCCGACACCTTCCCGCACATGCCTGGGGACTCGCGACTGCTCTGCAAAGACGCGATGGCACTCATGCGGGTCAACGAGAACCACTCCTCGAGGGCCACCTACCTCTGCATGTTCTCCTGCGTCGACTACAGCACCATCGCAAACGCTCTCGGGACCATCAAGGACGGTCGCGAAACCCTGTTCAGCCGGTACGGCTACCTGGAGGATGACGGCTCGCCAATTACGCTGCGAAGCCACAGTCTGCGGCACTACCTGAACACCCTCGCGCACCTCGGAGGTTTGAGCAGTGCCGAGATTGCAATCTTCTCCGGACGGCAGGACGAGCGGCACAACCGCGCGTACGACCACATGTCTTCTGCCGAGGTCCAGGCACCTATCAGCGAAGCGCTGAAGTCGGGCTTCACCTCGGCGTTGGTCCCCGTCACCGGGGCTCGCGACCTGGTGGCACGTGGCGAGTTCAAGGGCAAAGGGCTTCGCGCAGCGCACACCACCGACTACGGCTGGTGCGAGCACAACTTCGCGAGCGAGCCCTGCCAGATGTACCGAGACTGCATCAACTGCGAAGAGCAGACCTGCGTCAAGGGTGAGCCACAGAAGGAGGCCAATCTGCGTCGCTTGAAAGACGAGACGGAGCATCTTCTGCAGCAAGCGAAGGCCGCGTTCAGCGATGAAGAGTACGGCGCCAACACGTGGGTCGCTCACCAGTCGAGGACCCTTGAGCGCGTCAACGCCCTACTGGCCATCTTGGAAGACCCCGCCCATCCCACAGGCACACGAATTCGCCTGGCCGTCGACAACACGCCAACCGTCATCACCACTGACGCGGTGCGGGCCGCCATCGCCGCACCGCGCCTTGCCCGAAAGAAGCTGCAATGAGGAAGTCCCGCGCACCGGACCTGACCGAAGAACGCATCCAGGTTGTCCTCGATACCCTCGACGGCTGGACTGGCAAGCTGACCTGGGACCTGCTGATTGCCGCAGTAGCGAAGGCCACCGGCATCACGTACTCGCGGTTCACGTTCGCCGAGTATCCGCAGATTGCCAACGCCTTCGGGCTGAAGAAGGCAGGTGTGCGGGCAGCCGAGAAGGGCAAACCCGCCACCCCGCGCGACGAGCGCGTGCGGGCGGCGCTGGAGCAAGCCCAGCGCTATCGCGACAAGGCGGACCGCCTCGAGAAGGAGAACCAGCTCCTTCTCGAGCAGTTCGTGACCTGGGCGACCAACGCCGAGCGCAAGGGGGTGACGGTAGCCATGCTCAACGCGCCTCTGCCCAAGCCGCCGCGCGACCGTAGCAAGGGAGCGCAGTGATGGCCAGCGGTCAACAGGTTGCCGAAGAGAACGTCAGGAGGTTCACCGCCTGGGTGGCTTCCAAGACGGACGACGACTTCCGCTCGATGGTGCTTCGGGGGGTGCTGTCCCGTACCGACATCGCCGCGGAGTGCGGCTTCGCGAAGTCGGTGCTGAGCCAGAACCCCCGTATCCGGGACAGCCTCAAGGACCTCGAGGCTGGCCTTCGGGAACGCGGCGTCCTCCCGAAGCCGGCCGCGGAGCCCGCTGGCGGCCCCGTAGAGCCGCGAACGCGACAGGCCGAGGGGGTGGGTAGCCTGCGTGACGCCGAGCGGCTTAAACGGCTGGAGCAGGAGAACGCCGGCCTGCGTGCCGAGCTCGCCGAGGTAAAGCGCGCCCTGTCGCGCTACGCGGTGTTGCAGGAGGCTCTCGCCGAGACAGGGAGGCTGCCGCGTTGAACCCTTCCCTCACCGTTCGGGTTGCGACTGTGCGGTCCCAGAACCCTCGCGGGTTTGGCGGGGCCATCTTCACTGGGGTGCCGGTCAACGATAGCGGCGCCGTCGTCGATGCGGCCGCCTACGTCGTGGTCCGTGCATCGCGGCTGGCCATCGGCGCAGCTCGAGTCGAGCGAGGGCAGTGGTGGAGCGTTCGGGGTCCTGTCGTCGAGCGGCAAGTGCCGGTCAACGGCTTCATCATGACCGAGCGGCAGGTGGAGGCAGAGGAAGCAGTGTTGGCCCGCCCCTCGGGCGAACACGTCATCACTTTCCTGGCCGACAACCCGGCCTTCGAGGGCATTGGCACCGTGAAGGCCCGCCGACTATGGGATGCCTTCGGTGAGCGGCTCTATGACCTGCTCGACGCTGGCGACGCCTCGACGTTGGCCACCGTGCTGACCCCTGAGGTAGCCCAACGCCTGGTCCTCGCCTGGGTTGCGCTCGGCGACACCCGCACCTTGCAGTGGCTGCAGGCCCAGGGCTTTGACGCAAGGCTGGGGCGCAAGGTGCTTGCCTTCTTCGGCTCAGAGGCCCGCCAGCGTATCGAGGACGACCCCTATCGGCTGTTGTCCTTCTGCGCAGGGTGGAAGGAGGTGGACCGTCTTGCCCGCGACCAGTTCGCCGTCGAGCTCGATGACCCTCGTCGGGTGCAAGGTGCCGTCGAGGAGGCGTGCTATCGGCTCTTCGCCGACGGTCATACCGCAATGTTGTCGGCCGACCTCATGGACCGCGTAGTGCCGCTGCTGGGCAAGCCGCCCGCCGGTGTGCGTTGGCGCGACCAACTGGCTGCCGCGCTATCGAGCGGACTCGACAACGGCACCTTCATCAAAGGCCAACACGGCTTGCAGCCGTTGGGTGCCCTGGCGATGGAACGGCAGATTGCGCAGGCTATCCACGAGCGGTTAGCAAGAGCTTCGGCACCGCTGCTGTCCACTTCGGAAATCGAGCACGTCATCGACGAAGTGCGTGTCACGGACGGCGTCGAACTCAACGAGGAACAGCGCGCTGCGCTGCATGCCGCGGTGAAGCACGAGTTCTTGTGCATTACGGGTGGCGCCGGGGTCGGCAAGACGACCGTCCTCAAGGCGCTGTATCGGGTGTACGACAGGGTCGGCCTGCGCGTGGTGCAGGTCGCTCTCGCCGGGCGCGCAGCCAAGCGCATGCATGAGGCTACGGGGAGGCCCGCGTCCACCATCGCGAGCTTCCTCAGGTCGTACGAAGAAGGTCAGCTTGAAGGTCCGACGGTTCTTGTGCTCGATGAGGCCAGCATGGTCGACGTCATCTCGATGAGCCGCATCTGTGGCGTCTTGCCGAGCCACGTGCGTCTGGTCCTGGTCGGCGACCCCCATCAGCTCATGCCTGTTGGTCCCGGCCTCGTGCTGCATGCGATGGGAGCCGTACCTACGGTGCCGTTCGTGGAGCTCAAGACAGTCAAGCGCTATGGCGGCGCCATCGCCGCTGCGGCCTCAGCCATCCGAGTCGGGCGCTGGCCCGAGTTCTCGGACGATGAGGCGGCCCCAGTAGCCTTCCTTCCATGCCGCGACGAGCTGATTGCCGAGACGGTTGTCGAGCTGCTGGCCTTGGACCGAGCCAACAGTCAGGTCCTCTGCGCGGTGCGCAACGGACCAGCCGGCACGAAGGGGCTCAATGCGCTGTGTCAGGAACGGTTTGCTGCGCGTGCTTCCGAAGTGCGGAAGTGGAACGACGAGTTCGACTGCGAGGAGAGCGTCGGCTTGCGCCTCGGTGACACGGTCTTGTGCACGCGCAACCTGTGGGCGTTAGGGCTGCAGAACGGGTCACTGGGCACCATCGTGGAGGTCGAGGACATGCCGCGCGCGCTCCACGATGGCGCGGGCGATGTCAGCGGCGTCGTGCTTGCTTGGGTCGAGTGGGACGATGGCCAACGCCGGCCGCTTACGCTCGATATGCTGGAAGACGTCGAGCTCGGCTACGCCATCACGGTGCACAAGGCGCAGGGCTCGCAGTGGCCACGCATCATCGTCCCGGTCACCCAATCGCGACTGCTGGACCGTACGCTTCTGTACACGGCCCTCACGCGGGCGCAGACCCAGGTGTTGCTCGTGGGCGATGCCGGTGCTGCAAGAGCGGCGGTGCTCGCGCAACCTCGAGCCAATGAACGCAAGGTCGCGCTAGACCTGCATCTCGCCAAGCTGGGGCAATCTATCGAGCGAAAGCAACCGGACCTGCTGGGATGAGTCAGCAGTCTCATAGGCACCACTACATCCCGATTTGGTACCAGAAGGGGTTTCTGGCGCCTGCGCAGACCAGCTTCAAGATTCTGGACATGCGGCCTGATGTCTTCAGGGATGCGACCGGCAAAGTCCGGGGTGTGGGCCGAACCATTCTGAACAAGGGGCCTGACGCCCACTTCTGGGAGCCAGACCTTTACACCATCCGGTGGCTCGGCCGCACAGACGACGTCATTGAAAGACAGTTGTTCGGCGCCATCGACACGTACGGCAAGAGGGCTATCGAGGCCTGGCTCGCCGAAGACTTCAATACCGTTCATGACACGTACTGGCAGGTCTATGAGTTCATGGACGCGCTGCGATTGCGGACCCCCAAGGGGCTGCGCTTTGTGCAAGCGATGACGCGCAAGCAGAGGCAACTTGACCTGATGGTTGCCATGCAGGAACTCCGCCGCATGCACTGCGTGATGTGGGCGGAGGGCTGCCTTGAGATTGCTCGCGCACCGGAGGGCTCGGGCTTCATCTTCTCGGACCATCCGGTCGTGCTATTCAACCGGCACGTCTTCCCTGGTGACCCGAAGGTTCCCGCTGGCCAGGACCCGGCTCTGCATTGGCAGGGCACGCAGACCCTGTGAAGTGGCTCGGTTGATCTGAACAGATTTCCCCGAGAGATAAGTGGATGCCTGGCGGGTTGAGAGCGTGCAGAGTTGTCCACGGCGGCGGGCGTCGCTTGCGACGAACGGCCGACGCGGTGGGCAACTCGGGGCGCACTGTGGATTCATTTTAGGCAGCATCCGGCAGGCTCGGCAGGCCAGACAGATAGGCTTGTTCTGGCGTATTGCCATCCTGGCTGGAGTGCGGCCGCTCGCGGTTATACCAGTCGATGTACTCGCCGATGTCGGTCCGCGCCTGGCTCACACTGGCGTAGGCCCGCAGGTACACCCGCTCGTATTTGAGCGAGCGCCAGATCCGCTCGACGAACACGTTATCCCGCCAGGCTGACCTGCCTCCCTCTAGCCGTACCACGGTAAACGAGAGAAGTCCGTCAACCCAGGAGAATGACGGACATGAAGAAGAGCAGGTTCAGCGAAGAGCAAATCATTGGCTTTCTGCGGCAAGCCGAAGCCGGCATGGGCATCCCCGAACTCTGTCGCAGCGGCGGCTTCAGCCAGGCCACGTTTTACAAGTGGCGCGCCAAGTTCGGCGGCATGCAGGTCTCAGAGGCCCAGCGTCTGCGCGAGCTCGAGAGCGAGAACGCCAAGCTCAAGCGGCTGCTGGCCGAGGCTCACCTGGACATCCATGCCTTGAAGAGTGTCTTCGGGGTAAAGCGCTAGCCCCACAAGCCAAGCGTGATGCCATCCGAGAGATGACCCAGCAGCATCACCTCTCGGAGCGGCACGCCTGCTGCCTTGTGGGGCTATCCCGAGACAGCTATCGCCACCCACCGCAGACGAGCGAACTCAACGCCTCCCTGGGTGAACACATACGGCAGACGGCCTTGGCGCGTCGCCGCTTCGGCTACCGGCGCATTCACGACCTGCTGCGCGAGCAGTTTCCAGGGGTAAACCACAAGCGCATCTACCGGCTGTACCGGCAGGCCAACCTGACGGTGAAGAAACGCCGCAAAGCAAAGCGGCCACCCCAGGAGCGGGTGCCTCTGCAAATCGCCAAGAACATCAACGAGGTGCTGAGCATGGATTTCGTCTCGGACAGCCTGGCCAATGGCCGACGCATCAAGTGTCTGACGGTGGTCGATGACTTCAGCAAGGAGTCCGTGGAGATTGCGGTGGACTACGGCATCTCGGGCCAGTACGTCACCCGCGTGCTGGACCAGATCGCGCGGTTTCGGGGCTATCCGCTGGCTGTGCGAACCGACAACGGCCCGGAGTTCATCAGCCGTGCGTTTCTTGCTTGGACGCACACCCACGGCATACGCCACATCCTGATTGAGCCGGGCAAGCCCATGCAGAACGGCTTTATTGAGAGCTTCAACGGCAAGTTCAGAGATGAGTGCCTCAACGAGCAATGGTTCGAGTCGCTACCGCAAGCCAGGCAATGCATTGCCCAGTGGCGGCGGGATTACAACGAGGTCAGGCCGCACAGCAGCCTGGGGCGCATTGCGCCAGCACGATTTGCCCAGCAGCACCGCCAGCGCGCTGGCGGTGCTGCTGGGCAGCCTCACAGGCAGAACATCGAGTAACCTTCAACCATCGGACTTCTCCCAATGACTGGTACGGCAAAAGGGGGCAGGTCAATCGGGCACGCTCAGACCAGCCTCCGCCCGCTTGAGCGCGTCGATGATCTGGCTGTCAGTGAAACGCGATTTCTTCATGGTAGAGATTCTCCTTCGAGACTCTCTACTTCTCAGCGCACTGGTTTTGCGGGGGGATTACCCCTGCACAAGTTCGACGCTGCCCTGCAGGCACAGCTGGAGGGTTATCTGGTCGAACTGGGCATCCTCCAGAAGGGGCAGACGCTCAACGCGCAGGAGACACCACCCAGCGCCGACGCGACGGAACAGCAACCGGCCTTCGAGTACTGACCGATGTCGACTCACGAAGCGTGGTCGTTGGTCTGCCGCCTGTTCGCGGGTGGCACGCCGGTGTTTCGGGGCGCCCTGTCCCCGGCCGAGATTGTGGCTTGCGCCACCCTGGGGCCGGCGATCAAACCGACTGTCATCAACCGCACGTTCACGCTGTGCCCATACTGCCAGTTGCGCAGCGGACAGATTTTTGGCGATGGTCAGGGTGGGCAGATCTGCCAGTGTCCTGACTGCGGCCCCATTCCGCTCGCAGCTGACGATCGGGCTGCAGTGAGGCTGGACGAAACCTGGTTGATGTTGAAGATGCGTATAGCGCTGGAGATCGAGAGCCGGGATGGTGTCACCGATCTCGGTGACGGCGTCTGGAGACTCGGTGAGGCACGGCGTGAGCCTGTCTTGCTGAGCAGGAGTCTGTCCCGTTTATGGGCTGACCCGTCCCTCTTCGATCGGGTCCGTGTGGCCGGCGCTGGTATCCGAGTTATCGCACCCAGGGCCGCCCAGATGCGCAGTGCTCCGTTTGCCTCTGGAGTCGAGTGGCTTCCTCTGGAGGAGCGCTTCACGTTTTACGGCGGTGGCATCGCCTATATCCCGTCGGGCGTGAGTCCGGAAGCAGTCGCTGCAGACGACCCCAGGACACCGGTCTACGGGCCGTTCTCGGCGGACTTTAGGGAAGGTCTGCGCAACCCCCGCCATTGAGGCCGCCGGGTGCTGACATTTCACATGGCAACATTTCGTGCTCGTCGAA
>OFTY01000852.1_pt1 | contig 17173 bp, 11 predicted proteins | sample 1775061 | NCBI WGS metagenome assembly OFTY01 (sample SAMN08195773, study PRJEB24354) | sludge metagenome | isolation source: sludge from phenol fed wastewater aerobic bioreactor B | place: India: Nagpur | collected 2016-09-16 | reverse complement strand
TCGCATTCGGGTCCATTTTAGCCCATTTGCTGAACTGAGGCTGGTTCTTGAGATATTTTATGAAATCGAAGACTTCCTGTTTGGGCTTGTTGATGGTGATCTCCCGCTCAACGAGGTAGTCTTTCTTTACAAATAAAGCCACGATCAAAGGGATAGCGATCAGAATGAGGATAACGATGAGAATCCATTTTAAAATTTTCATAGTGTGCGTGTTTAAGTTATAGTTGATTGATGTGTTTAGCTAATGAATAATACTCACCTGTTGATGCCTTTTGAGCTTCAAACTTACGACTGTTGACCGATTCGCGAAGAGGTTATATAAGACAATATACGGGGGCAATTACGACATTGTCAACCATTTACGATTATTTAACGATGCAAAATAATAAAAGTTCACCTCATTTCTTTTTACGGGAACTGAATTCAGGCAGTATATAGCTGTATACATCGTAACGCAGCTCGCTCCAGGCGCTTTCCCGGGGGAAGGGGGTACCGGGGTACAGCGGAGTGTCCTGCGGTACGTGCACAACTTTGATGCGAACGGCCGGCTGGTTCCTGGTGAGATGCGCGGGGATGAGGAATTCATCGTCCCGGAACCGGCGGTTGGATGTTTGCACCTTGTAGAGGCGTTTGTCCAGTTCACCCCTCGGGTCTGAATATACACAGGTATTGGAGCCTGCGAGGTACCAGGTACCCGCATGTTCCCATTTGGCCTTGCCGGAAGCCGGAGAAACGTAAACTTCCGCGCGCTGGTTCGGAATGCTGTAATCCAGCGTCCGGCGTAACAGCGCGCCTAAGTTATCATGACGGAGTTTTATGGTGAATTCAGAGCTGCCTTTCGTGAACCGGCCGTTCTCTTCATGCGCGGGGTATACTTCTTTACCTGCCAGCTGTGCCTTGTACGCGGCTGCTTTCACAGAATCCATCCCTCCCCAGGCTTTCATCGGAAAGCTGTCGATTCCCCATTCATAACGGGAGCGGATCATTTCCACAGGTGAGGCTTCCGGGGAATGATAGGCGTGGCTTTGTTCGCTGGCTGCGTCCCCTACATCCAGGGCATCCGTTTTAACAAGGGACGCTGCAGGCAGACCGTACCAGTAAGTGAGCGTTTCATAATGTTCTGTGGACAGGTTTTCGCCACCATGCTCCAGCCGGATCACCGCTCTTTTGCCGAAGGGCATCAGATCCGCCAGCAGGAAGCGGTAGGCAGATTCAATCAGGTCTTTTTCATGCCGGGCGTCTTTTTTGTTCTGCGCACCGAGGGGATGGCCGGCCAATGGCAGGGTCATATTCTGGCCGCCCCAATAATCGCCGCCGCCGCCCCATTCTTCCGTGCCGGTACCGTAGGCCTGCGGTGTTTGGCTGTCGTCAAAGAAGAACCGGGGATCTCCTTCGAGGGTACCGAGGAAACCGTTGTGGGAAAAGATGAAAGACATGCCCACAAAGTTGCCGGACCATTGCTGATGCCCTTCCGCGCCCTGTGTATCCAGCAGGGTAAGGTCTTTGCCGGGCTCAGGTTCCGGGATGTCTTTATAAGTAGCGTGGAAATAGGCATTGTGCCGCTCCGGCAGTTTACCAGGTTCATACCGGATCTCATATCCGATCTCCGTATTCCCCGGCTGAATGCCGCTGAGGGTGATGGAGGCGGATTGGAAGAAAGGCATCGGGTAGTAACAGCCCAGTTCCACTTTCTTATTCGTATAGTCGTAACGGATATTAACGGGAAACCCTTTCACCAAAAACTCCCTGTTATCGCGATTGTATAATGTGCCTGCACCGAAGAACAGGCAGAGCGGTGCATCCACGGAAGGTTCCGCTGCACCGTCCCAGATGATCTGCAGGCGCATACGCTCCAGTTCCAGGGCTTGATCCATCGGCAGTGTGAGCTTGAATGCCCGGATAGTGGCGCCGGCATTGATCTTCGGCAGTTGCAGGCTTTCTTTGTTCAGCAGCAGCCGGCCACTTTTTTTGGTGATGTTCTGTGGCGCGATGTCTGTTCCCGCGCGGTTGAGGAGGTCCGTCACATCCTTCGCCGGCGCCTCATCGATGTTCCAGGAACGGATGGGGCGGGAGAGGGACTTTTCATTGGCATACTGGTGATAGATGTAATAACCGGTTCCATAACGGGTTCGGCTATACGCCAGTTGCAGGGATTTCTCGAATGGAATGGGCGCCCATACAAGATCTGCCCCTTTGGTAACGCTCCAGGTCCAGGCCAGTGGTTGCGGGAATGCTTTGGCAGGAATGAATTCCGTGGTCTTGAACACTTTTTTCGCGTTCACCGGGTCGCTGGTGCCCGTTTCCTGCACGATATTGTCTTTCCCGTCCACCACGTAATGCCAGGGGCTGCCGTGCCAGTGGTTGGTGCGGACGAAATACAATACACCCTTGCCCGCCACGTCCAGCGTCACATTGCGGTCTTCTTCCCCCATGAAGAGGAAGTGACTCGCATCGGCGGATTCGTTGCCGCCGCGGCGGTCGTAGGTGCTGCGCATGTACGCGCGTGCGCCGATGCGCTGCATGGACCATTTATCCCACATGCGGTAGGCATCGGGTCCGACGGGAATGACGGGGAGGCCCTGGGCTTCGGCCTGCAATGCGATCAAAAGCGGAATACATAACGTGGAAATAAATCTTTTCATGAAACAAGGATTTGATATGGAAATATCCAAAATAAGAAGGATTACCGGATTTTCATAGGCATCAGAGGCCAATCCGATGTTGTCACAATCATTACAGATAACATGATCGTGCTGCTATCCTCCGGCCCTTCCCCTCAAAAAAAATTATCCGAATTGAATTTTATTTGCTACTTTTTCGCTCAGAGTTTGTTATGAGACCAGCCCAGGCACAATATCTTGACCATTGGTATGCACAGTTCCACGACCATCTTCTCCGCCTCGCCCTTCGCTGGGGGCATGGAATGGAAGAGAGCAGGGACCTCGTGCAGCAGTTTTTCCTGGAACTGCTGCAAAAGCATCCTGACCCCGATACCATCCTCAACCCGCAAGCCTATCTCACCCGCTCATTCAGCCGTAAAATGATCGATGATTACCGGAAGGCCCGCCAACAGCAACGCCGGATGCTTCCGCCGCATGAAGCCGCTTATGAGCCTTCCGTGCTGGAAAATATCGTGCGCCTGCAAGCCAATGAAGAACTGATGCATCATCTGCGTGCCGCCTACGGAGCTCTGCCCGCCCGATGCAGGAAAATGATATACCTGAAATATTTTGAAGGGCTTACCACGGAGCAGATTGCCGAAAGAACGGGACTGAATACACGTACCGTATATAATAACCTCTACGAAGGCATCAAAGCCCTCCGCCAGGCACTCCAAAGCACTTACCCCCGCATGAAGCTGGCCGCCATGTTCTCCCTGCTGCCACTGCTTTAAACAGCATTAAAAAAAAATCCCGGAAAAAGTTGGTAAATACCGGTACTGTTTACGTCTGTATAAAAAAGACCTACATGCCGGATCGTTATGAGGTAGAACAGCTGGTAATAGATGATTCCTTCATCAACTATTGTTTCAGGAGGAACGAAGCGGATACGGCCTTCTGGGAAGGCTATCTCGCCGCACATCCGAATGAAGCGCATACGATCGCGGAAGCCCGGGACCTGGTGTTGAGTATCTCCCTTGTAATAACAGAGGAGGTTTCCCTGACACCGGAACGGGGAAAAAGGGATCTTCGCAAAGTATTGGCCATTGCGGCTTCTGTAGTGGTGATAGGGTTCAGCGCTTTTTTCCTGCTGAAAAGAAACGGGCACACGCCGGCAATACCTGACGTACCGCTTCAGCCCAATATTTTCATCACTGCTATGGCTGAGAAGAAAACGATCCGGCGCCCGGATGGCTCTGTGATCATTCTTAACGCAGGTTCCGAACTGCGGCTGCACGAAGATTTCGGGCGGCATACCCGCCATGTGCATTTGCAGGGAGAAGCGCTTTTCGATGTAAAGCCCAATGCAGAGGAACCTTTTGTGGTAAAAGTGGAAGGATATGAAGTAAAAGTGCTGGGCACTGTATTTAATGTGAAGGCTTACCCCGGCGAAAAGAAAAGCGAAACCTCCCTGATCAGCGGCAAAGTGGAGATCTATCTTCCGCATATGGCATCCGCGTACAAAACCCTTCACCCGAAAGAAAAATTCGTCATCCATAAAACCCTCCGGCCGGTAGCGGCAGACGCTTTGCCGGAGCCATCCAAAACCGCTATTCTCCCGCTTTCCTACAACCGCACCAATGTAAACCTGGAAACCGCCTGGTCCCGGAACCACCTCGTATTCGAGAACGAAACCTTCGCCGATATCCGCGGAAGGCTGGAACGTTGGTTTGACGTGCAGATCGTATTTGAAGATCCGGCAACAGCGCAATACAGCTTTACTGCCAACTTCGAGAAGGAAAACATCGAACAGGTGATGAAAGCCTTGCAGGCTTCTTATCGCTTTACCTACAATATGGAAGGAAAAACCATCAGGATCGGTCACCAAAATCCACGTCAATAAATAAAAAAAGAAACGTAACTGAAACTAAACTGACAGCAACAAGGGTCAACCCGACAGCCGGCATTTAAAGAAAAAGGGAGCGCAGCTGGAACCTGCTCTCCCTGTTAAAAACAGGAGCGTATGTATAAAAAATACATACCGGCCTCGTATTTCTAACATTTAAACCTTTACTAAGGTATGAAAAACACTTGTATTAAACCGCTTCCCGGAGGCGTGTTTAAAAAGATTCTACTTATGAAACTTCGAATCGTATTGCTACTCGCCGCCTCATTGCAGGCAATGGGGTATGAAGGGAATTCGCAGGACAGGGTCAGCGTCGATTTCCACAACACCCGGCTCACCAGGGCATTGAAGGAGGTGGAAAAGAAAACGCAGTTCCGCTTTGTGTTCAGCAATCAGGTGTTGAACGATCAGCTGAAAATAACAGTCAATGCAGAAGATGCGCCGGTAATCGTACTCCTCGAAAAGATGCTGGCAGGCACCGGCCTGATGTACAACCTGATGGAGAACAACCTGGTGGTGATCAAACGGGAGGAGAATTCAGAAGATGCGATCACCGTGAAAGGAAAAGTGACGGATGTGAGGGGCATTCCGCTTCCGGGCGTGAGCATTATCTCCGGCCCGGGGAAAGGCACTGTGTCCAATGAAAAGGGAGAATACTCGCTCCGCGTTGATCCGGCCGGCACGCTTACTTTCAGCTATATCGGCTATACGACGGAAGCAGTGAAAGTAGGAGGAAGGATGACCATTAACATCACCTTGAAAGAAAGCACGAATACGGAACTGGGAGAAGTGGTGGTGGTAGGGTATGGGACGGTGGAGAAACGGGACCTGACCAGCGCTGTAAGCAAGCTGACGCAGAAGGATCTCATTGCTGGTACAGTATCGCCACTGCTGGCTATCCAGGGGAAAGTGCCCGGACTTTCCATCAGCTCTTCCAATGGCACGGACCCTAACGCCTCCGTATCGCTGCAGCTGCGCGGGGTAAACTCCATCAATGCCGCACAGGGCCCGTTGATCGTGATTGACGGTATTCCGGGTGGCAGCATCAATTCTGTGGTGAAAGAAGATATTGAATCCATCAACGTGCTCCGCGATGCCTCTGCGGCAGCTATCTATGGCACCCGCGCCTCCGGCGGCGTGATCCTCATCACTACCAAAAAAGCGAAGGCAGGCGCGCTGAATGCCAGCTTCACCAGCGAGCTTTTTCTGGAAACGGTCCGCCGCAGGCCGGAATCGCTTTCGGCGGAAGAGTTCCTGGCCAATAAACGGGGACAGGATTTCGGGTACAAAACGGACTGGTACAAGGAAGTGACCAACAAATCGCCCATCAGCCAGCGTTATGTGCTCAACCTGAACGGCGGTACGGAAAACGCACAGGTCTACGCTTCCTTCATGATGCGCGATGCCGTGGGCATGGCCATCGAATCGCAAAGAAAAGAATGGAGCGGTCGCATGAACAGCAGTTTCCGTTTGTTCGACGGTGTGGCCGAGCTGAACACCAATGTCAGCTATTTACAGGCCAACGCTGCTTTCAGTGATAACGGCATCTTTAATATGGCGCTGGTACTGAACCCCACCGAAACGCCTTATGATCCCAATGATGTAACGGGCTACAAGGTCATGACGGGCGGGTTTGATTATTTCAATCCCGTGGCAGAAGTTCGGTTGCGGAAAGACCTGGGGCAGTATAAATACCTGTTGGCCAGTTCTACGCTGAAGATCAATATCACAAAGGATTTTTACGCCTCCGGCATGGTGGCGCTGAAGAATAATACGGAGCACAAGGATTTTTACCGCTCCTCCCAGCATCGCATCTCCCGCAACGATCGTATAGACGGATACGCCAGCCAGAGCTACAGCCGCTGGGACGACAGAACGCTGGAGCTTACCCTGAACTATAACAAAACATTCCGGAACCACCGGGTGAGTGCCGTTGGCGGATATACTTACCAGGATTTTAACGGACAAGGTTTTTCTGCTAACAACTCCAATTTCCCGGTAGACGGTATACAGGATAATGATATGGGCACGGGCACCTGGCTGGCGGACGGGCGCGCGGGGATCGGTTCCTGGAAAAGCCCTTCCGTAAAGCTGATCGCTTTCTTCGGCAGGGTGAACTATGCATTCAAAGACCGTTACCTGCTCACCGCCTCGCTCCGGCATGAAGGCTCTTCCAAATTCGCGAAAGGGAACCAGTGGGGGAATTTTCCCGGCATCTCCGTAGCATGGCGTATCTCTGAAGAGAACTTCCTGAAAGGCGTACACTTTGTGAATAACCTGAAGCTTCGCGGCGGATACGGCGCTACCGGCAATGAAGGCTTTGATGCCAACGTGGCCACGCGTATGTACGGCGCCGATACCTGGTGGCTGGTGAACGGCAACTGGCTCCGCACCTATGGCGTACTGCATAACCAAAACCCGGATATCCGCTGGGAAGTAAAAAAGGAATATAATATCGGCCTTGATTTTTCATTGTTTGATGACCGCATCAGTGGACGCATGGATCTTTACAAACGCCGCGTGGATGATATGATCTACAGTGTCAGCGTATCACAGCCACCCGCTATTCATGATAAAACCACGGTGAACGTGGGAAGTATGGAAAACCGTGGATGGGAGTTTGAGCTGAACGCGAACATCGTGCGGAAAGCGGACTGGAATTACACCACCGGCATTATTGCCTCCTCCAACCGCAGCACGCTCACTACACTGAACGGCGGACAGACATTTGCAGACAGGAAAGGGTTTCCCAGTCCGGGAAGTCCCGGCAGCGCTGTAAGACTATATCCCGGCCAGGATATCGGCCGCTTCTTCCTCTGGCGCTTTGCAGGCTTTACCCAGGATGGCAACTGGATGCTGTATGACAAGTCAGGCAAACCTTTTGACGTGACAAAGCAGGCCAAGACAATAGAAGACAAAGTATTCGTTGGCAATGCCATCCCCAAACTCATCCTTTCCTGGAACCATACCCTGAGCTGGAAGAACTTTGACGCCGGTGTTTATTTGCGGAGCTGGATTGGATACGATGTGTTCAATATGATCAACATGTATTACAGTCTTCCGAATGTAAGCGGACAGAATGTATTACGGGACGCCTACGCCAGGCACAAGAACGTCAGGGGAGAAAAAGAGCTCTCCGATTACTGGCTGGAGAAAGGAAATTTCGTGAAGCTGGACGCCCTCAGCCTCGGGTACACTTTCAAACCACGAATGGTCAAACCCCTGAAAGGTTTACGCCTGTACGCCACGGTACGCGACCTCTTCGTGATCACGAAATACTCCGGGCTGGATCCCGAAGTGAACATCAACGGCCTCGATCCGGGCTTTGAAGAAAGGGACGTCTATCCCAAAACACGCACTTTCATGTTCGGCCTGCAAGCAAATTTCTAACTCCCTAATTCACGAACGGATGAAAAAGATATTGTTCATAACAATGATACTGCTGACCGGCTGTACCAAACTGGATCAGCAATTCTATGACAGGGTAACGCCCGAAACATTCTTTAAAAGCGAGAAAGATATCAAAGCTGTATTGTACCGGCCTTTCACCCACGCCCGCTGGTATCTGGGCGAAGACCGCTGGAACCTGCAGGAGTATACGGCCGATCAGTTTGCCATCACTACCAAAGGCCGCCACTGGTACAACGGTGGTGAGAACGAACGCTACCATTACCACCGCTGGACGCCAGACGATGGCTGGATATGGGGCAGCTGGCGGGGTACGCTCATGGGAGTAGCGCTGGCGCTGGACGCGAAAAAGGACCTGGAGAAGCTCGATTATACAAAATTCGCGCTCACACAGCAGGATAAAGACGATCATGTGAACCAGCTCAATACGCTTATCGCTTTCTTTTACCTGCGCGGACTGGACTATTTCGGCGGGCTACCGGTTTTTGAATCGCTGCAGGGAGAGAACCTTCCCCGCAATACGGACCTGGAAACCTTCGCGCATATTGAAAAGCTGCTGAAAACAGCAATTACCAAACTGCCGAAGAAAAAGGCGGGAGACAGGGAAGAGGGCGCTTTTCGGCAGGCAGGCGCAGCTGTGCTGCTGGCGCGCTTATATTTCAACGCCAACGCTTATATCGGTAAACCGATGTTCGCGGAATGCAGGCAGATCTGCCAGGACATTCTCGCCAAACAATACGGGGACTACAGCCTGGACCCTGCCTGGTACGGCCCGCATACTTTCACGAATGACAAATCCCCCGAAATCATCTGGTCCATTCCCTCGGAATTCAACAAGCTGCAATACGACTGGTTTTTCAATCCTTTCTATCACTACAACAGCACCAAATATTTCGATATCGATGGCGGCCCCTGGAACGGCGCGCACCTGACACCTTCCCTGAAGCCTACCGGTGAGCCTTATGCAGCAGATTTCAGACTCGGGTCTCCCTTTGCAAAATTCAATAATGCCGACCTGCGCAAGCGACCCTATAAATATCTCGGTGGTGGCCGTTACGAAGGCATGTTCATCTTTGGTCCGCATCTTACGCCTGCGGGAGAAGTGATCAATGGTTCGGAAGAATACAAAGATAAACCGCTGGTTTTTGTGGACCAGGTTGCCCGTTTTTCAGAGGTAGGTCCTGGTAAACGATACGCATCTGTCAATGATCTGCCCTCCAAAATGTCTGAAGGAGAAGAAAATACCGGCGTGCGGCTTGTGAAAGTGCCGATTCCCAACAGCGCAGATAAAAATCTCCGCTGGGGTGCTGATAACCCCGCGATCCGGCTCACGGAAGTGCAGTACATGCTGGCGGAATGCCTGCTGCGGGATGGAGACAAAGGTAGTGCCGCAACGCTCATTAACGCTGTGCGTAAAAGGAATTTTGCAGACGGTATTGATCCTGATCCGGCAACGGCCGCCAATCTCGATGAATACCGCATGCTGGACGAATGGGGGATTGAATTCCTCGGAGAAGGCCGCCGGAGAACGGACCTCATCCGCTGGAACAAATTCGTTACCGGAACCTGGTGGGATCACAACCCTTCTGATGCCCATTTGAACCGCTTCCCCGTACCTACGCAAGCTATTTCAGGTAATAATAACCTGAAACAGAATACCGGCTATTAAACATCATGAAGGAAAGTATGGAAACCCTGCAACACCTGGTGGACATCGTTTCTGCCGGGTGTTGCTGTTTATGCAAACATGTTTGTGTACGTTCTTAAAGATGAATATTAATTGTATCTTGTCAGAGTCACCAGATGCATCCATGCTTTGAGGCACTTACTATCATACACCACCCTGTTCCTGCTATTTACTTTACGGGTATTTGCAGATCCGGTTCCACGACTGACGCCGCAGCAAACTTATCAGAAGATCGTACAGTATACCAGCTGGTATGTGGATGAAAGCGCGCAGCTGACGCTGGATGAGATCAGGCAGCCGTTTTATCATGCGTTGTTCCGTTCCTCCAATTCAGAGATTGGCGCTTTCGGGGTAACGTCATCGGCTATATGGGCGCATGGCAGGTTTGTAGCCACCGGTACGGATAAGGTTTATCTGCTGGCCGAGTTTGCAAATATAGACAGCCTCACATTGTACTACTACGATCATGGCGCTTTGAAAATGATCCCTTCCGGCAGCCGCATGCCTTTGAAGGACAGAATATTGCCCATACCCGGATTTGCTTTTGAAGTGCCTGTTGCAGCAGGAGAACCGTTTGAGTTCTGGCTGCGGGCACGCACGGGTAATGCGGCGATCATTCCGTTATCCATCGCCACGGAAAAGGGGTTGCCCAGGGTATTTGCCGGGATGTATGTGATCGAACTGGCGTATGCCGGTGTAGTGGTAGCACTATTTCTTTACAACCTTTCCCTGTGCCTCTGGATCAGGGATCGTAACTACCTTTATTACCTGGGATACCTGTTTTTCCTGGCATCGTTCGTATTGCTTTATTTACGAGGGTTTCATGTGATGCTGGGAGAAACACTGTCGCACTTCCTCAACATGTACGGGATATGTTTTGCAGGAGCCAGTTACCTGTTCGCGATCCCGTTCTCCATCTCCTTCCTGAAAGGGCGCATCTATGCACCGTATGCCACCCGAGCGCTGAGAGCCCTCGGTATCGTTGCCTGGGCAGCCATCGCGTGCAGCCTGGCGGGCTGGCGCCCTATAACCATTGCCCTGCAGGAACTCATCAGTGTTGTAGCGCCGGTGTTATTCATCTGGATGGCTATTAAAGCATATCGTAAAAAATACAAACCTGCTATTTACTTTTTGATCGCATGGACTTTGCTGCTGGCGTCTATTGCATCTTTCGCCGTGATCAACATGCGCCTGTTGCCGATGAACAACTGGTATTTTCACATCCTGCCGATCGGTTCAGCTATAGAGGTCGTTCTTTTGTCGCTCGCATTGGGTTACCGGTATGCGTTGGGGGAAGGGGAGGGGGTGGCGCGACAGCAGGTGGAGCTGCAGATTGTGAAAGAGCGGAGGGCGGTGCTGGAGCAAGAAGGGGAAGAACGTACGCAGGAACTGAAAGAAAGCAATCATGTAAAAGACAAACTCCTGAGCATCATTTCACATGATCTTCGCACGCCATTGAATAATTTGTCCGGCCTGTTGGAACTGGACGATATGAAAAAACTCTCGGCCGGAGAACTCAAACAATTCTCCCTGGCCCTCCGGCAGAAGATCAAATACATCACAGACTCTATTTACAACATCCTCAACTGGTCACTTAGCCAGATGGACCGGATCAAAACACGACCCGGAAAGATACCGCTGCAGGAGATGGCCCGTCAGATCATCCACACCTACCGTTTTACGGCGGATCAAAAGAACATCCGGCTGTATGAAGCGATACCGCCGGAGACCATCGTGCTGGCGGACCGTCATCAGCTGGAACTTGTACTGCGTAACCTGCTGGACAATGCCATCAAATTCACCCCGCAGGATGGAGAGATCGTTCTCGGTTGCAGACCCGAAAAGGAGCGGGTAGAGATCTACGTATCAGATACCGGTCGCGGTATGACCACCTCACAAGCCGAACGCCTCCTGCAGGAAACCAGCCTTTACAGCACCGGCGGCACGCGGGATGAAAAGGGTACCGGTCTCGGTTTGCAGCTCTGCAAAGAGTTTGTGGCCAATAACGGCGGTGTGTTACAGATCAAAAGCGAACCGGGAAAAGGAACGGAGTTCTATTTCCGTTTGCCGGGAACCGCCTGAGCCTTTTTCAATGTTTGCAGTTCCGCTTTTAATTGCTGGTTCTCCTTATCCAGGCGTATCATATGCAGCGTGAGTTCTTCCACTTTTTGTAACAGCTTCCTGTCCATTTCCGCGAGATCATGCCCGTCTTTTTCTACGGTAGCGGCAGAAGGCATATCGGGAAGATGTTTGTTCTCGGAAATGTATTGCTCAATGTGTTGCAGGGAGGGCAGTTTGTACGTCTTTTCAAAAACATAGTCCGGCCAGAGGGATGCGTTTGTGGAAACTTTGATCTTATGCGTCAGGATGTCTCCGTTAACCGCCAGCCTGGCCTGGGGGTTGGTGGTGCCGATACCTACGTTTCCGTTATCCATCAACGTGAAGTTGCTGCGGCATAACCCGCCTGAACATCCTACGTTGTCATATGCCCAGAATTGCAGGCTATTCCCGTAAACGCCTCCCATATTGTAGATAGCCCATGCATTGGCAGTGCCATTCGCAGTTTTGGCGAGGTTCTCAAGTAACAGCGTACCACCGATGTTGGGGTCAGACTTAGTGGAAATAATCAAGCCATTGAATTTCCCATTCCCGTTTACATGGAGTTTTTGTGCGGGGGTAGCTGTACCAATGCCCATGTTACCATCGCCTGTGATAGTCATGGCATGTGTACCACCTCTCCACTGGAACTGGATCGGCAGTTTGTTCCCGCTTGCATCCAACGGTGCCTCGAAAAGCAAACCGGATTGCAGTCCTGCATAAAATACGGCTCTCTGGAAATTGGAGTTGGCGCCATCCAGGTCCGGACCCCAGAATACGATCGGATAAGGATTAGATTGTGCGAAAACGCGAATAGCGGCGAATAACATCATGCCGAGTAACAAACATGTTCTTTTCATAAGTATCTGGATTTTTTTCAAATATACTATTTCTCTTTGGCCATTATTCGCCATCCCATTCTTTGTAGAATCTGTTCAGGAATTCTTCCATGAACAAATGCCTTTCCTCCGCCATCGCTTTTCCGGCCGGCGCATTCATGCGGTCTTTCAGCAGCAGGAGTTTTTCGTAGAAATGAAGGAGGGTGGGAGCGCCGGAGTTTTTGTATTCCTCCTTCGTCATATGCATATTCGGTTTGGATGCGGGGTCGTGGATCGGGCGGTTTTTGAATCCACCGTAGTTGAAAGCCCGTGCAATACCGATGGCGCCCAGGGCATCCAGCCGGTCTGCGTCCTGTACCACACCCAGTTCAGGAGAATAGAAAGTACGTTGATGATTGCCGCCTTTAAAGGAGATGTGCCGGATGATATTTTCCACATGCCGGATTGTTGGATCGGGCAGCTGCAGAGTTTGTAAGAATGCCACCGCTTTGGCCGGCCCGATGTTCTCATCGCCGTTATGGAATTTAGAATCGGCGATGTCATGTAACAATGCACCGAGTTCCACTATCAGCATATCCACCTGTTCCTTCTCAGCGATGCGTCTGGCTGACTGCCATACCCGGTAAATATGCCACCAGTCGTGGCCTCCTTCCGCACCGGCCAGCTCCTGCTGCACATATGCAACAGTGGCCTGAATGATTTGTTCCATAGCCGCAAATTAAACAAATGCGGGCAGATCATTTGCTTTCCGTTTCGGCTACATCTTTATCATTGTCTTTCCCCGACTTCTCCAGCAGCTGGTATTCTGTAAATCCCGTCGCCGGATCAACGAGGGTAAGGCTTGGCCGGCCAACGAATGCGCCCATCCTGACTGCGCATCGGAGAAAATATACTTTTCCCGCTTCGATGTCCAGCGATATTTCTTCTCTTCCTTCCGTGCGGGCCCATATTTTCGTTTCCCCGGTATGGGGAAGCTTTACCAGGTATCTGCTGCCATTTTTTATCCGGCACAACAGCGAATCGTCTGCATGTAAATTGTATTGTATAATAGTGCCGATACTGGATTTTGGGCGATAGACATATAACATCGCGTAGGAAGCGTTTTCCGGCATCAGGGCTTTCAGCGCGGAATCTATCGCGTTGTTCTTCGCAGTCATGAATTGCCGGATATCATCCAGCTGATAAACTTCGCCCCGCAGACGATAGCAGGAGCTCCAGGCATCGGGTTTTTTAAGTTCAGTGATCTTGAGGAGGTTGCCACCTTTTTTGATCGTTTTCTCTTTCGCCTGTTCCATGGTACGGTCATATCCGCAATTCATCTTGAAACCGCCATCCGAGATCTTGACATCTCCTACTTTTTTGGCGCCGGCAGGAACAGGTTCGTTCACCTGGAGGATTAATACCTGGGTAGTATCGGTAGCGTGGCTGCACACAGACAGCAGGCATAGGGCTGCAAGGAGAAAAAGTCGCATAGGTATCCTTTTTCCCAAATATATCCTTTTTATTGTAAAACAACTGTATTCCCGTCTGCCGGCAGTGCCGCTTTCATAGTATGTTTCCCGGCACGAACGGTGATGGTTTTAGCGATGTGATCAGGACTGCCGGCATACCATTTCCCGCTGTCTTTCATCAACAGGCAGGCATTGTCCACGGTTATCTTTTCACCGCCGGAAGTAGTGACTGTGCCGGCTGCATAAAAAGTTGTCATGATGGTGCCATCGCCAAACTCCACGGCCTGACACTCCCTCGTATCCGCCAGAATCTTCCAGCCTGTGGCAGCAGGCGCTTTGGAGCAGGGTACAATAGCATACCCGCGGCAGGGGCCTGTAACCGGGAGAAATACCTTCTCCTGCACAGGAGCGGACGAACCGGAAGCGTTGATGGATTGCCAGGTGCCGCTGACGGATTGTAAGCGAAGCTCCACATCACGGGGTTCCGGAAAAATATAGGCGATCCCGTTATGCCATAGCCAGCGGGTGTTATGCAACTGGTGTATCCCTTCTCCGATAGCCCCCTTGTACCCGTCCGCATACACATGGCCCTGCCATCTGCATTGGTCCAATGCAGTATAGCTGCTGTCTTCCTCCGCTCCGGCAATCAGACATACGACGGTATCTCCATGGCAGGCCCATGATTTGCGGAAAGGTTGTCCCAGTTCGTAATCCATGGCAGTTAAACCTGAAACGCCGTTCCCCACGCTGCCTGCAAAGGGTTTGCGGACCACTTTGGCGGCGCCTTTCCATCCGGTAAGCCCGGGCAGAAGGTTCCAGTCCCACACTGGCATCAGGTCCGTGTATTCTTTCCCGTTAATGATCGTATACCCGTCACCGGTATGCAGCAGACGGCCTTTGAGATTTTCATGGTTGATGGATTCTGTAGGCAGCGTACGATTGGAAAGTATTTTAAGAAAGAAACTGAAAGCGGGGCGGTGGTAGGCTGCGAAATCCGACCGTGGAAAATACCGGAAACCCTGTGGCTGGCCGGGATTTTGAAAGGTGAGAAAGGGGATCAGCGGTGTAAGGTCTGCGCTACGCAATGCGCCGGGCCTGCTCACGGAGCGGTCTACGGTCCCCGGCACAGTAAAGGCACCTCTTGCCATCCATCGCCATCCGGCATTGATGAGTGAATCGATCAGGGCGATTTTTTCGGGAGGATAAGCCCAGGCAGTGCCTTTCGTTTCCCAGGTGAGGCGCACATTGTCCCACAGGAAAGCTTTCCCGTACTGGTACATCTGAAGGCGTGCGCTGTGTTGATGGAAACTGTAATCCGGCTGAATACCGTCGCCATCCGTGATCCGGATCTCCCTGAATATATACGCCATGCAGCGGTGCATAAAAAGGCTGTCGCCGGTGAAAGCGCCGTAATGAAAAGCGAGATCTGCGCACCAGATGAGGTTGGCGCCGGTGCTTTTCTGCCAGGAAGTACTATCGTTTTGTGCCATTACCCCGAGCGCACCGGTAAATTGCTCCCTGCTCATGCGATCGCGCATCAGCACAATGATGTCGCGCATGAACTGCGGTACACCGATTTTATTATGCCACCAGTTGGAACTTTTGTAACGTGTTTTCAGCCAGTGGTTGAGGGCGCTTTGCAATATGGTTTGCATGGCGGGCGACGGATTACGGACCGCAGCCAGGTCTCTTACTCTTTTCAGATGTTCGGAAACCTTCCAGTTGGCGGGTTCTTTGTCTTCATAATTGATATCTGTCCACTGTTGCCGGTTATTGTCGAAGTTCGCAGTCAGTGTGCGGACGTCCGGATGGATATTGTTCTGCAAATACCGCTGATAGCGGGAAAGGAGCGTGTCTGTCTGAGCGGAAGCCGTCAATGCCGGCAGAAGCAACAAAAGGAGGAGTCGTTTCATTTTTTTAATGACTTGTACCGCATCAGCGCTTCCACATAATAGTAATCTGCATACACCAGCGGCACATCAATATCCGCATTTCTCGGGAAATTCCCTACACCGTGTTTGAGTATGAACCCGCCGCTTTCCTGTGGTGCAGCGAAATAATCAGGGGAGGAAAGGGGGCGCAGGATCTGCTCGGCGGTATCCCAATATTTTTTACCGGCGTGCCGGGAACGCTCCAGCAATGCGGAACAGGTGATCGCTGCCGCAGAAACATCTTTAGGCGCATCAGGAATGCCGGGCGCCTGAAAATCCCAGTAGAACACGTGATCCGGCGGCAGATACCGCAGCATATATTCCGCAATGTCAACGGCCTTCCGCAGGTATTTTTTATCCTTTGTTTCCCGGTACATCATGGTATAGCCGTAAAGTCCCCATGCCTGGCCTCTTGCCCAGGCGGAGGAATCCGAAGCCCCCTGCACCGTTTGCTTCTTCTGTACCGCGCCGGTCTCCGGATCGTAGATCACAAGGTGATACGCGCTGTGATCCGGCCGAAAATGATGTTGCATCGTCGTATTGGCGTGTGTCACTGCGATCTTGTAGAAAGCGGAATCGCCGGTCAGCCGGGTGGCGGCGAACAGCAATTCGAGGTTCATCATGTTATCGATGATCACCATGAACTGCGAGGGTTTCGTTCGTGATACAGCACACTGTCCCGTGTAGCCTCAAAAAGATAAAGCAGTGTGCCGGGATAAAATCCTCCTACCCATGGCTCGGAGCCGCTGGTGACAAGCGTATCTGTTTGCCTGTAATAAGTGACCGGGAACCGGTCCGCAGGAAGACGCTGCATGAGTACCTTGTAATTTTGAACGGCTTTGGATAACTCCTTTTCCTGCGCACGGTCCCGTCACAATCGACAGTAAACAACAGGATATGGAAAGTATACGGATCATTTTTTAAATAAGGTTGACAGTTGATCGATCGTAAGTGTGGTAGCGGGATGGAAGTCCTTTCCCGCGGCGTATTGCTCCAGGCTGTAACGGAATTGCCTGGCGGCAGGTCTTTTGTCAAGCCCGTGTGTGATATCTGCTGATACCAGCAACAGCCTGCCGTTGCCAACGCGGGCCTCTATTACGTTACCCATTTTCCGGTTCTTGAAGAAGTTATCGATCACCCGCACAACCGGCGTAAGCGGGGGCAGGGAATCGAGGATCATGGTTTTGGACGATGTGATGAGGTCCCACCATTGCCAGTCGCTATAAGCCGCGGTAGGGAAATGCCGGAAAGCCG
>OFTY01000851.1_pt1 | contig 17191 bp, 14 predicted proteins | sample 1775061 | NCBI WGS metagenome assembly OFTY01 (sample SAMN08195773, study PRJEB24354) | sludge metagenome | isolation source: sludge from phenol fed wastewater aerobic bioreactor B | place: India: Nagpur | collected 2016-09-16 | reverse complement strand
TGTTCGCACGGCCGGATACGCTGGTAGCCTGCATATTGTTGTAAGCATAATCCAGATCCGCTGCAATGAAGTCGTACACCGCTTCTTCTGATGCCCGTGGTATCTTGAGTTCCTCGGGCTTCTGATCCGGGTACTGCAATACTTTATCCACAATCGGTACGCCACCATAGCGTTTTACGAGTGCCATATAGGTTACAGCGCGAATGAAACGCGCTTCCCCCAGCCAGTGTTTCACATCGGCGTCCTGAAAATTTTTGGCATACTGCGGCAATGTTTGCATGAAGTAGTTCATTTCCCGGATGAGCCTGTAGCCCAGTTCCCAATAGGCCGGATTGAACGTTTCGGTGGTGGAACTGCCGAGATCACGGCTGAGCGCTTCGCCGGTGTTGGCACTGGGCGGACTGATGATCCAGAAGAAATTCAGACCCCTTGTCTGCGAATAGCGGAAATCTTCGAGCGGCAGCTCGCTGTACGCACGTGCCATATAGATCCTGATCCCGCCTTCGCTGGTGAACACATCTTTGTCCTGTATCACGTTCATCGGCGGAATATCGAGCTTGGTGCAGGCGGTCAGGCAATATGCGAGTACCGCGACCAGCGTGTATATTTTGCGTTTCATTGTATCAGAATTTAACATTTAAGCCAGCGGAATAGGTTTTATTGAGCGGATAGAGGTATCCGTAGGCGCGGTTGGATTCGGTAGGATGTTCCGGGTCTACGAATTTCACATCGGAGATGGTGACGATGTTGTATCCGTTCACAAACACCCTCGCCCCTTTAATCCCTATCCTCCTCACGATCCCTTTCGGCAGGGAATAACCGAGCTCTATGCTTTTCAGGCGCACATAGGCCGCGTTCTGAATATTGAAGGCGGAATTTTCATCCGGGTTGGAACCGGTGTATCCATACTTACCGGCGATCCATTGAGTGTTCGGATCATAAGGATCTGCATTAGGGTCGGCAGGATGCCAGCGGTCGAGGAACATGGCAAGACCGCTACCGCCGCCCCAGAGGGATTCCCGGAGCTGTTCCACATAGCCCTGGTTCACCATCCCGCTGCCCTGGATGAGCACGTTCAGGTCAATACCTTTATAGTCGGCGCCCAGCGTGAGGCCGTAGGTTACCAGCGGGGTGCCGGTGAATGCAATGGGATGTATATCGTGGTCATCGATGATGCCATCCCCGTTCCAGTCTTCATACCGGTAATCTCCCACCACTGTTCCTCTTGGCACAAACACGTTGCTGTTCAGGATATCGTTGTATGAATTGAAACGTCCGCCTGATCCGTATCCCCATTTCGCGTTGTTATAGCGGTTATTGGAATTATTCCGCCAGTTCTCGTAAGAGTTACCTGCTTTGGAGCGTTCTATATATTTGTTCTCCGTGCGGGCGAAGCCGAAGATGAATTTGGCGTAGTAGTTCACTTCACCGATCGTGTTCCGGTGATTCAGTTCAAAATCTATTCCCCTCGTCATATCGCTGTTGAGGTTCTCCTGTGGCAGGTTGGCGCCTACAACACCGGGCAGGCTCAAAGCGCGGGTGGCCAGCAGACCTGTGCGATCGCGGCGGAAAAGGTCGAGGGAGATGCCGAGCAATCCTTTCCAGGCTTCGATATCGATCCCCACGTCTACTGTTTTGGCAACGTACCAGGTGATATTGGGATTGGGAATGCCTTTGCTCTCCAGCGAGTTCACGAAATTGCCGTCAAACACTGATCCCGGCGGCAGCTGGTTATTCGAGCCGCCGGCGGGGTATGAATAACCTGTAATGAACTGGTAACTGGAAGCGCGGTCATCGCCCAATTCGCCATAAGAGCCACGCAGCTTCAGGTTATCGATAAAGGCAAGTACCCGGGTATCTTTCCAGAAACTTTCTTCCGAGATCCGCCATCCGAGGGATGCGGAGGGGAAGAACCCGAATTGCTTCGATGTCGGGAATTTAGAAGAGCCATCCCTTCTGAAGCTGAACTCTGCCAGGTATTTCGATTTGAAGGCGTAGTTCAACCTGCCTACCAATGCGCGGTTAGCGTCTTTGTAGAGGTCGCCCACATTCATGTTACCCACCTGGTTGAGACTGTTACCCGCCAGCAGCTGATCTACCGGCAGAGAGAGCTCCCGCACGGCATAGAAGTTATCTCCTTTGCGAACGCTGTTCTCGTACAGTAACAGGGCATTCACGTTGTGCTTGCCATTGAGGAAGCTCCTGTCGTAGTTCACGGAAAGCTGGAACAATGAGTTTGGCTTCTCAAAGAATTCCCTTCTCACATTAGAGGGGGATTGTTGTGCTTTGGGGGTGTAGGTATTGGAAGAAGCATCATAAACATATTGATTATACTGCCGCTGGTAGAATTTATTGTTAGCGGTGTTGTAATCGTAGCTGAAGAGCGCTTTCGCTTTCAGACCTTCCACGTAGGGTACTTGCCAGGTAAGGCTTACAGACGACTGGAACCAGCGGTTGTAGAATATCTTGTATCCGGATGTAGCCTGGTTGGACATGGCTACCGGGTTGGTGCCGTCCACCGGCGTGTGGGCGAGGTAATCCGGGTTGTTGTTAGCGTATACCGGTTCGAGGGGGTTTTGCCGCCAGAAGGAACGGATGATCCACCAGGAATCCTGGTAGGGTTGGTTCTTCTGATCGAAGATACCGTTGAGGTTCAGATCCACTGTCAGATCTTTTGTGACCTTGCTGGTGATGTTGGAGCGAACATTGTACCGTTTGTAGTTCAGATCGCCGCTCCGCAGGAAACCCTCCTGCGATGTATATCCCAGGCTGAGGAAATAGCTGATATTTTCATTGCCACCGGTGGCGCTCAGATTATGCTGCATCTGCGGCACCACATTCCGGATGGAAGGCGTATACCAGTCCGTACTCGTCTTCGTACCATTCCTGTATGCTGCAAAATCGGCATCGGTATAAGCTTTTCGTCCACCATTCACGTTGTGCATCAGTTTTTCATTCACCAGCGTCATATACCCGATAGCATCCAGCGATCTTGGCAAACCGGAAGGTACCTGCCAGGTGTAGTTCCCGGAGTAGTTCAGTTCCAATGCACCCTTGCGGCCTTTCTTGGTGGTTACCAATACCACACCGTTAGCGGCCCTTACCCCATACACCGCTGCGGACGCGTCTTTCAAAACGGAGATGCTTTCAATATCATTCGGATCGAGACGGGTGATGTTATCGCGGGGGATACCGTCAATAACGATGAGTGGTCCGCCCAGCCCGCGAATATCGAACGCGTTGTTGAATGAGCCCGGTTCTGCTGTATTCTGTACCACACGCAAACCAGCCACTTTACCGGTCAACATGTTCAGCACGTTCTCATTTTTGGTAGTAACGATCTCATCCCCGCGAACTGCAGATACCGCGCCGGTGAGCGAGACTCTCTTCTGCACACCATATCCCACCACTACTACTGCTTCCAGCGACTTGTTTTCCACCTGTAGCAGTATGTCGATGGTTGTGCGTTTGTTGACCGGCACCTCTTTCGAAGCATAACCAACATAGGAGAAGACCAGTGTTTCCGTACCTTCCGGCACAGTGATACTATACATCCCGTTCGCATCCGTAGCAGTGCCTTTGTTCGATCCTTTCACTGCCACACTTACGCCGGGGAGCGGATTGCCTTTCTCGTCCGTGACCCGGCCTTTCACGGTGATCACGGCCGTTACTTCCGATCTTGGTTTCACTACGATCGTATTCGCTTTCACGATGTAGTCCAGCGGCTGCTCCCAGAAAACCCGTTTCAGCGCTTCATCCAGCGAAGAGCCTTTCAGGTTCAGGTTAACGGGTTTCGCACCTTCCAGCGCACGCGTGTTGTAGAGGATGTTGTACCCGCTTTGTTTTTTCAATTCCGATAGCACGCTTTCCATAGAAGCGTCTTTTACGGAGAGGGTAATCTTTTGGGCAAAGCCTGATGCGCTGATCTGCATAAAGATGGTCATGCAAAATATAGACATCAGTTTCCCATACCCCCGGAACTTGTTGTTGAGGTAGCGTTGCATACAGCTCTGATTTTGGTTTATGTACTAGTTTTGGCTTACGTTAATTATGGGGTAACTTTTATGTTTTTTCCTTGCAGATGAAAATGGACACTTTCTGTGAGTTCGAGCATGTCCAGCACTTCGGATACATTTTTAAAACGTGAAATCGTTCCCGAGAATTCCCTCCCCCTCATATCTCCTTCATATACGACCGTTACATCGTACCACCGGGCTATTTTTCGCATGATGCTTTGAATGTTTTCCTGATCAAATACAAAGTAACCGTTCTTCCAGGCCACGGCTTCTTCCGTATTGGCCTTGCGGACCGTTATGAGGTCGCCGATCACCGCCTGCATGCCGGGTTTCAACACCTGATGACTGCTTTGATTACTGACGTCCACCGCACCTTCCAGCAGGGTCACCTTACTTCGGGCTTCATCCGGATAGGCCATGATATTAAAATGTGTGCCGAGCACCGTTACGATATTGCCGTTGAATGTTACGCGGAAAGGTTTCGCTTCGTTCTTCGTCACTTCGAAATATGCTTCACCGGTGATCTGTACCGCTCTTTCATTTGCGCTGAACCTTGCAGGGAAACGCAGCGATGATGTGGCATTCAGCCATACTTTCGTGCCATCTTCCAATGTTACCTGGAACTGGCCGCCGATCGGCGTGGAAATGGTATTGAAAGCGGATGCGCCGGTCAGCGATTGCAGATCACCATATATCACCTGTCCTTCTCCTGTCTGTCTTACTTCCACACCGTTCTGCATGGCGAGCACCCCGCTCCTGGTACTGTCCAGCACAATTACCTGTCCATTCGCGAGTGTTAACGTAGCCTTGTTACCCCCGGGAGTAATGGAAGGAGAAGGCACGGTTGCTACGGATGGCTCATTTTTTTTATGGAAAAATGGATGAAAGACTATTTGCAATAATGTTCCTGCTGCTACTATCGCCAGAACAGCTGCGGCTGCCCTTGTGATGAAGCGAAGGCGAGCCTGACGTGCGGGTTGAACCGATGCCTGCAGCCTTTCATATATCTCCGTTTTCACCGCTTCATGATCTCCCATTCCTTCTTCCCACGAATGCTGCTCCAGCCGGAACTCGTCCATATAATTGGCCAGAAGTTCCTTTTCCTCTTCAGAGCAGTTGCCTGCCAGGAATTTTTCATATAATGAGAGATACTCTTCGCGAGTCATTCGAGCAGTTTATATAGAGTAAGAGACTTTTTTGGAGCAGCACACACATGAAAACAAAAAAATTTCTGCATTGGAAATCCAGTACAAAGTTTCTACCTTTAACTACCATCCTTTCTATGCACCGGCATTATCCAACTGACCACGTTTTATGGGATTCCATTCTAAATGGCGATCATAACGCTTTTGCCGTTTTCTTCGATCGTTACTGGGAGCAGGTGTATACAACGGTTTACAGGTATTTGCGGGACGAGGGGGCGAGTAAGGAGATCACGCACGACATCTTCCTCAACATCTGGCTGAAACGCGATCATCTGCGCATCCTTTCCTTCTCTGCTTATCTGCGTGCAGCCGGAAGATATCATGTCTATAAATATCTCAAGAGTGCAAAAGCCCAGCCGGTAACACATCCGGAGAACCTGGAAGCTTACAGTCAGCATACCAGTGGAAATGAAGGAGATGAAAACCTGCGCTACCGCGAACTGGAAAACAGTGTGGAAGAATTCCTGCACACTTTGCCCAAACGTTGTCGCGAGATCTTTATTCTGAGCCGGCGCCAACATCTTACCAATGATCAGATCGCGGGGAAACTGGGGATATCTAAAAGAACAGTGGAGAATCAGCTGACACATGCCCTGCATCATTTGCGGACATTGCTGAAAGATATTTCCGTGGGTATATGGATATGGATCCTTCTGTAATAAAAAAGCCGGAAGCAGTCTATACTGTTCCGGCCTAATAAAGATCAGGTAGTTTCGTTGATGAAATCCTTCAGGCTCCGCACTCCCAGCATCTTCGCGGAAGTATAGCCTTCTGCATGCGTTACGCCCACCATTTTCCCCAGCATCTTGGAGCGATAGATCACACTGTCAAAGAATTCGGGAGATGAGATATAGGTTTGCGGCTCATGATCTTTATCTGCGAGGAACTGGCTTTTGAAGCATTTGATGCTTTCAATCTTCCGGTCGATCACTGTGGAAATATCCACTACAAAATCCGGCTGATGGAAACGATCCTGCAGGAAATGAAATACCTGTTTGGGACGCCAGGCGATTTGCGGTTGCCCGTTGCTGTCGAATGTTTCTATCTTGCGGAGCCCCGCCAGAAAACAGCTGTCTGCAATGAGTCGCGCTGCGCGACCATGATCAGGATGCCTGTCGTCGATCGCGTTCGCCAGTATAATGTCCGGCCGGAACTTGCGGATGACACGGATCACGGCCATCTGGTCTTCCCGGGTGTTTTGAAAGAATCCGTCCGCCAGTCCGAGATTTTCCCTTATCTCCAGTCCCATCAGTTGTGCAGCATCCTGCGCTTCCTTTAACCGGCCTTCGGGCGTACCGCGGGTTCCAAGTTCTCCCTGGGTGAGATCCACCACCCCTACTTTCATACCTTGTAATGCGTGCACCATAAGGGTTCCGGCACAGGAGAGTTCCACATCGTCCGGATGGGCGGCAATTGCGAGTATATCCAGCTTCATGTTTCTTGAATTTTTGCAGGGCGAAGTTCGGGGTTATGGGGGGATGTACCAAATCGTAAGGATGCTAATCCTTCAATTCTTCCTGCAAACTACAGGTTTGCTCCCTCAGATCGTTCAGGCGAAATTGAAGGTGTATCCGTATGTGTAAGTTTTGATTTTGTCAATGGCACTTACAATATCGGAGAGTAATAGCGAAACTTCTCTTTCAGACATGAATCAGGCTATTTTCAACATATGGCAAATAGGTTTGCTTGATCCCACCACGGGAAACCACGTCTATTTTACAGTCGAACATATCTTCCAGTTCATGTGCCAGCCTTATATACTGAAATCCATCTATCCGCTTGCTAAAATCAACTAAAATATCTATGTCGCTTCCTTCATTAAAATCTCCCCGTACATAGGAACCAAACACCCCTAATTCTGAAACGGCATATTTACGTTCCAGTTCCGGTTTCTTCAACCGAAGCTTCGATAATATTTGATTTATTGTATACATATAACCTGAAGGTACAAAGAAAGCATCAATTAAACCGATTATACAACTGTATCTCCTGCACGATCATCTCAATATCCTTATCATCTTCCGCATTGAATTCGCTTTTCAGATTACCGCCGAAGAAGAAAGCGACGGTTTGATACACGCGGGCATTGAAACCGCCTTTCATTTCCTTGATGATCTCGTAACAATTCTCTCCGGTTTCCCGGTGGATCAGCTTCATGAGCACTTTACCCTGGTACATGGAGAGGTTTTCCAGCTTGTTGCCGAATTCAGCCCTTAGCTCTTTTTCTTTAGAAGCCAGATAGGCCTTGCGTTGCTTCTTATCAGGCAACACATCCAGCTGGTGATTCACATCTTTGAGAATACGGCCGGCGGAAACGGCGTAAGGATAAGTGACATAAACGGCATTCCGCAGGCGCGTCCAGCGTTCGCGCTCTTTACGCAGGCGTTTGGGCAGCCTGTCCACTACTTCGAATATCTGCAGGGTGATGGAAGGGATGGTATCGTTTCCGTATATAACGGCCCGTAGCGCGACTGTATCTGTAGCCGTACGTTGCTGCGCAGCAGCGGTATAGGTCTGGCACAGGATACATATCGTAGCGATGATCAAAAAACGAAACACGGGCCTGTGATTTATTGTAATTCCGATAAAGCCAAGTTACGAATTAGTTCTGATTCCCGCTTATCTGCTTCCACCACAGGGCTATGGCCGATTCCACGGCGGGAATGTCTTTCGAAACTACGTTGGAGCCTAGTACATGCGCGCCTGCATTCGGAATGGCCACGGCCTTTTTCAGACTGTCCGGCGTTCCAAGGGCATTGTGCATATCCAGGATAGCGGAAACCTTTACTGTAGGATCCTGCTCTTTTTCATTCTTGTAATAGTACAGGTTGAGTACAGGCTGGTGCACGCGGGCAAAGTTCTCATGCGTCATGGTGTGATCCACCAGGTTCTCCAGTTCTACAACGGCCTCCAGCCGGTATTTCGTATCCCAGTATTTGGCTTTTTCAGGATTCTCCGGTTTGTATTCATTATACTTTCCTCCTTTCACGAGTCGTGCTATTTCAAGTCCCCAGGGCTTATCCAGCATCCATATCATCGACTCATTGATGGCGATGTTGGGAGACATGTTAATTACAGCGGCCACGTCATTCGGATATTCGGCAGCCATCAACAATGCGAGGGTGCCGCCGGTGGAGGTGCCCATCAGGATCACCTTGTCCCCCAACTGCTTCCCGATCGCCAGCGCCTCCCGGGCATCGCGGAGCAAGCCGGAGGCGGTCATACCCACGAGGGCGTCCGCGGTATCGAGTCCGTGTTGATCCAGCCGGGAGAGATACAGGTTATACCCGAACCTTCTGGCAAAGTTGAGATGCACCGGATCTCCTTCCTTTTCGCTGGCGGAGAAGCCATGCAGGTACACGATGCTGTAGGGCGTTTTGCGATGGAGGGAATCCTCCCATACGATCCTGGCTTCGTTCTCCGGCTTCAGCCTGAATTTCGCCTCCTTATGCTCCACATACTGCTGCAGGTCGACAGCAGTGGCGGGCACTTCCGGCAATGCGCCGGAAACTACGGGTGGAGCGGGTTTAGGCCCGAGGAAATAAATGATAGCCAGTAATGCGACCACCAGGAAAAATGCTTTTAAAAAACGACGCATGGACGAGGGTTTTGCATGATGAACCTTCACAATATAAGAAAGGGCGGCCTAATTAGGCCGCCCTTCGCTATTTATTTTATCGTTATGATCTCCTGAAGCGTTGCCGGATGCTCATGATAAACCCGGCGATCATCACGAGGATACCGATCCACAGCACATTGATGTACGGGAATACGAGGGCTTTCATCACCACGTAATCCATTGGCTCACGGCTTTCCTTGACCTCCAGTTCTACTTTATTCTCATTCGGCAATATCCTGGTGAAACGTACTGCCATGGAGAACTGGCCGAGCGTATCCGGTACGTTGGACTGGAAACTGCTGTCCCTGATAAAATAAATGGGCTGCAGCCGGAACTCCCTGTTGTCCCGGGTATGTACCTGTATTTGTGCGCCAACGGCAATATCTCCCGGCTCAGGCTGATAGTTATTATGCTGTACAGGAGGCGTTTTCAGGCCGGTAAGCACCATGAAGCCCCTGGAGAAGAAAATGGTATCTCCCTGTTTCACAATATGTGGCGTGTAAGGCAGGGTATCGGTTACTACTCCTTTCTTCGGCACTGCTGTGATATAAGTGAAGATGTCTTTCGTAAGGTAATGCTTGGAATCCGGGTTGGGAGTGATCCCCTCTTGTCCGCGTACTTCCATGAACGCGTCCGGATACAGGGTGAAGCGCTCTTTCACATCGGCCTCCATATGCTCCTTCCGCTCGTAATCCATTACAAAGAACGTTTTGGACCTGTCCGCCGTTCCAACGGAATCCCCGCGATAGGTGACAAAATAAGGTCCCATCTGTACCGGCATGCCTTTCGGCAGCATGATATTCTCCCTTGAGTTCTGACCGCTTTCTTTAGTGAAGTACCCGGTGAGCATACCCATACTGTCTATTGACAATATTTCCATTTTGGAAGAAGAGATCAGCACACCCAGCAGTACCAGCCCGAAGCCGATATGCGCCACGGAAGCGCCGGCAGATTTCATCTTTCCTTTGAGCGCGGTCATGATATACCAGCTGTTCGCTACAACGGCGTACACACTGGCAAACAGCATGATAAAAATAGCTACGAGGAAGCCGGCGCCGTATTTAATAAAATCGATCTTTCCGAACCAGCCGATGAGGATGGTGATCAGCAGCGACACAAGCGTGGGCACAGCCAGCTTCTTCAGCACTGTGCCTTTGGGCGTATCCTTATATTTCAGGTATTGCACCACCGCCGTGAGCAGCCCGATCACGGTAGCCAGCCAGATCTGTATCTGGTTATAGTGAAAAACGGGATTGGCGGGAGGAGCAAAGTCTTCCAGGTTGAAAAGTTTTTTCAGTCCGAACAGCGCGAGCAGCTTGTTCCATACCGGGATGGATGTAGTGAACGTCACCTGAATGGCGGACACCATGAGGATGAGGGCGCCTACGAACAGCCAGAATTCCCGGGAATAGGAGCTTTCTTCCTTCTGTATCTTCGGAATGTGCTTGTTTCGCCTGATCAATAACCAGAATGCGGGAATGGTGAAGATGCCCATGTAGATGAGCAGCTGCCCGCTCATGCCCAGATCTGTGAACGAATGCACGGAGGTTTGTCCCAGTACGCCGCTCCTCGTCAGGAAAGTGGAATACAGGATCAGCACGAAGGATATAATGAGGAAGAAAAAAGTAGAGCGAAGTGCATGCCCGGAGCTGCGGTAAGCGAGCATGGTATGTATAGCCGCCACAAGTGTCAGCCAGGGTACGAGGGAAGCGTTCTCTACGGGATCCCAGGCCCAGTAACCGCCGAATGTCAGGGATTCATAGGCCCAGGCCGCCCCCATCATGATACCGGTTGCCAGCACCATCGTGGCGAAGAGCGTCCAGGGCATAGCGGGCTTTACCCAATCGCCGTATTGTTTGGTCCAGAGACCGGCCACGGCAAAAGCAAAAGGAACGATCACGGAAGCAAAGCCGAGGAACAATACGGGCGGGTGGATCACCATCCAGTAGTTACGCAGCAGTTCGTTCAAACCGCGACCTTCTGCAAACTGTTTGAACTGCAGGTAGTTAGGGTTTTGGAAGATCGGAGAATCCGGCGCATCCTGCCGCATGAGGATAAAAGGATTGCTTCCTAACCGGTACTCAAATCCCGGCAAATCGATATAAATACCCAGCACCATGGAAGCCAGGCATATCTGCGCAAAAGCCAGGATGGCCATTACCGGGGCTTCCCATTTTTTGGTAGTATTGATGAGGATCAGGCCCAGTATGCTGTGCCACATGCTCCAGAGAATGAAGCTACCCTCCTGCCCTTCCCAGAAGCAGCTCAGGAGATATTTCATTTCCATATCCCGGGAAGAGTGCTGCCAGGCGTACTTATATTCAAAATAGTGGTTGGAAATGATGTAATACAGGGAACCGAATACGGCGAATACGGAGATGGCCTGGATGATAAAAGCCCAACGGCCCATCTTAAGCCAGGAGGCCTTTTTCAACTCTTCTTTCGCGCGAACGCTGTTAAAATAAGCGATGGCGGCCACTGTGGAAGCAACGAAAGCCAGGATGCTGAAAAAATGTCCGAGCTGACCAGGCAGCAGATGTTCTCCTATGTATTTAATATTTTCCAATGTGTTTGGCGTAAGGTTTAAGTTAAAACGGAATGAAACAATCCGGTGTTGCCCGGGGACTGCCTCATTCCGTTTCTGCGGAACGTGTTACGAATGATATACAGTTAACGTTAGCTATTCTTATTAGCGCTATAGGTCGTTTGTTCGTCCTTGTACTTGGAAGGGCACTTCATAAGTATCTTGGTACAGTGGAACTCGCCCCCCTTCATACTACCGGTGAGCACCAGCTCGGTGGATTTATCGAAATCCGTGGGCCGGGTGCCGTTGAAGATCACTTTGGTCACTTCTCCACTCTTGTCCTTCATAAAAAAGCTGAAATAATTGGCATCCTTTGCCGGATCATATATCACTTCTTTTCCCTTGTCCAGTGCGCCGATCACGTGAATTTGCTTCCCTTCTTTCTTACGGGCGGTGGCGAAGGTCTCATAGGTACTAAAGTCCCCCACCATCATCACCATCCCGGCAACGCAGGCAGCTATTACAACCAGTAAAATAATACTTGTTTTCTTCATCCTTACCAAATATTAATGAACAAAGGTAGCCAAAAAACTGAATGGCGGGGGCTGATATTCGTCAGGTTTATCTGTGGGTACCGGTTTTTTATCTTTACCTTTGCGCCGAAATAAGCAAAGTACTGATCTATCATGGCAGATCTATCGCAATTTGATCCCAATTCACCGGGTTTATTGTCGAATAACATCTTTGGGCTCCCCTTCAGCGAGGAAGAGGCACGCCTTGTATTATTACCGGTTCCCTGGGAAGTGACGGTGTCTTACAACAATGGTACAGCCCGTGGCCCGGAGCATATTTTCAAAGCATCGCTGCAGATCGACCTGTATGATCCGGATGTGAAAGATGGATGGAAGCAGGGTTTTTACATGCGCGAAAGTGATAAGCAGCTGCTGCTTCGCAGTGATTACCTCCGCAAGGAGGCGGAGCTTTACCTTAAATTCCTCACCGAAGGCGGCAATGTGGAAGAAAACGATTTCATGCGCCGGTCTGTGGAAGATGTGAACAAAGGCACCCAAAAAATGAACGATTGGGTGTACCAGCAAACAAGGGCCTTATTACAAAAAGGTAAGCTGGTGGGCCTGGTGGGCGGCGATCACAGCACTCCTCTCGGCTATTTCAGGGCTATTGGCGAGCATAAGGGCGATTTCGGTATCCTGCAGATAGATGCGCATTGCGATCTCCGCCAGCGCTATGAAGGGTTTGAGTACTCTCACGCTTCCATTATGTACAACGCCCTCAAGGATGTACCACAGCTTAAAAAGCTGGTACAGGTGGGCATCCGCGACTACTGCGAAGAGGAAGTGGAATACATCCGCAACAGCCATGGGCGGGTGGTGACGTATTTCGATCAGGATATCAAAGAACGGCAATACGAAGGAGAAACCTGGAAGAGCATCTGCGACGATATTATAAATGCGCTGCCGCAACAGGTTTATATCAGTTTCGATATCGACGGGCTGGATCCGAAACTCTGTCCACACACCGGCACACCGGTGGCAGGCGGCCTGGAAGGGCAGCAGGTATGCTACCTCTTCCGGAAAGTGCTTGAAAGCGGGCGCAGACTGATCGGGTTTGATCTGAACGAAGTAAGCGCAGGGCATGATGAATGGGACGCCAATGTAGGTGCCCGCATGCTGTTCAAATTGTGTAACCTTATGGTGAAATAGGATATGTACAAGTTCCGCATATTACATCCAAATGCCATGACCCGCCTGCGTTTGCAGCCTGTTATGCATGGTATGACCGGTATCCTTTTCCTTTTCAACGTGGTGGGTACCTACAAAATGCCGGAACCGAACTGGTTCATGGCTTTTTTGTTCATTGTGATGGGTATCGCCAGCGTGGGATTCCCTTTTATGATGAAGCGGATCCGCCGTTTTTCCGAAACCAACTCCGTGTTGAGGATGCTTCAGGCTTTCACGCTGTTAAGCGGATGCCTTTACTTTTTGTCCCATATGCAGCCGATCGTAGCCATCGCGCTGTTCCTGTCCGGACTCGGCATTGCTTACATCGGGTATGCGGAATACCGCATCCTGCAGCCGGCCTTTGTTACGATAGACACTACCGGGATCGTACTGCCCACTATTTTCTCCAACAGGCGGTTCGGATGGAACGAGATGAAAAACGTAATTTTGCGCAACGACCTGCTTACGCTGGATTTCAAAAACAATAAAATACTGCAGCTGGAAGTGCTGGACGATATTTCTCCTTCGCAGACTGCCGACATGAACACTTTCTTTCAACAAAGGATCAGCTGATGAACGTATCGCCTTATATATTGTATTCTGACGGGAAAGGGAACATCTTTGAAGATACCTCCCTCTATGTAACCGGCCGTAGTGGCTGGGATGCATTGCCTATCCCGGAAGACGAGTGGATCGAGCTGCCCGAAGGCGGCAATCTGTACGAACTGCCCGGCAGACGCGGCATCGGCATAGATGTGCATACCGGCGAAATGCGATTGTGTGAAAAAGGCTGGGCAGTAGCCGCTTTCATCCCTCCCGCGCATACCGGGTTCTACCTGGCAGCCTACGAAACGGCCCCGGACGCCCCCACCCTCCCGCTCTTCTGTTACACAGCCGCCGGATGGTACAACGATAAATTCTATGTGCCCGCCATGCGTATTGAGCAGGATATCCGTCAGGAATGCGCCGGGTTCGACGACAGGAAAGTGAAAAGCGGCGTTCAGCAAATGCTCGAAGCTTACCCGCATAACCGCCTGGTCAAACACCTGGCCGATAATTGCGCGTTAACGTATCATTGTCCCGCCGCCCGTAACTATTTCATGGGCCGCTGGGAATGCCCCATCCCTTCCTCTCCCGCCTGCAATGCCAATTGCATTGGTTGTATTTCTTTTCAGCCGGAGGAAGAGGGCATCGTATCCACACAGGACCGTCTTACATTCAAACCCACTGCAGCGGAGATTGTGGAATTCACAGTGCCTCACCTGGAAACGGCTCCCTATCCCATCGTCAGTTTCGGACAGGGCTGTGAAGGCGAGCCTTTGCTGATGTGGGAAACGATCCGTGAAGCGATCATCGAGATACGCAAGCATACTTCCAAAGGCAGCATCAATATCAACACGAATGGCAGCAAACCCAATGCTGTACGGGAACTGTGCAAAGCCGGTCTCAACAGCATCCGTGTAAGTCTCAACTCCGTGCTGGAACAAACCTATACACCGTATTACCGGCCTAATAATTACGTATTCAACGATATCGTGGAAAGTATCAGGGTCGTGCGTGAACATGGTGGATGGGCTTCTATCAACTACTTCGTATTCCCGGGTATGACAGACCGGGTGGAAGAATATGAAGCACTGCGCAAACTGATCCGGGAAACCGGTCTTAGTATGATCCAGTGGCGGAATTTCAATATTGATCCCGACTGGTACCTCGGCAAAGTAGGCGTTACGGAAACCGGTGAATGCATCGGTGTAAAACAGATGATAGAATTACTGCGCGAAGAATTCCCCGACCTCAGGTTCGGCTACTTTAATCCGCCAATGGAACGGATGCTGGGGGATTATGAGCAGGACTTTGCACACGCTTAGTCAACAGCCAGCGAAAACCTGCAAAAGACAGCAGGCAGATGCCACTCACCGCAAACCACCAGTTGCCATACCCATATTCCTTCACCACATAAGCGCCCAGTGTGGGCGCAACAATGGTGGCCACGCAATAGGACACCGTATAGAGCGCTGCATATTCCCCGCGGTTGTGCGACTGGCTGCGATGGATCCAGAAATTATTCATGAAAGGCATTGTCAGCATTTCCGACATCGTGAACACAATAGCAAAAAGAAATGCGACGAACGCTTGCGGCGGAAATAAATTGAAGACCAGGTAAGCGCAACTCATGGCAATGGCGCCGTAGCAGATATAGAGGAGATCAGGGCGCTTTCCTTCCAGCTTGTAGACCAATACCATTTCCAGCAAAGCGATCAGCACCCCATTCACGGACATGCTCATCCCGATCATGGCCTCCGACATATGAAGCTTTTCCTTGAAGAATACCGGCACGATATTGAACATCTGAAAAAGACAGATCGCGTTGATCGTCACCAATGAAATAAAAATGAGATACGTCGTATCTGTATACGCGGAACCTTTATCCGCCTGTCCGTCATCCACCGCTTTCTTCTCTTTTTTCGCGTAAATGGGTGGCAGAAAAACACGCAGCAGCAGGGCGGCAGAGATACAGGTAAGTCCATCCACCCAGAACAACAGCTGATAGCTGAAAGTAGCCAGCAATCCTCCTACGGCCGGACCAACAGCCCAGCCAAGGTTTGCGGCCAGCCGTTGCAGGGAATATGAGCGCAACCTGCTGGCTTCATCGCTGTAATACACTACGGCCGTGGCGTTCGCAGGCCGAAATGCCTCGCCCACAATGCCCAGTGCAAAGATCGTTACAGCAATCTGTGCGAATGTGCGCATTTGTCCAAGTACAATAAACATCACCCCATTCAGCACAAGGCTCCAGAACTGAACCGGGTAAAAGCCGATACGGTCAGACAATCTGCCTCCCAGCATGGCGCCGAGAATAGCGCCGGTGCCGTACACCGTCATGATCATCCCGGCCTGTTCCAGGGGTAAATGCAATTGAAACGTAAGATAAACCGTTAAAAAAGGGATCACCATCGTGCCGCTGCGGTTGATCAGGAGCACGGTAGCCAGCCACCAGACCGGCCGGGAAATGCCGCCATAGGCATTCCTGTAAAGCGTAAGCGTTTGGTTGAACATAATGCGTACCTGCAAGCTAAATATACATGCTGCAAATTCCAAGGGGTTTGTGGCCAATAGCGGACATGAGCGGACGAATGAGATTTAACATTTTGCTTTCCTCCGGCGGGGGATACCTCCTAACAAAAAAAGATTAACTTTGGAATCAAGATGGCAGAGAAACAACAACAGAAAAATATAAAAGCGCTTGGCGTCACCATCGCCGTGCATGCGTTGCTGTTAGTAGCGCTGTTCCTGATCAGTTTTTCGGCACCGCCGCCGTTGCCCGATCAGGATCTGGGCATGGAGGTGAATCTCGGTACATCCGACGATGGTATGGGGAATGAACAACCCCTCAACCCCAATCCTCCTGCTGCCAGCCAGCCCGTGCCATCTACCCCGCAAAACACACCTTCTCCGGCCACCGAGGAAGGCAACACGCAGGACCTTGCCACACAGAATGAAGAAGAAGCTCCTGAAGTAAAGCAACCCGTAAAGCCCGCGCCCAAGCCGAAAGAAATTGCGAAAACACTGGAAACAAAAACGGAAAAAACGCCCAAAAAGCCGAAAGCCGTTGAGCCCAAACCGGAAGCACCGGCTCCCAGGCCCGTTCCTAAAGCTGTTTTCACCGGCGGTACCGCACACAATGCCAACAGCGGCAATGGCGCCAACGGCAGCAATAACTCCACCGGTGAAGGTAACACCGGCCGCCCCGGCGACCGTGGCGTAATCGACGGAGACCCTAATGCAACCGGATACACGGGAACACCCGGCGCCGGCAGAGGAGCATCCGACTTCCGGCTGAGAGGCCGCAATCTGGTAACTCGTCCCTCCGTTACCTGGGATGGCAACGAAACCGGTTATGTTGCCGTAAACATAAAGGTGGACCGCCAGGGGAATGTGGTGAGCGCGGTTTATACGCTGAAAAATTCCACGATCAATAACCAGCAGGCTATCCGGATTGCCATTGAAGCTGCAAAACGTCTTAAATATAATGCCAGTACGGATGCCCCCGAAGAACAGTTCGGGCCGATCCGCTTTTATTTCAAAGC
>OFTY01000848.1_pt1 | contig 17196 bp, 18 predicted proteins | sample 1775061 | NCBI WGS metagenome assembly OFTY01 (sample SAMN08195773, study PRJEB24354) | sludge metagenome | isolation source: sludge from phenol fed wastewater aerobic bioreactor B | place: India: Nagpur | collected 2016-09-16 | reverse complement strand
ATTTAGTACAAAAGACCCACCAAAATTTTGGTGGGTCTTTTGTACTAAATATTATATGATAATATGATAGATTCTATTTATTAAGAGCTTCTGCTCCTCCTACAATCTCTAAGATTTCGTTTGTAATAGCTGCCTGACGAGCTTTGTTATAGCTCAATGTCAGCTGGTTTTTTAATTCTTTTGCATTATCTGTTGCTTTATGCATAGCAGTCATACGTGCTCCATGCTCAGAAGCTGAAGAATCCGCAACCGCTTTAAAGAGTTGTGTTTTTAATGATAACGGAATTAATGTTTCTATAATTTCCTCTTTTGAAGGCTCATAGATATAGTCAGAAGATACGCTGCTACTTCCTTTTTCAACAGGTAACAACGGCAAAAACTGCTCTGTAACGACAACCTGAGTTGCGGCGTTTTTAAACTGATTATAAACAATCTTAATCAGATCATATTTTTCTTCAACAAAAGCATCCATTAATGTCTGAGCAATATCAGCGGTATGTTCAAAATCAAAATGTTCGTATAAATCGCTTTTATTAGCAAATACATTAAACGATTTATTTAAAATATCATGTCCTTTTTTACCTATAGTAAGAATATCTACTTTAGCAGTTCCAAAAGAGATTTTCAAAGCATTAGTCTGTTTAATCACATTGGCGTTAAACGCACCGCACAATCCTCTGTTTGAAGTAACAACAACCAGGAGAACATTTTTTACTTCTCTTTCCTGTGAATAAACGCCAGAATTATCTTCTAATGTAGCACTGATATTTTGTATTAATTCAGTCAACTTTTCAGAATACGGACGCATTGCAGTTATTGTATCTGTTGCTTTTTTTAATTTTGCAGCCGATACCATCTTCATTGCAGAAGTAATCTGCATGGTTGATCCAATAGATGAAATTCTGTTACGTATTTCTTTAAGATTTGCCATTGTTCTTTTATATATACTATAAGTACCGGAAATCTAACAGATATTCCGGTACAATTTATTTTTTAATATTTTGAAGCAACTTCCTTAGCTACTTTTTCCAAAACAGCTGTAATCTCGTCTGTAAATTTACCTGCTTTTAACTGGTTCAATGTATCTTTATGACTTGCATTTAAAACTTCCAAGTAATCTTTTTCAAATTCTTTTACCTTATTCACCGGTACATTTCTCAAAAGATTCTTAGATCCCGCATAGATAATTGCTACTTGGTTTTCTACTGTATAAGGATCGTTTACAGCCTGTTTTAAGATCTCAACGTTACGTTGTCCTTTAGAGATAACATTCATTGTAGCCGCGTCCAAGTCAGAACCAAACTTAGCAAAAGCTTCTAGCTCCCGGTATTGTGCCTGATCTAATTTTAAAGTTCCGGCAACTTTTTTCATTGATTTAATTTGAGCTGAACCTCCCACACGAGATACAGAAATACCTACGTTAATAGCAGGACGTACTCCAGAGTTGAACAAGTCAGACTCTAAGAAAATCTGTCCGTCAGTAATCGAAATTACGTTGGTAGGAATATACGCAGAAACGTCGCCTGCCTGTGTTTCAATAATCGGTAATGCAGTCAAGGATCCTCCACCTCTTACAAATGGCTTAATAGAATCCGGCAAGTCGTTCATATCCTTTGCTATGTCATCATCTCCAATAACACGTGCCGCTCTCTCTAACAACCTTGAGTGCAAATAAAATACGTCTCCAGGATATGCCTCACGTCCCGGTGGTCTTCTTAAAATCAAAGACATTTCACGGTAAGCTACAGCTTGCTTTGACAAATCATCATAGATAATCAATGCAGGACGTCCTGTATCGCGAAAATACTCTCCAATAGCAGCACCAGCCATAGCAGAATAAACCTGCATCGGAGCTGGATCAGAAGCATTAGCAGCAACAATGATAGAGTAATCCATTGCTCCTTTTTCTTCTAATGTTTTTGCAATTCCGGCAACAGTTGATGCTTTTTGCCCAATTGCTACATATATACAATATACTGGTTGTCCAGCATCATAAAATTCTTTTTGATTTAAAATCGTATCGATACAAACCGTTGTTTTTCCTGTTTGACGGTCACCAATAACCAACTCACGTTGTCCTCTTCCAATCGGAATCATCGCATCTACTGCTTTAATTCCTGTTTGCAAAGGTTCTGTTACAGGCTGGCGATAGATAACTCCGGGAGCCTTACGCTCTAATGGCATTTCATACAAATCACCTTCAATAGGTCCTTTTCCATCAATTGGCTGTCCGAGTGTGTTCACCACACGTCCGACCATTTTTTCACCTACTTTAAGCGAAGCGATACGACCTGTTCTCTTTACTGTTGTACCTTCTTTTACACCTACAGAAGAACCTAACAATACAATACCTACATTGTCTTCTTCAAGGTTTTGTACCATTGCTTCTAATCCGTTGTCTAATACAACTAACTCTCCGTACTCTGCATTTGTTAATCCGTAAACACGAGCAACTCCATCTCCTACTTCAAGCACAGTCCCTACTTCTTCCAAAGAAGCTTCAGAGTTAAATCCAGATAACTGTTTCTTTAAAATCGCTGATATTTCAGCTGGTTTAATTTCCGCCATTTTTATCTATGTTTATACACGAATATTCGTGCGGTGATTTTTTAATTTGTTAATTCTCTTTTTAAAAGTTGTAATTGATTTGCTATAGAAGCATTGTACTGTTTGTCTCCTATTTTAAGGATAAATCCTCCCAAAATTGACGAATCTACTATATTTGAAATTGAAATTGATTTTCCGGGTGCCAATGCTCTTGCCTTTTCCAGAACTTTACTTTCCAAAACGGCATCCATCGGCACTGCTGTAGTTACTATTACTTTTTCAATTCCCTTTAACACATTGTACTGTCTTTGAAATTCCAACGCAATAGCATTGAGAAGTTCAAATCTATTGTTTGTGTTAAGCAATTTAAACAATTCTTTTGTTCCCTCATTGACCGATGCAAACACTTCTAAGAGAGCATTGTATTTAACTTCGTTTTTAACAACCGGATTATTCAGGAAAGTATTTAATTCTTTACTTTGAGATATTGATTGGGAAATCAGGATCATGTCATTATTTATAGCATCAGCGTTTCCTTTTTCGCTAGAAATTTCTAGTATTGCTTTTGCATAACGTGCAGCTGCTCTTGTGCCTACCATAATGATTGATTAGTTTAATTTTATATCTTCTAGCATTTTCTCAACCAAATTAGATTGAGCTTCTTTATTTGCCAGTTGTTCCTTTAATAACTTTTCAGCAATTTCAATTGAAATAGAGGATACTTGATTTTTCAAATCGGCAACTGCGGCTGCTTTCTCACTTTCAATCGTAGCTTTTGCTTGGGCAATTATTTTTTCACCTTGAGCTTCTGCTATATTTTTAGCATCAGCAATCATTTTTTCTTTAATCTCACGAGCTTCTTTTAGCAATTCATCGCGCTCTGCACGCGCAGCTGCTAACAATTTTTCGTTATCAGCTTTTAAGTTTGCCATTTCTCTTTTTGCATTCTCAGCTGAAGCTAAAGCATCTGTAATAGATTCTTCTCTTTTCTTTACCGCTTCTAATATAGGTTTCCAAGCAAATTTCTTTAAGAGAAAAAAGAAAACGATAAAAATAGCCGTTGTCCAAAAAATTAAACTCTCAGGTGCTACAAAATTCATAATATACTATCTTTAAATTTGTTTTTTTACATTAAAAACAGCATCCTGAAACCAACCGTTTCAGGATGCCTTTTCAAAAATTATTTTGCAATTAATGCAACAACTACAGCAAATAAAGCAACACCCTCGATAAGTGCAGCAGAAATAATCATTGCAGTTTGAATTTTTGAAGCTGCCTCAGGTTGACGAGCAATAGCGTCCATTGCTGAACCGCCGATTTTTCCAATCCCTATTCCAGCTGCTAAAGCAGCAATTCCAGCACCAATTCCAGCTAAAATCATAATAAAAAAATTATATAGTTAATATTAAAAAACTTCTATTTTAGTGATGTCCTTCTTCTACTGCTTGCCCAATAAACAGAGCCGACAATAATGTAAATACATATGCCTGTAATGCTGCAACCAATATTTCTAATGCGCTCATGAACAAAACAAATGCTCCTGAAACAGGAGATATGAAGACGGATTTAAATATAAATATCAATGAAACTAAACTCAAGATGATAATGTGACCAGCGGTAATATTAGCAAACAAACGAATCATCAATGCAATTGGCTTTGTAAACATACCCATAATTTCCACAGGAATCATAATCGGCGCTAACCATAATGGTACACCAGGAGTATTAACAATATGTCCCCAATAATTTTTGTTGCCATTAAAAAGAGTAATCAAAAAAGTAATTGTTGCCATTGTAAATGTAAAGGCTATATTTCCTGTCAAGTTTGCACTAAAAGGGAAAAAAGGAATCAATCCAAACAAGTTATTAACCCATATCAGGAAAAAAACTGTCAACAAATAAGGCATGAATTTTCCGTATTTTTTTTCTCCAATATTCGGAATAGCAATCTCATCTCTTACAAATATAACTAATGGCTCAAGAAAACCTGTGAGTCCTTTAGGCGCACCTTCATTTTTCTTGTATGATTTTGCTACAGCATTAAACAATACAAAAATCAATATAACAGAAAGTATTAAAGAAAAAACGTTTTTAGTAATTGAAAAGTTCACTGGTCTTTGAGAAAAATCCATGACAGATGGAGCTTCAAAATGCTCTCCTTCTACTTTTGATGCAAAAGCATCTGCATAATAAATATTACCATGATATCTTACAAATTGCTGTCCGTTTTTTTCAACTACCACAGAAGCATCTTCATCATGTTTAAATTCGCTTGACATAAAAGTAACCAGACCATTCTTTGTCCAAAGAATTATTGGCAGTGGTAAAGAATAAGAATCACCGTTATAATCAAAAAGATGAAAATCATGTGAATCTGCAATATGATGCTGAATTAATTCAGTAGCGTCAAATTCTTCTATTTCATCAGCAAGAGTTTGGTCTCCATTAGTTGCTTTAGAAATAAAAGGCATTAAAACCACTGACAGAACTAATAAATACTTCATGAACTTTTTTGCGGTCATCATTTTTACTTAGAAATTAAAAATTATGGTCTGTAAAATTTGGTGCAAAGATAAAATTTTTAATTTATAATCAACTGTTAATAATATAAAAAATAAAAACACCTCATATCTCTATAAATCAAACATTTCTTTCTGCTTTGTCTTTCAACAATTGAACTACAAAAACCGTCTCAAAGAGCAAATACAAAAAATAAGGCATAAAGAAAAGTAATACATCTGCCGTATAAGAGCGATCATCTTTTAAAATTATTGGCAATAAAAAGATAACGGACAGAATCATCTTTAAAAAACTGCTTGCCATAAAAGCATATCCTGTATATTGAGAAAAAACGCTATTGATATACGCAACTCCTATATACAACAACAACGTTATCAGAAAAAGAAAGCCATAAATTTCAAGCGTATTGTAGTAATATTCTTGATTTATCATAAGGAAATTCACAATTAACCACTGAATACTTCCTATAGCTACTGTAAAAACCACCAAATATTTAACAAAGCCAAACACCTTTTGTTTCATTATTGTTTATAATTATTATTTCTTTTATCTATTTTCTGAACTTGCCTAATTACTAAAAACAAGGATATAAAAACCGATAGCAACGAGCAAATCACAGTGAATAATGAATAAGTATTGGTATATTTTCATCCAGCCAAACACCTAAATAAATCCCTGCAGCAATAACTATTCCCATTTGAAAAGCTATTCCCGAAAACCGTATATATTGATTCACAGAACTTGTTTGCCGCTTATTCATTCAATAATTAATATATTTATTCCGTTCCTCTCATCTGGCAATTGACTTCGATTTTTGCTCCGGGTTCTACTGATAGTCTTCCAACGGTTATTTCTCCTTTTATCAAAGCGCTGGATTTTAAATGAAGTAAATCGCTTACCTTTATCTTTCCTTCAACCACTCCTTCAATATCGCTGTTTTCACATTCTATATTTCCAATTACTTTCGCAGTGGGTCCCAACACCACCCTTCCCTTTACAATTAAATCTCCTTCCAAGATTCCGTCAAGTCTCAGATCTGCCACAGCCTCTATATTTCCCTTTATGACTGTTCCTTCTACAATTCGGTTTGTTCTTCCTAAAGAATCGACGTAATTTGCTTTTTTTGATTTTTCAAACATACTTTCTTTCTTTTTCTTATGGTATTGGCGTTTCTGAAATCTCTTGCACAAGTTTGTAATTATCCCAATTTTTCTTGATTTGTACTACTGAATAATCCTCGGCTGTTATAGCATAAAGAATACCCTCTGAATTTCCTGTCAGTTTTTGTATTGCATCTTCCGCATTTTCCTTACTCATAAAGCCGTGCAATACAAAAAACACAGAATCTCTCGTATAAAAATCTTCTGAAAATTTGATTCCTATATAGGCGTTTGAATTGGCATAATCAATCATTTTGCGTTTCATTTCTCTTCCGGCACTGTCTTCAACCGGTCTCTCAAACACGATCTTCCATCGATTGGATGCTTCTTCCGAAAAATTCTTTGCTTCTAAAGCAGGGATATTAACTGCCAGAATATTTGCTGCTTCTTTTCCTTCGGGAGTAGAACTATAATTGAGCGCAACAAAATTTAAAGCTTCTTTATACTTTTCCAATCCATCAATACGAGCTGTAATATTTGCCTTTAACAGCTCAAATTTACTCACAAAATCTTCGTTATCTAAATTATCCAATGCATTTTCAACTTCGCGAAAAGCCTGTAAATAGTCTCCAGTTTGGTATACTTTAAACACGTTTGCATACACTTGTTCCGGAGCCAGATCACTCGCGGATTCTATTGCCATATTTTGCAGTAATTTTGCATATCTGGAATCTGGATGCTGGGTTGTGATTGTATTTTTTACAGCCATCGCTTTTGCCGGATCTATTTCTTCATAAATTTTATACAGCTTATACAGTGTTGGCAATACAAGCTTTTCTTCCGGATCAAATATCAACAAAGACTCAAACTTTTCAGCTCCCATTTCATATTTTTTAAACCGTTCACTATAGATTGACCCTAACTCGAAATAAGCCTGATCACGGTCTTTTTTGAGTTGGGCAATCATCGTAGAGTCTACAGGAATCTGATTGATATATCCTTCTATATCATATCTGGCATCTTCCGGCTCACCGACAGCTGGTTTTTCTTTTACCTGTTCAGCTACTTGTTCTTGTTCTCCCTCTGTGTCCGCTGTTGCAAGAGATGAAGAAGATGACCAACGCCAATTATCTGCTAAACCTCTATTTCCCCAACGTTTTTTAAATTCTATTTTTCCATAAGAAGTAGCTTGAGTAGAATAAAAATAGAAGGATGTTTTTCCTCCTGAAGCGACTCCGCTTCCTCCGGTTGCAAAATCTATTGCATCTCCAAAGCTCGGCATATTAAAATAATCCTGATTTCCGGCTTTTCCCTTTAGATTAGCTTGTAGTTTTCTAAAATCTTCTTTTCTTAACTCGTCTACGTAATTTTGAAAATAAGCCGTACGCTGCTCTTGATTCATAGCAACCAGATTGAGAATGCTATCATTATTATGAGCGGTTTGCTCTAATTCCACAACCTCTCTTAATGATTCTCTTCGCTTTGCAATATCAAAAGTTTCTTTTGCTTTTGGCGGCAATACAGCTAATGCACTGTCATAGTACTGACCTGATAACGCATACCCTGCTGTATTAAAATAAATTTGTGCAATATCAATATAGTTTCTCGCTTTTAATTGCTGATCTTCCCTTCCCTGCTTTACAGCTTCTTTCAGGTATTTCAACGCTTGATTCGTATTCTCGCTATCTTCATAAAAAAGTCCAACCTGTCTGTTAAGTATATCCAGATAAGGACGATTTTCTCTATCGTTAAGTAATTTTTTGTATTGATTTAAAAAATCTACAGAGTCAATCTGCTGACCTCTTTTTAACTGAAATTGACTGGCATGAGCCTGCATTACATACAACCGTGGAGATTTTCTGTTGAGTTCTATTACTTTTTGAAATTCTTGATATGCCTCCTCTTTCTTATTTAATTTGCCATATAATTGCCCCAGAATAAACATATACCTTGCCTGTTCTTCTTTGTTTGGCGTTATTTCAACAGCGGATTTTAAAGCTGTTGCCGCATTGTCAATTTCCGAAATATTAATATACCCCTGAGCCAACGTAGCATATGCATCTGCCTCTACTTGCTTGTCCATTCTGCCTTTGCGCTCTTTGATCAACTCGTTGAGATTTTTAATTGCCAAATCATCATACTTTAACCGCAGATTGGTTTTTTCTCGCCAAACTTTAGCTGCGTTGATTTTATCGCTTTCCTGATATTTAAATAAAATATAATTAAAAGCTTCCAAAGCGGGAATAAATCTGCCGTCATAGTAACGCGATTTACCCAACAACAAGTAAGCTTCGTCCATCTGGAAGTTTTTTTCTCTTCCCCGGATATCCATGGAGTGTTTTTGAATAGCTTTTACAGCTTTGTCTTCTGCTCTTTCAAACCCGCTAGTCATCTCTTCTTCAGTCATTCCGGGAGTTTCTCCTTCAAATGAAAAATTATCAAAAATTGAGCCTTCTTTAGACTCCAGGCTTTGTCCTTTTCTAAATTCTTTTTCCGGATTTACCTTAATATCAATCCTTTCTATTGGCAATATATCCCAGTAATCATCAAAATACCCTTGTTTCAAAGCCTCTAATGCTTCTTCATATGCCAGATTTCCGTGGAATAAAATATTGTATTTGGTAGTCAATGCATGATATCCTCTGTTGAGCATTTTATCCTTTTTTACAGAACAAGCTACCACAAAGAACAACACGACAGGAATATAAATATATTTTAAAATATTCTTCACTTTCAAATCTATCAAACTTTACTTAAAAACTTTTAAATCTTTATTTTAGTATATAAGTGCGTTGTAAAAATACGTTACTTTTTTCTACCAATCATTATCTTAGACCAAAATAAAGAAAGCCTGCTTAAATAAAAAACTTAAACAGACTTCTTTACTAACTAACTCAACTAATATAATGTGCTCTACACGGATTCTGTTGCGAAAAAACTTTCCAGTTCCTGGAAAGTACTTTCCCTTGTTAATACATCCTTAACTAACAGCCCTTTATCTAAAGCGATTATTCGATCGGATACTTCAAAAGTATGTTGCAAATCATGACTTGAAATCACTATTGTAATCTCACTGCTTTTCATTTTTTGTTTAACCAGTTCTTTTAACCTTATTTGAGTGGTAGGGTCTAAATTAGCAAACGGCTCATCCAAAATCACCAACTCTGGATCTCCCATAAAAGCAGCTGCAATTCCCACTTTTTTCTGATTACCTTTTGAAAAATCACGGATAAATTTTTTCTGATTTAAAACTTCACCGTTAAAAAAGTACTCGTGTTCTTTGATATAATCAAAAATCTGCTGTTTATTCATTCCTCTCAGTTCTCCTACAAACAAAAAGTATTCTTCCGGCGTGAGATAACCTATCAGAAAAGAATCGTCAAAAAACGAACCGGTATAGTTCTTCCATTCCTCACTTTCATTAACAGCTATACCCTTAGATAAAATCTGTCCGGATGTCGGTTTAATCAAATCCAGTAACAAACTAAAAAAAGTTGTTTTTCCTGCTCCGTTATTTCCAACCAAACCAATACTCTGTCCTTTAGGTATTACGAGACTGTCTATATTAAGAACCTGTTTTTGATTGTAAACCTTAGTCAACTTTTCAACTGTAATCATGGCTTTTCTGAATTAATTATTTTCTTTAAATGACTTTAAAGTATCGTATTTTTCTTTCTTATATATTTTTTCAATGTAACCGAATGCTTGTTTTTGGAAAAACATTCCGGCAATTCCAACAAGTACTAAAACTGCAATTCCACCCCAAAAAGCATAAATTAAATTTCCTATAACAAATAAGATAATGGGTAAAATTACTTTAGGAAGCGATATCAGCATCACTTTCAAGTTAAAGGCATTTTTATCGCCAAACACATTTTTATTTGCCGTCAGATCCATTGGCGATTTCATATATGCTCCTCCCCATAAAACGACGTACCCATTAATTCCCACATTAAAAATACCCATGGCAATGATTAGATAAAAGAGGTTCATATCAAAAAAAGCATAGAAAAAACAAAAAAGAGTAGACAACAATGTTCCTAACGCAATGATCAGCCACTTTGACTTCAAGTAATTTTTATAGGTAATATTTTGCGTCATCATTAATGGGTAATAAGAGGAATCCCAACTGGGCACGTATTGACCATACAGCATCAAAAAACCTCCAGAAACAAAAAAGGCTACAAAAACTAAAGAGTAAATAGAATTTGTTTCTCCCTCACCAAATCTCAACAACAAAAAACCATAAAACAAAAACAGTACGCTTAATAAAACCGTTGTTTTAGCACGTTTGTTGCGTATAATTAAACGAATATCATTCTTTAAAAATAAAGCATGTGTGCCAAACCGATCCAGCCACGACATTTCCTGCGTTTTGGCTTCTTCTACTTTGGCAGTCATCAGATTGTCTAAATACAAATTAGACAAGTAATACCGATGCGTTGCATAACTTAGTATTCCCAATAACAAAAGGGGTATAATGATCAAAAATGGATAATGATAAACGCTCAAAAACACATATTGTGTGTATATACTTACATCAAACAAATTGTAATACTGCAAAAAGCCTCCTAGAATAAAGAATACAACAATAGAATAAAATACTTTTTTATATGATTCTGATAAAATATTGACAAAATGCATACAGCATATATACAGATAAATACCCGTTATCCAAAGAATAATCTGCGCACTGTTTTCTTCATTCATGATGCAGGCAATTGCAAAAGGAACCAAAAATAATAACTGTATAAAGTTAAAAGGGGAAAGGAACGTCTTTCCCACAAAAAAGCTTACTATCTTTTTTCGGGGAATATTAAGTATCAATAGCGGTTTGATATTTGCTGTTGGCAATTTTTGCATCAAAAATCTCATAACAAGCTCAACAACGAAATAATATGTTAAATATCTGCTTATAAAATTAACCGGATTTTCATCCGGAAAACTTTCATTAATAAGCGGATAAGCTCCAAACCCTAACGCTAAAAACAAAAAACCAAAATATACAATTCCCAGCCATTTAAAGATGGTAACCCATACATCCAATTTTTTAGTTCCTCTTTTAACTCTCTTTTTTTCAAGTGCAACAAGCGCCTTATGCATAGTGTTTCGTAATGTTATTTGTATATTAGACTGTATTTATATTTTTTTGTTACAGTTTTTGTATATTTTTTCTTTAAAAAGGTTTCTTGGAAAGGAAGCAACCGTTATGCTCTCCTCTTAATGCGGACAAAAACTTTATATTTGCAAAAAAATCCATGAAAAAAGATATAGAAATACCCCTAGTGAAGGATATTGAAATAGTGATAGTCAAAGAATTCAATACAGATTTTCAGCAAGATGCGTGGTATGCTTATTTGTTTAACAATTCTAATCTACCGATTGAAGCCGTGATGATTGTTTCTGAAGCAGAAGGAATCATAGATGGAGAACGAAGAAAATCGAGTTTATTCCGACATGCTTTTCCTCTGGTATCACAAAACCAATCACAAAAAATAGAGCTGTTGGATGAAAATATTTTTCAGCTTACCAATACTTTTATCCTTTCCTTTTTTCAAAACGGAAAATTATTTGATAAAAAGTATTCTTTTCCGGCAGGCTCAATAGGAGATGAAAAACTAAAAGACCTGTCCTTTACTGATAAAAAAGGAATTACTGCACAATAGTTTTCAACTTGTTTTTAGCCGTTTGACCAGTAACTAATTTATAATCAATCCAGGTGGTTGTTTACGTAAATTAGTTTCTCTAATTCTATTAAAAACGTTTAAGCTATGAAAATCAAGCACCTATTATTAATTAGTGGCTTTATTGCTATTTTAACTATTCTATATGCCTTTACTTCTAAGGCGACCATTACGGATAAGGTAATGAATGAGAGCGAATGGAAAAACCTAAAAGTACTGCCTTCCACTATTTCAAATGACAGCCTAAAAACTTTGATGAAAGGATACAATAAGGCTTTAGGGGTAAAATGCAATTACTGTCACAGCGAAGACCCGAACGGAAAAAAAGGAGAGTTGGATTTTGCCAGCGACTCCAAAAAAGAAAAAGAATTTGCCCGACACATGATTTTAATGACGCGAAAGATTAATGCCGAAAACTTTAATTGGCAAAATAGTCCTGATCCGGAAAAAATAGATGTAGTTTCCTGTACAATGTGTCACAGAGGAACAGCAAAGCCCTCCGAAAGTTTGAGATAATAAAACTATTATGCACTAAACCCCGATAGTTCTTGCTAAACAAAAAGCTATCAGGGGTTGGATATTCAGCAATTTATCTATTTTTAAATTTCTTTCGTTTTAGGAGGAAACAGGAAGGAAGCAACTACCGAAAGGACTAAGACTCCTATAATTACAGAAAGAGAAACGGTAGATTCAATATGCACAAAGGGAGAAATAATCATTTTTATTCCGATAAATGACAAAATAATTGCCAGTCCATACTTGAGTTTTGAGAATCTATCCATAAAGTTTGCAAGCAAGAAATAAAGCGAACGCAATCCTAAAATAGCAAAAATATTTGACGTATAAAGAATAAACGGATCGTCAGGAGCAATAGCAAATATTGCCGGTATGCTGTCTACTGCAAAAACCAAATCAGTAAATTCTATCACCATCAACGCTACAAAAAGCGGGGTTACCATTTTTATTCCGTTTTGAACTGTAAAAAACTTATCTCCGTCATACTCTTTACTCACTTTAAAGAACCGGTGCACCATACGCACTGCAAAGTTTTTACTCAGGTCTTCTTCATTGCTGTGGTCATCACTGGCAAACCAAGATTTAATACCGGAAACGAGAAGAAAAACACCAAAGATGGTTAACACCACATTAATCTGGATTTCTTTCCCCCAAATTGTCACTGCGGGCAAATAGGTGTGATTAATCAATTCTACTCCGGCAAATATAAATATAGCTCTAAAAATCAAAGCTCCTATAATTCCCCAAAACAACACTCGATGATGTAGTTCTTTAGGAACTTTAAAAAATGTAAATACTAAAATAAAAACAAATAAATTGTCTATTGAAAGGGCTTTTTCTATCCAGTAAGCAGATTGAAATCTAGCAAAATTTTCAAAATCCATGTAGTAGTAAATAACTCCACTAAAACACATCGCCAATCCAATCCAAACCACAGTCCAAATCAAAGCTTCTTTTGTAGACACTACGTGGCTGTTTTTATTAAAAACGCCTAAATCCAACAAAAGCATAACAAAGATTACAATGCCGAAAACGAATAATAACCCGGGATGGTTAATTAAATGATCCATATTTTATTTATTTAAGTCTCCAAAACTACGGTATTAATATTCCTCCAAGGAAATTTAAAGTAAAATACTGTAAATAAGTGAGTTAAAACACATATCACCTGCTTTAAAAAAATAAAAACAAAAAAGCAACTTATTGATAGTCATTAAGTTGCTTATATAAATATAACGAAATTAGTTTATACGTGACAAGAATAAAAAAGTCAATCTAATTTTTCTGTTAGTTTTCTAAAAGCCTTCTTAGGATTTCCTCCATTATACAAAATGTCATACACAGCATTGATAATGGGTGTTTTAGCACCATATTTTTTATTGAGTTCATAGGCGCTTTTTGTAGCGTAATATCCCTCTGCAATCATATTCATTTCCATTTGAGCAGATTTTACAGTATATCCTTTTCCTATCATATTCCCAAACATTCTGTTTCTGGAAAACAATGAATATCCTGTTACCAGCAAATCGCCTAGGTAAGCAGAATTATTAATATTCCTCTTCATTTTATGAACTTTTTTAATAAACTTTTTCATCTCTCGGATGGCATTGCTCATTAAAAGAGCCTGAAAATTATCGCCATATCCCAAACCATGTGCTATCCCGCAAGCAATCGCATAGATATTTTTCAGCATGGCGGCATATTCTGCTCCAACAATATCATCCGTCAGCTTTACTCTGATATAGTGACTGCCTAAGCATTTTTCTATAACCTCTGCATATTCTTTATTTTTACAGGCAATCGTCAAGTACGACAAACGTTCCAAAGCAACCTCTTCTGCATGGCAGGGTCCTGTAAGCACCGCAATATTATCATACGGTACATTATAAGTTTGATGAAAGTGTTCTCCAACAATCAAACTTGTTTCGGGAATAATTCCTTTTATTGCAGAAATAATCACTTTGTCTTCCAAACTTTCTGTCAGGCTTTCCAGTTCCTGACTTAAAAATGCTGATGGAATGGCAAAAACAATATAATCCGCATTGGCGATCGCCTCATTTACATTATTAGTTATAGAAAGCTTTTCAACATCGAGTTCTACAGAACTTAAATAATTTGGATTGTGGTAATTCAGCTTTATTTCTTCAATAGCGTTTTCATTGCGCATATACCAAGCTATATCAGTTAAATTTTCACTTAGCATTTTTACGATAGCGGTTGCCCAGCTCCCCCCTCCAATTACCGCAAATTTCGGATTGTCATTCATGATTGTTACACTATTATTGCGCCAAAAGTAAATAAAAAACCTTTTTCAAGCAATTGAACACCTATTAGTTTTTAATGTAATAAAATACAAATATCTCAACAAAAAAACCAAATAAACACTCATAAACCCCTTAAAACATCTAAATTAATATGTAAAATATTTTTTTGAACCCAATAAATTAATTAAAAACAAATAGACAAACCTTTCCTTTATTTATCTATTTTAGAAGATATTAACACATAATAAATAAAAATAACATGAAGCTATATTTATAAAAAAAGTATATTTCTATTTTTTATAAAATAAATTGTGATCTATATACTCCCATACTTGTTTATCTAACAAGGGTTTAATATTCTTTCCTTCTTTGATGGCATTTCGGATAAACGTGGCAGATATTTCCATAACAGGAGCGTTTTCAACTAATTTTATTCGTGGATGTTTAAGAAGCGGATTATCTTTCATTTTGTCTTCAAAAATCCGCGGATATACAAAAATATCATACCTGTCCAATAGAGTTTCATAGTTTTTCCACTTTGTGAACGTGTTCAAATTATCTTCTCCCATTAATAAGGCAAATTCATGTTTTGGAAAGCGCTCGTGCAAGAGCTCCATCGTATTTACGGTATAGTTAGGCTGAGGCAGATGAAATTCAATATCGGATGAACGGAGATAATCGTAATCTTCAACCGCCAGATTTACCATGTGTAAACGATGATAATCTTCCAACAATCCTCTTTTCTTTTTATGTGGACTATGTGGTGTTACAACCATCCATACCTCATCTAGCTCAGTATATTGAACCATGTGATTGGCAATTACCAAGTGCCCGATGTGAATGGGATTAAAAGTACCAAAATACAGCCCTATTTTCATCTTTTGATTATTTTAAAAACTCTTTTACCAATTGATAAGACTCTTCCTTAGCTACCTCTAAATCATAATTTTTTATAATCAGATCAAATTGAGGCGCTGTAGCCAGCTCAACAGATGCTTTGGCAATGCGCATATTTATTTTATCTTCGCTTTCGGTAGAGCGCTTTTTCAAACGAATTTTTAGTTCATCAATACTGGGCGGCTTTACAAAAACAGCCAGCGTTTCGTCCGGAAACTTTCGCTTAATGCGTAACCCTCCCGCAACGTCTATATCAAAAATAACATTTTTGCCTTCACTCCAGATTCGTTCAACTTCAGATTTTAAAGTTCCATAAAAATTGTCTCTATAAACCTCTTCCCATTCTAAAAAATCTTCGTTTTTAATGTGCTGTTTAAAATCGTCCTGCGAAATAAAATAATAATCCTTTCCGTTTATTTCTTCGCCGCGTGAAGCACGAGAAGTACAAGAAATAGAAAACTCCAAATTCAAATCTTTTTGAGCTAACAAATGTCTGACAATTGTTGTTTTTCCAGAACCGGATGGAGCTGAAAACACAATCAATTTTCCTTTTTTCGTCATAAAATCGATCTATTTTTTAAAGAACGTTGAGTACCTGTTCTTTTATTTTTTCTAATTCGTCTTTCATCATTACCACTACCTTTTGCATTTCGGCATGGTTTGATTTAGAACCCATCGTGTTAATTTCTCTTCCCATTTCCTGAGCAATAAATCCTAATTTTCTGCCATTTGCCTCTCCTCTTTCTAAAGTTTCTTCAAAATAATCGAGATGCTTGCCCAAGCGGACTTTTTCTTCAGTAATATCCATTTTTTCAAGGTAATAGATCACCTCTTGCTCATATCTGTTTTCATCAACCGTCAATTTCAGTTCGTTCAGATTATTGCGCAGACGTTCTTTTACTCCCACAATTCTTTCTGCATCCAATTCAATTATCTGCTCCATGTATTGCCGAATATTTTCCACCCTTATTCTAAAGTCTTTTTCTAAAGACGATCCTTCACTGGTACGAAATTCATTAATATTTTTAAGTGCTTCTTTGATAACTGTTTCAATCTGCGCCCATTCATTTTCATCCAACTCTACACGCTCCACTTTTAAAGAATCTGGCATTCGGACTGCCATTTTCATTAATTCCGTTTCGTCGGCATTTGGAATAATCTGACGCATTTGCTGAATGTATGATAGGACTATAGGACCATTAATCTTACTTGAGGTTTCTTCTGCCGTAATTTCACTATAAACCGAAAAATCGACTTTTCCTCTTTCTAGTTCCTGCGCAATCAGGTTTCTAAGCGGGAGCTCTTTTTCTCTGTAAGTCAACGGTAAACGAACATTTAAATCTAAGTTTTTACTGTTCAAAGACTTTACCTCAACTGTAATTTTTTTGGTTGGCAACTGCATACAAGCTTTACCAAATCCCGTCATGGAATGTATCATATACTTAAAATAATAACTGCAAAGTTAAGCAAAACTCACAAAATGAAAGGAGTAATTTCTATATAAATCAGGTTTTTAAACAGCCTTTATACTCGTTTTCATTTACTTTTAGCATTAATCTTATTTTCTTTTTTATTACCCTTGTTTTATCGTGTGATGTGGACGAGAGACCGCGTTCGCGCGCCGCGCCCTGAACCGCACGGGCAAGCGGGTGCTCGCTGCCGCTTTGT
>OFTY01000847.1_pt1 | contig 17197 bp, 10 predicted proteins | sample 1775061 | NCBI WGS metagenome assembly OFTY01 (sample SAMN08195773, study PRJEB24354) | sludge metagenome | isolation source: sludge from phenol fed wastewater aerobic bioreactor B | place: India: Nagpur | collected 2016-09-16 | reverse complement strand
AAAGAAGTGGATTGTCTTTCCTGCGCCAATTGCTGCAAGACGATGACGCCTACTTTTAATAAGGCCGATCTGAAAAGGATCTCCAAACATTTTGGTCAAACCCCGGAAGAATTTGCGAAGCAATGGTTGAAAAAGGAGAGAGGTGGCGACAGGGACTGGATCAATAAGACCGAACCTTGCCAGTTTCTCAATCTCAAGGATAATAAATGCAGTATTTATGCTATCCGCCCTGCTGATTGTGCAGGATTCCCACATCTGCCAAAGAAAATGAAAGATTATGTGCATGTGCATAAGCAGAATGTCGAATATTGCCCGGCAACATATAAACTGGTAGAGAAGATGATGACGCGTATACCATAGTCATAGAAATACATCTTGTAACAAAAAATATTCTGCTTCTTTATCCCTGTGCACGGTAATAGCCAGGATATCATATTGTATCCATTTATATCCTGGATGAAGGAATAGGAACCTACTGGTAGCCCGCTGGAGGTATTTGAATTTTTTACGGGTAACTTTTTCTTCCGGGCAAACGCCAGGGAAAAATCTCCTGCATTTTACTTCGATAATATGAAGAATGCTATTCTTTCTTGCTATGATATCGATCTCATAATGAGAATACCGCCAATTGAGATGTAAAATTTCGTAGCCTTTTTCCTTTAGCCAGTCCACAGCCATCTTTTCTCCTTCTTCTCCTAACTCATTATGTAGTGCCATAGTGTATCTTTACCTTTTATATCAGAAAGGTAAAAGCTTCAATATGCAGGACATTGGGAAATTAACAGGAACTGTAAAGCATTATGACTGGGGCGGCGACGTTTTTATACCGGCTTTGCTTGATGTTTTAAACGAAAAAGGAAAACCTTATGCTGAATACTGGCTGGGCGTTCATCCTCAAGCAGATTGTAAGGTGGTTTTTCCGGACAATACAGCTTTTTTGCTGCGTGATTATATAGCACAGGAAGGCGATAAGGTGTTAGGCGGCTATGTAAGCCAGCGGTTTGGCAATATGCCTTACCTGCTGAAAGCGCTTGATGTGAGAGACATGCTTTCCATCCAGGTGCATCCTTCAAAAGTGGAAGCGGAAAAGGATTTTGCTGCAGAAAATGCGCTTGGCGTGCCGCTTGATTCCCCACAACGTAATTATAAGGACAATAACCATAAACCGGAACTGATGGTTGCCATGGGTGAGTTCTGGCTATTGCATGGCTTCCGCCCGCCCGCAAGCATGAAGCAGGTGCTGACACAAACTCCTGAATTAACTTTCCTTCTTCCTGTTTTTGAAAAAGATGGTTATACCGGCTTATATAAACTGGTAATGGAAATGCTCCAGGAAGAGGTGAATGACCGGCTCAGTCCTTTACTCAGCCGCATCCTTCCGTTATATAAAGCCGGTAAACTGGAAAAATCCACCCCCGATTACTGGGCCGCTAAAGGAACACTTACTTTTTCCCAACCAGGTAAAACCGATAGGGGAATATTTTCGGTATACCTGTTCAATCTTGTGCAGGTAGAAAAAGGTAAGGCTGTTTTCCAGGATGCAGGCGTGCCCCATGCTTACCTGGAAGGGCAGAATATCGAGATCATGGCCAGTTCAGATAATGTGTTGCGTGGAGGACTTACCAATAAGCATATTGATGTAAAGGAATTGCTGAAACACGTGAAATGCGAAGCTACCTACCCCGCCATACTGAATGGAGATAAGAAAGGACCGGAAGTTGTTTATAAAACTCCGGCTCCTGATTTTGAACTCAGTTCCTTTGAGCTTAAAAAAGGCGAGATAGCCTCGCTGGATATTCTTACCACCGATATATTACTGCTCGTAAAGGGATCTGTGCAGGTAAGCAGCCTGCATGGAACAATAGAGGTCAGGATAGGGGAGCCATCGGCGGTGCTTTTCCCTGCTAAAAATACACAGCTGCAGGCGTTGGAAGATAGTCTTGTCTTTAAAGCTACAGTCCCACAGCCATAGAGTTGGCCAGTAACCCACCAATTAAGATTTTCCCACTAAGACAACAAAGAGCACAAAGAAATAGTAAACCCTTTGTGCTCTTTGTTGTCTTAGTGGGAAAACACCTAAAAAAGCACTGAAATCCTATATCGTGAGATTAGCGTAATTGTTTTATTTTTGTGTATCCTGGGACCCAGGAAAAAATATTTGACCATGAAACTGAATAAATCAACAATCTGGGCATTTGTAATATTACTGGTTACAGCTTCTCTCTACCGCAGCTGGGATAGCCGTCCTTTTGGTTTTGCACCACAGATGGCCATGGCCCTTTTTGGCGGTGCTGTGATCCGCGATAAACGTTTTGCGGTATTGCTGCCCCTGCTTTCCCTGCTGATCTCCGACACACTGTATGAGATATTATATACAAACGGTTTAAGCTCCATCCAGGGCTTTTATGAAGGTCAGTTATTCACTTACATACTGTTTGTCGGCATCACATTCTTTGGCATGCTGATGAAAAAGATCAATTTCAAAAATGTACTGGGCTTTACCGTCAGCGGATCACTGATCTTTTTCCTGCTTTCCAATTTTGGAGTTTGGTTTGCAGGCGCAGGTTTGCAGAGGCCTAAAACGTTTGATGGGCTGATGCTTTGTTATGGTGATGCCCTTGCTTTCTACAGGGATTATGGCCTGATCAATGGGTTTTATGGCAATCAACTGTTGGGCGACCTGTTTTTCAGCGGATTGCTTTTCGGGGCTTTTGTCCTTGTCAGAAATTATTTCTTCAAACCTGTTATGGTGAAATCCGAAGCTTAAGGATCAATCTTACTTTTTAAAAAGAGGGTGTTTCATTCTTTTGAGACACCCTCTTTTTTATCCGTTGCGTCTGCGCTGCTTATTCAAGCATCCCGAACCAGTATTTTTCATGCAGTACCTTTTCTTTTACAGTTGCATTAACTCTTTTTTGGAACAAAGGGCAGTTCAGTACCAGCGTATGGAACTCTCCATTCTCCCCGCAGGCATCAATGCCCATTGATTCCAGTTCATCCACTAATGCAGGCGTAAGCGTTTGCCCTATAAAGCGTTCGCCCATTATTTCATTACAGCTTACGATCATGGTTTCAATACGGGCGTCCAGCATTTGCAGCACGAGTTCTTTCCGGTTTTGCAGCCAGAGCGGCAACACCGCTTCCAACCTTGCTGCAGCACACACTTTTTCTTCCCAATCGCGGTGCGCTTGCAGGTCGATGTCTCCGAACACGGCATGGCCGAGTCGATATTCTTCTTTCAGGGATCTTAACGCGGTAGTAAAATTCTTTTCATAATCATTCCATGAACTGCTGATCAGCTTCACCGGCAAGCCCGCCTCAGCAGCCTGTTGTTGCAATATAGCTGAGGGTATGCCATGCGAGCGGGAGATCTTTCCTTCTTCATTCAATACATTCAGCAATACTTTAGGTGAATAACCTGCTTCTTTTGCTTTCATTAAAGCAAAGCAGCTGTCTTTTCCTCCGCTCCAGGAGCAAAGAGCATTTTTTACGTTCATGCTGTTTAATTAAAACTTCAGGGCTTCAGGAAAGAAGGGAATCTTTTTCATTCTCGTATCCTGTGTCCGGCAACAGGTTCTTTCCATCGGCTGCCGCGGTGGCAAGCTCATCGCAGCGATTATTATAAGGATTGTTGGCATGGCCTTTTACCCAGATAAACCTGATCTGGTGTTTTTGTGAAAGACGATGAAAGATCGTCCACAGGTCTTTATTCTTTTTTCCGCCTTTGAAATTGGTAGCTATCCAGTTTTTCAACCAGCCTTGTTCCACTGCTTTTACAACGTACTGGCTGTCGGAATAAACAGTGACCTTCATGCCTTCTTTCTTCAATGCCTGCAAACCGGCTATAACAGCCATCAGTTCCATCCGGTTGTTGGTAGTGAGCCGGTAACCCTGGAATAATTCTTTCCGGTGTTGGCCTGCCATTAATATAGTGCCGTACCCGCCGGGACCGGGATTGCCACGCGAAGAGCCGTCGGTGTATATAGTGATATCGCTCATTTAATAATTACTGTTTCTGTGCAATCAATGATAAGACCTGTCTTAAACCTGGAACACTCCTGTTTTCAATTCTCCCATAAATGGATTGTGGTCTGCTGCTTTTATTCCTTCTGAAATTAATTTTCTTGTATCAATAGGATCGATGATATCATCAACCCATAAGCGGGCAGCGGCATAATAAGGCGAGGCTTGCTTTTCATAACGCCCTTTTATTTCATCCAGCAATTGTTGTTCTTGCGCTGCTGTCACTTCTTTTCCTTTTGCTTTCATGCCAGCCACCTGTATCTGCAAAAGCGTTTTAGCCGCCTGGTCGCCGCCCATCACCGCAATTTTGGCTGAAGGCCAGGCATAGATAAAGCGCGGATCATAAGCTTTGCCGCACATCGCATAGTTGCCGGCTCCATAAGAATTGCCAATGATGATGGTGATTTTCGGTACAACAGAATTGGCTACTGCATTCACCAGTTTGGCGCCGTCTTTTATGATGCCTGCATGTTCACTGCGGCTGCCAACCATAAAGCCGGTCACATCCTGCAGGAAAACAAGCGGTATTTTTTTCTGGTTGCAGTTCAGGATAAAACGTGCTGCTTTATCTGCACTATCATTATAGATTACACCACCCATCTGCATTTCGCCTTTTTTGCTTTTGACGATCTTGCGTTGGTTAGCTACAATGCCAACAGCCCATCCATCGATACGGGCATAGCCACACACGATCGTTTTGCCATAATCCTGTTTGAATTGCTCAAATGCAGAATCGTCTACAATGCGTTCAATGAGATCCACTATATCATAAGGCTTTCCATCGGCCGGAAAAAGTCCATACAGGTCCTGCGGATCTTTTTGAGGTGGGGCAGCCTTGATGCGGTCAAACCCTGCTTTTTCTTTTTCACCCAGCATGGACATGATCTTTTTTACCTGATCAAGGCATTCCTGCTCGGTCTTGAATTTATAATCGGCAATGCCGGATATTTCTGTATGTGTTACAGCGCCACCCAGCGTTTCTGTATCGATATCTTCCCCGATCGCTGCCTTCACGAGATAAGGGCCTGCCAGAAATATAGAACCGTTATTTTCCACCATCAGTGTTTCATCGCTCATGATGGGGAGATAGGCGCCGCCTGCCACGCAGGCACCCATCACGGCAGCGATCTGTGTGATGCCCATGCCGCTCATTCGGGCATTGTTGCGGAATATGCGCCCGAAATGTTCTTTATCGGGGAATATTTCATCCTGCATGGGAAGGTATACTCCGGCACTGTCTACCAGGTAAATGACCGGCAAATGATTTTCCATCGCCATTTCCTGCAGGCGCAGGTTTTTCTTGCCGGTGATGGGAAACCAGGCTCCGGCTTTTACTGTCTGGTCATTGGCCAGTATCACACATTGGCGGCCGCTCACATAGCCGATCCCTGCTACTGTGCCGCCTGCAGGGCAACCGCCCTGTTCTTCATACATGCCATAGCCTGCAAAAGCGCCGATCTCGATAAAAGGAGCGTCTTTATCCACGAGGTATGTGATCCTTTCCCGTGGTGTAAGCTTATTCTTTTCCTGCTGCTTTGCCTGTGCTTTTTTGCCGCCTCCTTCATAGATCTTATCCAGCTTTTGCTGCCGGTGGCTGAGCGACAGCTTCATACTGTCTTCATTGCGATTGAATTCGATATTCATATTTACAGATCGTTATGTGGCAAAGATAGGAGCTATCCCAGCTTTCTCCGGCAATAGTTGCTTCATTGGCTGCAACAAAAAAAGCCGGCGATTGAGGTCGCCGGCTTTTGCTATATGAGATTAAATCTTAGAAGTTGATACGAAGTCCCAATTGGCTGATATACCTCGCACTCAATCCTGGGACAGAGCTGGTGCTCAAGCCCCATGGTGTGCCTGTTTGAGGGTTAAACCTGTATTGAGGTGTAAGATTGCTGGCAGAAACATATCCTGCAAACTGTATCAATGAATACTGATCGAAATTCAGGAAGTAAGTTTTACCCCAGTTCCGGTTCAGCATATTGGTGAAGTTAGACACGTTGTAGCTTACTTGTACAGTATAAGTTTTGCCGCCCAATTTAATATTGAAGTCCTGCTGAACCTGCAGATCAATTACATGGGTGAAAGGCAACCTGGAACCGTTACGTTCAGCAAACTGGCCTCTGCGTTTGTTCAGGTATTTGTTCCCTGCAATATAATCTTCCAGCATCTGGCGCTGATCTGCCTGTGTATATGTTACGCCGCTCACTGTATTGCTCAGGAATGCCATTGACTGTATTTCTGAAGAAGTGGGAACGTAGATCAGGTCACCAAAGGCGCTGCGACCATTATCACCGATCATGCTGTTAGAGTAGATATAGCTGAATGGTGCTCCCTGTTGACCGTTGTAAACAAGGCTGATGGTTGTAGCCATCTTGTTTTGCAGGTAGCTGAACTTCTTGGATACATAAGCGCTGATGCGATGTCCCAGATCGAAGTCAGATGTAGAACGAACTACAAAGTTTCTTCCCTGAACAGTCTCCATGGTATTCCACTGAGAGTTGTTTTGGGAGCTGGTAGTTTCGTTGTTTACGATAGAGTTACCATATACCCAGTTAGCATTGAAGGCCCAGCCATCGCGGAAGGCTTTATCAATAGAGGCGCTTATGTTATAAGAGTAGCCTTTTTTACCTGGGTTATTGTACAACAGGTAGATGCCTGTGTAAGGATTAATACCGGAAGAACGCAGCGGAATATTGCCAGGAGTGCCGCTGAAAGAATATACATTCCTTGAACCTGGTCCAACAGATGTCATAGTTGGAGGCAGGATATTTACGTTCTGATAGTAGATCTCCTGCAGGTTCTTGGTGAATAAACCTTCAACTGTTACTGTCCATCCTTTGCCCAGTTGTTTGTCAACAGCAAGTGATGTACGGAAGATCTTAGGCAGTTTGAACTCTTTTGCCATCAGGTCCACCTGACCTTTAGAGTTAGCCAGGCTGATTCCAAAATCGGTAGAAGAATATTGATTGTATGGATCAGGTTTGAAGAACGGGGCAGGAACAGAAGCGATCTGTGTTGCTGTAGGATCAATACCTCCAACACTTACGCCATTGTTGTTATATACCCCACCAGGCCATACAAGCGGCATACGTCCTGTGAACAGGCCAACACCACCACGGATAGTGATTCTTTCTTCAGGTATGCGGTAAGTAAATCCAACCCTTGGAGAAACTGACCAGGGCACATTGGCAATCTGTCCTGAACGTGCGCCATGGAGGTCGTAGTAAGGGGAGATTTTAGCAATCGCTGAATCGTTGAAGAAAGGGTCTGTTTTAGGTGTTGTCAGGAACTCAGTTTTGTCCAGACGAACACCCAGGTTCAGCGTAAAGCGATCATTTAACCTAATCTCATCATTAACGAAGAATGCAAGGTTGATGTATTTGAATGCTGCTGCAGAAGCTGTGCTTTTTTCATTGTTGTTATCCAGCAGAGAGAAGCTGCGTTGATAACGGGTAGGATTCTGACCTGTCATGAACGCATTCAGGTTAGCATACGTATAGGTTCCGAAGTTATCGCGGATGAATACGTTTTTGGCGTCACTGTAAAGGTTGTCAGTACCAATAGTCATTGCATGTTTGCCCAGGTTGATCTTGAAGGCATCATACAGTGTCCAGTTTTTCTGAGCCAGCAGGTTAGCGCCGGAGAAGTTCTCAGTTCCGAATACATAACGGCCGGAACCATCGTTAATTGTTACACGAGGGAATGGCTGCCCGATCGGGTTCCTGTCATCCAGTACATTGGTATAGGTCAGCAGGAAACGGTTGGTACTGCCACGTTTGAAAGTACTTCTCAACTCGCCTGTGGCAGTATGGGAAGTAGTGGGGAAAATATAGCCGTTATTATAGAAGTTGATTGATGTAGTGGAACTGGATGAAGTATTGTATCTCTCACCATCATTGTAACGGTAGCTGAAAGTAAGTTTGTTGGAGCTGTTAAGGTTCCAGTCAACTTTTGCAGTGATACGGGTAGCTTTTACTTTTTCGGGGTTGTCCAGGAAAGAACCGGGCTCATAACCAAATGTATTTCTTAAGTAGTTAGCTAATTTATTCACTGAATCGATATTGCCATTTCCGCGGTAAGTTGTTATATCGAATGGCTGTGGACGCTCTTCTTTCTGATATTCTCCCAATAAGAAGAAGAACAGTTTGTTTTTGATGATCGGTCCGCCAACCCTGAAACCATAAAGCTGGTTTTTGAATGGAGCGAGGCGGGTAGCATTTGCTTTGGGAACGCCTGGCGTTTTACCAGCAAGTTTTTCGTCCCTGTAATATCCCCATACAGATCCTGTAACGGTATTTGTTCCGGAACGGGTTGTTGCATTGATACCACCACCGGTGAAACCACCGATCGAGGCATCATAAGGAGATATAACTACCTGGAACTGATCGATAGCGTCGATAGAAATGGGATTGATATTGGCCTGGCCACCGTTTGTTCCTGATGCAGCAAGACCGAATACATCGTTATTAATAGCACCATCAATATAAAAGGCGTTAAAGCGGTTGTTCTGACCTGCGATAGAGATACCCGCTCCGTCTGAAGTTACTTTAGCCTGGGGGGTATATTTAAGATAGTCATTAAGGTTTCTGTTAACGGTAGGCATACCGCTTATTTTATCCCTACCAATGGCTGTTTCCGTACCAACCCGGCCACTATTGCCTGATCTTCTTGCTGCTACCACAACCTCAGTCAGGTTTCCTGCGGCATCAGGCAGTACTATATTAAAGTTTGCTTTGTCTCCAAGTGTGAGGAAAACATCGTTTCTTGTTTCAGGAGTGAAACCAACAAAGGAGAAAGTGATGGAATAAGGGCCGCCGGGCTGCATATTGTTTATGTTGAAACTGCCGCCGCTGCGTGAAATTACCCGGTAAAGTGTTCCTGTAGGTACGTGAGTCGCTGTAATTGTAGCTCCTACGAGTGGTTCATTGTTCGAACCCTTTACAGTACCGCCTATACTACTGTTCGTTTCTTGAGCCAATAAGGCAAAAGGAATAGCCAACAACAACACAAGCGATTGTGTGAGTCTCTTAAGCATATTAGTTAAATTTTCGTGATTGTGGTGCAAAGAAAGGGATTATTCCATTACTAAATATAGCCAAAATATTAACAAATTGTCACGCTATAATACCCGTGAAGGACAGTCTGCTAGGGGTTTATGCTGCTTTTATCCTTTAGCAGTTTTGTACTTATACATACCGTCCTGGCCGCTAAGCGGCTAAATGTTACAGGCGTTTTCAAGCCAACTTTCGCTTCCTTTCTTTGTTTATTACCTTTGTAAAAATTATCTGTATGTTCGATTCCATAGAGGATGCGATCCGGGATATCCGGAATGGCAAAATGGTAGTGGTAGTAGACGACGAAGACCGTGAAAATGAAGGCGATTTTATTACAGCCGCAGCCAATATAACCCCCGAAATAGTCAATTTTATGAGCAAGCATGGCCGCGGGCTGATCTGCGTGCCGCTGCCGGAAGACCGTTGCGATGAGCTTGGGCTCGAGCTCATGGTCAGCAATAATACGGCCCTGCATGAAACTGCTTTTACAGTTTCAGTTGACCTGCTGGGCAATGGCTGCACCACTGGTATTTCGGCCCATGATCGGGCAAAAACCATCCAGGCATTGATTGATCCCTTCCTGGATTCCAAGGACTTAGGCCGTCCTGGCCATATTTTCCCTTTACGTGCAAAAAAAGGCGGTGTACTCAGAAGAGCAGGGCATACAGAAGCTGCTGTTGACCTGGCCCGGCTGGCTGGCTTTCCCGCTCCCTACGGCGGGGTGCTGGTAGAAATCATGAATGACGATGGCAGCATGGCCCGGCTCCCTGAACTGATCGAAGTGGCAAAAAAATTCGACTTCCGGCTTATTTCCATAAAAGATCTTATAGAATACAGGATAAAACGCGATTCCCTGATCGAAGAAATTGTCCGCGTGGACATGCCTACCCGGTATGGCGACTTTAAGCTGGTCGCTTTCAAGGAAAAAAACTCTGTGAACGAGCACCTGGCTCTTATAAAAGGGGAATGGGCAAAAGACGAGCCTGTACTTACCCGCGTGCACTCATCCTGCTTTACCGGGGATATCCTCGGCTCGCTCCGCTGCGATTGCGGGGAGCAGCTGCATAAAGCCATGGAAATGGTGCAAAAAGAAGGGAAAGGGGTGATCCTTTATATGAACCAGGAAGGCCGTGGTATTGGCCTGCTCAATAAATTAAAAGCCTACCGCCTCCAGGAAGAAGGAATGGACACCGTGGAAGCAAACCTGCATCTTGGTTTCCAGATGGACCAGCGCGATTATGGCGTTGGCGCCCAGATTCTCCGCTCGCTGGGTATTACCAAACTGCGTTTGATGAGCAATAACCCCAGGAAGCGCGTGGGGCTGATCGGGTATGGACTGGAAATTGTGGAAAACATTCCTATCCAGATCCATCCTAACCCTCATAATGAAAAATATTTACAGACAAAGAAAGAAAAATTGGGACATGAACTGAATCACTGATTGGTAGTTCATTTCTGTTGTCACCCCGGGGTGACAACAGAAATGAACGCCGGTTCAGAAAAATCCTATCTGGTAGTTATGGATTGTTCTTCCTGGTTGTATCAACAGCCGGAGGAGGGGGAATAGAATCTTTCTTATTCTCTTTCCTCTTTTTCTTGCCCCCAAAGAAATCAACCAGGTTATCAAACTCTTTCCGGTAAGCGATGCTGGCCCCGGACCTTTGTGTTCTCGCTGCACCGGTGCTGCTGGTGGTAAGATAATCGAGGTTTTGGCGGTAGAAAAAACTGGCGCGGATCGTGCCGCTTTGGTTGATCAGCCATTCTGCTGTTACATCAGGAAGGAATTGTACGTTTTGCTGGATGGTTGCCTGTAAGGGTACGTCCAGCGTACTTCCCAGTGTTACAATAAAACGGTCTTTGAACAAAGAGATCGGCACGTTCACATTAAAATTACTCTGGTTGATATTAAAGTTGTTGCTGCTTTGCTGATCAAGCAGGTTACGGTTGTATACAGAACCGCTGAAGTTAATGCTGATATTGTCGGTCTTCAGGATTTTGGACAGCTCACTGTTCAGTTTTTTATTGATCTCATTGAAAAACAGTCCCGACAAACTGGAAATGGTATTATAGGTCAGTTCATTGATGGCAGAGCCGAACCCACCGGTATTAGTGGTAGCGGTTTCAGGCGGTGCAAAACTATTGAACACGATGAGGTAAGTGACCTGGCGATTGATCTCATTCTCGTTCTTCTCCATTTGCTCAATATTGGAAGCCACGGAAAAATCACTGTTCACTTTACTGTTCGGAGGGAATTCCAGGGTGAATTTAAAGTCGGGCGAAAACAGGTCGCCGGAAAGATCAACGATCACATACACATCTTCCCTTAATCTTGCGTAAGCATTATCAAAATTCAATGCACTTGCAAGCGGAGCAAAACTCACGTTCTCTGCGGTGTACATTGCTTCAAATTTGATCTTGGCATCGTAAGGGTCTCCGCTCCAGGAAATATTATTGACAGAGCCTTTTTTGATCACGAACGGTTTTTTGAAGAACGACTGGAAGGTGAAAAGATAACTTCCTTCTTTAATGTCGAAGCTGCCGCGCATACTCAATTTTTCCGTGGTGCCGGAATGTATGTTCAATGAACCAGATCCTCTGCCTTCTATTTTATCACCGGTCAGATCGTCGAGTATCACTTTCACTGTTACCATGGGGTTGGCCGTCAGGTCCACATCATAAGTGATATTGCCTGCACCTGTGTTAAGGCTGCTATCACTCATTTCCCGTCCGTATTTTCTTTCTACCAGGAAATCAGCAATGCCCGATTCCCGTGCTTTGGACGATGGGATGGTGACCACGCTGCTATCGCTGGTGGAGGCAATGGCATCGATCTTCATAAAGAGCTCCGATTGCGGGCCCGACAAAGAGAAGGAGCCTGTACCTTTTACCCTGCCATAGAACTGCTGGTTATCATTATAGGTTGTATTCAGTACAAGGATAGGGCGGTTGTTTTCTGGCCCCGTGGTATTAGGCTTGCGCGTTGACACGGTGAGGTCAAAGAACATATCCTTGAAAGCATTGTGCTGGATCGTGCCGGTAAGGTATATGGGGTTCCCAGTAACTGTATCTTTCAGCACTATACCACTCAGATCTATTTCCGTAGGTTTTAGTTCCAGGTCAGTGTCCTGGATTTTATAAAAGCATTGGGTGAAGATAACTTTCATGCCCGCGTCCTGTAATCGCCCTTTGCCGGTGATCTGTAATTTGCTGAGCTCGCCATGCAACGTGAAGTCGCCGGTAACATATCCCGAGATATTGGTGAACAGCGTGCCCAAAAAACGTTCGAGTATGCTTAGCTGGAAATGGTTTGCTTTTAAGGCGATCTGGTTTTTTTGTTGCTCCTCAGGAGTACTCAGGAAAAGATTGACATCGAATGTCAGGTTATTGTCGACATTGACCGTATTGCCATTTACTTTCAACTCCTTTGTTTTGTTTTCATAAGAAAGGCTTGCGGTCACATTCCCGATGGAGTCATTATCGAGCCGGACACTCTCCGCCACTATATCTTTGGAAGAGATATACATATTGTTCATCGGGTCTTCTACCAGTATATTACCTGAAACAAGACCTTCCAGTCTGTTATGCGGCATGAAGAAGGGAGCGAAATCACCGACGTTGATCTTTTTCAGTTCCACCAGCAGATCATTCCAATCGCCGGTTTCAGAAGGCTTGGTCCTCATCCTCACTTCCTGGTTGCTCTCCCGGAGCACCAGCTGGCCACTGGCCGGTATATTATTCCGGAATTCCAGTTCTCCATTCTCCTCGATGGTCCAGGTTTTACTGTTCACCACAAAAGAAGACGGCTGCATCTCTATTTTCACGCCATTGTCGAACGTCAATACACGCGCATTGATATTGGCGCGGTTAATAGCCTGGTTGGCTCCTGTATATAATTTCACCAGCGACGTATCATTATGTGCTTCCACGCGGAAGATTGCCAATGGTACATTAAGGCTGTCGCTGACATTGATATTGGTAACTGAGCCAAACACTGAAAGGCTGTCGGCTGTGCCTTTGGCCGTTAACCGGAAATCATCAAAGTTGTATTTCTGGTATTTGAACTGTGGTATTTCCACATTCAGGTTAAGCTGGTTGTTGCCCGTGTGTACATTGCCATAGATATGGCTGTTGTCAAAACCGGTAAGGCTGCTATCGATCAGTTTTATATACTGATCGATATACTTGGTAGTAATATTGAAAGTAAGTGAATCATTTTCCGGCAATTTGCTCGGCGGTTGTACATAGGCCGGATAATATTTATTCAGGAATAACTTAAATGCATCGGGCAGGTCAAGGATACTGAAGTTACCTGCAATGTCTGCCTCAAATTCATTGGAGCGGGCTGTAAGCGTTTTTATTCCGTTGATGTATTCGGATGAAACGATGAGTGAATCGAAGGGGAGCGGGTTGCCGTCTTTGGATAAAGAAGCATCGGTGATGCTGGCATGCCCAAGGAAATTATCAATGCTGTTGCCGGTGAAATCAAGGTTGAACTTACCGGCAAAGGCAAGATCATCATTGGTGAGGTTCAGTTTTTTGAGATTGGCTTTTTGTACTTCTGCGAGGAAATTGAAAGTAGGCTCCTCTGCATTATTGAAATCGATGATGCCATTCAGTGTCAGTTGCGCTTCAGGATCATCAATGGATGCCTGCCCGTCAAATCGTTTTTTATCCAGTTTGCCTTTCAGCACGATATTGTTGTAGCGGTAACCATTGTAATCTGCAAAGCGGATCTTGCCGTCTATATCTGTTTGCAGTGTTTTTATATTGAACCCTTTTCCTTTTACTGACCCGTTAAGTGCTACCATGCCGATCTTACTGTCTCCCAGGAAATCGCCCAGTTTAAAATAGTCGGTAGCAATGGTCCCTGAATAGATCGGCTGCTGCTTTGCAGGCAGTTTCATATTAAGGTCGCTGGTAAGAATGCCGAGATTGGTTTGAATGGTACCGAATGTTACAAAATCGCGTATAAACCCGGTAAAGTTTCCATTGAAACGAATGAACTGCAGCTTGCGGAGATCAGGTTGTGTAACGTCACGGATGGCGGGTACAAAGGCTACTGCATCATTGTAGGTTGTCCTGAAATCATTTGCCTTGAAATCAATAAAGGTCTGGTTGATATCCGGGAGGCCGGTCATGCTGATATCTCCGTTGAGCAATGTATTATTGCCAGCCTGTATAACGAGGTTGCGGCCATAGAGATCATCCACTGCACCGCGGATCACACCTTTCAGTGTGATATTCTTTTTCCAGGTTTTCATGGCCGGTGCAAAAAAAGCGATATCATCACTGTCAATCTCCGAATTGTTAAAGCGGCCCTGCATTCTTACAGCATGGAGAAAATCATCCAGATCGCTGAACCGGGCGAAGTGCATGCTGAACTGATCGCGGATAATGCTGTTGTTGGTTTTAATATGGAGTTTGTCAAAACTCATTTCCTGCGGGGTGACTTTCACATTCGCCACCATATCCTTCACTTCAAACCCGCTGCGTTCCCTGGTTTGCAGGTTGAGTAAAGCCGTGATGGTATCTTTTTCCCAGCGAAGACCTGTGAAGCTGGTATTGATCTTTGCAAATTCAATATTCTTTCCATCAAAAACCCCGGCCTCGGGTGCTGAAGCTGTAGAGCTGCCGGTTTTAAAGGTGCCATTGGTGATCTCCAGTTTATCTGCCTCGATCACCCATCCTGCACTGTTCCATTTCAGGGTGGAGTCGGTGAGGGGAGCTTTGGGAAATGCCTGGCTGCTGTCTGCCGGGGTCGGTTTGCGGCGGGGATAATTATATAAGCTGAAATAAGGATCGACAATATGGAGCGAGCCAAGGCTGATTGTCCTTTTCGACAGGTTTATATCATCTGCGCTGAGGGAAAAGGATGACAGCCGTACGGTCATATCCTGACCCAGCCATGCATCTTTTTTTACAAAAGAAATATTTTTAAAGTCGATCTGTTTCAGGTTCAGTTGAGTGCTGCCTTCCGACTTACCGGAAGAAGGAGAGGTGAAATAATCGATCAGGAACTGGTGGTTCCAAACAGAATCGGTGCGTTGCATTTGGATAACTGCATCCGAAAGCCCGATATATTTGAGCTCGATATTTTTTTTGAAGAAAAACCAGTCGGTGATGCGCACTCTTACTTCACCGGCATACAATAAAGTGTCCTGGTGCTGATCTTCTACCAGCACACCCTGCAGATGCATATTATTGAAAAGGGAAAAATCAACTTTTTTGATCTCGACCCTGGCATGGAGGTCTTTGGAGAGCCGCTTGGTCACCTTTCCCACGATCCAGTTCTGCCCGAAAGGTGTTTGAATAAAAAGCCAGGCCGCCAGTACCAGTAACAGCAATGACAGAAATACCCAGCCGACTATTTTTTTAAATCTTTTCAGGTACTCCTCAATTTAAAAAAGTGTAAAAATACGCAATCACGGCCTCAGGGCAAATTTGGTACCCATTTCTCTTTTATTCATTTCGGCAGACTTTGAAATCTCACGAATAGATTAGCAGCTTTTTTGTTTTAGTTTGTGTAGAAACTCCCACAAAGGGCCCAGAGACCACAAAGTCTTTATTATTTTTTGGCTTTTTGCTCTTTGTATCTTCGTGGGAGCCAAAGCCAAGATTCAAAGAAATCCTGATCTCTACAGTTTTGCGGGAAAACTTCCAGTAAATTGCTCCAAAAACTGCAGATGAAAAAGCTTCTTCTTCTTTTTTCACTTTTCTTTTTCGAAAAACTGGTGATTGCGCAGGCAAATACGGCTCCCAGGAACAAATACGTGCTGGTGATCCATGGTGGTGCCGGCACCATTCTCAAAAGCCAGATGACCCCTGAAAAGGAAAAAGCCTATACCGAATCCCTGAACGCTGCGCTGGAAAAAGGGCAGGCTGTTTTGCAAAAAGGAGGCACTGCACTCGATGCGGTGGAAGCAACTGTCCGCTACCTGGAAGATAATCCCCTGTTCAATGCCGGAAAGGGTGCGGTATTCACCAATGAAGGAAAAAATGAGCTGGACGCCGCGATCATGAACGGGCAGACCCTGGCAGCAGGTTCTGTGGCCGGTGTTACCACTATCCGCAATCCTATCACAGCCGCCCGTGCCGTAATGGAAAAAAGTCCACATGTGATGATGGCAGGAAAGGGTGCAGAGAAATTCGCTGCACAGCAGGGACTTGAAATAGTTGACCCTTCTTATTTCTACACAGAAGAACGCTGGAAAGGTTTGCAGCGTGCTAAAAGGGAAGATTCGCTCAAGGCAAACCAGCCAGGAGCATTGAAACAGCCGGAGAATAAGGATTATAAATACGGAACAGTGGGTGCGGTTGCGCTCGACCAGCATGGCAATCTTGCAGCAGCTACCAGCACAGGTGGTATGACCAATAAAAAATTCGGCCGCATAGGTGATGCACCTATCATTGGTGCCGGCACTTATGCGAATAACAAAACAGTAGCCATCAGCGGCACCGGCTGGGGCGAATTCTTTATCCGCCTGGTAATGGCCAAAAGCATCAGCGATATGATGCAATATGGAAAAATGACCCTGAAAGCATCATCCGATGAAATGGTGATGAAACAATTGCCTGCATTGGGTGGAGACGGTGGTTTGATTGCAGTGGACAAGGATGGCAATATTGCCATGCCATTTTGTACAGAAGGAATGTACAGGGGATTTGTGAAGGAAGGCGGGGAAAGAACAGTGAAGATATACAAGGAGTAAACAGCAAGTCATAAACTTCCTATCTTCCAGATAAAATCTTTTCATGCACAGGTTCTTACTTGGCTGCATTCTGATCTTCTCCATTTCAGCTTCGCTGCAGGCGCAGCGTTTTGGCGGCACGCCTCCGGGAGTGGAATGGAGACAGATCAATACCGATACAGCCCGGATCATTTATCCTGCGGGGCTCGACAGCCAGGCACAGCGGGTGGCATTGCTGGCGCATTACCAGGCATCACAGGCCCCGGCTTCATTGGGCAGGCAAATACATAAGATCAATATCGTGTTGCAAAACCAGACCACCATTGCAAATGGTTATGTTGGCCTGGGCCCTTACAGAAGTGAATTCTATTTAACCCCTTCACTGAATAATTTCAACCTGGGCAGTTTATCATGGACAGATCAACTGGC
>OFTY01000846.1_pt1 | contig 17198 bp, 10 predicted proteins | sample 1775061 | NCBI WGS metagenome assembly OFTY01 (sample SAMN08195773, study PRJEB24354) | sludge metagenome | isolation source: sludge from phenol fed wastewater aerobic bioreactor B | place: India: Nagpur | collected 2016-09-16 | reverse complement strand
GTGTTGCCATTCACTTTGGAGAAAGGACGAACGGTAAGAAAACCTACGGTGATTAAAAATATAATGTGCATTCACTCCCAGCAGTGTGGTTTGAAGATCGGGGCGAATGCCCGCTACATCGCCTGCAAAATTACTGTTGAGTAAATCATTATCACTGAGGTAATGACCCTTATAGACCTGAGCAATAGCGTCTATCGTAAACTTGCGCAGATAAGCATAGCTCGCCAGATCAAAACTTCTGGTGGTGCCGCGTTTGTCATCGCTGCGATTGAGTATGGGTGCGCGAAAATTGAGATTGATGCCAATAAACCGATACGTAAATCCCAGGCCGGCACCATTTAGATCGTTTGGGGAATATTCTGCTTCGCGCCTCCTGCCCTGCTCTCCCACCTGGTAGCCATTCACTTTTCGCGACAAAAAGGTCCTGACCGTAAGCATGTCCGGATCGTAGCGGATATACTCCTCATCCGTGTCGCGCAATGAATGTTGCGCCCATGCCTGCCCGGCAGCAACAACAACACATATACATGACAAAAAAATTCTAAACAGGGGTTTGAACATACAATCGGGCAAAGGTTATAAAAAAACAGGGCCGTCTTGCGACAGCCCTGAATTTTTTTGCAAGAAATTAATCTTACTGTTTATTCACTTTGATCACCTGGGTATGATCTCCATCGCTATACTTCACAAGGTAAATTCCCTGGGCCAGCGACTTCATATCCAGCACCGCAGTGCCATTGGTCATGGTTGCCACCTGCATCACTTTGCCGGTAGCATCAGTAACTGTGATGGTTGCTTTCAGATCAGCAGTGCCATATGCCTTCACCGTAAGCTTGTCGCTCACAGGGTTAGGATAGGCCTCCACTGTAAATCCTCCGCCCTTCACGATGGCCTGAACCGTTTCAGAATAGGTGGCCGCGCCGCTCAGTTCTACTATTTTCAAACGGTAGTAGTTGACACCGGTAACCGGAGTCTCATCCACAAAGGTGTAGCTTGAAGGCTCACCCAGGGCTTTCACCGTTCCGAGATAGCTGAAATTGCGACCATCCAGACTTCTTTCAACTTCATACAGATCTCCTTTTTGTTCGTTGCCTGTTGTCCAGATCACCTGGTTCTTTTTACCCACATTCTCGGCTCTGATTGCAGAGATGCTGATAGCAAGGGGTGCAGGACCCGACATTACATAGAAATTGGAGAAACCTGGTGTTACCGCGTTCACCCAACTGATACCATTACCCGTTCCGTTGCCGGTTTGCAGCAATGCAGAGTTTGTACCAGCGGCTGTGGAGTAGTTAGCCTGGCAGGTAGCACCTGTTTGGCGTGTGATATTCAGGTTGCCGATCAACGCACTGGGATCTACACCCTGAAGTGCTGTCAACTCAGCGTTCGTGAAGAAGTAAGTCACGTTGAAGTTACCGGTTGATGGTCCATTGATGAGGAAGTTTCTGTCGAGGTAATACTGTGTACCTGCCTGACGTACCGCACCCGTATTCTTGTTCAGATTGATGGTAAAGTTACCGTTAGTTACGCCTGTGCCGGGTTTCACGTTTGCGATCAGCAGACCTGCAGTGTTTACCAGTGAGCTCCATCCGGTGTAGGCCGGATCGGGGTTGTTGGCTTTACCTGCAGCACATGAACCTGTTGCGGCGATCATTGTGTTATCCAGTTCATAAACGGTAAGGCAGAAGGTGCCGGTAGAGGCTGTAGGCGTTCCGTCCACAGCAACGTAGTAGGTGGTTCCACCCGTAAGACCGGTGGCGTACAGGATAGATCTGCCGGTATTGCTACCATTATTATCATCACAGTTCATGATGCTGAAGGTGCTGTAGTTAGAAGAATCTGTTGCAGCAAACAGGGCTACCCTTGTATCTGCGAGACCGCTTCCGCTAAAGTCAGAAGATATCCTTACAGCGCCCGAAGCCGGAGCTACGAACTTATACCATACTGTTGCATTACCTGTAGTTCCTGCACAGCTTGCTGCCGGCTCGCCTACTTCCTGAGCGGCGCCTACATTGGTCAATGTATTGCCGGTACAAGTGCTGTTTAGAGCCAGAGAGAAAGCCCCCGATGCCACGTTGTTGGCTGGCGGCGGCGGAGCAGTAGTGATATTGATCGTCCAGTCTTCTGTTTCTCCATAGCCGAAAGAAAGACAGGGAACTAGACCAGTGCCGGAATAATCTTCTGCTACAATCATTTTCATGCCTGTGTTTCCGGGCAGCGCATTGGTCGGAACTACGAAGGTTCCTGTGATATTACGAGGCCCTGTAGCTGTGGCGTTTTCTACAAACACTTTCTCATTCGTGCCGTTGAAGGTACCATCGTGGTCAAAGTCAATCCAGATGGCGGTGCCAAAAGAATAATAGGTAGCACCGTCGCACTCATTTTCCTCTACAGTAAAGGATACGCTTTGTCCGGCAGCCACGGTAGTGAGCGCACCCAGCGTTGTGAAGTTCGAGTACATACCCAATGTCGAACCTGGTCCGGGTGCTGCTGTAGAACATCCGTTGGCATTGGCATACGCCGCAGGTGTTGAAGCACCGTTTACGGTTACTGAGTAGATTTCTTCATCCGCATTCACGGTAGCGGCGGAAGCACAATAGCAACTGTAGAACGGACTCATGTTCACGGTCACCACATTGGATGTATCTCCGGCACTGCTGTTGGAGCAGGTAATCACCATGCGATAATCGGTAGCAGAAGTCTGACCTGAAACCAGATACGATGGATTGGTGGCACCGCTTATGTCGGTCCAGGAAGCCATACCTGTCGGCGACGACTGCCATTGGATACCAATACCCGTGCCCACCGTATAAGCAGTGTCATACAATGTAAATGTGCTGCCCAGACAAACGTCAGCCACGGTATATGCCGTACCTGCAGCCGGTGTACCCGTACATGCTGTTGCAGCATTGATCGTGATGACGTAGTCCTCTGTCTCGTAGCTTGAGTTTGCTGCACAGGCCTGGCCAGAAGTCAGGTTTATGTAGTAGGTACGCAGACGAAGGCCGGTCTGACCGGGCACTGCACTCAGTGGCACGGTAAAAGTTCCGGATGCGTTCAGACTATTACCCGACGAAGCTGTAGTCAAACTCACCATTTCGGAGGCATCGAATGTACCGCTCTGATCGTAATCGATCCACGCCGTGGTGTAGTAGTACGTGTACAGATGCGTTGCATTCAGCGTGTACTGAACGCCCTGAGAAAGAGTCGCCGTAGTGTTCGATGTAGTAGGATAGAACAAGGAATAGCTTCCTGTACCCGGTGTGGTGGTGGTATTGTTAAGGCTGGTAGTAGGGATGGTTACATTGGTCAGGTAATTGGAGGTAATCGAATTGAGTACCACACCTGTAGCCGGCCCGCAATAGCACACCAGGAAGGAGTTGATTGACATAGAAACAATGTTCGAGTAGTCGAAAGAACCACCGTTAGAACAAGTAACCATCAACCGGTAATCCATGGGCACGCTTATACCTGCTGTCTCGGTATAAGACGGGTTGGTAGCGCCCAAAATGTTATTGAATGAATTGAGACCCGCCTGTGAGCTCTGCCATTGATACGTGATACCGATGCCAGAAGTGTAGGCAGTGTCGTAAATTGTAAAGGCAGTGTTGGCGCACACGAGATTGCCGGCAGGACCATAAGCTGTACCTCCAACAGGAGTACCGCTACAAGGGGTAGCCATGGCAATATCAATCAGGTAATCTTCAGTTTCGCCCCAGCTATAGGTACCGCAGGGAAGTACGCCCGTGGCTACCGAAGTCTCTACGTTTACCACACGCATACGGGTAATGCCCGTAGTGGCTGTCATCGGTATGGTAATGGTGCCCGACTCGGTATGTGGGCCTGAGGTATAAGTTGGCGACGAGTAAACGGTTTCATTGGCACCGTTGAAGGTACCATCCTGATCGTAGTCAATGAAGATCTTTGTCCAGTTACTGTAATTGCCTGCGCAAGTTCCGATCTGCACCGAGAAAGGTACAGTACCACCCTGAGTAACGGAGGTTGGCGTCAGCGTGGTATAATTCGAATACATGTTAGTAACACTACCTGGACCCGGAGCGGTGGTAGCACATGTAGAGGAGTTATTGAGACTTCCGAAAGTTACGTTCAGTATCTCTTCGTCTGCTGTTGATGTGGCAGTGGATGTACAGTAGCAGTTGTAGAAGGGATTGATACCTACGGTAACAGTGTTTGAGATATCAAAACTACCACCATTAGAACATGTGACGGTAGCCTTGTAGTCCATAGGAGCGGTAATGCCGGGAGAAGTAAATGTGGAAGTGGTGCTACCTGAGCCCGTAGCCGGCACCCAGTTATTTGCGCCGGCTTGCGACTCCTCCCATTGAATACTGATACCGTTTCCGATCGTAAAACCAGTCAGCGATATTGAGAAGGGTGTGGTAGCGCATACAAGACCACCTGTTGGTCCCACGGCGGTTCCCGCTGTAGGATTACCGGTACATGGAGGCACCGAGAATTCGTAAGCACCTATATCCGGGGTAGTAACGCTGCGGGCAGCACCGAGAATGTCAATATTAACACCAAGGTTGATACCCATATTGTCCATCATGCTGCTGGTGGGTGTATAATCTCCCGTTCCCGCAGAAACAAACTGAGGATCTACACTCACACTGTTTAGATCGAATGGAGTTCCCGTCATTGCCTGCCAGGCCGCGAGGGATGTATAACTGGTAGGGCTAACTGCAGAATAGTATCCGAAATAGTTTACCCCCGTACCGCCGGCACTGAGATAAACGTTGTTGTAGTTCGAAGTTTTGCCCGTACCGGAATAATACAAGCCATACTTAGCGGAAGAGCTAGGTTGAGAAATCACAATGTTGTTGTCCCGGATATCAACACCTGCGGTTCCGGTGGCATACACACCATACATAGCGCTCGCGCTCATGGCAGTATGATCCAAAACAATGGTATTATGATAAGCCTTTACGTAGGTAGCGCCACTCAGATAAAGCGCATATCTTGTACCGATACCTTGTATATTGCCCACCACATTGTTGTAAAATTTATTCTCATTTCCCAACGTAGATGCGGCACTGCAGTAAAGCAGATAACCGGTAAAGCTGGTAGAAGGTGCAGCAAGCGCTGAATTCCTTACAATATTCCGCTCAACAAGTCCATTGGTACAGCCCGTCGTGAGCACAATGCCATAGAACGTAGTCAGCGAAGTACGCGTAGGACGCTCAAAAATGCTCTGTGAAACCGTAGGCGCACCCTGGTAGTAACCATAATATCCGTAAACGTAATAGTCCGTTACATGACAATTGGTCACAGTATTGTTTGTGTTGCCTGTGTTGCTTGCACCATAAAAACAAATACCGAAGTAACCACCGGAGATCGTACAGTTACTGAAGGTGTTGTAGCTACCGTTAGCCCCCGAAGTAGAATAAGATGTTTTTGAAGCACTCATCACCACTGCGTTGGTACTTGTACTTGTCGCCGCAGGTGCTACTGAAATGGTACAACTATCGAAAGTGTTGTGATCTGCATTGTTCATCAGGTGCACGGCAAAACCATAGCTTGTACCTAAAGCCGAAATGTTCAGATTCTTGAACGTGATATAGTCGGCGCCATTGAGGTTCAGCGTAGCATAGTTGGTAGTAGCGGTGGTAAGCGTCTGCGTCAGCGTGGCTCCTCCTCCATTGAAGGTAACCGTGTTTATCGCATTTGCGCCTACAGTGGAGGGAATGTCTATCTGTTCAGTATAAGTGCCGGGCGCTACGTTAAAGACAACCGGACCGGAAATACCACAACTGATAGCCGATACCGCTGCAGCAAAAGTCTGGAAGTTAGTAGCACTTGGCGCCTGTGTGCCATCAATGGTGTAGGTACCACCGGGGAAGGGGGTAGATACGTTGACAGCAGTCGTGTTTGATGTGTCAAAAAGAGAGCTGTTGGTGCAACCCACGATTACGCGGAAATCCGTAGGCACCAAAACTCCCGATGCTGCGGTATAGGAATTCTGCGTAGCGTTAGTAATCGACGTCCAGTTGTTGGTACCTGCCGGCGACGATTGCCATTGGAAGGTGATACCACTTGCCAGCGTATAGCCGGTTGTTGATACCGAAAAGCTGGAACCGGGACAAATGGTAGCACTTGGGCCCGATGCCGCCCCTGCAGTAGGCGTACCTGTACAGGCCGTAGGAGCCACAATGGTAACAGTGTAGTCTTCTGTTTCGCCAGAGCCCATTGAAGTACAGGCATCACCCGCTCCGTTAACATTACCAGCCCCGCGGGAGCGTATCCGCATACCCGTAGTGCCGTAAGTAGCAGAAGCAGGTATAGCAACACCGATAGTAACACCAGTGCTGGTAACGTTGGTACCTACCTGATTCCATTCTGTGGCCTCGTAGCTTCCGTTTTGATTGTAATCAATCCATACAGACACGATCGCGCCGGAATAAGTACCAGCGGGGTCGGCAATAACGGTGAGGTTTTCTGTCGTACCCGCAATAACGGTTGTCGTTGCCGTGTAGGACGTGTAGAAAGGTGATGCAGTTGGATTGCTGGCAGATGTGTTATTATTGATCGCACCAAAAATAACCTGATTCATCATGGAGCCCGATCCACCCGCATTCACCGCAGCACAGTACTGTGCATCGGCGGCCGAATGCAACAACATAGACACGAACAGCACTGCAAACCATCTAAACTTTTGTAAAAGTTTACTTGTCATGAGTAATCTAATTCTGAATGACGCCTACTCTTTACAGGATTTTCGGCTTCCTCCTTTAATGGTTAATCATCAAATCCAGGCGCAAGTCTGTAACAGTTTCGCTTCTAATTTTTTTCCAACGAATTACTAATAGCAGGTTATTTACCAAGTCTATACCCCTGCTCGGAAAGCAATTAATAACAAAAAAGCCTCCCGAGGTGGGAGGCAAATTATAAAATTCTTATGATTTTTTAATTCCTTTTTTAAAGGACTGGTCGTGAAAATTTGTCTTTTCGCAGCTTTTTAGTTGGGAGAATTGCCGCTGATAGAAGAAACATATTTAGACTTATTATCCATATTATCTACCGCAGGAGAACTTTCTATCAGACCGTTGATATTCCGCTTCCATATTTGATCACCTTTTTGCGGATCGATGCAGAACAGGGCTTTCTCATGACTTCCTATATAAAGACGCTCATTGAAGATCATCGGAGATGATTTTACCAGTGCCTTTGTCGGGAACTGCCAAACCACACTGCCATCGAGCATTTTCACACAGTAAATGCTGTAATCGTAGCTGCCGAAGTATATCTTATCATCATAAGCATAAGGAGAAGATACTACCCTGTCTCCGGTTTTCACCTGCCATTTCACGCTGGCGTTGACACTATCTACGGCATACACACTTCCATCGTTACTACCAAATACTGCATAACCGCCGTAAATGATGGGAGAACTCTGAATAATGCCACCGGTAGGAAACTGCCACTTGAGGCTTCCGTCATTTACTTTAAGACAGTAAAGATTGTAATCATTGCTGCCTACATACACATAACCATCGGTAGCAATGGTGGGAGACGACTGTATAGCACCACCTGTAGTATAAGCCCATACCTGCTGACCATCTTCTTTATCTACAGCATACACTTTACCATCATAACTGCCAAAAACCACGAGCGTATCATACATCGTTGGCGAAGAATAAACATAGCCGCCCGCATTAAAAACCCACTCCATAGTGTCTGCGGTTGCATCGTAGGCATACAAAGTATTGCCGTCGCCTGTACCAAAGTACAGATAGTCATTCCCGTCTTTTCCGCGTTGCTCGGCATAAGGAGTGGCAAGTAAGGTTCCTCCGATCTGTATCCTTTTAATCAGTGAGCCTGTTTTTGCATCAAGTTTGTGAACAAAGCCATTTTCTGCCACCACATACAATTTATCATTGAGCACCACAGGGGAAGCCTGAATGTTTGCTCCCGCAAAATATTCCCATTTCTTATCGCCCGAAACCGGGTCGAATGCGTACAAAAACTGATTTTGACTGCCAATAAATACAGTAGGAGTATATTCTGGAGTGAACGGAGTATCCGTACTAAAATCTTTTTTACAGGAGCTTGTAAAGAGGGCAACAGTACCAAAAAGTGCAATGAGCAAATTCGTCAAGCGTAGCTGCATGATGCTGATATTAAAAGTTGTTAGTAGTGCAAAATAGGGGTTTTAAGCTTTTATTGCAAGAACGGAATGAAAAATCCGGCCTGTAAAAAAAGACCGGATTTAAAACCTGAACCGTTTGTTTTTTATGCGAGCATTTTTTCCTTTTGGCGCTTAAGCTGGTTTACCATAGAATCGAAAGCCCGGTCGAATGACTCTTCAAAAGTCTTGCTGGAATGTTTTACAAAATAGGAATGCTTCGGTACATACACTTTGATCTCAGCCACCTTGTCTTTAATCTGCTGCGAAAGATTTTCGAGCTTCAGATAGACTTCTACACCTATAATCCGGTCGTGAAAGGTCTTCATCTTTTCCACCTTGGCGTTTACATGTTCGATCAGTTTGTTGTCGGCATCAAAGTGCACTGTCTGAATTTGAACGTTCATAATTCCTGAACTTTTATGGTTAACAATACATCATCATCCCCTGGGATGATTGAGTTTATGAATATTTTTTAGTTGTTCAATATTAGTATGGGCATACACCTGCGTGGCGGCCAGGCTGCTATGGCCCAGCAATTCTTTAATGGCCTGTATGCCGGCTCCGTTGCCGAGCAGATGCGTAGCGAAACTGTGTCGTAGCACATGCGGACTGCGCTTCTTCTGTGTAGTCACTGCTCCAAGATAATGTGTAACCACCCGATATACATAGCCCGCATACAGCGGCAACCCGCTCTCCAGCACCAAAAGCCGCTGAACATCTGCCTGCTCCAGTTTTGATTTCTCGGACAGATAATCACGTATAAGTTGCTGCAGTTCAACGCCAATGGGCACCAAGCGTTCTTTGTTTCCCTTTCCGAGCACTCTGATTTGTCCAAGGTTCCATTCTACCTGGATTTCGGTAAGGGTCACCAGTTCGTTGCGCCGCAGCCCGGTCTGATAGAGCAGTTCGCAGATCAGCCGATCTGTTAATCCCTTAAACCCCACACCAAACGAAAGCTCTCCGAGCAGCAGATCGGTTTCCTGTTCTCTGAGATAAGAAGGCAACCGGTCGGGGGTCTTCTGTGCATGCAACTGGGCCACTGGGTTTTTGTCCACCAGACCCAGCCTTAGCTGATACCGATAAAATGAATTGATGGCAGAAATTTTTCGGTTGATGGTGCGTGCGCCCATACCCTCGTCTTTCAGCGCGGCCAGCCAGCTACGCACCTGAAAGTGTGACAGAGCACCAGGATCGGTAGTCGCATACTGTTCAACGATAAATTCTTCAAACTGAAGTAAATCCTTTTGATAAGCCGTTAAAGTGTGAGGGGAATAACGCTTTTCAAAACGCAGGTACTGTAGATAATCTTTTCTCCTTTGCTCCAATACCATAAAAAAAACCTGGTCTTGTAAATATAAGAAAATACAAGACCAGGCAAAAGTTATTTTTTAAGGAGCCGAAATTCTTAAATCTCTATTTTTCCTGAAGCAATTTGTTGCTTATAGATCGCCTTCAACACTTCTGTACGGCGACGAACAGATGGCTTGGTAAAAGACTGACGGTCGCGCAGTTGATTGAGTACACGGGACTTTTCGTACTTCTTCTTGTACTTCTTCAGCGCCTTGTCAATATTTTCGCAGTCTTTAGAATCGATGATCAACATAATAAAATACCCCCTTTTGTTGAAATTTGAGGACTGCAAAGGTAAAATTTATCCGGTCTTTGCCAAATATTTTTTCAGACCATTTTTCAGGGGTGATTTTTAAGAAATCCGAACAGCTCCTCAACACTCAGGATGCGGGAAAAAGCACCGGCACGAATGGCTTCGGCAGGCATGTAGGCCACCGCCGCCGAAGAGGGATCCTGAACCCATGCAAGACCTCCGCTGGCCTCAATGCGCTGAAGCCCCGCCACGCCATCGGCATTGGCGCCGGAGAGCAACACGGCAACCACATCGCTCCCATACACTTCAGCAGCACTTTCAAAACTCACATCTATGCTGGGCCGGCTAAAGTTTACTTTTTCGGAATCGTCAAGAGCCAGGGTGCCGTCGGCTTCAAATAACAAATGATAATCTGCGGGCGCAAGATAGACATGACCTTTCAGCATCTCCTGCTTCTCCTCGGCTTCCTGCACCGGCCAGCAAGAACGCGACGCGAGCAGATCCACCAGCGGAGATTCGGTGCTGCTTTTGCGATGCAACACAATGACCAGGGCAAAATGGCCCCGGGCTCCCAGCCCCGGCAATACCTGCAGCAGTACTTCCAGGCTGCCCGCCGAGCCGCCGATGATGACCAGCCGCTTTCGTTCTGCTACTTTATTTTGCGCCATATTTTTTCTTTTCCCTGCTGTTGGTACTGACTGGCTACCGGAGAAAAACGGAGGGTTTCCTTAGCACCCAATCCAATAAAGCCGAGCTTTTCGAGGCTCTCATCAAAGAGCCGGAACACCCGGTCTTGCAACAACTTATCGAAATAGATGAGCACGTTGCGGCAAAGAATAAGTTGAAATTCATTGAAAGAATGGTCCGACACGAGGTTGTGGGCCGCAAAGATCATTCTGGCCTTGAGCGATTCTTCCATTTTGGCGTGGTCATAGTGGGCGGTATAGTAGGCAGAAAAATCGTTTCGTCCTCCGGCCTCAAGATAGTTGGACGAATATTGCCGCATATGTGCCAGCGGAAAGATGCCCTTGCGGGCTACTTCCAAAACTGCAGGATTGATGTCTGTGGCATAGATCAGCGTCTTATGTAACAAACTCAGCTCCTGCAAAATGATCGCTGTGGAATATACTTCCTCGCCGGTAGCGCAGCCCGCATGCCAGATGCGTATAAGCGGATAGGTAGCCAGGACAGGAAAGACGTCTTGTCGCAAAGCCTGATAAAAAGAAGGGTCGCGAAACATTTCGGTCACATTCACAGTGATCTCTTCTACAAACCGCCTGAGATAGGCACTATCGTGTCGGAGCCTGTAGCGAAGCTCTGCAAAGCTGGGAAACTTATCGAGGGAAGAAAGCCGGTTGACCCTGCGCTTCAGCGATGCCCGGGAGTAGCCGGTAAAGTCGTAACCATACTGCGCAGCAAGATCGCCCAGCAGCACTTCCAGCTCATCATCATGTATCCGTCCCTGCTCCAAACTACTGCTCATTGAGATATCTATCCAAAATTCCTACCAGCAGATCCACATCTATGGGTTTGCGTACATAACCATCGGCACCCGCTGCCAGGCATTTCTCCCGGTCGCCCTGCATGGCCTGCGCCGTTACGGAGATGATGGGTATGTGTTCTAAACCCGGGTCGGACTTGATGCTGGCAATAGCTTCATAACCGTCCATATCCGGCATCATCATGTCCATGAGCACTACGGCTATGGCTTTATCTTGCTGCAACATGCTGATACCCTGGTCTGCCGTAGTGGTAGAGACACAGAGGTAGCCCCGGGCTGCCAGTATAGCCTGCAGAGCAAAAATGTTTCGCTGGTCGTCGTCTATAATGAGAATTTTCTCCGTTGTCGGCATTTCGTTTTCTTTATAACTTATCATACAGCCACACCCGTAGTAAAGACACAAGCTGATCTACATCCACGGGCTTTGAAATATAGTCTGAGGCACCCGCCTGAATGCATTTGTCGCGATCGCCCAGCATGGCTTTGGCTGTAACGGCGATAACCGGCAACTGACGAAAGCGCATTTGCGCCCGGATGCGTTTCATTGTCTCATAACCGTCCATCTCCGGCATCATAATGTCCATCAGCACTACATCCATGTCGGGCTCCGCCTCAAGCACGCGAAGCGCCTCTTTGCCATCGGTGGCAGAAAAGACGTTCATTTGCAGCATCTCAAGGGCTTTGGTGAGCGAAAAAATATTTCGCACATCATCGTCGGTGATCAGAATCTTTTTGTTGCGCAGGACTTCGTTCAAAGTGCCCAGCCGTCCTGGATTTCTTTGGCCTTTTTCTGACTTGTGTTCTTCCATCAGGTGCAGAAATATGCTTACCTCATCGAGGATGCGGCGATACGAATGCGCGGTCTTTACCACGATGGTGTCGGCATATTGCCGCAGTCGTTCCTCTTCCGGTTTGCTGAGGTTCTTGCCTGTAAAAACGATGATCGGTAAATTTTCAAGTCCTGCACTATCGCGGATCTTTTCGAGGGCAAGGTAAATGCTGGCATCTGGTATGCCCATATCGAGAATCACACAATCGACCTCTTCCTGATGCAGGGCTGCTAGTCCTTCGTTTATATTTTCGGATATCTGAGTGTTCACCTGATAGGAGCCCAAAAAGTAGGCAAGTGCCCTTGCGTGGCGGGTGTTCTCCTCAATGATCAGTACTTTTTTATTTTCCTTGCCCAGCACATACTCAATCTTGCTGAAGATGTCCTGCATTTTCTCAAGGGTCACGGGTTTGTTGATAAAGTCTATAGCGCCTCTCATCATACTTTCTTTCTTCACCGTATGACTCGACATGATGTGGACGGGAATATGGCGCGTGCGAGGCTCCGCTTTGAGTTCCTCCATTACTTCCCAACCACTTTTTACCGGCAGTTGCACATCGAGGAGGATGCCCGCCGGTTTGTAGTGCTGTGCCAGCAGGGCTGCTTCATCGCCCCTTACGGATACGATTCCTTTGTATCCCTTACTACGCGCAAATGCTAACAAGGCTTTTGCGAAAGCGGTATCATCTTCCACAATAAGCAGCACCGAGTCGCCCGTTGCTATGCTATTTCTGTCATCGGGTATTCCTTCTGGTATTTCTGAAGCAATAAAGGCGGCATAGGGCGCATCAGCAGCCGCGATTTTTACAACTTGTTCCATCATAGGAACGGACGTCATCTCTGTCGGTGCGGAGCCTGGTTCCGGCAGCATCTTTTCTTCAGGTAGGATTAAGGTGAAGGCACTGCCCTGATCCGGCTCACTCTTTAGTGTAATGCTGCCGCCCAGAAGTCGGGCCAGTTCGCGGCTGATCGACAGGCCAAGACCTGTTCCTCCGAATTTCCTGCGTGTGGATCCATCTGCCTGCTGAAAGGCTTCAAAAATGAGTTGTTGTTTTTCTTTAGGAATGCCGATGCCGCTGTCTTCTACCGTAAAGGCTATCATGCCCGGTTGCTCGGCTCTACCAACAATCAGCCGTACAGAACCCTTTGGGGTGAACTTGATTGCATTGGAAATAAGATTTCTCAGAATCTGCTCAAGGCGCATTTTATCCGTTCGGATATGGGCTGGAATATCGCCGGAATAATCAAGGTCGAAAGCTATATGTTTATCCGCAGCAACCGGAGCAAAGAGCCTGCGCATTTCTTCACCGATAGCCGATAGCTCCACATCGTCATATTCGAGCTCCATCTTGCCTGCCTCTATCTTCGAAAGATCCAGTATCTCGTCAATCAAAGAGAGCAGGCCGGTGCCGCTGCTCTGAATCACATGGGCATACTCTACCTGGTCGGGTGATAAATTGTTTTTGTGGTTTTCACTCAGCAACCGCGATAGCAGGAGGATGGAATTGAGTGGTGTCCGCAATTCGTGCGACATATTGGCGAGAAACTCACTCTTGTACCTCGTACTTATTTCCAGCTCTTCTGCCTTGCGCTGAATTTCCAGATTGCGCTCTGCTATTAATTGATTGCGCTCTTCCAGCAACCGCGAGCGCTCCTCCAACTCCTGGTTGCTTTGCAATAATTCTTCCTGCTGCACCTTCAATTCTTCTTCCGAGGCTTGTAGCTTCTGCGCCTGCGCCTCCAGTTCTGTATTCAGATTTTCAAGCTCATTGTGCTGGGCTTGTAATTCTTCGGCCTGCGCCTGCGTTTCTTCCAGCAGCTCCTGCGTTCGCTCATAACTTAGTACGGCATTGATGCCCACCGCTATGGGTTCCCGGCTCTGCTCGAGGAAGGCCAGTACGTCATGACCGGGGCTGGCCAACAAACCCAGTTCCATCACAGCGATCACTTCATCATTGTAACTCAGAGGAACGACTACAATACCCGGCGTATCGCCCTCACTGAGAGAAGACTGTATGCGCAAATAGGAAGCCGGCAGATTCTGATAAGCTCTGATCTGGCCATCGGCAATAGCTTGTCCTACCAGCCCATCTCCGGGCATTACCCACTCCGGGGGACTGCTGGCGCCGTAAGTTCCCGAAAGTTTGAATGCTGTGGCCGACCCCACAACATACAGCGTGCCTGCATAAGCATCGGAAACCTGTGCCACCGCAGCCACAATTTTGTCTCCGAGCGTTCTCAGCCGCCGTTCCCCCCGGATGGAAGCGGCAAGGCTGATGGCTCCGGCCTGCAGCCAGTTGTTGCGGGTCAGCAGGTTAAAGTTTTCTTCCAGCGATGCGGCCATAGCATTTAGCGCTGTAGATATCTTTCCAAGATCATCTCCGCCAGGATCATTGCTGCGGACACTATAATTGCCGGAGGCTATCTGGCCTGTAACAGCTTCCATGCGCGATATCCTCTGCGTGGTGCTTCTATATTGCGCTTCATCTTCCTGTTGTTTCTGAATGCGTTCATCGAGGTCTTTTTTTATACGGAGGGAAGCAAGCAAAGAAATAAGAACGGAGACTACCGCCGCTGCAATCACAAATACCGGCGTGTAGCGGATAAAGCTTTTCTGTTCCTGAATCCGAATGGCCATCAGTCGTTTTTCTTCGCCTTTGATCTGATCTACTACGCTCCGCAATCTATCCATCAGCAACTTTCCACGTTCCATTTCCTCCCGGCTTTCTTCAGCGAGCCCCCGGGTGTCGTTGGTATGGGACCGGGCAGCCCGCAGCACCTTAACCATTTGTGCAAAACGCTGGTCCAGTATCTCGCGGGCCTGCACAAGGTTGCGCTGTTGCTCAGGATTGTCGGTGGTTAAATCGCGAAGATTGTTGTAGAGCGCAATAGCTTTATCGTAGGCGCCGTTGTAGGGCTCCAGAAATTCCGGATCGGAAGTAATGACAAATCCCCTTTGGCCCGTCTCGGCATCTTTGGCTATCGACAATAGCATTTCGGCCTGTATCATTACCTCATTCGTATGATTGACCAGCCGCGAAGATTCTATCAGCTTATTGTTGCTGTAAAAAGAAGCGTAGGCACTGATGAGGAGGATGATGATAGAAAAGGTAAAGACAAGCTGGAGCTGGCGGGTAACATAGTGGTTGGCAGGCTGTTGTTTCATAGTCCTAATTAGGTGTTTACAATAAGTTTTCGTCTGCGGTATGATGCGTTTGCTGTAAGGGCAGAATGAGCACAAAAGCCGACCCCGTGCCTTCTGTGCTGGTGGCCGTAATAAGTCCGTTGTGCTTTTCGGCGATCTTTCGAACAATGGCAAGACCTATTCCCGTTCCTTCGTAAGACTCCTTGGAATTGAGGCGTTGAAAGAGCGTAAAAATCTTCTCCAGATATTGCTCGTCAAAACCGATACCATTGTCCCGAATCACGATGCGGCACCAGGCACCCCGCTCCTGCACGGGCGCGTCGAAGCTTTTTTCACTGACCCGCTCGCTTTTGATCTCGATCAGGGGCGGCACATCCTTTCTGGAAAACTTAAGGGCATTACTGAGAATGTTTTGAAAAAGCTGACGAATCTGTCCGGGAATTGCCTCGATCACCGGCAGTTCCTCTACTTGTATGCTGGCATATTTTTCAATGATATTGATCTCCAGATCAGACACAATATCGCTGATGATCTTGTTGAGGTCGCAGGATTCAAAAAGACTAAAAACAGACAGGCGGCTATAGGTAAGCAGATCATTGATCAGGCTGCTCATGCGCTCGCCGGAACTAATGATCCGCTCCACATAAACATCGAGATTCGTAAGGTCTTCATTGCGCAGTTTATCCTTGACTATAGAACTGAACACCTGGATTTTCCGAAGCGGTTCTTTGAGGTCGTGAGAGGCTACTGAGGTAAACTGCTGCAGTTCATGGTTTTTACTTTCCAGCTCTTCATTTGATTTCTGCAACTCCTGCGTACGTTCAATCACTCTTTGCTCCAGCACTTCGTTTGCCTGCTTTTGAAAGTGAATATCGGTGAGTGTACCCACCCATTTGCTGATCTGGCCATCGCTGCTGTGCACGGGTATGGCCCGCAGCAGGTGGTAGCGGTAGTGGCCTGTACTTAGTTCTTTGATAGCCACCTCCATTTCGAGCGGAAGGCCAGAGGTAAAAGCCTGATTCCATTCCTCCCGCAGCGAGCGACCCTTGTTCAGCTCTGGAAAATGATTTTTGTCCTGTGCATAGCCAAGCCAGTGATCATTGACGAATTCGATGGTGCCATCCGGGCCGGCAGTGAACGCGATCTGCGGTATGGCTTCAATAATAGAATGGAGCTCCCTGACGGTATAATTCAGTGCTTGTTCTGCTTTTTCCCGCTCATCTATTTCTTCGCGCAAAGTTTGCTGAATCTGGTTCAGTTCGTTTTTCTGTTCGTAAAGCCGGTGAAAGGTCTTGATCTTCAGCAGGAGTATATCCGGATCTACCGGCTTGGTGACATAATCAATGCCCCCGGAGCTATACCCGCGGGCAATGAATTTTTTTTCAGTATTAACAGCAGATAGAAAAATAATGGGTATATCTCTGGTTCTGGAATAGCCGCCAATGGCATCTGCCACCTCAAAACCATCCATACCGGGCATTTGAACATCGAGAATGATGAGAGAAAAGGATTGCTTTAAAATTTTATGCAAAGCCTCTTCCCCCGATGACGCCGTGTCTACTTCCCAATTATTGAGTTCCAGAATGTTCCTGAGCGATAAAAGGTTTTCGGGTCTGTCATCAACAATCAATATCATGGTGTAAACAAAAATACTGATTGGAGTCTACTTATAGCATAATATTATTATTTGAACTTTAAGTAATTTAGCTTTAGTGGGTTGTAAGCAAAACTACCGGCTGCCCGCGCACGCCCATCGAAATTTTCCAGCGGACCGGGCTAAATAAAAGCACCGGCAGTGTTGAGCTGCCGGTGCCGGATTTCTTAGGTCCCAAAGCGGGTGTTGAATCTTTTTGTTTATTGCTGCGTAGCGGTGTACACCACATCGGTTGCATATACACCTGCAGGGTAAGCGAAGCCCGGTGTAGCCTTATACTTTACGGTGAAGTTTTGGTTGCCACCATAAGTAGCTGCTGT
>OFTY01000844.1_pt1 | contig 17223 bp, 16 predicted proteins | sample 1775061 | NCBI WGS metagenome assembly OFTY01 (sample SAMN08195773, study PRJEB24354) | sludge metagenome | isolation source: sludge from phenol fed wastewater aerobic bioreactor B | place: India: Nagpur | collected 2016-09-16 | reverse complement strand
TTTTATTTAGTGACATTTAAAATAGTCAAAAGGTTCCTGGCAATCATTGCACTGATATAATGATTTACAGGCAGTGGGAAGTGGGCCTGAAGGTGCCGCTGGTCGTGCGTCTGGAAGGCACGAACGCCGAGCTGGGCAAGAAGATCCTGAACGAGTCGGGCCTGACCATCCAGGCCGCCGACGACCTGGACGACGCCGCCCAGAAGATCGTCGCGGCGGTCGCGTAAGCGCCGCTACCGCCCAGCAGACACACAGAATTCAGAGCACAGACACATGTCCATCCTCGTCAACAAAGACACCAAGATCCTGGTCCAGGGCCTGACCGGCAAGACCGGCGGCTTCCACACCGAACAGGCGCTGGCCTATTACAACACCAAGATGGTCGGCGGCGTGCACCCGACCAAGGGCGGCCAGACCTGGACCGGCTCGCACGGCGAAACCCTGCCCATCTTCGCCTCGGTCGCCGAAGGCAAGGAGCGCACCGGCGCCGACGCCACGGTCATCTACGTCCCGCCGGCAGGCGCGGCCGACGCCATCATCGAGGCCATCGACGCCGAGATCCCCTTCATCACCTGCATCACCGAAGGCATCCCGGTGCAGGACATGGTCCGCGTCAAGGCTCGCCTGGACCGTTCGAACTCGCGCCTGCTGGGCCCGAACTGCCCCGGCGTCCTGACCCCGGAAGAGTGCAAGATCGGCATCATGCCGGGCAACATCTTCAAGAAGGGCAACGTCGGCATCGTCTCGCGTTCGGGCACCCTGACCTATGAAGCCGTGTTCCAGACCACGAACGAAGGCCTGGGCCAGACCACGGCCGTCGGCATCGGCGGCGACCCGGTCAAGGGCACCGAGTTCATCGACGTGCTGGAGATGTTCCTGGCCGACGACGCCACCGAGTCCATCATCATGATCGGTGAAATCGGCGGCGCGGCTGAAGAAGACGCCGCCCAGTTCCTGATCGACGAAGCCAAGAAGGGCCGCAAGAAGCCGATGGCCGGCTTCATCGCGGGCCGTACGGCTCCGAAGGGCCGCACCATGGGCCACGCCGGCGCCGTCGTCTCGGGCGGCAAGGGCGATGCGGAATCCAAGATCGCCGCCATGGAGGCTGCGGGCATCCGCGTCTCGCCGTCGCCGGCGCGTCTGGGCGCGACGCTGGTGGAAGTACTGAAGGGCTAAGCCCTTCAGCAGCGCACGCTGCGCGAGCGGGCGCTAACGCTCGCCGCGCGGCGGCTTGCTGCTTCAGCGCCTCTTTGGAGGCGCGGCGCTAACGCTCGCGACGCGGTCGCTCGCTGCTTGAGCGTCGGATTCACTTAAGGGTGGGTTCGGCGTCAGGCGGGCCGGCGGATTGGACCAAAGTCTAATCTATCCGCGTTCCGGGGGTGTTTTTCGCGCCGTGTGACCTTTTGTAACGCCTCCGGAATCGTCCGGGGGCGTTTTTTCTTGCCGATTCGACCAAATTCCACCCGGTCCGCCTCCCTTCGGTCATGACCAGTAAGGAAACAGGGCCTATATGAACGGCGCTGCTCTCCGCGCGGCTGTGCGCGGGCGGTTGTAAAGGGACGATTGAGAGAAAAATGGCGGACGATGCGGGTCGGCTGAACCAGGTCTTTGCCGAGACCTCCTTCCTCTATGGCGCGAACGCCGCCTTCATTGAGGACCTGCACGAAAAATGGGCTTCGGACCCCGGCTCGGTGTCGGGGGAGTGGCGCGCCTTCTTCGATCAGCTGAAGGACAACGCCGACCTGGTGAAGCAGTCGGCCGCCGCCGGTTCCTGGGGCCGCTCGGGCGCGTCTGAGCCGACCGAGGAAACCGCCGTGTTCGACGGCCGCTGGCCCGCCCCCAAGATCGACCCCAAGGCCGCCGGCAAGCCCGGCCCGCGTCCGGCGGCTCCGGCTGCTGACGCTTCGGGCGCCGTTTCGGCCGCCGACGTGCGCGCCGCCGCCCACGATTCCATCCGCGCCCTGATGCTGATCCGCGCCTACCGCGTGCGCGGCCACCTTCAGGCCAACCTCGACCCGTTGGGCATTGAGAAGCCGATCGAGAACCCGGAGCTGACGCCCGAGTTCTACGGCTTCACCGCCGCCGACATGGACCGCCCGATCTTCCTGGACGGCGTGCTGGGCCTGGAGACCGGCTCGGTCCGCCAGGTGCTGGAAATCCTCAAGCGCACCTATTGCGGCAACATCGGCGTGCAGTTCATGCACATCGCCGAGCCGGACGAGAAGGCCTGGCTGCAGCAGCGCTTCGAAGGTCCGGACAAGTTCGAACAGAACGCCTTCACCAAGGAAGGCAAGCTGGCCATCTTCAAGAAGCTGGCCGAGGCCGAGGGCTTCGAGCGCTTCCTGCACAAGCGCTTCCCCGGCACCAAGCGTTTCGGCCTGGACGGCGGCGAGGCGATGGTCCCGGCCCTGGAGCAGGTCATCAAGCGCGGCGGCGCCCTGGGCGTCGACGAGATCGTCTTCGGCATGGCCCACCGCGGTCGCCTGAACACCCTGGCCGCCGTCATGGGCAAGCCGTACAAGGCCATCTTCCACGAGTTCCAGGGCGGCTCTTCGGTCCCCTCGGACATCGAAGGCTCGGGTGACGTCAAATACCACATGGGCGCCTCGTCGGACCGTGAGTTCGACGGCCACAAGGTCCACCTGTCGCTGACGGCCAACCCCTCGCACCTGGAGATCGTCAACCCGGTCGTCCTGGGCAAGTCGCGCGCCAAGCAGGCCTTCGACATCCGCGAGGCCGAGGTCAATCTGGGCAAGCCGGACGCCGAATGGGTGCTGGACCGCTCCAAGGTCGTGCCGCTGTTGATCCATGGCGACGCCGCCTTCGCTGGTCAGGGCGTGGTGGCCGAATGCTTCGCCCTGATGGGGCTGAAGGGCTACCGCACCGGCGGCACCCTGCACTTCGTCATCAACAACCAGATCGGCTTCACGACCAGCCCGCGCAACTCGCGCTCGTCGCCCTATCCGTCGGATGTGGCGCTGATGGTCCAGGCCCCGATCTTCCACGTCAACGGCGATGATCCCGAAGCGGTCGTCTTCGCCGCCAAGGTGGCCACCGAATACCGCCAGAAGTTCCACAAGGACGTGGTGGTGGACATGTTCTGCTACCGCCGCTTCGGCCACAACGAAGGCGACGACCCGACCTTCACCCAGCCGCTGATGTACGCCAAGATCAAGAACCAGCCGTCGACGCTGGAGATCTACGCCAAGCGCCTGATCGCCGAGGGCGTCATCACCCAGGCCGAGGTGGACGCCGAGATCGCCCGCTTCGAGGCCTACCTCGACGCCGAGTTCGAGGCCGGCAAGACCTTTGAAGCCAAGAAGGCGGACTGGCTGGACGGCGAGTGGAAGGGCCTGGGCGCCGAGGTCGCCGATGACGCCGCGCAGCGCGGCGACACCGCCGTCGCGGCCGACAAGCTCAAGGACTACGGCCACCGCCTGACGACCATCCCGAACAGCGTCGACGTGCACAAGACGCTGAAGCGCGTCATCGACGGTCGTCGCGATGCGGTGTCGAGCGGCGAGAACATCGACTGGGCCACGGCCGAGAGCCTGGCCTTCGCCAGCCTGCTGGACGAAGGCTACAACATCCGCCTGTCAGGTCAGGACTCGGTCCGCGGCACCTTCTCGCAGCGTCACTCGGGCATCACCGACCAGACGACCGAGCAGCGCTACTTCCCGCTGAACAACCTGCGCGACGGCCAGGCCCATTTCGAAGTCATCGACTCGGCCCTGTCCGAAGAGGCCGTGCTGGGCTTCGAGTACGGCTATTCGCTGGCCGATCCGAACACCCTGACCATGTGGGAAGGCCAGTTCGGCGACTTCGTGAACGGCGCCCAGGTGGTGATCGACCAGTTCATTTCGTCGGGCGAGCGCAAGTGGCTGCGGATGAGCGGTCTCGTGATGCTTCTGCCGCACGGCTATGAAGGCCAGGGCCCCGAGCACTCCTCGGCCCGTCTTGAGCGCTTCCTGCAGCAGTGCGCCGAGAACAACATGCAGGTCGCCAACTGCACGACGCCGGCCAACTACTTCCACATCCTGCGTCGTCAGCTGCACCGCTCGTTCCGCAAGCCGCTGATCCTGATGACGCCCAAGTCGCTGCTGCGTCACAAGAAGGCGGTCTCGACCCTGGCCGACATGGCCGAGGGCTCGTCCTTCCACCGCGTGCTGCGCGACGACGCCGAGCTGCGTCCGTCGGTGGCGGGCGTCACGCTCAAGGCCGACAAGGACATCCGCAAGGTCGTCGTCTGTTCCGGCAAGGTCTACTACGACCTGCTGGACGCGCGCGAGAAGGCGGGCGTGGACGACATCTACATCCTGCGTCTGGAACAGTTCTATCCGTGGCCGATCAAGTCGATCTCGGCGGAGCTGGCCCGCTTCCCCAACGCCGATCTGGTGTGGTGCCAGGAAGAGCCCAAGAACATGGGCGGCTGGACCTTCGTCGACCCGTGGATCGAGCTGACGCTCGAGAAGCTGGACGTGAAGGCCAAGCGTGCGCGCTACGTCGGTCGTCCGGCTGCGGCCTCGACCGCCGCGGGCCTGATGAGCCGCCACCTGAAGGAACTCGAGACCTTCCTCGCCGAGGCCATGGCCTGACCGCCGCGCCTGACCTAAGAAACAAGCAAAGTTCAGACACGAAAAGACACTGAAGATGGCCGATATCCTCACCCCCGCCCTCGGTGAATCCGTCGCCGAAGCCTCGATCGCCAAGTGGACCAAGAAGGTCGGCGACGCCGTGAAGAAGGACGAAGTCCTGGTCGAGCTGGAAACCGACAAGGTCTCGCTTGAAGTCGTCGCCCCCGCCGACGGCGTGCTGTCGGCGATCAACGCCAATGAGGGCGACACCGTCGTTCCCGGCACGGTGCTGGGCGCCGTGACCGAAGGCGGCGCGGCCGCCGCCTCGGCCCCGGCTCCGGCGGCTGTGGCTCCCGCCGCCGCTCCGGCCGCTGCTCCTGCCGCTTCTGGCGGCGCTGCGGTCGACATCGCCGTGCCGACCATGGGCGAGAGCGTCGCTGAAGGGTCGATCGGAACCTGGCTGAAGAAGTCGGGCGACACCGTCGCCAAGGACGAACTGCTGGTCGAGATCGAGACCGACAAGGTGGCCGTGGAAGTCTCGGCCCCGGCCGCCGGCGTCCTGACCATCGTGGCAGACAACGGCGCCACCGTGACCCCCGGTCAGGTGATCGGTTCGGTCGCCGCCTCGGGCGCTGCTGCTGCGGCCGCGCCGGCCCCGGCTGCGGCTGCGGCTCCGGCCAACACGGGTTCGGCCCAGGTTCCGACCTCGACCCACCTGTCGCCCGCCGTCCAGCGCGTGGTGGCTGAGAACAACCTGAACTCGGCCACGCTGTCGGCTTCGGGTCCGAAGGGCAACATCACTAAGGCCGACGCCATCGCCGCCATCGGCGCCGCCGCTCCGGCTGCCCCCGCCGCTGCTGCGCCTGCCGCACCGCGCGCCGACCAACCGCGCGAAGAGCGGGTGAAGATGACGCGCCTGCGTCAGACCATCGCCCGCCGCCTGAAGGAATCCCAGAACACGGCCGCCCAGCTGACCACCTTCAACGAGGTGGACATGACCAACGTCATGGCCCTGCGCGCCCAGTACAAGGAAGTCTTCGAGAAGCGCCACGGCGTGAAGCTGGGCTTCATGTCCTTCTTCACCAAGGCCGTGGTTCAGGCCCTGCACGAAATCCCGGCCGTCAACGCCGAGATCGACGGCACGGACATCATCTACAAGAACCACTACGACATCGGCATCGCCGTCGGCACCGACAAGGGCCTGGTGGTTCCGGTGCTGCGCGACGCCGACGCCCTGTCGCTGGCCGGCATCGAGAAGGGCATCGGCGCCCTGGGCAAGGCCGCCCGTGACGGCGCCCTGACCATGGACCAGATGCAGGGCGGCACCTTCACCATCACCAACGGCGGCACCTACGGCTCGCTGATGTCGACGCCGATCCTGAACGCGCCGCAGTCGGGCATCCTGGGCATGCACAACATCGTGCAGCGCCCGATGGCCATCAACGGCGAGGTCAAGATCCGCCCGATGATGTACCTGGCCCTCAGCTACGATCACCGCATCGTCGACGGCAAGGAAGCCGTGACCTTCCTGGTCCGCATCAAGGAACTGCTGGAAGACCCGGCGCGCGCCCTGCTGGACCTGTAAGGTCCGCACCACGCGAACGACTGACGACGGCGGGATCTTCGTATCTCGCCGTTTTCAATTGCGCGCCCCGCAGGCGTGTTAGGCTGGCGCCATGAGCCTGGTCGAGATCGCCCGCTATCAAGACGTCTATGAGGCCGATCTGGCCGCGGCCTTCCTGTCGTCGCACGACATCGAGGTGTCGGTGACCGAGCGATTCCAGACCACGATCGACCCCCTGATGCAGCGCGCCCTGGGCATTCGCGTGATGGCCGGACGGACCAGGCGTCGCGAGCGCGCGATCTGCTGGCGCGCGCGGGGACGGGCGAGTTCGCGACCGATGACGGCGATGATCTCGACGCGCCGGATACGACGGTTCGCACGGCTTCGCGCGGATTGGCCCTGTTCGCCTTTGCGACCGGCGCCGGCTTTGTCGGCACGGCCATGCCGCGTCGCTTCAACGCGCTGCAGTGGGCGGGCCTGGTGCTGATCGCGGCGATCCTGCTGCTGTCCGCGGGCGCCTATCTGTGGGCGTGGGTGAACGGCGCCCTGGGTTGAGGCGTTGCAGGCGGTTGACGAGCGCGTCGAAAATGACGGAGCTTCGCGCCCGCTTCCTTGTGATGGAGAGTTTGCTTGCGTCTCAATCTGATCCCTGCGTCCGGCGCCCTGACCCTGGCGGCTGCGCTCATGGCTTGCGGGCCGGCCCCGGCCGAAGCGCCCGCCGCCGCGCCCAAGGCGGAAGACACCGCGGCGACTGCCCCCGCAACGGCCCCGGCCGCGGCCGAGAGAAGCGCCGATTTCCGCCGCACCGATCCGGCCCAGGCTGATCTCAAGCTGATCGAAGAAGGCGCCGAATGGCGCGTACTGATCCGCGCCGGGGGCCTTCCGAACGGCGGGGCCACGGCGGCGGATTGCGAGCTTCAGGCGCGCGGCGCCCAGGACCGCGACGACGTCATCCACGCCAGGCTGATCCCGTTTGAAGGCGAGGTGAATGAACTGACGGCGGCCGACATCGGCGCCGACGCGCCGGTCGTCACGGTGCGCGTGGGGCCGGAAGGGGCCTTCGTCGAGGACAGCACGGCCGCCAACCGCTTCTGCGGCATGGGTTCCGACATCTCGGGCTTTTACAGCCGCACCCAGACGCCGGACTGACGGCGTATCAGGGGCCTAGAGGCCGACGTCCCAGACGCCCGCGTCGCGCATGCGGCATTCGCGGGCTTCTGCGGCGCGGCCGCCCATGTCATGGGCCATGCCGCGAATGGCGTCGGACACCGTGGTCTTGTGCAGGCCGGGCGTCACAGCATGGATGAAGGCGCACCCCGCCAGGCGCAGCAGCTTGAAGCCGAAACGCGACGACGCGGCCATATGTTCGAGATAGGTCTCGTCGACCTCTCGCGGGTGATCGCGGAACAGGCGGTTGAAAGCGTTCGACATGAAGACAGCCTAGCGTGGTCGCGCCGGTCCCTCTACCCGGCGGCCGCATTCTGGCCTAAACCCGCCGTAGCAACAGGGGGCGCTTCGTCACGCCGCTTCAACCCCGCGTGAGGCCCCTGCCGAGATCTAAAAGGACGACCGATGGCCGACGGCAAGACCACTTCCGCCCAAACTTTCCGCTGGGAAGACCCCTTCGACCTGACGGGCCGTCTGACCGACGAGGAGCGGATGGTGCAGGACGCGGCGCGGTCCTATGCGCGCGAAGCCCTGCTGCCGCGCGTGGTCGCCGCCTTCCGCGACGAGGTGTTCGATCGCGCCATCATGACCGAGATGGGCGAGATGGGCTTCCTGGGCGCCATGCTGCCGGAACAGTACGGCGGCTCCGAAGCGTCGCACGTCGCCTACGGCCTGATCGCGCGCGAGGTTGAAGCGATCGATAGCGGCTATCGTTCGGCCATGTCGGTGCAGTCGTCCCTGGCCATGTATCCGATCTACGCCTTCGGCTCGGACGAGCAGAAGGCGAAATTCCTGCCCAAGATGGCGGCGGGCGAGCTGGTCGGCTGCTTCGGCCTGACCGAGGCGGACGGCGGGTCGGACCCGGCCTCGATGAAGACCACGGCGGTCGCGGTCGACGGCGGCTATCGCCTGAACGGCGGCAAATACTGGATCACCAACTCGCCGATCGCCGACCTGGCCATCGTCTGGGCCAAGCTGGACGGCGTGATCCGCGGCTTTATCGTCGAGCGCGATTTCGACGGCTTCACCACAGGCAAGATCGGCGACAAGCTGTCGCTTCGCGCCTCGGTGACGGGCGACATCGGCCTGAACGACGTCTTCGTGCCGGAGGCCAACATCCTGCCGGGCGTGCAGGGCCTGCGCGGGCCGTTCTCCTGCCTGAACAAGGCGCGCTTCGGCATCGCCTGGGGCGCCATGGGCGCGGCGGAGTTCTGCTTCCACGCCAGCCGCGACTATGTGGCCGAGCGCACCCTGTTCGGCCGCCCGCTGTCGTCGCGCCAACTGGTGCAGAAGAAGCTGGCCGACATGCAGACCGAGATCTTCCTGGGCTTTGAGGGCGCCTATGCCCTGGGCCGTCTGCTGGACACGGGCGCCTGGGTTCCCGAGGCCATCAGCCTGATGAAGCGCAACAACTGCGGCAAGGCCCTGGCCGTGGCGCGCGAGGCCCGCGACATGCACGGCGGCGCCGGCATCACCGGCGAGCTGCACGTCATGCGTCACGCCATGAACCTGGAGACGGTCAACACCTATGAGGGCGCGCACGACGTTCACGCCCTGATCCTGGGCCGCGCCATCACGGGCGAAGCCGCCTTCTGAGACAAGCGTTGCAGAAAACGCGCGACGCGACGATCCTTTGCCGTTGTCGTGCGTTTGTCTCGCCTGCGGGGCGGCGATGATCGCCCGTCTGTCGGCCGAAGGCGGTCGGCGCGTGAAGGAAACCGGAATGACCAAACACAGCCTGCTGGCCGGCGCTGCCCTGGCGATCTTCAGCTTCAGCGGCATGGCCCAGGCTGCGCCCATGGTCGCGGCGACGACGGCTGTCCAGTCGCCTGTAACGGCCATGCCCTATGACGCCCGGCGCGGCGTCTTCACCTTCGCCGCCGGGCTGGAGGAAAGCCTGCCCGCCGTGGTCCAGGTGACGACCCTGGGCCAGTCGCGCGGTCCCAGCTCGGAAAACAATCCCAAGCCGTCGCAGGGCGGCTCGGGCGTCATCATCGACGCGCGCGAAGGCATCATCGTCACCAACCACCACGTCATCGAGAACGGCCAGAAGTTCACGGTCGACCTGATCGACGGCCGCCTGTTCGACGCCACCCTGATCGGCGCGGACAAGGCGACGGACATCGCCGTGCTGAAAATCGACGCCACGGGCTTGTCGCAGGTGGCGACGGTGGATTCCGACACCCTGCGCAGCGGCGATCTGGCCTTCGCCGTCGGCTATCCCCTGGGCCTGGACCAGACCCTGACCATGGGCGTCATCTCGGGTCTGAACCGCTCGGGCATGGGCGACGCCATCGAGGACTACATCCAGACCGATGCGGCGGTGAACTCGGGCAACTCGGGCGGACCGCTGCTGGACAGCCGGGGGCGCCTGATCGGCATCAACACCGCCATCCTGTCGGGCGGTTTCGGCGGCGGCAACGACGGCATCGCCTTCGCCGTGCCGACGCGCATCATGATGTTCGTGGTCGACCAGCTGCGCGCCACCGGCGAGGTCAAGCGCGGCCGTGTCGGCTTGGGCCTCGGCTCCCTGACGGCCGAGCGCGCGCGCGAGGTCGGGCTGAACATCGTGCGCGGCGCCGTGGTCTATGACGTCGAGCCGGGCTCGGCGGGCGAGAAGGCGGGGCTGAAGCCCGGCGACGTGCTGACGCGCATCCAGGATCGCCCGGTGGCCAACGCCGGTTCGGTCCAGGCTACGGTCGGCATCGCCCGCGCCGGAACCCAGATGCCGGTCGTCTATCTGCGCGACGGCCGCGAGGCCTCGACCCGGCTGACGGTCGAGCCGTCCGATCCGGCCGCCGTGCGTCTGGGCGCCCAGGCCGCCATGTCGCGCGGCCTGACGGTGCGCAATCCGGCTTCGGGCCGCGGGGCCCAGATCGCCGTGGTCGAGGCGGGGTCGTCCGCCGCCGCGGCTGGGTTCCAGGCTGGCGATGTGGTGGTCCAGGCGAACGGCGCCGAGATCGCCGACATGAAGGATCTGGCCCAGCGTCTGCAGGCGGCGGGCGAGGCGGTCGTGCCGATCATCGTCCTGCGCGACAACGAACGCGTCGAGATCGACCTTCCGGCCTGATCCGCGCCGTCTGAAGCTCTACGGCATCGCCCGCGTGACCCGGCGTCGCGCGGGCGAAGTCTTGTGCGTCTGTTGGGAAGCGGACAGCAAAACGCCCGCGCTGCCGGGGAGGGGGAGGAGGGGCAGGCGCGGGCGTCGCTTGGAGGAAGCATCGACCCGCCGAAGCCCTTTACGCGGAAAAATCCGGGGGGCTGGGGGGGCTGTTCAGGATCCGGGACTTTTCCGAACTCCGACGGGCCGATGATGCATATGTGCGCGCCGTTCCGGGCGGGCGAAGGACCGAATGGGGGCGTTTTCGTGTCGCTTCGTATTTTCCCGATCGGTGAAGCTTAGACCTTCGACAGGATCAGGGTGGCGTTGGTGCCGCCGAATCCGAAGCTGTTGGACATGACGTGCTTCAGTTCGCTGTCGTGGCGCTGGCGCAGGATGGGCATGCCCTCGAACTCGGGGTCCAGGGTCTCGATGTGGGCGCTTTCGGCGGCGAAGCCGTGCTTCATCATCAGCAGGCAGTAGATGGCTTCCTGCGCGCCCGCTGCGCCGAGCGAATGGCCCGTCAGCGACTTGGTCGAGGAGATCATCGGCATGGCGTCGCCGAAGACGTTGCGCACCGCTCCCATCTCCTTGCTGTCGCCGACCGGCGTCGAGGTGCCGTGCGGGTTCAGATAGTCGATCTTGGGATTGCCGGCCATCTCCAGCGCGATCTTCATGCAGCGCTCGGCGCCCTCGCCCGAGGGGGCCACCATGTCGTAGCCGTCAGAGTTGGCGCCGTAGCCGGTGACTTCGGCGTAGATGGTCGCGCCGCGCGCCACGGCGCGTTCGTATTCTTCCAGCACGACGATGCCGGCGCCGCCGGCGATGACGAAGCCGTCGCGGGCTGTGTCATAGGCGCGGCTGGCCTTGTCCGGCGTGTCGTTGAAGTTGGAGGACATGGCGCCCATGGCGTCGAACATGTTCGACATGGACCAGTCGATGTCCTCGCAGCCGCCCGCGAAGACCACGTCCTGCTTGCCCCAGGCGATCTGTTCGGCGGCCGCGCCGATGCAGTGGGCGCTGGTCGCGCAGGCCGAGCTGATCGAATAGTTGACGCCCTTCAGTTCGAACCAGGTGGCCAGCACGGCCGAGGGGCCGGACGCCATGGCCTTGGGCACGGCGAAGGGGCCGACGCGCTTGGGCGAGCCCTTTTCGACGGTCGTCTGGGCCGCCTGCAGGATGACCTGGGTCGAGGGGCCGCCCTCGCCGACGATCAGGCCGATGCGCGGATCCTTGATCTCTTCGGCGGTCAGGCCGCTGTCCTTCAGCGCCTCTTCAAAGGCGATGTGCGCCCAGGCCGTGCCGTTGGCCAGGAAGCGGGCGGCGCGACGGTCGACCAGCGGCGCCCAGTCCTCGGCCGTATGCCCCAGGGCGGGCGGCGCCCAGACCTGGGATCGGAAGCCGTATTTGGCGTGGTCGGCGGCGTGCTGGACGCCCGACTTGGCGTCGCGAAGGGAGGCCGCGACCTGATCCTGGCCGGTGCCGATGGAAGAGACGATGCCCAGTCCGGTGACGACGACACGCCGCATGGTGTTTCCAATCCTACAAAGTCTGCGGACGCCGCGTTGCCCGCGGCTATCCATCAAGTGGGGTCAGGCGGGGTCGGGTTCCACCGGGGCCGCGCCGCCGAACAGGCCGACGCGCATGTCCTGACAGGTGTAGATGACCTCGCCGTCGGCCTCGAGCACGCCGTCGGCGATGCCCATGACCAGCTTGCGGTTGATGACGCGCTTCAGGTGGACCTTATAGACCACCTTCTTGACGTCCGGCGTCACCTGGCCGGTGAATTTGACCTCGCCGACGCCCAGGGCGCGGCCCTTGCCCGGTCCGCCGATCCAACCGAGGTAGAAGCCGACCAGCTGCCACATGGCGTCCAGGCCCAGGCAGCCCGGCATGACCGGATCGCCGATGAAGTGGCACTGGAAGAACCAGAGGTCCGGGTTGATGTCGAGTTCAGCCTCGACATAGCCCTTGCCGTAGTCGCCGCCGTCGGCGCTGATGGTCTTGATCCGGTCGAACATCAGCATGGGCGGCGCCGGCAGTTGGGCGTTGCCCGGACCGAACAGCTCGCCCCGGCCCGAGGCCAGCAGGCCTTCGTGATCGAACGACGACGGATATTGCGACTGGCTCAAGGGAAATCGGCTCCGAAAGGTGTTGCTGGCGGGTTACACGACCCAGAGGCCGCGCTCAACCATGCCGTCAGTATATGAGATCAGGAAGCGCGGCCGGTTCCGGCGGGGCGGGCGGCGTTGCACAGGGACCGCTCTTGGGTTCCGAAGACCGCCCGCTCGGCGACCCAGCCGCGCAGCTTGCGCGCCCGCACCCGGCACCAGCCGTCCTCGCATTCGTCCAGAGGAACCAGGGCGCGGGGCGACAGAAGAGCGCGGACCGAGGCGGTCTCGGATCGACCCGAGCGGATCGGCACCGCTTCGTCCGAACGGTTGAACACGCTGCGGCGGCCCGAAGCCACCGTGCGATGAATCCAGGCCACGGAGCCGTCGGGATCGCAAATTTTTCGCCACTCGCGCGTCTCGGCGATCACCTGAACCGGTAGGCCGGCGGCGCGATATTCCCACAGGATGCGGTAGTCGAGGCCCGGCCCCTGACGCGCCCGCACCTGCGAGGATTTCAGCGTCACCCAGCGCGGCACCTCCAGCCCCGTCGGGGTCGGGCGGCCGTCGGGCATGGTCGATCCAGCCGACAGCAGAACGCCGGTCATGAGGACAGCGGCGAGGGCCGCGACGCGAGGCGCCCTTTTGATCCTGACCGCAGCTTTGCTAGACACCGAATATCGACCCGTTCCGAACGGGCGCCGCCCGTGGAAAACCCAGGTCTCCTATGTCCGCTCGCAAGCTTAAGGTCGTATTAACCAGACGCCTGCCTGACGCGGTTGAAACGCGGATGCGCGAACTTTTCGACGCCGAGCTGAACCTGACCGACCGGCCGATGTCGCGCGACGAACTGGCCGCGGCCCTGCAGCGGGCCGAGGTGCTGGCGCCGACCATCACCGATCAGCTGGACGCCGAACTGATCGCGGGCGCAGGCGATCAGCTGAAGATGATCGCCAACTTCGGCGCGGGCGTGGATCATATCGACATCGACGCCGCCGTCGGGCGAGGAATCATCGTCACCAATACGCCGGGCGTCCTGACCGAGGACACGGCCGATCTGGGCATGAGCCTGATCCTGGCCGTCAGCCGTCGCATCGTCGAGGGCGCAGGCGTGGTCGAGGCCGGGCGCTTCGAGGGGTGGAGCCCGACGTGGATGTGCGGCCGCAAGCTGTGGGGCAAGCGTCTGGGCATCGTCGGCATGGGCCGCATCGGCCAGGCTCTGGCTCGTCGCGCCAGGGCTTTCGGGATGCAGGTCCACTATCACAACCGCAAGCCCGTTCCGGACATGATCGCCGAAGAACTGGGCGCGACCTGGTGGGACGATCTGGACCAGATGCTGGCGCGGATGGATGTCGTCTCGCTGAACTGTCCGGCGACGAAGGAGACGCACCACCTATTGTCGGCCGAGCGTCTGGCCCGGCTTCAGCCGCACGCTATCCTGGTCAACACCGCGCGGGGCGAACTGATCGACGAAGCCGCCCTGGTCGAGGCGCTGGACCGCCGCGCCCTGTTCGGCGTCGGCCTGGATGTGTTTGAAAACGAGCCCAAGGTGCATCCGGGTCTGCTCGGCCGTACGAACGTGGTGCTGCTGCCTCACCTCGGCTCGGCCACCCTCGAGGCGCGTCAGGACATGGGCGACCGGGTGATCGCCAACATCATGACCTATCAGAACGGCCACCGCCCGCCGGACCGGGTCATCCCGGCGATGCTCTAGGCGTGAGCTGACCCGCAGACAGCGCAGGCCGGATCGGCGGCGATCTTCACGACGCGGCTGCTTCCGGCCAGGCCGTCGTACAGCATCAGGCGGCCGGTCAGCGGCTCGCCCGCGCCGGTGATCCGCTTGATCGCCTCCAGCGCCGCCATGGCGCCGATAACGCCGGCCAGGGCGCCGACCACGCCGACGCGGGCGCAGGTCTCGGCGTCGGGCGGAATCTCGGGCACCAGGCACTGGTAGCAGGGCCGCCCCTCGAACACTGACACCTGCCCCGACCAACGGCCCAGGGCGCCGGAGACCAGCGGCTTGCCCGCCGCCACGCAGGCGGCGTTGACGGCCAGCCGCGTCTCGAAATCGTCGGTCCCGTCCAGCGCCAGATCGAAGTCCTGCATCAGATCCGCCGCGCTGTCCGTCGTGACGCGCTGGTTGAAGGTCTGGACCGTGACGTGCGGGTTGAGAGCGTTCAGCCGCGCGGCGCCCGCCTCGACCTTGGCGCGGCCGGGGTCTTCGGTGGTGAAGGCGATCTGGCGTTGCAGGTTGGACAGGGCGACCGTGTCGTCGTCGATCAGGCCCAGCGTCCCCACCCCGGCGGCGGCCAGATAGAGGGCGGCCGGATTGCCCACCCCGCCCATGCCGACGATCAGCACGCGGGCGCGTTTCAGCGCCTGCTGGCCGGGACCGCCGATCTCGGACAGCACCAGCTGGCGGGCGTAGCGGTCGACTTCCTCGTCGGAGAAGCGAACCGGGGCGAGAGGAGCGGAAGACTGGGTCACGCCGACTGTCTAGCGCAGTCGGACGGATGCGTCAGGCCGGAACGGGCGCGATCCCGACGGCCAGGGCCAGCAGGGTCTCGGCGCGGGCGGGACTGAGCTGGTCCAGGGCCTCGCCGTTCAACAGGCGGGCCGCCTCGGGCGTCAGCTCGGCCAGGATCATGGGCCAGTCGCCGAACCGGCGGCCGCTGACAGCGACGTCAGACAACAGGCGCAGGTTTTCATGGCGCGGATCGACCCGCAGCCGGTCCATCAGGCGGTCGACGTCGGTTCGGCGGCCCTCGATGATCTGCAGGAACTGGCCGCCATGGCGCATCAGGGCGCTGGTCAGACCTTCGCGGCGATTGTTGCGCTCTGACTCGCCGAGGATCTCCGCCAGGATCAGGAGGCTGGTCGCCGCGCCGCCGACGGCGTCGCTGACATAGATGGCGCGGTGCAGGGGCAAGGGAACTCGAAACGCAAACGCAGCCTCCCCCGCCTCGCGGACGGCGAGATGATGGGGCGGCCGGGGGCGTTCCCCTGTCATGGGGCGATTAAGAATCTCTTATGGTTAAGCTTTTCGGGCGGTTGCGACAAAGCCTGATCTTGCGGCGGGCCACGGGCTTCGCCATGTCAACGGCCATGAACATGAGCGCCTCGAACTTCCCCGACTGGCACGGCACCACCATTCTGGCGGTGCGCAAGAACGGCCGCACCGTCATCGCCGGCGACGGCCAGGTCTCCATGGGGCCGACCATCGTCAAGGGCGCGGCGCGCAAGGTGCGCACCCTGGCGAACGGCAAGGTTCTGGCGGGCTTCGCTGGGGCGACGGCCGACGCCCTGACCCTGATCGAGCGGCTGGAGGCCAAGCTGGAGCAGTACCCGGACCAACTGGCCCGCGCCTGCGTCGAGCTGGCCAAGGACTGGCGCACCGACCGCTATCTGCGGAGGCTGGAGGCCATGCTGCTGGTCGCCGACAAGGACACCATTCTGACCGTCACCGGCGTCGGCGACGTGCTGGAGCCGGAATACGGCGTCGCGGCCGTCGGCTCGGGCGGCAACTACGCCTTGGCCGCCGCCCGCGCCCTGATCGACGAGCACACCGAATTGGACGCCGAACAGATCGCCCGCAAGGCCATGAAGATCGCCGCCGACATCTGCGTCTACACCAACGGCAATCTCACCATTGAAAGTCTGTAGGGCGCTATCGCTCGCCGCGCGGCGGCTTGCTGCTTGAGCGCCTGATATGCGTATTTCTGGACCGTCTGAACCATGACTGATCTGTCTCCCCGCGAAATCGTCTCCGAGTTGGACCGCTTCATCGTCGGTCAGGACGACGCCAAGCGCGCCGTGGCCGTAGCCCTGCGCAACCGCTGGCGCCGCAAGCGCGTGCCCGACGACCTGCGCGACGAGGTCACGCCCAAGAACATCCTGATGATCGGCCCGACGGGCGTGGGCAAGACCGAGATCGCCCGGCGTCTGGCGCGTCTGGCCGGCTCGCCCTTCCTCAAGGTCGAGGCGACCAAGTTCACCGAGGTCGGCTATGTCGGCCGCGACGTCGACCAGATCATGCGCGACCTGGTCGAGAGCGCCCTTGTCATGGTCCGCGACAAGCGCCGCTCGGGCGTCAAGGCCCGCGCCGAAGGTCAGGCCGAGGAACGCATCCTGGACGCCCTGGTCGGACCAGGCTCGCAGCCCGCGACGCGCGAGGCCTTCCGCAAGAAGCTGCGCGCGGGCGAACTGGACGACAAGGAGATCGAGATCGCCTTGGCTGATACGACCTCGCCCCTGCAGGGACTGGATATGCCGGGCGGCGGCGGCAATGTCGGCCTGCTGAACCTGTCGGAGATGCTGGGCAAGATGGGCGGCGGCCGCACCAAGACGGTCAAGCTGACCGTGCGCGACGCCCTGGCGCCCCTCGTCACTGAAGAGAGCGACAAGCTGCTGGATCAGGAAAGCCTGACCAAGGAAGCCCTGCTGCTGGCCGAGAACGAGGGCATCGTCTTCCTCGACGAGATCGACAAGGTGGCCGCGCGTCAGGATCGCGGCGGCGGCGCCGACGTGTCGCGCGAGGGGGTGCAGCGCGACCTGCTGCCCCTGATCGAGGGCACGACCGTCTCGACCAAGCATGGCCCGGTGAAGACCGACCATGTGCTGTTCATCGCCTCGGGCGCCTTCCATGTCGCCAAGCCGTCGGACCTGCTGCCTGAACTACAGGGCCGTCTGCCGATCCGGGTCGAGTTG
>OFTY01000842.1_pt1 | contig 17267 bp, 27 predicted proteins | sample 1775061 | NCBI WGS metagenome assembly OFTY01 (sample SAMN08195773, study PRJEB24354) | sludge metagenome | isolation source: sludge from phenol fed wastewater aerobic bioreactor B | place: India: Nagpur | collected 2016-09-16 | reverse complement strand
CAGTTGGTAGAGCAGCTGACTCTTAATCAGCGGGTCCACAGTTCGAACCTGTGATCACCCACCATCGACCTCCTTGATTTTGCTAGACTTTCCCCCTCGCGGGGCGGAACACGTCAAGAACATTTGTGACTTCTGCAAAGTCACACGTGTGACTTTGAGGCTGATGTTCCGCGTCCGTTCACGGTGATCCAGAAACGACAAAGGCCCCGCCGAGGCGGGGCCTTTTCGCGTCGTGGGGCGGGCGTCAGGCCAGAGCCGTGACCCACCCGCCGGCGTCGAAGTGGACGCCCATCTTGCGCGCGCCCTCGGCCGCGATCAGGGGGGTGATGGCGCCGTAGTGTTTCTGCCAGACGGCGTGCACGCGGGTCGGCTGATGCTGGGAGCGGGAGCAGGTCTGTTCGACCGTCAGCTCGGCCTCGCGCGCCAGGGTAATGAAGGTGTCGCGCGTGTCCATGAAGTTGAACGGGCCTTCGAACTCGGACCCTTCGACGCCGTCGCCGGTCTTGAGGCTGGGGACCTGTTCGGCCGCGCGGTCGCGCACGGCGTTCCAGTAGGTGTTGAACAGGCGCGGATTGATGGCGCGGGTCGCGGCCGGATCGCGCGAGACGACCCAGTTGGGCGTCACGCCTTCGGCGTTGCGGGCGATGATGCGCTCGACGCGGGCCGCGCCGATGGCCGTCAGGGCGATCTCGGACCCGGCCACGCCGGTCTTGGCGCGGGTGTTGCGCGTGATCGTCCAGCGCTGCCCGCCCTGCCCGTCCGGCCGCCGCACCAGACGGCGCCAGTCCAGGCGCAGCACGTCGGCCAGGGACCAGCCCAGATCCAGCGCCAGCAGCAGGGCGTCGCCGATGAAGGCGTGACCGGGCATGGCGTCGGCGGCGTCGACCAGGGCGCGGATCTCTTCGACCCGGCCGATGCGGATGCGGCCGGTCGGTGGCGAACGCTCGATCAGCTCGACCGGATTGGCGGCCATGGCGCGGATCCGCTTCTTCTTCCACAGCCAGGTGATCCAGGCCGAGGCCACCTGCAGCACGCCGTGGGCCATCGGGTGGCCCGCGTTGTCGATCAGCCAGTGGTAGGCGTCTTCCAGCGGGAAGGTCTCGTCCTCTTCCTCAGGGGCGGCCAGGGTCTCGATCGGCAGGGCGCGCAGGGCGTCGACCTTGGCCTGGGCGTCGCTCTGGACGATGGCCTCGAACAGGCGGCCCAGCTTGCGGCGATAGTCGCCCTTGGTGCTTTCGGCCAGGCCGCCCTTCTCGCGCGGCAGGGTGAAGTCGGGGCTGGCCAGCCAGGCGTCGGCCAGGGCGCCGATGCTGCGCCGGGCCCTGGCCTCGCCCGGCGAGGGGCGCGAGGCGTCCAGGGCGCCCGCCGGGGCGAATTCGGCCATGTCGGGCGGGACGATTTCGCCGCGCAGGGTCCAAGCGGCGACGGCGGCGTTGATGGCCTTGGCCCGGTCCACGGCCTGCCCCTGGGTCATCCATTGCTTCTCGCCCCGGGCGGAGACGACGGCCAGGTCAACCGGGCGCCAGCCCTGGGCGCGGCGCGTCGGCGAGGGCAGCCAGCGCGGGCGGCCGTCGCGCCAGACGAAGCCGGCGGGCAGGACGCCGTGGGCGCGTTGTTTGCGCCGGGGCCGGGCTGGGACACGGGGGGCGGACATCAGACCTCCTCGGGGACGTCGTCCACCATCAGCTGGCGGATCGGGTCGCGCACCTGTTCGCGCACGGTGCGGTAGTTGGCCAGGGCGGGGCTGTCCGGCGCGGCGGTCTGCAGAGCGACGGCCACCGGCCCGGCGGCGACGGCGACAGCGGCCAGCTCCTGCACGCCCGACAGGGCCATGGCGCGGGTGGTGGCCTGGCTGACCAGGCGGTTGATCTCGTCCTGCGTCAGGCCGAGGGGGCGCAGGCGCTGGAACAGGGAGCGGCGCAGGGAGGTGCGCACCTGTTCGATGAAGGCGTCGGCGCTCATTGCGGCGTGCCCAGGACAGCGAGGACGACCGCGAGCGCGGCCATGGCGGCGAGCGCCAGCAGGCCGCGGACGTTGAGATAGGCGGGGCGGCGCACGCCGCGGCGATCGCGAAGACCGGGGATCATATCAGAAGCCTCCGAGGATCTGGCTGAGGGCCTGGCGTCCGGCGCGGCCGGCCGAAGGGTCGGCGCCGGGCGCAGGCAGGCGGCGGGGCGGGACGGCGGCGGCCTGAACCCGGCGGCTGCGGCGGTCCAGCCAGCGCAGCACGGGCTCGGCCAGGTAGCGCACAGGCTCGCCCGGCTCATTGATTTCGGCCGGGAAGTCGCGGTCGCGCGTCCAGGCGGTGCGGACCTTGCGGAACCGCTCCCACGACAGGCCGACCAGATCGGCGACCTGATGGCCGCTGAGGGTCGGCCCGATGGTCATGGGCGCGCTGACGGGATGGAAGGCGAGCGCGGTCATGTCGCCAGATCCTTTCCTTGCTGAAGTTGCAGGGCCAGCGCCTCGCCGAGGTCCACGCCGATCTGGCGGCCGACGAGGCGGGCGGCGTCCTGGGTGGTGATGACGTCGAAGGCGGCGGCCAGCTGGGTGTGTTCCAGCCGGTCGCCCTTCTGGATGGCGACGGTGATGTCGACGACGGTGAACCGGGCGGTCATGGCGCGCGGGTCTCTTCGCCGAATACCAGCGCGCCGACGTCGTTCTCTCTGAACTCGGCTGGGCATTGCTGACAGAGCCATCCCGCGATCTCGCCGCCGCACTTCTGACAGGTGGGCCTTGCCTGCGCGTCCTCGCGAGCTGGCGGCGTCCGCTGGGCGTCGTAGGCGTCGACCAGGTCGCGCACCGTGACCATGCGGCGGTCGGGGCAGCAGGACAATTTTCCGCTCGCCGCGATTTCCTCAATCGTCAGGCTGGCGGAACAGCCGGTGCAGATTTTGTAGTCCCAGCCCCAGGGCCGGGCAGGGAGCTGGGCGCAGAGGGCGGCCATCTCGTTAGTGTCAGGGTCACGTAGCCCCGCATCGACCAAGATGGTGTGGATTTCTGCGCCAACGTCGCCCTCGACGCTCTCCGACCCGTCACCCATCTCCCACGTCTTAAGGCCAAGGGTTTCGCCCCACTGACGCATCGCCCAAGCGATGCCGGCCTGAACCTTGTCGTCGTAGAGGTCGACCTCTCCCGCCGCCTCGCCGCAGATGTTCAGCGGGAACAGCGCGTCTATCTTGCGGGCTTCGTCGTAGTCCCGCGCGATGATCAACTCTCGACCGTCAGCCAGCGCGATGTTGCCGGGCCGGTGCGTGTGACCCGAACAAGACGCAAGGGTGTCAATCCCGCATTTCCAAAGGGCCTGAACGATGGGCGCGATGCTGGCGTCCACACCGACGGGGCCTTTGGGAGACTGCAGCGTAGTCGTCAGCTCGACACCTTGAGCGGCCGGGGCGCGCGCGAGGGCTTCGAACACATGATCGGCGATGCGGGTGGCGGCGTCGTCGTCCAGGTCGCGATCGGGGTCGATGACCAGGAAGGTCTTGCCGGCCTTGTCGACGATGGCGGCGTCGCCTTCGCGGCGTAGCGGCAGGGTGAAGGGCGCCAGGGCGGCGGCGTCGGGGCGGGCCATCAGTGCACCCCCTGCCCCGGCGCGGCCGGGTCGTGGCGGTCGGCTTCCAGGCGGACCTGGCGCAGGGCCTCGGCCGGGCTGTCGCCGCGCGCGGTGTGGCAGCGGCCGCCGTTGCGCATGGGGGACCAGTCGGAGCTGGACAGCTGGGTCAGATACTCGGACCCGTCAAAGCGCAGCAGCCAGCGCCAGCCGGGCCGCAGGGCCAGGATCAGGGCGACCTCTTCGGCCAGGGCCTCGGACGGGGCGGGGCCGTTCATGGCGTCGCGCCACAGCTGTTCCTTGCCCTCGACGTTGGCGAATACGGCGCCGGTGGACATGCCCATGCGCTGGGCGATGTCGCGGATGCCGGTGGCGAAATAGCCGACGTGGGTGAAGAGGAAGCGCGCCTCGTTCAGCAGCTTGGCCCGGGTGGCGCGCTTGGCGGCCACGCGCCGGTTCGGGCGCGGCGCGTCGGAGGCGGCGGCGTCGGGGGCGGCGTCAGCTGCGCGGACCAGGTCGACGGCGGTCAAGACAGCGCCTCCCAGCCGATGACGGTGCGCGCCACGAAGGGGGCGGCGCCCGCGCGGAAGCCGGACCACAGTTCGGCATAGTCAGCGAAGCCCAGGGCGACGGCCAGCTTGTCGTTGGCGGCGGCCCGGTCATGGGCGCTGCCCTGTTCGGCGTTGACCAGCAGGGCGTGCAGGCCCTGGATGGCGTCGGCCGAGGCGACGGCGGCGCTGAGCACCCGCTGCACGCCCGTAGGCGTGAAGACGACGTCGGCCGTCAGGGCGCAGCGGGCGACCGGCAGCGGCCGCGACGGCGTCTCACGGTTGCCGGCGATGCTGAGGTGAACGCGACCGCCGGGGCCGACGTGGGGGTGGGTCGATCCGGCGGCGCGCGGCCTGGCCAGCAGGCCCAGGCGGCGGCCGGAGCGGATGGCGGTTTCGTCCGTGTGGGACGGCAGGGGGTAAGAGGCCATGGTTCAGACCTCCCCGAGCGCCGACAGATAGAGGTCCATGATGGCCTCCTCTTCCTGGCGCTTGGCCTTGTCCTGCTTGCGGACAAGAAGCACCTTGCGCAGCACCTTGACGTCGTAGCCTTCACCCTTGGCCTCGGCGAAGACCTCCTTCATGTCGGTCAGGACGGCTTGCTTGTCCTCGTCGAGACGCTCCAGCCGCTCGATGATCGAGCGGAGGCGGCCTTGGGCCGTGGCGTTGAGGGCGTCGGGCGTCGCGTCGAAAGATTGATCGTCGGCCATGGTTCAGGCGCTCCGTTGCAGGTTGAGGGCGGCGCGGGCGGCCTGGTCGGCGGCGGCGCGCAGTCGGGGGGCGAGGCTGGGCGCCGCCGGAAACGGCGGGTCCACGGCCAGGCAGTCGGCGGCTAGGCGCAGTTCGTGCAGGGCGCAGGGCTGACGGCCCAGGCCGTCGGCGCAATCGACGAAGACGGTGGCGAAGGCGAAGGCGTCGCCCGTGCCGTCGTGCGCGGGGCGCAGTTCGGCCAGGGGCGTAAGGGTGACAGGCCGGGGCGCGGCGCGCTCCAACCGGATCAGCAGGTCCGCCACCCGCCCCTCGGTCAGGCCGAAGGGATCCGGCGCAGGCGCCGGGGGCGGGGCGGTGTTGGTGACTTGTGCGGTCATGGGTGGTTCCCCGTGGTTACGGAGAACAGCTTTATTTGTGTTTTGTTGGTCCTGTCAACTTACAAACACACGACCAACGATGGTGGCGGGTCGGACGCGCGCATGAGAGCGTTGCAGGATGGGATTCGAACCGCTTTTCTTCATGATCCTAGCGTCCATGCTAGATCCCATCGCGCTGATCCTGCTGGCTGCGCCGGGGCTTTTACACGCGCGCTGGTGGCCCCGGCTGCTGTGGGCCGGAGGCTGGGCCGTCGTCGTGACGATGATCGTGGGGGCCAGCACTTACGGCGCGGCGCGGCCACTAGCGGCCTTCCTGGGCTCGCTGGCCTACATGACCGTGCTGTGGGCAGGCCGGAAAGCGCTTTCAAAGCGCCCGGTCGCAAAAGCCCCTACTCGCCCCTGAGGCCGATCGCATAGGCGCCGGCCACCTCGGCCAGCGGATAGCGCAGCTCGCGCTCTTCGGGCCACAGCTCCGTCACGACCAGCACGTCCGGCTCGAACCGCTCGAAGCGCTTCACGGCGTAGGAGCCGTCCCGCATTTCGATGACGCAGCCGTGCCCGCGCCGCGCGGGATGGCGCGGATTGTAGGTCACGAAGCCGCCCGGCTCGGCGGAGGGATACATGGACATGCCGTCCAGGCGCAGGACGCGGGTGCCGGGCTGGAAGAAGCGGGAGAAGTCGATGATTTCAGCCTCTCCGCCCCCGTCATAGACGTTCGGGCGCAGGCCGCCGCCATGGGCGACGCCCCCGACCTCGACCTGAAACGACGCCGCAGGCTCGGCCGCGTGAGAACGGCCGCCGCGCGACGGAGCCAGGCGCGCGCCGACCGCGTCGTCCGGGATCCGCGCCAGCTCGATCTCGAATTCCTCACGCGCGCTGTTCATGGCGGCGAGGATCCTGTCGATCTTGGGATCGGCCAGGTGGCGCTTGCCGCCCTCGTAGTTCTGATAGGCCTGGACGGTCGCCTCCAACTCGCCGGCGACATACTCCTGGGTCAGGCCCAGACGGCGGCGCAACGCCTTTAGCGCCAGCCCTTTGCGGCGGCGGTCGGCGGCTTCGCGGTCCCTCATCACGGTCATGCCGCTGTTGGGCCACGTTCTGGGTTTCGTCGCCAGCAACGTCATATCAACCGACAGATAACCACGAAAAGGTTGACGACACAAACAAATCACCAACGGATACAGCGTCAGCTATCAACCTCGGGACCAGACGAGTGACTGACGCATCCCTGATACCCCAGCCGCGCCCCGCTTTTGACGGCTGGCTGCGGCTTCACCGCAAGGACTACGCCTGGGCGGCCCAGAAGCTGGGCGTCAGCCGCGAATATGTCCGCCGCCTCTGCCTGCCGTTCAGCGACCCGACGCGGGCGCCGCCCGGCGGCAAGCTGGTGGAGCGGGTCATCCGCCTGACCGGCGGGGCCGTTCGGGGAGACGACTGGCACCCGCCCGTGTCCGAGATCCTGAACGGGAGGGCGGCGGCATGACCGTGATCGGCATGGAGTTTTTCGTGCGCGGCTGGGGCGATTGGCGACTGTCGCTGGTGGTCCTGGGCTGGGGACTGGCGCTGGACGCCACGTCCGGCTGTCGGCCGATGCTGGACCTGTCGTTCGGGCGGGAGGTTCGATGATGAGCCACAACCCGAACATGACCGGGCCCGAGCGCGTCATCTGGCGGCAGATCGCCCAGGCGGCGTTCGAGGCGGCCCGGGCGCCGGACGTCGAGAAGAAGGCCAAGGCGCTGAAGATCGCGCTGAAGGGATCGGAGAACATCCGCCTGCCCGATCTGCGTCCCCTGCCCAGCGCGTGCTTTCGCGCCTTCCTGATGCTGGCGCGCGGGTTCGCGGCCGAGCCGGACGCGGCCTTGCGCGCCCTGTTGGCCGGGCGGCTGGAAGGGCTGGCCGACGCGGCGGGCGACATTCTGGACGGGTTGCGGCCTGACCAGGGCGGGGAGCCCCCGGCGTGGATGCGCCGGGCGGACCTGCAATGACGGGCGCGATTTCCCCCCGGCTGCGCGCGGTGCTGGAAGGCTTCATCCAGGCGGGGATCGACCTGCTGGACGAGATCGACGCCGACGCGGCCGACTGCGAGCCGGATCATGAGGACGAAGTGCTGTCGGAAGACGACGGCGTCGTATTGAACCTGCGCGAGGTGGGGCGATGACGGCGCTGGCTCAGCCCCTGGCCCTCGGCGCAGCGTCGCCCCTGACGACGGTGTTGACGCCGCGCGTTGGGACGCCCCGCCGGGCGGCCATCCTGACCGCGCTGGCGGCCGCCGCCATGGAGGCGCGCGACCTGAAGGCGGTGCTGGCGCTGGCCAGGACCGGCCGACCGCGCAGCCTGACCGGATACGGCGGCCTGTTCCGTTGGCTGGCGCTGGCGGCGCTGACGCGGATCTATCCCGAGGCGTGCGGCGAGACGCTGAAGGCCGCCCTGGGCTGTCGGCCGACGTCGGACGTGCGCGGCCGGGCCGAGGCGCGCCGGGCGGCGTGGAGCGAAGCGGAGATCGAGCGCGTCGCCTCGGCCGTGGTCGAGCATGAGGACGCCCAGCTGACCGCCGCCTGGGTGTGGCCGATCGCCTGCGCCGTGACGGCCGAGGCGGCGGGCGCCGACGCCGAGGCCGTGCGCACGGTGACGGGATCGCGGGCGTCGCCGCCGCGCGCCGTCGGACTGGCGCGCAAATGGGCGGTCTATCTGACCATGACCGAGGGCGACGTGAACGCCCGGGCCATGGCGGCCGCGACCGGTCTGAACCGGGAGACGGTGCGCCACCACGCCATGACGGTCGAGGACGCCCGCGATGACGACGGCGCGCTGGACGCGACCCTGGAAACCCTGGCGGCCGAGCTGCGCCGCCGACTGGATGAGGAGCTGAGCCAGTGGTGAAGCCGCTTCGTGTCCTTGTCGGCTGTGAATATTCAGGCGTCGTTCGGCGTGCTTTTGCGGCGCGAGGCCATGATGCGTGGTCTTGCGATCTGCTACCTGCCGAGGACGGGTCGAACCGCCACATTACGGGTGACGTGCGCGATCACCTGAACGACGGCTGGGATCTTCTGATCGTCGCCCATCCGCCCTGCACCCGCCTGTGCCGCTCCGGCCGCCGCTGGCTCTCCGGCCCCGGATACATGACCCCGCCGAAAAAGCTTCCTCGTGGTCGCACATGGGACGACATGATCGTCGAGTTCGAGAACGGCGTTGACCTGTTTGTCGCATGCTGGCGAGCGCCGATCGCGCGGGTCGCCATCGAAAACCCGGAGATGCACGACATCGCGCGTTCCCGGATGCCGGCCGATCTACCGCGCCCCCACATCGTTCAGCCCTTCTGGTTCGGGCACCCTGAATACAAGGGCACGGGCTGGTATCTGCGCGGCCTGAGCGAACTTACCGAGACCAATCGACTGCCAGAGCCAGAAAAAGGCACTGCGGAATGGAGGGCGTGGAACCGTGTTTGGCGGATGCCCCCTGGCCCGAACCGGGGACATGAGCGCAGCCGGTTCTTCCCAAGCATGGCGGAAGCCATGGCGGACCAATGGGGCGACGACGCCGAAGGGCAGCGTGCCGCATGACCGAGCGCCGCCCCCTGCCCCATCCCTGGGAGAAGGTGAAGGCCGAGCTGCAGTCGCGGCTGCCGGGCCTGTTGCGCGACCTGGGCGTCCGGGAGCGTCCTGACCGTCAGGGGCTGATCCATCCGCTGAACCCGAACCGCAAGGATCGGCGGCCGGGCAGCTTCGTCATCTGGACGCAAGGGTCCGGCGCCGGGGCGTGGAAGGATTACGCCTGCGACGACAAGGGCGACGTGTTCGATCTGATCCAGTATCTGGCCAGCCCGCGCCCGGCCGAGAAGATCGACGTCTATTGGTGGGCGCTGGACTGGCTGGGCTGGGACCGGGGCCATGTGCGCACCCTGGCCGAGGATGCGGCGGCGCGGGAACGGCGCGAACGCGAGATCCGCGCCGAGGAAGCCCGCGCCCAGGCGATGGAGAAGGCGCGCAGCGCCGAGCTGTTCAAGCTGTGGCTGGGCCTGCCGCCGATCGCGGGGACGCCGGCGGAGCGGTATCTGACCACGGCGCGCGGCCTGCCGATCGAGCGGCTGGCGCATCAGCCGGGCGCGCTGCGCTGGGCCGAGGCGGTGGAGTTCGCCGACCCTGAGACGGGCGAGGTCCATGAATGGCGCCATTGCATGGTCAGCGCGGTGACGCGCGGCAAGGCGGTGACGGGCCTGCACCGGACCTTCCTGACGCCGGACGGATCGGGCAAGGCGCAGCGCCGCAAGGCCAAGACGATGATCGGCAGCGTCGCGGGCGGCGCCATCCGCATCAGCCCCGGGCCGAGCGGGCTGAGCCCGACCATGGCCGAGAAGAAGGGCCGGACCGATCCCCTGATCGTGACCGAGGGGATCGAGGACGCCCTGACCCTGGCCATCGCGCGGCCGGATTGCCGCGTGTGGGCGGCGGGCAGCCTGAGTTTGATGGGCCTGCTGGACTGGCCGCGATGCGCCAGCGCCGTGGTGCTGGCCGCCGACAATGACTGGGACAAGCCCGAGGCGGTGGCCGCGTTCGAGCGCGTCGAGGCGCATTGGCGCGCCCAGGCGAACGGACGGCCCGTGGCGGTGATCCGCGCCGCCCTGGGCAAGGATTTCAACGATATGGCCAGAGGGGTGGCGGCGTGATTATTCCATGGGGACGCCGGAGGCATGAGCGGCCGGTCGAGAGCAACCCGAGGCCCGAGCTGCCCAGCAGCCTGGTCAAATGCTTGCGTCGTCCTTTTCAGGCCCCGGCGACTGTCATTCCCGACGACGCCCGTATGGGGCGATGGGAGGCGCTGCACGACTGGCACCCAAAGGCGCTGAAGCCGATCCGGCGCGGATCCAGCATAGAGGTTCAGGATCACCCGACCGCCTTGATCTGCCCGGACTGCGAGTTGCGGCAGGAGCCGCTGGGAGCGGGATACAGCCCGGCCAGCCGTACCTGCGCGTACTGCGGCTGTCGGCTGAAGGTCTGGGGCAGCCTGATCTACTGGTGGCGCTGATGAGCGCCCTTCGCCTGACGCGCGTGATGCGCGCCCAGATCGCCGTGATCCGCGAGGTCATGGCGCCGTGGGGACTGGGCACCGCCATCGTGAACGAGGGGCCGCATCTGGTGGTCAAGGTGTTCGCGCGCGACGGCGGCGCGCACCGGCTGTCGATCAGCTGCACGCCGAAAGACCGCGACGCGGCGGTCAACAACGCCAGGCAGAACGCGAAGCGTCTGCTGAGCCATTTGAATGCAAGGGCGGGATATTGAGTAACGATCCCTTCAACGCCATCGCCGGCATCGTCCCGACCTTTGAGGAAGAGGACCAGGTCGCCCTGTCGCGCCAGGTGCTGGCGGCGGCGCGCAATGATCCAATCCGGGGGGGCGACCTGATTTTTCGGGCGGCCAACGGTCAAGATGAACCGGTCGAGCCGGGCCGATGGCGCGAGCATCACGCCCAATGGCACCGCCTGCCGCTGGGGTGTCCTGTGACGCCGCTGGGCAAGCAGGCGACGCTGAGCGGGACCACCTATTTCTTCCTGGACACCCTGGGCGAGGTGGCGGTGCTGGCCGAGAACGCGGGCAAGGGGCACATCACCAGCCTGTTCGGCGGGCGGCCGCTGTATCTGACCTGGGCGTGGCCCCGGTTCGGCAAGGGCGGGATCGTCACCGGCTATGCGGCCGAGGACGCGCGCGACGATCTGTTCGCGGCCTGCACCTATTGCGGGACGTTCGACCTGGAAGACCGGGTGCGCGGGCGCGGCGCGTGGCGCGACGACGACGGGCAGCTGATCTATCACGCCGGGGATGCGGTGTGGATCAGCGGCCAATGGCGGCCGCCGGGCCAGCATGGGCGGTTCATATATCCGGGGCGGCCCAAGATCGGGCGGCCCAGCCGGTCGCTGGAGCGCGCGGGCGCCGGGTCGCCGGGGGACGTGCTGCTGCAGGGGCTGCAGAGCTGGAACTGGGACCGCAAGGAGCTGGACCCGAGGCTGGCGCTGGGGTGGATCATGACGGCCATGGTCGGCGGGGCGCTGGATCAGCGGCCCGTGATCTATGTGACCGGCGGCGAGGGCGCGGGCAAATCCACGCTGCAGAAGCTGTTCCGGTTCCTGATGAACGGGGCGCTGCTGGCCACGTCGAATACGACGCAGGCGGGGATCTATCAGAAGGTCAAGCAGGACAGCGTCGCCGTGATGGTCGACGAAATGGAGGCCAAGGAAGACACCCGCACCACGGACAAGATCCTGGAGCTGGCGCGCGTCGCCTATTCCGGGGACAAGATGCAGCGTGGCGGCAAGGACGGCGTGGGGCAGGAGTTCAGCGTCAACAGCAGCTTCATGATGTCGTCCATCGCCGTGCCGCCGATCGACGCCCAGGACGCCAGCCGCATGGCGATCCTGATGCTGCGCGAGCGGGTGTCGCGGGACACCACGCTGGAAGACCTGGGGCTGCGCGAGGCGGCCAAGGTTCAGGCCATCGGACGTCAGCTGCTGAAGCGGATGATCTGGTGGTTTGAGGGCAAGGCGGGCGCCGATTGGCAGGCGCTGATCGGCGTGTTCAAGGCGGCGCTGGTCGATGTGGGCCACAACGACCGCTCGGCCGACACCTTCGGCGCGCTGGCGGCGGCGTGCCACGCGGCGCTGCGGGACGAAATGCCGTCGGCCGAGGAGCTTCTGGAATGGCAGGGGCTGTTGAGGGCCGAGCAGCTGGTCGAGACCAGCGGCCGCGAAAGGACATGGCGCCGGGCCTTCATGCACCTGATCGAGGCGCAGCCGGACACCATCCGCAACGTCAAGCACAAGTCGGTGGGATCGGTTCTTCTGGCTTGGCGCAACAACTGGGGCGGCGTCATCGACGAAAAGGCCAGTCTGGAAGATGTGCTCTACACGCTGAAGCACTTCGGCATGACGCTGAGCTTCGGCAAGGATCAGTTCGGAGCCCCGAACCCCGAGGACTGGGCTCATGCTCGCCTCTTCATCCCCGCCAAGCACCCCGGCCTGAACGTGTTGTTCAGCGGCACGCCCTGGGCCGGGAAGATGGGCGCGCCCGGACCCTGGCTGGGGGTGCTGCGCCAGATGCCGAAACACCTGTGGGAGAACGGGAAATGCGACCGAGGCCTGGACAAGAAGGCGAGCGGGATCATGGTGCGCCTGTCCGAGGCGCTGGACTGGGACGACGCGATGCCGGTGCCGATGGCGGCGTGAGCGCGGCGGCCTGACCCATCCTGAGCGCGCCCACGGCGCGCGAGGCATGAAAGGACGAGGCCCAGCAGCGATCAGCTGCTGGGCCTTGTTGCGTCGCCGACCAGGCGACGCCCCGCATTCCTTCACAAGAGCCCGCGCAGCGCCCGTCAGGGCGCGGTGCGCGCGGGCGCCGCATAGAGGTCAGAGGACGCGCCCCGACCCCGGCTGGAGAGGCTAGAAACGGCTCTCACACTGGCCTCTGTCCGCCCCCGACCCGGCCCGGGGTAGCGAGGATTGGGGCTGCGCCGAGGGTCAGGGGACCCCAGGCGAGACGGTTCTAGGGTTCTGCCCTGGGTTCTGTCGAAAGGCGCGGCGGCTCAATCACTTCGCACAACATAGAACCGTAGAACCGTAGAACCGGGGCGACCCCTCACACGCGGAGAGAATGGACGCTCTCTCTCGCACATATGCGAGAATATGAGAGTTCTACGGTTCTATGGTTCTGACGTTGCCCAAAAGCCCGAAATCGCGGGAATATTCATAGAACCGCACAAAGAACCCTCTAGAACCCAATAAACAACGGTCGAAATATGAATATGCCGACGCTCCCGGGCGTCGCCCCGGCGCCGAGGCGCGGGCCGGGCCGTCCGAAGGGCTCGACCAACAAGCGGTCGGGCGACCTGCAGAAGTACGTCGAGGCGCAGTTCGCCGGGCTGACGCCTGGGCAGCAGTCGGCGCAGATCGCCCTGGTGTCGGCGGCCGAGCTGCGAGAGGCGCGCGGCGACGTGATGATCGCCATGGCGTTCAAGGCCAAGGCGCTGGCGCGGCTGCAACGCGAGGGGCCCGTGACCGCCCGCCCCTATCGCGCCGACGACCGTGAGGCCTGCCTGGCCCTGTTCGACGGCAATACGCCGCTCTTCTTCCACGCCAGCGAGCGGCCGGGCGAGCGGCTCGGGGCACGCGCGGTCCCGGCCATCCTGGCCGACATGGCCGCGCGCGGCATCCGCACGCGGCTGGGCGAACCGCCCCGGTCCTTCACGGCCGAAGGCGTGGTCACTGCCGAGGGATCGATCCCCGCCGACATGATCCTGTTCATGCCCGGGCTCGAAGGGCCCGACTGGGCCGCCGCCAGCGGGCTGCCCCTGTCGCCGGGCGGCTTCTTCCGGGCGGACGTCCATTGCCGCGTCGAGGGCGCGCAGCGCGTCTACGTCGCGGGGGATGCCGGCAGCCATCCGGGCCCCGACTGGCTGCCCAAGCAAGCCCACATGGCGGAATTGCAGGCCGACGCGGCCGCGCGCAACCTGCTCGACGAGCTGGCCGGCCGCCCGCCGCGCGCGCGGCCCCGGCCGGAACTCCTGTGCGTGATCGACACCCTGGATGCCGGCACGCTGGTCTACCGCGGGGCGCGCCGGTCGTGGATGCTGCCCAGGACGCGGCTGCTTCACTGGGCCAAGAAAAGGTTCGAGGCTCGCTACCTGGGCGCCCTGCGCCGGGGCGCGCCCCCGGTTTAGGTCCCGGGAGCGCCTCGCGCTAGAAGGTCGAGGCGCAATGCCCGCCGCTGGGTGCGACGCCCGAGCCCGCCGCGATCAGCGGCGGCTCGGCGCGCACGTTGATCGGCGCGCTGTGCGTCCAGTCCCAGGCGAAGAAGCCCACGAGCACGATCCAGAAGGCGGCGGCCAGAAATCGGAAATGCATGGCAGCTCCTTCAGAAAGCGTAGCGGCGGCGCACCCGCACGCCGATGAGGGATCCCAGGAAGGCCATGGGCACCCAGATCCAGCCGTGCAGGCTGCCGGTGGAGATCCCGCTGACCATGGCGCCGATGTTGCAGCCGAAGGCCAGCCGCGAGCTGTAGCCCAGCAGCAGGCCGGCGATCAGACCCACCGTCCATTGCGTCGCGTTCATGGGCTTGGCGGCGGCGGCCGGCTTGCCCGCGGCGATCCACAGGGCGCCCGCCAGAATGCCGATGTTGGTGATCGAGGTGACGTCGAGGAAGACCGACTGCGCCAGCGTCGCCGCGTTGACCGGTTCGCTCCAGAAGGCGTTGGCCGAGGGATCGAACAGATGCGCGGCCGTGGCGAGCTTGGCCGCCCACAGGCCGAAGCCGTAGACGATGCCCCAGGGCTGGCCGGCGATCACCAGGTTCAGCGCCGCCAGGGCCGCCAGCAGCACGGCACCCCACAGCAGCTTGCGGTTCCACAGCGGCGCCGCCCGCCCGGCCCAGCGCACCACGCCGAAGCCGACCAGGGCCAGGCCCGCCAGCGTCAGCAGCAGCGCGGCGGGCGCGCCGAAATGCGCCACCAGGCCGTAGGGCGGCAGGGCCCCGAGGGCCAGCCAGCGGTCCAGCGTGGCCGAGCCCAGGAAGCTGCCGATGGCGAACAGCGGCAGGATCGCCATGTTCAGCGGAATGCCCAGGCCGGCCTTGTACAGGGTGCCCGAGCCGCAGCCGTCGGCCACCTGCATGCAGGCGCCGAACACGAAGGCGCCCACCAGCAGGCTGATGCTGGGAGGCCCGAGCGCGGCGCCCAGGTCGGTGGGATAGGCCGCCAGCAGGGGCATGGACACCGCCGCCGCGATCGCCAGCAGCACCAGCTGCGCCAGCACGCCGGACGGGTCGCGCTGCTCGATGAGCCGCCGCCAGCCGGTGGTGAAGCCGAAGCGCGCGCCCGCCAGCACCGCGCCCAGGCCGATGCCGACCAGGAACAGCAGCGCCTGGCGCAGGGCCACCGACCAGGCCAGGAAGAGGCAGAAGGCGGCGACGAGGATCGCAAGGGGAAGCCGTTTCATGAATCCGCCGCCCTCAGCCGAACACGCCCTTCAGCTTGTCGAGGATCTGGCTGCCGCGGCCGGGCACGTGCTCCATCGGCCGGTTCGGGTCCTGCGACCATTCGGCCATGGACTCCGGATACAGCCGCACGTTCTTCTGGCCCACGACCTCCGACAACGCGAACCAGTCGGTCGCCGCCCAGTGGCCGGTATTGCAGAAGGAGATGGTTTCCGACTTGGCGTCGGGCAGGAGTTCGGCGGCGATCTTGCGGGCCTCGTCCGTCGAGACGAAGATCGAGGTGCCGGGCTTGAACCAGCGGCCGTTCTCCACGTTGACCGCGCCCTGGATCGTGCCGGGCACCTGCGCCGTCGGCGCCTTGACCTTGCCCAGGTAGAAGTCCAGCGGGCGGGCGTCCACCAGCCGGACCTGCGGGTTGCCGACCTGCGCGGCCACCTGCTCGGTGGTGGCGATGATGGATTCGTCCAGCGTGGGCTCGAAGGCCGTGGCGGCCACCGAGGGGGCCGCCTGCTCCTGCGGTAGGCCGGCGTCGGCCCAGGCCTTCAGCCCGCCGTTCAGCACGGACAGTTCTTTCAGGCCCAGGTATTTCAGGGTCCAGTACACCCGCGCCGAGGCGCCGAAGTCGGTGCCGTCGGCGCCGGAGGAAACCACCACCGCGTGCGTGCCCCGGTCGACGCCCAGGCCGCGCACCAGTTGCGTCAGCTTGTCCAGCGGCGGGAGCTGGCCGGGATTGTTCGCCGGGCCGCGCCACTGCGCGTAGGGCGCCGAGACGGCGCCAGGAATGTGGCCGGCGGCGTAGGCGTCCGGCGGCCGGATGTCGATGACGCGCACCGACGGCTGCTGCCGGGCGGCGTCCAGTTCGGCCGGCGTGAGCAGCGGCTGGGCCGCCCAGGCGGCCGAGGAAGCGCCGAGCGCGAGAAGGAGCGCGCCCAGACGGGCGGACAGGAGTTTCATGAGGATGCCTTTGAGGAATAAGAAAGCAATTTCTTATTCTCCCAGATTCGATCGCACGGCTGGCGATACCTTTAAAACCTGAAGTTATATTGGCCGTGCGGCTCGGCTGTTCCGCCCGGCTGTTCCGCTGGGCTGTTCCGTTCGGCTGTTCCGCTTGGCCGTCCGGCCGGCCGCCGCGCCCGCCCCCGCCTCAGGTCCGCAAGGGGCCCGCCAGGTTGGCGGGGATCACCTGGATCACCCGGGCGGCGCTGTCGGTGGCGGCGGCGAGCGCCTCCAGCGGCGCGGCGCCGCCGGCCCAGGCGTGGACGAAAGCGGAGGCGAAGGCATCGCCCGCGCCGATGGTGGACACCGGCACGACGGTCCGGGCGGGATGGAAATGGCCCTGTTCGCCGTCATGGCCCTGCGCACCGTCATAGAACAGGGCGCCGCCCTGCCCCAGCGTCACCAGGATGGACTGGCCCGGCCGGCGCACCAGCCGGCGCGCGAGGTCGCGGGCCGTGTCCAGCGCGGGCGCGTCGGTGTCCAGTTCCGCGTCGCCGCACAGCCGGGCGGCCTCGCGCGCGTTGACGCACAGCAGGTCGGCCCGCTCCCACAGGCCGAGCAGGGCCTGCGGATTGGCCAGCTGCCGCGCGCCGGGCGTCACCGCCAGCTTGTGGCGCGACGCGGCCATGCGCGCCAGGGAGCGCTCCAGCCAGGCCTGGGACTCCAGCGACAGGCCCGTCACGTAGACGACGTCGGCCGCCTCCAGGCCGGGGAAGCCCTGCTCGCCGACCCAGGCGCTGGCGCCGCGCTGCGCATAGGCGCGCGCCGAGCCGCTCTCGTCCACCATCACCACGGCCTTGCCGGTGGGCAGGGGATGGTCGGGGATGGCGGCCTGGATGCCGTGGCGCCGGAGGATGTCGCGCAGCAGGTCGCCTTCCAGGTCGCTGCCCACGCAGGCATGGACGGTGACGTGGGCGCCGCGCGCGGCCACGTTCAGCGCGGCGTTCACCGCCCCAGATCGGAAGAGCACACGTCTGAACTCCAGTCACAGCTAAGCATCTCGTATGCCGTCTTCTGCTTGAAAAAAACAAAATTTGCTCCCACCGAGTCTTGGGGTCCGACACTAAGTGCCGACACAGAAGGGTCTTTCTTATTTTATGCTGCTTC
>OFTY01000841.1_pt1 | contig 17273 bp, 16 predicted proteins | sample 1775061 | NCBI WGS metagenome assembly OFTY01 (sample SAMN08195773, study PRJEB24354) | sludge metagenome | isolation source: sludge from phenol fed wastewater aerobic bioreactor B | place: India: Nagpur | collected 2016-09-16 | reverse complement strand
GGGTTCAGGATATTGTTCAACTGTAAAAATTGCAAATATTTCGCAGAAAACAAAGGAGTTACGCGAAGTATTATCAACGGCGCACTCCTTTGTTTAGTATTTAAACGGTGAACTTTATTCCTTGTGCCAGCGGCAGTTGGGTGCTGTAATTGATCGTATTGGTTTGTCTTCTCATATACACTTTCCAGGCATCACTGCCGCTTTCCCGGCCACCACCGGTTTCTTTCTCACCGCCGAATGCCCCACCGATCTCTGCACCGGACGTGCCGATATTCACATTTGCTATACCACAGTCGCTACCCGCATGGGAGAGGAATTGCTCTGCTTCGCGGAGGTTAAGGGTCATAATGGAAGAAGAAAGCCCCTGCGGCACGCCATTCTGTATAGCAATAGCTTCTTCTATGTCTGAATATTTCAACAGGTAAAGGATCGGTGCAAAAGTTTCATGTTGCACGATCGCATAACCAGGTTTCGCTTCAGCGATACAGGGCTTCACATAGCAACCGCTTTCATAGCCCTTGCCTTCCAGCACGCCGCCTTCTACTATAAATTTGCCGCCTTCTGTCTTGCAATCTTCAATTGCTTTCAGATACATTTTCACAGCGTCTTTATCGATCAATGGGCCTACATGATTCTTCTCATTCAGCGGATCACCGATAGAGAGCTGGCCATAAGCAGCAACCAGTTTATTTTTTACCTGGTCATATATGCTTTCATGAATGATCAGCCTGCGGGTGGTGGTGCAACGCTGACCTGCTGTGCCCACTGCACCAAATAAAGCGCCAAGAATGGCAATGTCGAGATCAGCATCTTTTGAAATGATAATGGCATTATTACCGCCCAGTTCCAGTAAGGCTTTACCTAACCGGCTTCCCACAGCTGCTCCAACAGCTTTGCCCATACGGGTAGAACCTGTTGCAGACACAAGGGGAATGCGTGTATCCGTACTCATCCATTCACCTACTTCGCGGCCACCTGTTACGAGGTTGTTGACCCCTTCAGGAACCCCATTCTTTTCAAACACTTCTGCTACGATATGCTGGCAGGCTACTCCGCACAAAGGCGTTTTTTCAGAAGGCTTCCAGATGCACACATCTCCACAAACCCAAGCCAGCATTGTGTTCCAGCTCCATACTGCCACCGGGAAATTGAATGCGGAAATAATGCCGACAATGCCCAGCGGATGATATTGTTCATACATCCGGTGGCCGGGGCGTTCGCTGTGCATGGTAAATCCATGCAACTGGCGGGAAAGACCTACTGCAAAATCGCAGATATCGATCATCTCCTGCACTTCACCATAACCTTCCTGCAGGCTTTTGCCCATTTCATAAGAAACCAGTTTGCCCAATGGTTCTTTATATTTTCTTAAGGCTTCACCGATCTGCCTTACTACATCTCCACGTTTTGGTGCAGGCCAGGTGCGCCATTCTGCAAAAGCCGACTGGGCTTTTTTTACCACTGCTTCATAATCGTCTTTTACAGCAGATTTAATTGTTCCGATCAGCTTACCGTCAACCGGTGAATAAGAAGAAATTTCTGCTCCGCCTTTTCCTATCCACTCTTTACCGGTGGATACACCTGCGGAATGCTTTTCCAGTTTCAGGGTTTTCAATACATCTGCAATCATGTTGTAATTAATTTATCTTTTGATTCTTCTTGTGTTGAGTACAAAGATACTGCAATAGTTATGAGCTTGAATGATGGAGTCCCTTTCAGCTGCCACCCCGGATCTTAGCGAACTATACTAGTTAATGCACTAAACTTGGTCCGGGGTGACAATTGAAAAGAACTAATATTGTTCCTGTTCATTGGGGAAATCCCTGCTTTTCACATCAGAAATATATTGCTGCACAGCACCGGTGATCTGTTCATTCAGGTTAAGGTACTGGCGTAAAAAGCGGGGTTTGAATTCTGTATTAATGCCCAGCATATCGTGCATCACCAGCACCTGGCCATCGCAATGAGGGCCGCCGCCAATGCCGATAGTGGGAATGGAAAGGCTTTCTGATACTTCTTTGGCCAGTGCTGCCGGGATTTTTTCCAGCACAATGGCAAAGGCGCCGGCTTCCTGCAGCAGCAGTGCATCACGACGGAGTTTATTGGCTTCGGCTTCTTCTGTAGCACGCACCACATACGTACCGAATTTATTAATGGATTGCGGGGTAAGGCCCAGATGGCCCATTACAGGAATCCCTGCACTTACGATCTTTTTTACTGAATCAATGACCTCTTCACCGCCTTCCAGTTTTACTGTGTGGCCACCACTTTCTTTCATGATGCGGATCGCAGAAGCCAGGGCGATCTCTGAATTGGATTGATAATACCCGAAAGGAATATCAACCACCACCAGGCATCTTTCCCTTGCCCTTACCACGCTTTGCGCATGATAGATCATCTGGTCGAGTGTAATAGGCAGGGTAGTAGTGTGGCCTGCCATCACATTGCTGGCACTGTCGCCCACCAATATGATATCTATACCTGCTGCATCAAATATTTTTGCGAAAGAATAATCATAAGCCGTGATCATGGAGATTTTTTCACCGGCTAATTTCATTTTCTGGATCGTATTCGTGGTTACTTTCCGGGCTTCCTTACTGATTGACATGAAACTTGTTTGAAGGGATAAAAGTAGGTAAAATCAGGCTTTCGTTTGTGCAAGTCTGATTTCTTCATAAAGGGATTGTATCAGCCCGTCGGCCAAACCGATCTTGGGTACAAATATTTCCTCTGCATCGGCCCAGCGCATTACGTTGATATAAATAAGCAATGCAGGCACGATCACATCAGCACGGTCTTCACGCATACGGTAAAGGCTCATGCGCTGCGGAAGGGAAAGACTGCTGAACTCTTTGTAATAATCCCTCAGCAGTTCGAGGCTTAACGGTTTTCCATCTTTCCGTTTGGAGATGGAAAATATTTTATTGATGTTGCCGCCTGAACCGATAGCTGTAACATGATGAAATCCTTTTGTCCGGGTTTTGATGAATTCTTTCATCGAATCCCATTGAGCTTCCGTTACCTGGTTCTTCAATATGCGGATGGTGCCGATATTGAATGATTCTTTAAATATGAGTTTACCATCGCTGAAGAAAGTCAGCTCCGTGCTGCCGCCGCCCACGTCTATATACAGGTAAGATTCTTCACTGGTCAGGTTTTCCGCAATATGATTCTCATAAATAAAAGAGGCTTCTTCCTGCCCGCTGATGATATTGATCTGTATGCCTGTTTCAGTTTTTACCTTGTTGATGATGTCCTGTCCATTGACGGCATCACGCATGGCTGAAGTGGCGCAGGCTTTTATATGCTTAACGTCATATACGTCCATCAGCAGCTTGTACGACTTGATCGTTTTTATCACTTTTTCAGCGCGGGAAACGGTGATCTCTCCTTTGTCAAACACATCAAAGCCGAGACGGAGGGGCACGCGCACGAGTGCCATTTTTATAAATTCAGGCTTATTGTTGGGCGCAATATGTACGTCGCTGATCAGTAACCTTGCTGCATTACTTCCAATATCAATAGCTGCCAGTCTCAATTTGTTCCATGGTTTTGTTGAATAAATACTGGTAAATATCGACCTGTGATCTTACCTGCTTTCTGCCGGTCCTTACATATTCATTGGCGAGTTCATTGTCCAGCCATCTTGCCTTCACATTATCACGAAGCTGTATCTCCAGTATATCCATCAGCTCTTTTTTTATTTCTTCGTCCCAGACAGGGCAAGTGGCTTCCACACGATGCTCCAGGTTGCGCAACATCCAGTCGGCCGAAGATATATAAACTTTCTCTTTGCCTTTATTATGAAATACCCACACCCGTGCATGCTCCAGGTATTCATCCACGATACTGATCGCCTTCACGGGGATCTTAAATTTCTTGTTCTCACTGAGCATGCAAAAAATACCTCTTACGATCAATCTTACCGGAACTCCTGCCTTAGCCGCCTCATACAGTTTATCGATCATTCCTTCATCCGAAAGGGAGTTCATCTTTAAAGTGATGCCGCAGGGTTTTCTTTTCTTCGCCATCCTGATCTCTTCATCGATCAGTTTATACATTTCATTACGGACAATAGACGGGCTGGGAATAATGGCCTGGCAGTTTTTCAATGCATGAACGTCACCTCCGCGATGATGTTCCAGGTAATTGAAAATACGGCTCAGGTCGGTCATGATACGGGGATTGGAGGTCAGCAGGCAATGATCGCCATATACTCTTGCCGTTTTTTCATTCAGGTTGCCGGTGCTCACAAATCCGTACAACACATTTTTGTCTTTCACTTTTTTGCGGATCATGCAAAGCTTGGCATGCACTTTCATATTCGGGATACCTACCAGCACTTTTGCCCCTTCTTCTTCCAGCCTCGATTTCCATTCAAGGTTGGCTTCCTCATCAAAGCGTGCACGGAGCTCAAGCATTACCAGCACTTCCTTGCCATTTCTTACGGCATTGATCAATGCATTGATGACCTTTGATTGCGAGGCCAGGCGATAGCAGGTGATCTTGATCGTACTTACATCCGGATCAATCGCCGCTTCGCGGATGATATCAATAAGTGGTGTAAAGGAATGATAGGGGAGATGGAGCATGATGTCTTTTTCCAGCACTGCATCCGATACGCGACGGTCGGCAAGTGATGGATGGTCAAAAGGTTTTTGCCTTGGTTTCTTTACTTTGAATACCTGCTCGGGGAAATCCATGAAGTGCCTGAAATTATGGATCCGGCCACCGGGGATCAGGTTATCCCTTTTAGTAAGGTTGAGGCGGCGGGTCAGGTATTCCAGCAATCCCGGGTCCATCTCCTTATCATACACAAACCGTACAGGCTTTCCTTTCCTGCGGTTCTTCAATCCCTTTTCGATCTTCTGAATAATATTGGTGGAGATATCGCTGTCTATGTCCAGCTCAGCATCGCGTGTTACTTTAAACACATGGGCATGGTATTGATCATAGCCGAAGTAAGAAAATATTTCAGGAAGATTGCAGCGGATCACGTCTTCCAGCAAAATGATGCGATGCTCATTTTGTTTGGATGGCAATATCACAAACCTTCCCAATACACGGCTTGGCACTTCGATCAGTGCATATTTCTTTTTCAGTGCACTGTCTTTTTTCCACATCACTACGCCAAGGTAAATGGATTTGTCACGGAGGTTGGGGAACGCGGGAATGTTCTCGATCATCAGCGGGATCACGTTGGAACTTACTTCAGCATCATAGTAATCGCGTACAAAAAGGTATTGCTCTGGTGTAAGCTCATTTTCATTTACCAGGAATATCTTCTGGGCTTTCATTTGCTGCTGCACGTCTTCCCAGATCCGGGCGAACTCACTTTGCTGGTTCAGCACGGTCATTTGTATATCGTCAAGGATCTGCTGGGGATTGTTTTCGAGGTGCATATTGGCCTTGCTGCCTACCTGCATCATCCGTTTTAATGTGGCCACCCTTACCCGGAAAAACTCATCGAGGTTATTGGAAAAAATGCCGAGGAAGCGAATCCGCTCCCGGAGCGGCACTGTTTTATCGGCTGCTTCCTGTAATACACGTGCGTTAAAAGAAAGCCAGCTTATGTCCCGGGCAATCGTTTTTTGTTTGAAAGGCGGATGCGACATGAAAACTCGGTTAGTTATCTGATAAAGTTAACTAAGAAGAAGAATTGTGTACATTAAGTTTTGATAACTTACTTCCGGCTCTTGTTATACCAGGGTAATAAAGCAAAGCTCAATAGTCCTCCAAACAACACTACAAAGGTCTGCACAATCCAAAGCAACCAGCCGAATGCAGCAGCAATACTTTGCTGCAACCCATAAAGCATCATCGTACCTTCAATCAGCAATGCATAGCCGCCGATGCCGCCGGGAGAGATGATCATGCCGATGCTGCCGGCAGAAAGAATGGTGAAGGCTTCTTTTACTCCGTAATGCTGGGTTTCCTGTAAAGCCTGGAAACCGAGATAGCCACCGGAAAAATAAGTGCCCCATAAAATGATAGTGAGGATGATAAACTGCCCGCGTTTTTTAAGATGCCGGATGGACGCCAATCCCTGCCACACCCGCATGGCAATATTTTTCAGAATGGCCCGGAGGTCTTTGACCGTTTTTTTCTTCAGCACCATCCAGGTACCCACGGCAAGTGCTATCACAGCTATAATGATCAGCAGGATTGTTAGACCGGAAACTTTCGTTTCTTCTTTTTCACCTGGTGAGTTAAAGATCTGGTCAACGATCTGTGTATATAAGCCGGGTTGTATCGCCAGTGTGATGCCGAAGACGATCAGCAGGGTCACTGCATCGATCAACCGTTCGAGAATGATGGTGCCTACTAGCTTATCGGCCGGGATCTTTTCATATTTGGCCAGTACGGTGCATTTCAGCACTTCGCCCAGCCGGGGCACGCCCTGGTTAGCGAGATAACCGATCATGACAGCGAAAAAAGTATTTGCTTTTTTAGGATTGTACCCGAGAGGCTCCATCAGCAGCCGCCAGCGCAGGGCTCTGATATAATGTCCGAAAATAAGAATGATGACAACAGGAATGGCAAGATAGTAACGCGCATTCAACATGGCATACCGTATCTGTACCCATTCTTCTTTATTAATGTTTTTGACGGATAACCAGACAAAGAAAAAGCCAAGACTGAAAAAGAAAAGGTATTGCAATAAGGTTTTGACCTTTTTATTCATGGCTCGGGTATAACGGTTATTCTTACAGCTTATTACCTTCCTTCGGAAAAACGATCCAGGGATTAAAGGTTTTGGCTTTTTCAAAATCCATGGTGGCATAGGAAATGATCACCACTAAATCGCCTACCATGCCTTTACGGGCAGCAGGGCCATTGAGACAGCAGATGCCGGAGCCTCTTTTACCTTTTATTACATAAGTTTCCAGCCTTTCACCGTTATGGTAATGCTGCCGACGTAATTAAGATTCGCTTCGGTGATGACCGCTCTGTGGATCTTTGATTTCAGTATTTCGATCTGCATATAGTTAGAATAGTGAGATAATGCTTTAATATCCGATTTAGAAGGTCAAAGTTTAAAAACTTCACTTTAATTCTTAAGCTTTAAACATCAATCAGGTTATTATGGCCAGCAAAAGTAGTTTATTTAAAAACGAAAAAAGAAAGTAATGGTTCTGTTTCAGCAACAGGGTTTCCCACAAAGACGACAAAGGCCGCAAAGAAATACTGTCAGAATGTTTTCCCTGATTTATGATTTTATTGGTGTCGACAAAATATCCTTTGTGGCCTTTGTCGTCTTTGTGGGAAAACATTCAAACTGAGTCAATACCACAATAAACAGCTTAGTTCAATAATAAGTTATCAATAAGCCGCACTTCGCCGAGGAATGCTGCGGCGAGAGCTACCAGTTTTTGTCGGCCATCCCAATCTTCGGCAGGATAAAGCGTTCCTGCATCAGCAATAGCCACATAATCCACCCGGAAACCTTTCCCGGTCAGCTGGGCTGTTGCCTGCTGTTGCAGTTCTTTCAGTGAGCCTGGCTTCAGGTTTTCCCGGATATGGTCCAGCGCCTGGTAAATAGCCACTGCTGCATTTCTTTCCCCTTCGCTGAGGCGCATATTGCGGCTGCTCATGGCCAGCCCGCTTTTTTCCCGGAGGGTGGGAGAGATCTGCAGATGCACTGTTTGTCCCAGACCGGTAAGCTCCAGCAGTTTTTTGACGACCATGCATTGCTGGTAATCTTTTTGACCCATGTACAAATTGTCAGGCAGCACAATTTCGAGCAGCCGGTGAACGATCTGGCAGACTCCCTGGAAGTGTCCGGGCCTGAAACTGCCCTCAAGCAGGGTTTCAAGATAGCCCAGCTCATATTTTTTTTTCAACATCTGTCCGGAGGGGTACATTTCCTCTACAGGCGGCAGAAACAGGATATCACAACCGGCAGCTTCCAGCAGGCTGATATCCTTTTCAATAGTGATGGGGTATTTGGCGTAATCGGCCGGGTCGTTGAACTGGGTAGGGTTCACAAATATGCTTACAACAGAGAGATCGTTTTCTTTTTTGGAAGCTTCCAGAAGGGAGATATGGCCCTCATGAAGGGCGCCCATGGTGGGTGCGAACCCTGTTTTTTTGCCTTTTTTGCGCTGTTTTTCCAGGTAGTTCCGGAGCTCAGCTGCTCTTTTAAATAGGATCATAATTAGGCTTATTCACATCAAAAAACGACGCAACTTAACTATTCCTTATAAAAAACAGTACCTTTGCACACGTTTTTTCAAAATGATCATTTAAACGGGACAACATGTCAGCAAAAAAGAGAATCTTATTTATTGCCAACGAAATGTCTCCCTACCTGGAGTTGACAGAATTTTCAGAAACTGTAAATAAACTGGCCATAAAGGCGAATGATAACGGGTTTGAGGTTCGCTGCATTATGCCTCGCTTTGGGACAATCAATGAACGCAGGCACCGTCTTCACGAAGTAGTTCGCCTCTCCGGTATCAATGTTTCAGTGGATAATGATGATATGCCACTCCAGATAAAAGTAGCATCCCTCCCCAGCGCAAGGCTGCAGGTCTACTTCCTGGAAAATGAAGAGCTTTTCAAACGCAAGCATATTTTTCACGACGAGAACGAGCAATGGTTTGATGATAACGGGCTCAGAACAGTGTTCTTCTGTAAAGGCGCACTGGAAACCGTTAAAAAATTTGGCTGGCCTCCGGATATCATTCATTGCAGCGGCTGGATGACAGGTTTGATCCCCGCCTATCTTAAAACAGTGTATAAGAAAGAACCTGTTTTTGCCCATAGCAAAACAGTGTTCACGATCGGCCAGAATACATTCAAGGAAAAGCTTGGCAACGATTTCATAAAGAAAGCATTGATCCATCCTTCTTTGAAAGAAAAAGACCTTGAAGTATATAAAGAAGCGAATAACACAGCCATGTTCCGCGGTGGGGCCACTTTTGCGGACGCGATCACTTTTGGTGCAGACAAAGTAGACAAGAAATTGCAGGAAGAATTTACCAAGGTGAGAGGCAAGAAAACGCTCTTGTTCAATGAAGAATCTGATTTAACAGAGTATTTACAACTGTATGGCGATCTTGCAGGTAAGTAACATTTCCTAATCCGGTATAAATTTTATTTGTGAAGCATAAACACCTGGTAATTACGCTTGGAGCAATCATAACCAGCACGCTTATCCTTTTAAATTCCTGTAGAAAGATCAACGAGGCCACAACACTGGGAGGGGATCTGATTCCACCGGTTGATAATATTCATACATTCGATACTACCCTTGAAGTGGAAACCTATAATGAGCTGTTTACCCTGCTCAACGATTCCACACGGGTTTCTTACAATACCAATCAGATATTGGGGTATGTTTCCAACGATCCTCTTTTTGGGAAAACAGATGCCAGGATGTTCCTGGAACTGAAGCCTGCTTCTTACCCATTCACTTTTGCCAACCTGCCGGATAGTGTGTACATCGATTCAGTGGTACTGATCCTGGAAAATGCCGGTGTATGGGGTGATACGAATGTGAACCAGACAGTGAACGTGTATGAACTCGATCAGACCAATGAGTTCAGGGCTGATACATCCTACCTCTTAAGGCAGAACGGGCTTACATACTCCCAACTTCTTGGATCAAGGACTTTTGCTCCTTCTATCCTGAACGATTCCATCTCTGCTTATCTCGATTCCAATACAGTCAATCAATTACGGATCAGGCTGGATGATGCATTTGGAACAAGGCTGATCAGGTATGATACATCAGCAGCCAATAATCCTTATCAGAGCGATTCGGCTTTCCGTACCAAGTTCAAAGGATTTGCAATACAGGCACAGGCCGGAGGTAATGCTTTAATGCGTTTTAATCTTACCGGTGCCAACACCAAGCTGGGTATTTATTACAAGTATGAAAAGAAATCGGCTACCAATCCTGACCTGGATACAACTGTAGCGTATTTCAATTTCAAAGCTTTTGATACCTACGGAACAAACGGATCAGCATCTGCCAACTATATTACCCGTGATTATACCGGAACCCCGATACAGGCAGCACAGGGAGGCACGGCATCCGATCCTGAAGTGTTTATACAGAATGCCCCAGGTTCTTTTGCCCGCATTAAAATCCCGGGACTGGCAGGCTTGTCTAACAGGGTAGTGCATCGTGCAGAACTGGTTATGGAGCAGATCTATGATATCAGTGATTCAACTTTCCCGCCACGTTACCTGATGCTGGACGTGTATGACCCTGCGCTTTCGGCCTATCGCTTTATGCCTTATGATTTCACCTTTGATGTTCAGGGCAACCCGGCCTTAGGCAGTTTTGGCGCAGCACCAATTGATGCCAAGAACCAGCTTGGGCAGACCATCAAGACCTGGCATTTTAACCTGAGCCGCTATGTACAGAATGTGGTGAACCAGCGGGAGCAAGCATATGAAATGAGGCTTTTTGCCCCTTATTATATCAGCGATATGTATAAACCGACCGTTAACTCAACGAGTACAAAGACCTCTGTAACAGTGAATGCTACAACGGGTGAAGGACGGGTAAGGTTGTATGGTGGCGATCTGAGCTCACCGGCGACCAATCCGCAGCGTATGCGCTTACATATCGTTTATTCCAAATTATAACGAAAAATCTGCCAGTAATGAATTAAATGGGATCGGGTGTTATATTTGCACCCGATTTCTATTATTTATTGACTAACTCATCTATAAACCTAAAGTTCATTTATGCCTTACCTGTTTACTTCAGAAAGCGTTTCCGAAGGTCACCCGGACAAAGTGGCTGACCAGATCTCTGATGCCCTGATCGATAATTTCCTCGCTTTTGACGCCCAGTCAAAAGTAGCTTGCGAAACGCTGGTTACTACTGGCCAGGTTGTATTAGCCGGTGAAGTAAAATCAAAGGCATACCTGGATGTTCAGGAAATTGCACGTGGCGTGATCCGCAAGATCGGTTATACCAAAAGTGAGTATATGTTTGAAGCAAGCTCCTGCGGTGTATTATCTGCTATCCATGAGCAGTCTGCCGATATTAACCAGGGCGTTGACCGTAAAAAGAAAGAAGATCAGGGTGCCGGCGACCAGGGAATGATGTTTGGTTATGCCAGCAATGAAACAGAAGATTATATGCCACTGGCGCTTGATCTTGCACATAAGCTCCTGATTGAACTGGCAGCACTTCGCCGCGAGAACAAACAGATCAAATACCTGCGCCCCGATGCAAAAAGCCAGGTGACGCTGGAATATGATGATAACAACAGACCCGTTCGTATCGATGCGATCGTAGTATCTACGCAGCATGATGACTTCGATACTGAATCAAAAATGCTTGCCAAGATCAAAGACGACGTCGTGAAGATCCTGATCCCAAGGGTTAAGGCGAAGTATAAAAAATACGCCAAACTGTTTAACGACAATATCAAATACCATATCAACCCAACAGGTAAATTCGTGATCGGTGGACCCCACGGTGATACAGGTCTTACAGGACGTAAGATCATCGTAGACACCTATGGCGGTAAAGGTGCGCATGGTGGTGGTGCATTCAGCGGTAAAGATCCTTCCAAAGTGGACCGCTCTGCTGCTTATGCTACCCGTCACATCGCTAAAAACCTGGTAGCTGCAGGTGTGGCTGATGAAGTACTGGTGCAGGTATCTTATGCTATTGGTGTAGCCAAACCCACCAGCATCAACGTTAACACTTTCGGCACTGCCAAAGTGAACCTGACCGATGGCCAGATCGGTAAGATCGTGGAAAGCGTATTCGATATGCGTCCTTACTTTATCGAACAGCGCCTGAAACTCCGCAATCCTATCTACAGTGAAACTGCAGCTTATGGACACATGGGCCGCAAATCAGAAGTAGTGGAAAAAACCTTCACTTCCCCTGATGGTAAAAAAGTGACAAAGAAAGTGGAACTGTTTACCTGGGAGAAACTGGATTATGTATCTAAAGTGAAAAAAGCTTTCAGTATTAAATAATTCCGCAACGTAAAGCATAAAGAGGTTTAAAGAGTTCGGCCCGTCCAGCTTTTTAAACCTCTTTACTTTTGAGGATAAAACAAATGCAATGAGTGAAACAAATCCATGGCAGGTGCTTGCAGCCAGGCAGATGTATGATAACAACTGGATACAGGTTACCGAATATGATGTGATCAATCCTAATGGAGGCAAAGGCATTTACGGCAAAGTCCATTTCAAGAATATCGCTATCGGCGTTGTAGTGCTGGATGAGCAGATGAACACTTACCTGGTAGGGCAATTCCGCTTTCCATTGGGTGAATACAGCTGGGAAATACCGGAAGGAGGAGGCTCCTTGAATATAGACCCGCTTGATTCGGCAAAAAGGGAATTGCTGGAAGAAACCGGGCTTGTAGCGAATAACTGGCAACTGATCCTGAAAATGCATTTGTCCAATTCTGTATCGGATGAATATGCGCTTCTTTACCTGGCCCGCGGGCTTGAACAGCATGCGCCAATGCCCGAAGAAACCGAGCAGCTGGCAGTAAAAAAGATACCCCTTGAAGAAGCCTGGCAAATGGTGCAGCAAAGCAGGATCACGGACTCAATGTCGGTGGCAGCGATACAGCAGGTAAAACTGATGTTATTGGCTGGACAAATATAGATTCGATGGCCACTCGGTCATCGGCCATCGCTCACCAAAAACTCCTTTCTTTGCATAGTGAAAAATTTCCGCGCTCAACACCGTCCCAAAAAAAGCTCCCTGGTAATAGGTCGCCAGGCTGTTATTGCAGCGCTCCGTTCAGGACAGGCGCTCGACAGGATCTATCTCGACACCAAATTACAGGGGGCGGATATCAATGAAATAAAACGGCTGGCTTCGCAATCCGGTGTTCCGGTCAACTATGTGCCTGCAGCCAAACTCAATAGCTTCAATGCAGGCGAACATGAAGGTTGCCTGGCCCAGATCGCTAAAGTGCAGTATCATGATCTGCAGGAGATGATCTCTTTTGTGGTGGAGAAAGGAGAAACACCTTTATTCCTCATCCTCGATGGCATTACGGATATCCGCAATATTGGTGGGATTGCCCGCACAGCTTATTGCTGCGGGGTACAGGCGATCATTATTCCCGATAAAGGAGTGGGCGCTTTAAATGAAGATGCCATCCTTACTTCCGCTGGTGCTTTGGAAAAATTGCCTGTATGCAGGGTCAACAGTTTGATGAAAGCTGTGGACGAACTGCATTTGAACGGCATCAGGGTATATGCCAGCGAAATGAAAGCCGCTAAGAATATATACGATTGTGATTTCCGGGAACCAGCAGCAATCGTAATGGGAAGCGAAGAAAAAGGGATCTATCCCGCACTCTTAAAAATCTGTGATGAAAAGATCAGGATCCCGATGGTCACCGATTTCGAAAGCCTGAATGTATCAGTGGCCACAGGCATGATCCTTTATGAAGTGATGAGGCAGCGGATCGGTTGATTGATCGAACCAATCGTTTACAACCCGAAACAGAAGCTTACATTCAGTGGTATCCTTATAGCCAATGGCCCGGGAATACGCTGAAAAAAATGGATACCTGCCATGGTTTCCGCTTTGGTCTTATTCCGCTTGGCTGCAATGAACAGAGGAATACTCCCTGCCATGGAAATAAGACCGATCCCTCCAACAATCACACCGGAGCCAGCACTATCAAAAGAGGTTTCATCACCCGTTCCCACAAGAAGGCCAACCGTTCCGGCAACAGCGCCACCGATCAGCAAGGCAAAGGCTGCTGTTTTTTGTTTTTTACTTCTTTGAAGAAAATAGGCTTTGTCTTTTACTGTTGATTGGGCTTGCGTTTGCAAAAGAAGGGATAGACTGATAAATAACAGAAGCAGTTTTTTCATGTTGTTTCTTTTAAAAGGTGGAAAACAGGCTCGCTTCTGAGGATATTTGTTGTATCAAATCTACAATTGATTTTAACGGGCTCCCAATTCATTTACCCTCTGTTCGGGTCAGGGTTTGCTGCCGGGAATCCCTGACCACACAGGGCTGACCTGGGAATAGTATCTTTGCAAAGGATATGGATAATTCAGTTTTGAAACTTATTGAGTGCCCGCGGGACGCCATGCAAGGATGGAAACATTTTATTCCAACTGCCCGCAAGGTCGAATACATCAATTCCCTGCTGAAAGTAGGTTTTGATACCATTGATTTCGGCAGTTTTGTTTCCCCCAAAGCCATTCCTCAGATGGCAGATACAAAAGAGGTGGTGGAGCAGCTCGATCTCAGCGGCACCAATAGCCGTTTGCTGGCCATCATTGCCAACCAGCGCGGAGCAGAAGACGCCAGTGTGTATGAAGCCATTTCCTTTCTCGGATTTCCTTTCTCCGTATCGGAAACTTTTCAGCATCGCAATACCAATTCTTCCATTGCAGAATCATTCGAAAGAGTGGAAGAGATCCAGAACATCTGCGTAAAAACAGGGAAGAAACTCGTGGTCTATATTTCCATGGGCTTTGGTAATCCTTATGGTGATCCTTATTCGGAAGAGATCGTGTTTGAATGGGTGAATAAGATGGTAGCTCTCGATATCCAAACCATTTCCCTGGCTGATACAGTAGGCCTCGCCACGCCTCAGCAGGTATACGATATCACAGATTACCTTATAGAATCGTTACCTGGCATTGAGATCGGCGTACACCTGCATTCCTCACCGGCCAACTGGAAAGAAAAACTGGAAGCCGCTTTACAGGCAGGTTGCAAACGCTTTGATGGCGCATTGAAAGGAATTGGCGGCTGCCCTATGGCCAATGATGAACTGGTAGGGAATATGAATACTGAATGGATGATCGATTATATAGAAGAACAGGGTACTCAACTGCATCTTAACAAACCGGCTTTGGACAACAGCTTACGCATTGCCGGAGAAATTTTTATTTAGGTCTATGGATTTCATGGTGAATATTGATATAAAGCCTCTGCCCAAACCTATCAGCTATAATGACAAGATCCTGTTGATCGGTTCCTGCTTCACTGAGCATATCGGTAATACATTGGAAGAATTGAAATTTTCTGTATTACAGAACCCGAATGGTATCCTCTTCGATCCTGCCAGCGTTTGCAAAAGCCTGGTACGATATGCAGAGAACAGGGAATACACAGAAAAAGATCTTTTTTACCTAAATGAGGTCTGGAATAGCTGGGAACATCATTCCCGGTTTTCCCACCCGGATGCAGCCGTTTGCCTGCAGATGATGAATGAAGCACGCCAGCAGGCACATGATTTTTTAAAAAAGGCCAACTGGCTTATTGTTACCCTGGGCTCTTCTTTTTCTTACAGGCTGACAGAGCATGCGACAGGTAAGGCAGGAGAGGGCGTAGCTAATTGCCATCGCGCCCCTGCACAATGGTTCAGCAAGCATTTACTGGCAATTGAAGAAACCGTGACCCTGCTCGACAATTGCTATCATCAACTGAAGCGTTTTAATCCCCATCTCAATATCCTTTTCACGGTAAGCCCTGTGCGGCATATCCGCGATGGGGTAGTAGAGAACAACCGGAGCAAGGCGCGGTTGATCGAAGCCGTGCATCATACCGTCAACAAGTTTGAAGGCCTGCATTATTTCCCAGCGTATGAACTGGTGATCGATGTGCTGAGGGATTACCGTTTTTATGATATTGACCTGGTGCATCCCAACTATTCAGCAACAGCTTTTGTGCTCGATAAATTTGCAGAATCCTGCATCGATTCCGCATCCCGCCAACTGATGCTGGAAATAAAAAAGATCGTTATTGCCCGTAAACACAAGGCCTTTCATCCTTCTACGCAGGCCCACCAGCAATTCCTGGCCGCCCATCTTGAGAAAGTTAAGGCCTTACAGCATAAGTATCCTTTTCTCGACCTGGCAAAGGAAGCAGCTTATTTTTCGCAGGGTAATCAATAAGCGATGGACGTGTAGCACTTTCTGTAGTAGCGTCGGCCAACAAATATTAGTGTTAAAATGACACTTAAATAAATTTCCTTATTTTTGACCGGTCGTCTTAAACAAACAAAAGCGTTCATTCAAATCCTGATTGCCTGTCATGACAAAAGAAGCATTGGCCCGCGAATTCCAAACCCGCTACCAGCAAGAACCGGAATATTTTTTTTTCTGTCCCGGAAGAGTGAATCTTATCGGGGAGCATATTGATTATAACGGAGGTAAAGTAATGCCCTGTGCTATATCTCTTGGCACTTACCTGCTTGTTTCAAAGAACACAGATAAAAAGATCCGTTTGCAGTGCATCAATTTTCCTGAAATCGCAGCATTGCAGTTGCAATCTTCTTACAGCAAAACAGGCAGTGAGTGGTTCAACTATCCATTAGGGGTGATCAATGAGATATTGCAGTTGGGCCACGAACTTTCCGGAATGAATATGTTGTTTTATGGCAACCTTCCCATTGGTGCAGGGCTTTCTTCTTCTGCATCTATCGAAGTATGTACAGGCACAGCGCTCAGCCAGATATTCGGTCTTTCCATTTCCGGTACTGATATGGCAGTGCTATCGAAGAAAGTGGAAAATGAATTCATTGGCATGAACTGCGGTATCATGGACCAGTTTGCCGTGGCCATGGGCAAAAAGGACAAAGCGATCTTATTGAATTGCGACACGCTCGATTACGAATACCTCTCTTTCAATATTGGCGATCATGTGCTGGCGATCATCAACAGCAACAAAGAACGCAAACTCACCGATTCCAAATACAATGAACGGTTTGCCGAATGCGGACGTGCACTGAAAAAACTGAAACAGGTATTGCCTGCAGAAAACCTTTGCGATATTTCTGTAGCCGAATTTGAGAAAGTGAAAAGCATTATCAATGATCCTGTACTGGAAAAACGTGCCCTGCATGTAATAACAGAAAACGAACGCGTAAGCCAATCGAAAGAAGCATTGATCAATGGTGAACTTTCCCGCTTCGGAGAGCTGATGTATGCTTCGCATCAATCCCTGAAAGAATTATACGAAGTGTCTGGCGCAGAACTGGACACCATTGTTGAATTCAGCAAAACCTATAAAGGTTGTATCGGCGCCCGCATGACCGGTGCAGGCTTTGGCGGATGCGCCATTGCTTTAGTAAAGAAGGATAGCTTTGATGATTTCGCTGCCAGGCTTATCCCGTACTACAAAGAACGGGTAGGGTATGAGCCGGAGGTATTTGCTTCTGAGATAGGAGATGGGGCAAGAATGCTAGTCGGGAGTCGATAGTCCACTTCCCGCTGTGTGTCACCCCGGCCCTGGTTTAAGAAAATTAACGGGAATAGTACACTAAGAGCCGGGGTCTCCTCAACGTTGAGGAGACCCC